>Ga0075421_100004536_pt1 | contig 16772 bp, 13 predicted proteins | sample SoiMetdeltSBSDD5_FD_75292 | JGI IMG/M metagenome (GOLD analysis project Ga0075421, IMG submission 75292) | Bulk soil microbial communities from a Populus tree surrounding site in Tennessee, USA - Soil MetaG P. deltoides SBSDD5 | ecosystem: Environmental > Terrestrial > Soil > Tree plantation...
GTGTTACTCACCCGTTTGCCACTCTACTTACCCCTTGCGGGGCTTTCGCGTTCGACTTGCATGTGTTAGGCACGCCGCCAGCGTTGATTCTGAGCCAGGATCAAACTCTCAAGTTAAAGTGGTCGCCCCGCCTTCGCGCTGACGCGCTTCGGCGAGGCCAACTCGTTTAACGCGAGCGCCTGTTGATTGGCTCTTGCGTTGTTCAGTTCTATGTCAAGTAGGGCCCGGTCAAAGCCGGACCCTTGAGATGGTTCGCGACCCCGCCCGGAAGCCGAACTGAGGCCCCCAGCCAGGGAATGCATCGCGCCACCCGCTGATACTCGACGGGTTGAGTCCGGCTTGAGGCCGGACCCGTAAAGTGCTTGCACGTTCTATCTAGTTTTCAAAGAACCGGCGAGCCGCCCGCCCCGAGCCTCAAACCCCTCGCTTGCGCTCAGGAAAGGCCAGAAGACGAGCTCGTTCCCCATCAGGAATTATCGTCGTCAGGGGAACCTTCCAATACTACAGAACCGTCACGACCCTGTCAACCCCTCTTCACGCCGCCGTCGCATTTTCTCGGCGCTCGCGCGCACAGCCCGATCACCGACACACCATCGCTCCGATGCGGTCGCGTGGACTCTTTCGAGGAAGGACGGACGAGCTTGCGGGGAATTCAGCGACAAAAAAGATTTGCTGCGGTCGTTCCGAAGCAAATCGTCCAGCCGCCAGGCCGGGTCACGCTCGGTCCACTCAATATAGTGAACGCTGCGGGGACTGTCAACCTTGGCCCGTGTCGTCCTGCACTTCCGTCAGCCGATCGCCTTCGACGACGAAGACTCGCGCGCGCACCGCAAGGGCCGTTTCGCGCGCCCTGCTCAAGGCACTTTCGCGCGTCGCGTGCGTCACGTCCACCTGTCCCTTGTTCTGCATGATGATCCAAACGTCGTCCTCGCCGCTGGCAACCGGGATCGTGCTGACGATCAGATCGCGCGCCGAGATCACGATGACCCGGCAGACGCGTCGCCCCACCTGCAGGAGAAATGGCTCCTGACGATCGACGGCTGTGCGGACCTGGGTGAACTTCGTTCCGTCGATGCGAACGGCGCCCTGCTGGACTTTTCGCGTCGCATCGCTGCCCGATTGCGCCATGCCCGTCTCGAGGAGCAGGTGCTCGATGAGCGTTCCTGCCAGCATCGGCCGTTCGGGCGCGTCCTCCGGCGCCTCGCGTTTCGTGAACCGGCGCTCGAACTCGCCGGCCGCCGCGGCGGCTGCCTCAGCGCTGTGAAAGCCCGTGACGATGCGCGTGGCAAGATCGATCTTGGCCTGCTTCGGGTGCAGCTCGCCTTTGCTGACCGCGGTTCGCCGCTCGAGCACTTGCTCCGCGGTCAGGTCCGTCAGCAGCTCGTAGTACCTCCACATCAAATCGTCGGAGATCGACATCAACTTGCCGAACATCTCGGACGGAGGCTCCGTGACGCCGACGTAGTTGCCCGTGCTCTTCGACATCTTCTCGACGCCGTCGAGGCCCTCGAGAAGCGGGGTCGTCATGACGATCTGCGGCTCGAGATCGAAGGCGGGCATGATGTCCCTGCCGACGTTCAGATTGAACAGCTGGTCGGTGCCGCCGAGCTCGACGTCGGCGTTGAGGAAGACTGAATCGTATGCCTGCGCGAGCGGGTACAGGAACTCGTGGATGGCGATCGGCTGCCCCGACTCGTACCGCTTCTTGAAATCACGACGCTCGAGCATCTGCGCCACGTTGTAGCGCGCAGCGAGCTTCACCCACCCGGCGCTTCCCAGGGCCTCCAGCCACTCGCTGTTGATGCGCACCTTCGTCTTGACCGGGTCCAGGATCTTGAAAATCTGCGTCTTGTACGTTTCGGCGTTCTGGTCGATTTCCTCGCGCGTGAGCGGTGGACGCGTCTTCGAGCGGCCGGTCGGATCGCCGATCAGCGCCGTGAATGCGCCGACCACATAGATGATCGTGTGCCCGAGATCCTGAAAATGCTTCATCTTCCGAATCAGCACGGTGTGGCCGAGATGCAGATCGGGGGCGGTTGGATCGAAGCCTACCTTTACGACGAGCGGCTGCCCGGTTTTCGCCGATCGTTCGAGTTTCGCTCGCAGGTCTGCCTGTCGAACGATGTCGACGCAGCCTGACGTGAGCAGCGCGAGTTGTTCGTCGATAGTCATAGATCAATCGGATCTTTGCCGTGGTTAGTGGTCCGTGGTTCGTAGCTCGTAAACCGAAGGACTTGCTTGGCGATCAACGATTGACGAGCAACGAACCGCGAATCACGGCACGCCGTCTTCGGCCCAGTATACGGCGGAGCGCGATAACATATCGGTATCGATGGTCGCCAGGCGGGGTGGATTCAATCGTCGAGATGCGCTGAAAGGCATGGCGGTGCTCGGTCTCGGCGCCGCCACCGGAGCAACAGCGCACGGCTACATGTATGCGCGGCGGCATATCGAGGTCACACGCAGCGTGATGCCCGTCTCGGGCCTGCCGCTCTCCCTCGCCGGCCTGCGCATCGGGTTCCTGTCCGATCTTCACCGCAGCACCACGGTTCCACACGAGCTGGTTGAAGACGCCGTTCGGCTGGTGCTTGCTGAAAGGCCTGACCTGATCGTGCTCGGCGGCGACTACGTAACCTGGGGCGACCGGGGTTACGTCGAGCCTGCCGCCGAAGCGCTGGGGAAGCTGACGGCACCGCACGGCGTCTTCGCCGTGCTCGGGAATCATGACGACGATCGCGACATGCCGGCGGCTCTGATTGCCCGCGGCTTTACCGTGCTCCGTGACCAGCGGACCCAGGTGACGATCCGTGGCGAGCGTGTCGACTTCGCCGGCATTCGTTTCTGGACGCGCCGGGTCGTCGAGATCGCTTCCGTGATCAAGGGCGCGTCGCCGAACGTGATCCTGTTGGCGCACAATCCACGGCGGTTCGAGGAAGCCGCAGCGTTGTCCGTACCGGTGGTTCTCAGCGGCCACACGCACGGCGGTCAGATCGTGCTGCCGGGCATCGGTCCGGTTGCCGGTCGAGATTTTCCGGTAGTGGCCGGCCACGCGCGGCGGGAGAACACTGCCATCTTCGTCACGCGCGGCGTCGGCACGGTCTGGGTGCCGGTCCGGATCAACTGCCCGCCGGAGGTTGCTGTTCTGACCTTGCGGCCGCACGTGCACGATGAGGCCATGACCGTCGACGCACCGCTCGAGATGATCTCGCATAGTCAGCAGTTTCGGGCGTGATCAGGCATGGAGGGTCTCCGGACGCCGGCTTGGAGGTCGTCCGCAATCGACATTGCCGAGCGGGTGCTCGTCCTGCTCCTGGCAAGTGCGATCTTTACCGTTCACGCGCGCTGGATTTTCGCGCATTTCTCGAACGATCCCTACCTCCTTGACAGCGGGTGGTTCGCGTATCTTTTCGAATCCGGGAATCCGCTGCTCCGCAATCCGTCGGTCATCAACGAGCTCAGTTACTACGCGCATCACCTGTCGCCCCACATCTTCCTGTTCGGGGCGCCTTTCCGGTCTCTGCAAGGATTCACGGGCGTCGAGATATTCGCCTACCACCAGGGGTTCTTCTTCGCGCTGGTCTTCGTCTCTCTCTATCTCATGGTCATCGGCGGCCGCCTGCGTCGCCGAGACCGAACTGCCGCCACGCTCGCAGCCGTCCTGATCGGCGCGCTCAGCAATGTTCTCTTTCAAGCCGCGGCGTATCCTCATTTCGAGATCGCGATGTTCGCAGTGTCGTCGATGGCGCTGGCAGCATGGGTCAGCGAGTATCGACGGCTCTTCCTGCTAGGCCTCGTCTGGCTCCCGCTGATCCGGGAGGACGGCGGCCTTTTCTCGGCATTCGTCTGCATCGTGTGCATGGCGCTGGAGTATGGATCCGGCCGACGCGACCATTTGCGAAAGCTTGCGATCCTGGCGGTGACAGGAGTGATCGCGAGCGGTGGCGCGTTTGCCATCAAGACGTTCTTCTTCCCCGGTTTCGATGCGTTCACCGGCAATTTTGCCGGGCGCTCATGGGAACATCTGTCAGCCGGCTTCATGGTCGCGCGGCTACGGGCGATGTTCGGCAACGCGAACATCCTGCCGGTGCTGGTCGGATCCGCCGTGCTTGCAACCCGCGATGTGAGATATGCCGCTGGGGTATTGCTGCTGTCGCCCTTGTATCTGGTCCATCTCATTTCGGTTCGCCCCGAGCACGGATCCTTTACGCTCTACTACGCGCTTCCCTGGCTGCTGGCGTGGGTGACATGTTTGTGCGTGTTCGTAGAACGCTCCAAGACGTCCGCGTCATCTGGCGCCGAGGCACTGGCCGTGCTGGTCCTGTCCGTGACCATGACAGCCCCACTGCAGGCAGCGGTGGGTGTTGACGGCAACTCCTGGTACATGCCGAGATCGGCACTCGAGAGGCCCGTCGTGGACATTGGCGAAGTGCGGGCCTTCGCCTTGTGGATAAGAGCGAGCTTCCCGACAGCGGTGAGCGATCGCGGAACGAGTCGAAAGTATTGCGCATCGGCGGGGATGGCTGCGCTCATACCGGACAATCTGACGCCCGCGGAACTTCTGGATCCGCGTGGCAATCCGTCAGAGTGCCGTACGATTCTGCTGCTACGCGATGAAATGTATTACGACGTGCTCAGCACACGGGCCGCAGCCCACAAGTTCAAGGTCGTTGCGAAACGTCTCAACGCCGAACTGTGGTTCAGGGACGCTGATTAGTCGAAAGGATACCCCGCGGCAGAGACGAATCGCCTCCCGTCCAGGCGCCATCCTCCCGAGAGAACCTGCTTGACGGCTTCCGGATAGATGCGATGCTCCTCGATCAGGATGCGCGCCGACAACGTCTCGACGGTATCGTCGTCCCGCACGGGCACCGACGCCTGAACGACGATCGGGCCGCCGTCGAGCTCGCCGGTCACGATGTGCACGGTTGCACCGCTCACCTTTACCCCATGCTGGAGTGCCTGGCGTTGCGCGTCCACGCCGGGAAACGAGGGTAGCAAGGAAGGATGAATGTTCAGAATCGCGTTCGGGAAGGCGTCGAGGAGCGACCGTCCGATGAGGCGCATGAAGCCCGCGAGGCACACGACCGACACGCCACGTTCGAGAAGGGCGCTTGCCAGCGCGCTGTCGAAGGCCTCCCGCGTGGCGAACGCGCGGTGATCGATAGTCAGCGTTTCGATTCGCGCCAGATTGGCTCGCTCCAGGGCTTGCGCGTCTGCGCGGTTCGAGATCACCACGCCGATACGCGCATCGAGCCGACCCTCCGAGACGGCATCAACCAGTGCCTGAAGATTCGTGCCACGCCCCGAGACCAGCACGCCAATCGTCTTCACGCGTAGACGACGCCCTCGCCGCCGGTGCGCACGTCACCCATCATGACGGCGCCAGTTTCACCGGCGGCGGCAACCGCCCGGCGGATTTCCTCTTCGTGACCGGCGTCACACGCGAGGATCAGGCCGATTCCCATGTTGAACGTGCGCAGCATGTCGGCGTCCGGAACCTGACCGGTCCTCTGCAGCCACTGGAAGATGGGCGGGACGTTCCAGCGTGAGCGGTCGATTCGCGCGTGGATGCCGTTGCGGAGGATTCGGGGGAGATTGTCGGTAATCCCTCCGCCAGTGATGTGCGCCATGCCCTTGATGAGACCGGACGAAAGCAGAGGCCTGATCACCGGCAGGTACGAGCGGTGTGGTGTCAGCAGGATGTCACCGATGCGGCCGCCCAGCTCGGGAACGATGCTGTCCGCGCGCAATCCGGCGATGTCGAACGCGATCCGCCGCGCCAGTGAATACCCGTTCGTGTGCAGCCCGCTGGACGGCAAGCCGACGAGCACGTCGCCGGCTGCGATCGTGCGTCCGTCGATCAGACGATCGCGCGCTACCGCGCCGACGATGAAGCCCGCGACGTCATACTCGCCGTCCGCGTAAAAACCGGGCATCTCCGCTGTTTCGCCGCCCAACAGCGCGCACCCGTTTTCGCGGCAGGCGGCGGCCAGACCTTCGACGATTTGAACGGCAACGTCAGGATCGAGCCGCCCTGTCGCCAGGTAGTCCAGGAAGAACAGCGGCTCAGCGCCCTGCACCAGGATGTCGTTGACGCAGTGATTGACCAGATCGCGTCCGATGGTCCGGTGGCTGCCCGTCATGAACGCGACGCGCAGCTTGGTGCCGACGCCGTCCGCACTCGCGACCAGCACAGCGTCGCGAACGCCGGCGGCAGACATGGCGAACAGGCCGCCGAACGACCCGATCTCGGACAAGACGCCGGACGTGAACGTGCCGCGGGCCAGCGTGCGGATTCGCCGCACCACTTCGTTGCCGGCATCGATGTCGACACCGGACTGCTTGTATTCCATCCTCAGAATTCCAGCTTGAGCACCAGCGCCTCGGCCACCTTGCGCGCGGCGGAGCCTTGAGGAGCCTGCCAGTATGCACGCCGGACGGTCACGAAGAAACGCTCTTCCTCGAAATCCTCTTCGAGCATGTCGAACGCCTCGCGGAGCAGTTCGATGGCCGGATCGATCATCCCGTCGCGCTCGAGCACCTTCAGGAGCACTGGTGTGTTGCGCAGCGCCACGGTCCCAACGGCGAGTGCGATCGCCGCCCTTGCGGGATCGCGCGTTGGCGCACCCTGCACGATCAGCTCCACGAGCGCCTGCTCGCGCCCTGATTGAGCCAGCGCTTCCATCGCGCTCGCCGACGAACGGAGCAAGTCCTGATAGCCAGTCGTGGCGATCGAGAACTGCAGCGACTTCGAGATGTACGCCTGATGAGAGTCGCAGTTGATGCCGAGCAGGCAGATGGAAGCCGCAATCGAGGGCTGCGATTCTCGTGGCGCGCTCCGCTGAAGCTGCGCCAGCACGGGCAATGATGTCTTGTCGCCTATCTTCCCCAGCGCCAGCGCCGCGTCGTCCTGCAGCGGGCCATCGGTCTTGGCCACTTCCGTGAGCGGCGCGAGCGCCTGCGTGCCGCGGTAGTCGCCGAGCGCTTCGATCACGACGCTGCGAAAAAACGCCTGGCCTTTCATGACCAGGCCGGCCATGGTTTCCTTCGCCTTGGGGTCGTCGCGGTAGGCAGCGATAGCCCGTGTCAACGCCGGCCTGACGAACTCGGATTCTTCGCGCGAGAGCGCCGCGATGAGCTTGGGGAGAACGGCCGGATCCTGGTTGTGCTCGAAGAAGGTGTAGGCAACGCTGCGAAGGCGATCGTTCGGATCGGGTAACACCTTCGCCATGACCTCGCGCGTCCGCGGATCGTTGAAACCCGAAAGGAGTACGAGCGCGCGAAACTTGACGTAGCCGTCGGCATGCTTCTCCACGGCCTGCAGGAGCGCGGGCACGGCGATCTCGGGAGCCGCACGGCGAACGGTGCGAGCGGCACGCATGCGTATCGGGAAATCGAGATTGCCGAACTCATCGATCGCAGCCCGAACCTGCTCAGGCGTGGAGGGCGCCCCGGGGTCCGGCGGACGCTGGGCCGCCGCCGGGGCGGCAGCCTGATCGCGCGTTCCGCTGAGTGTCGCGGGCGCCCCCAGAATCAACACTGAAACCAGCGCGACGGCGAGACAGCGCGTCATGAGTCGGGCGGAACCGAACGGCTCAGTCAACGGCCTTGAGCGCAAGCTGGAGATAGGCTTGCTCGTCGCGGGGGAAGGCGACCGGATAGATTCCGGTGTAGCACGACGTGCAGTATGACCCCTGCTGGTCGCCAACGGCCTGCCGCAACCCCTCGAGACTGAGGTAAGCAAGGCTGTCGGCTTCAACGTACCGGCGGATTTCGTCAATGGAATGGGACGACGCAATCAACTCGGTCCGGCTGGGTGTGTCGACGCCGTAGAAACACGGCGAGACGGTTGGCGGGCAGCTGATGCGCAGGTGCACTTCACGCGCTCCCGCCGCCTTCACCATCTTGACGATTTTCCGGCTCGTCGTCCCGCGCACGATCGAGTCGTCCAGCAGGATGACGCGCCTGCCCTCGAGGATGCTGCGGACAGGATTCAGCTTCACGCGAACGCTGAAATGCCGAATCGACTGTTGCGGCTGAATGAACGTGCGCCCGATGTAGTGATTGCGGATCAGCCCCATCTTCATCGGAAGCCCGGCCTCTTCGGCGTACCCGATGGCAGCACAGACGCCGGAGTCAGGGATCGGCACCACGACGTCGGCCCCTGTCGGCGCCTCGCGGGCCAGGATTCTACCGAGCTCGGTCCGCACTTCGTTGACGCTTCGGCCGAAGACGTAGCTGTCGGGCCGCGCGAAGTACACGTGCTCGAACACGCAATGGGACAGCGGCTGCGGCGGGAATGGCTTGATCGACCGCAGACCGCCGTCGCTGATGATCAGCACCTCGCCCGGTTCGACGTCGCGCACGTAGGTGGCGCCAATCAGGTCCAGCGCGCAGGTCTCCGAACAGACGATCCAGGCGTCCCCAAGCCTGCCGACCGCGAGCGGCCGGAAGCCGTGCGGATCGCGGGCGGCGATCAGGCGGTTCTTGGTGAGGAGGGCGAGTGAGTACGCGCCGCGAATCTGAGCGATGGACTCGACGAGGGCATCCTCGACACTGGGGGCTCTCGATCGGGCATAGAGGTGCAGAATGACCTCCGTATCGCTATTCGTCTGGAAAATCGATCCTGCGCGGACGAGCTCATCGCGCAACTCACGCGCATTCACGAGATTGCCGTTGTGGCCGACCGCTATCTGGCCGTGGGCGCAATCGATGAGAAATGGTTGCGCGTTCTCGAGCTTGCTTTCGCCAGCCGTTGAATACCGAGTGTGCCCGATGGCGATGTGCCCCGACAGCTTCTCGAGCGTCTGTTCGTTGAAGGCCTCGGCCACCTGACCCATGGCCCTCGTCACGCGAAGGCGCTCGCCGTCGGCTGCGGCGATGCCGGCGCTTTCCTGCCCGCGATGCTGCAGGGCATAGAGGCCCAGATATGTGAGGTTGGCAGCTTCGGGGTGCCCGAAGATGCCAAAGACGCCACACTCGTCTTTAAATTTATCCATGGGTCGCTCGCGCCTTCGGCGCTCGCTGGTTAGCTCCGCTCTTGTAGATACCGTCCATCTTACGCTGCCCGGCCGGCGAAATGTCGTTCGAGCGAAGTCTTCCAGATCTGTTCAGCTTCCGCCAACGCGACCTCGATCGCGATCTCGCCGGCAACGGCGATCCTGATCGCTGGCCCTCCCGTTCGCCCGATTGCAAGTGCCGGCACGCCAATCTTGATGGCCATCTCCATCAGCGCCTGCCGATCGGAAGGCCGCACGGTCACGACGGCGCGCGATGCCGACTCCCCGAAGAGCGTCGCCGCCAGGCCTGGTGCGGCCGCCGGCACATCGACCTCGAGGCCAATGCCGCCGCTGTCGAACGCGCTCTCGGCCAGCGTAACGGCGATCCCGCCGTCCGAGCAGTCATGCGCCGAATGAAGAAGGCCGGCAGCAGCCGCCTTCGTCAGCAGGGAAATCAGCGACCGCTCGCGGTTCAGATCGAGCGCGGGCGGTGCTCCCCTGACGAGTCCGTGGACGGCCTTCAGGAACTCGCTGCCCCCGAGCTCGCCAAAACCCTCGCCGAGGAGGACGATCTCGTCGCCCGCGGCTCGAAATGTCCGCGCCAGCGCGCGGGTGGCGTCCTCTATCAAGCCCACCACGCCGATGACAGGCGTCGGATAGATGGCGCGCCCGTCGGTCTCGTTGTATAGGCTGACGTTTCCGCCGGTGATCGGAATGTCGAGGGCGCGACAGGCGTCCGCCAGGCCTTCGACGGCCTCGACGAACTGCCACATGATCTCGGGCCGTTCGGGATTTCCGAAATTCAGGCAGTTGGTACCGCCGAGCGGCACTCCACCGGCACAAGCGACGTTACGCGCGGCTTCTGCCAGCGCCAGCATCGCGCCCCGGCGCGGATCGAGGTAACAGTAGCGTCCGTTCCCATCCGTGGACAACGCCAGTGCCCGGTTCGTGCCCTTGATGCGCACGACCCCGGCGCCCATGCCGGCGAGGACGATGGAGTTCGTGCGGACCATGTGGTCGTACTGCCGATACACCCAGCGCTTGCTGGCGATCGTCGGCGACGCGAGCAGAACCTTCAGCGCATCCACCGGCGAGGGGCCCGGCGGCAGCGTGCGGAGGTCCAGTTGCGTGACCTCGTCGATGTACGCGGGATGTTCGGTCGGCCGATCGTAGACAGGCGCTTCGTCGACGAGGGCGGTGTTCGGAATCTCGGCGACCACGCGTCCGTGATCCTTGACCCGCAGCAGGCCATCGTCGGTAACCTGACCGATGTGCGCCGCGTGGAGATCCCACTTTTCGAAGATCGCTTCGACCTCGTGCTCCCGTCCTTTCTTCACGACGAGCAGCATACGCTCCTGCGACTCGGACAGCATGATCTCGTAGGGGGTCATGCCGGTCTCGCGCTGCGGAACGTCTTTCACGTCGATCTCGATGCCGCTGCCGCCGCGCGCTCCCATCTCGGAGGTGGAGCACGTGAGGCCTGCCGCGCCCATATCCTGCACCCCGATGAGCGCATCCGTCTTCATCAGCTCGAGGCACGCTTCGAGCAGCAGCTTCTCCATGAAAGGATCGCCGACCTGCACCGCCGGACGCTTCTCCGACGTCTTCTCGTCGAACTCCGCCGAAGCCATCGTCGCACCGTGAATCCCATCGCGGCCCGTCTTGGCGCCAACGTAGTAGACCGGATTGCCAATCCCTGCAGCCCGGCCCTTGACCAGGGCGTCGGTTTTCGCAATTCCCAGACAGAGGACGTTCACAAGCGGGTTTCCGGCGTAGGGCAGCTCGAAGGCGATCTCTCCGCCGATCGTCGGGATTCCGATGCTGTTGCCGTAACCGGCGATCCCAGCGACGACGCCTTCGACGATTCGCCTGGTGCGGGCACCGTCGGGGCCGTCCATCGGACCGAAACGCAGCGAGTTCATCAGCGCGATGGGACGGGCGCCCATCGTAAAGATGTCTCGAATGATCCCGCCGACACCCGTCGCCGCGCCCTGGTAGGGCTCGATGAACGACGGGTGATTGTGCGATTCGATCTTGAAGACCGCCGCCAGCCCGTCGCCGATGTCCACGGCGCCAGCGTTCTCGCCGGGGCCCTGCAGGACGCGAGGGCTCTTGGTTGGCAGCTTGCGCAAATGGATGCGCGAGCTCTTGTAGCTGCAGTGCTCCGACCACATGACGGAGAAGATGCCGATCTCCGTCTCTGACGGCTCGCGTCCAAGCGCGCGCACGATACGGTCGTATTCGGCCGGCGTGAGGCCGTGACGTTCGAGTAGGGCGGTGTCGACAGGGCTCATGATCGGGTCAGCAGAAAAAAGGCAATGAGGACGTCGGTGGCAGCCACCAGCAGCAGGCAGACCCCGAGCGTGCTTCGCGACGACTCTTCAATCGCCACGAGCCCGGCCAGCGTCGCTGCACCAAAACCGGCGAACAAGAACGCGCTGAAAAACAACGACCGGACGACGATCGCGCGGCTGTGCGGCGTCACGTCAGGCCGAGCGCAGCGCGCCGTGATCGGCCAGCGCGGCCGCCACGGATTCGAACATCACGAGACCGTCCGCGCTGCCCAGCATTCCTTCGCACGCCCGCTCGGGGTGCGGCATCAACCCGACGACATTGCGCGACTCGTTGCAGATGCCAGCAATGTTGTGCGCGGCGCCGTTAGGGTTGGCGGCATCGGTGATCTCGCCATCCGGCGTGCAATAGCGGAACACCACGCGGCCGGACTGTTCCAGCTGCTGGAGCGTCTCCGGATCGGCGAAATAGTTACCTTCGCCATGCGCGATGGGCAGGCTCAGGACCTGGCCCTTCGACGCCTTGCCGGTGAACGGCGTGTCGATCTGCTCGACGCGAACGCAGACGTGCTCGCAATGAAACTTCAGATCGCGGTTCCTCAGCATGGCGCCCGGCAGAAGGCCGCTTTCGAGCAGGATCTGAAACCCGTTGCAAATGCCGAGAACCGGCCCGCCGCGACGCGCAAACTCCGTGACCGCGGTCATCACCGGCGAGAATCGAGCAATCGCACCAGTGCGCAGGTAGTCGCCGTGCGAAAAGCCACCGGGAAGGATGACCACGTCGGCCCCGCCCAGGGTCACGTCCTTGTGCCACACGAACGTCGCGTCGGCGCCCAACACGTGCCGAGCCGTGTGATACGCGTCGTGATCGCAATTGGAACCGGGAAAGACGACGATGGCAAATTTCATTTTCCCTCTGCCAGCGCTCACTGCGTTCGCGCCGATGGTTGAGAGGCCGAGGCGGAACCTGCGGCTTTCCTATTCGACCTCTATTCGGTAACTCTCGATCACGGGATTCGCCAGGAGCTTGTCGGCGACTTCGGCTGCCAGCGCACGCGCTTGATCGGGCGATTTCGACGCGAGCTCGAGCTCGAAGTACTTGCCCTGACGCACGTCGCCCACGTTCGTATAGCCCATCGAGTGCAGGGCGTCGGCAATGGTCTGACCCTGCGGATCGAAGACCGATGGTTTGAGTGTGACGAAGACTCTGGCTTTGATTGTTTGCATAGTCGCAGGCGCTCTACACTGCCGCCGGCACTGACCGGAATACGCGCTCGAAGATGGCGTCCACGTTGCGCAGCTGATCGTCGAGATCGAACGCCTTTTCGACCTCAGCCGGCGTCAGCACCTTCATGAGGTCCGCGTCCGCGAGCAGCAGCCCCTTGAAGTCGCGCTTCTCGTGGAACGCGCGCATGGCGTTGCGCTGGACCCACTCGTAGGCCTGCTCTCGCGATACACCGCGGCGCGCGAGCTCGAGCAGGACGGTGCCGGAAAACACGACGCCGCGGGACCGCTCGAGGTTTTCCTTCATCCGATCCGGATACACGACCATGCCGCGGACGATGCGGGTGAAGCGGCGCAGCATGTGATCGAGCGCGATGAAACTGTCCGGCAGGATCACTCGTTCGACCGACGAATGCGAAATGTCTCGTTCGTGCCAGAGCGCGATGTTCTCCAGCGCCGCCATGGCGTTTCCGCGGATCAACCGCGCCAGCCCGGTAATCTGTTCGCAGCCGATCGGGTTGCGCTTGTGAGGCATGGCGGACGAACCCTTCTGCCCCTTGCCGAACGGCTCCTCGACCTCGCCGATCTCGGTCTTCTGGAGACCGCGGATCTCCAGCGCGAACTTCTCGAGCGCCGCGGCCGTGATTGCGAGGGCCATCATCAGCTCGGCGTGCCGATCGCGCTGGATGACCTGTGACGAGACCGGCGCCGGCGTCAGGTCGAGCCGCTCGCAGACTCGCGCCTCGATTGCCGGATCCAGATGCGCAAAGGTCCCCACGGCGCCGGAAATCTTCCCGACCGACACGATCTCCTTGGCGCGCAACACGCGATCGAGGTCGCGCTGCAATTCCGCATACCACAGCGCCAGCTTCACGCCGAGGGTCATCGGCTCGGCATGCACGCCATGCGTGCGCCCGATCATCGGCGTCCGGCGATGCTCCTCGGCCCGTTCGCGGACCGCTTCCATCAGGCCGGCAATGCCCTTGACGATGAGCCCGGCCGCCTCGCGCATCTGCAGCGCCTGCGCGGTATCGATGACGTCGGACGAGGTCAGGCCGAAGTGCAGCCAGCGCGCCGACGGCCCCACTTTCTCGGCCACCGCCGTCGTGAACGCAATGACGTCGTGCTGCGTCGTCTGTTCGATCTGCTCGATACGATCGATATCGAAGGCGGCGCGTGCACGAAGGTCGCGTGCGGCGTCAGGAGGGATGATGCCTGCCTCGGCCATCGCATCGGCGGCCGCAAGCTCGACATCGAGCCAGGTCTCGTACCGGCGCTGATCGCTCCAGATCGCGCCCATTTCAGGATGGGTGTACCGTCTAATCATTCATTCGATCTGTCACGGGGCCCCACCCCCGCGACCTGTCGCGGCGGTTCTCGCTGCCACGGGGTGAAACCTGCGGCGCTCGGTCGAGACCAGGAGCCGCTGTCAGACGAACTACCCCAGATCCAGCCGATCTCGCGTAACCGACGGAATCGAAGGTCCGAGTACCGTGGCCGCCAGCGATCCGTTCGAGAACAGATCCGACGCGACGCGCCGGACGTCGTCCACTGTGACCCGCTGGACACCGGCCAGCGTTTCGTCCAGGCCGAAGTGCCGATCGAAGTAGATCTCCTGCCGGGCCAGATGCGACATGCGGCTCGCGGTGTTCTCGAGGCTCAACATCAGGCTGCCTTTGAGGTGATCCTGCGCGCGGCGCAACTCCGATTCCGGCGCCGGCTCGCGCTTGATCTGTCTGAGCTCCTCGACACACAGGTCGATGACCTCGCCGACCGCTTCGTTCGAGCAACCGGCGTAAATCGTGATGTTCCCGGCGTCGCGATACGCGCTCAAGCCGCTGAATACCGAGTACGCCAGTCCGCGCTTCTCCCTGACGTTCTGGAACAGGCGCGAGCTCATCGACCCGCCCAGAATCGTGTTCAGGATGTAGCTGACGTATCTATCTTCGTGGCTTTGCGGGTAACTGTCAGTGCCAAGACAGACATGGCTCTGTTCGAGCTCCTTCGTCCGCGTGATGACCTGCGGCACGACCTTCGGCGCCTGCTGCGTGAACGTCTCGCCGTTCGACGAAACGGACTGGAACGCACGCGACACCAGGTCCCGAAGCTGAGCGTGATCGAGGTTGCCCGCCGCCGAGATGATCATGTTCGGTGCGACATAGGCACCGCGGAAGTAATCGCTGAGTGAGTCCCAGGTCAGCGACTCGACGGTCTCTTTCGAGCCGAGAATCGGTCGGCCGAGCGGATGCCCCTCCCAGAAGTGCTGCGTGAAGAGCTCGTGCACGAGGTCGTCCGGCGTGTCCTCGACCATCTTGATCTCTTCGAGGATCACTTTCTTCTCGCGCTCGATTTCTTCGAGGGGAAAAGCCGGACGAAGGACGATGTCCGAGAGCAGATCGACCGCGAGCGGCAAGTGCTCGTCGAGCACCTTGATGTAGTAACTCGCGTATTCCTTCGCGGTGAACGCGTCGAGCTGACCGCCGATGGAATCGATCGACTGGGCGATGTCTTCGGCGCTGCGGGAATCTGTCCCCTTGAAAAGCATGTGCTCGACGAAGTGGGCGATGCCACTGCGTGCGTCGGTCTCATGACGTGACCCGCGCATCAGCCACACGCCGATCGTCACCGATCGGACCTGGGGCATGCGCTCCGTGATCAGACGGAGACCGTTATCCAGGACTTCGCGAACAACCATGCCTTGTGAAGAAGCGGGCATTCCTGCCGGAGCGACAATCGCAAGTTCTTGCGTTAGAGGGATTTAACAGAACCGCCCAAAAACGAAAGCATATCACGCGGCAAGCGTCCCGTTCAACAGACGGACTCGGCCGTGAACGAGGGCACCTGCATAGTAAAATAAGAGATCCTCCCGGGCGCCACGGCGCAGGCTCATGATCATCGACTCTCGACCTGACATCGGCGAATTCGATTTGGCAGAGCTGGAAGATGCGCTCGCCGATTCCGGCGCGCCGCGATTCCACGCTCGCCAGATCTTCCAATGGATCCATCGGCGCGGTGTGACCGATTTCGACTCGATGACCGACCTGGGCCGCGCGCTCAGGCTTCGCCTCGGCGATGAATTCCGTGTCTCTACACCTGAGGTGGCGAGAACTGAGCGATCCGTCGACGGCACGGTCAAATACCTGCTTCAGCTGGCCGACGGCAACCTGATCGAGTCCGTCTACATCCCCGACACGCCCTCGAACACGTTTTGCCTGTCGACACAGGTCGGATGCGCGATGCGATGCGCGTTCTGCCTCACCGGGAAGATGGGGATCGTCCGCAACCTCAGCGCCGGCGAAATCGTCGGCCAGGTGCGGGTGCTCGCGCGCGAGCTCGGCATGCTCAGCCAGCGCTTCAACATCGTGCTGATGGGCATGGGCGAACCCCTGCACAACTACGACGAGACGATGAAGGCGCTCCGGATTCTCGCCAGCGAGCACGGGCTGTGCGTCTCTCCGCGGCGTGTGACGCTTTCAACTGTCGGAGTCTTGCCAGCCCTCGAGCGGCTCGCCACCGAACCAGTGATGCCGAACCTGGCAATCTCTCTGCACTCCACGACAGAAGACCAGCGTGACGCCCTCGTGCCCATCAACCGGAAGTACGGGCTGAAGGAACTGCTCGATGCCTGCCGGCGGTTCCCGCTGAAGCGCCGGAATCGCATCACGTTCGAGTACGTGATGTTGAGGGATGTCAACGACACCCCGGAGGACGCGCGGCGGCTGGTGAAACTGCTGAGCGGCATCAAGAGCAAGGTGAACCTCCTCCCCCTCAACGAAGCGGCTGGCATCCCCTTCGAACGGCCGTCGGACGACACGGTCAATCGCTTCGCACAGATTCTTGCCGATCACCACGTGACGGTGTCGGTGCGGAAGTCGCGCGGTCGAGATATTCGCGCCGCTTGCGGTCAGCTGATCACCGAGTCGAGCCGCAGCACCCCGGGTCAGCGACTGGCGTCGTTGATGTCCACCAGCATGGGTTGATTCGCGAACCCGGCCGAACTTGCGTACTCGCGACACGCCCCGACATTGCTCATTCCTGACACGCCAGCCCTTGCTTATTTGCAGGACCTTGCTTATTAGCAGGACGCCCGATGCTTATTAGCAAGACGCCCGACCTGAAGGTCGGGCCTACGGGTACAGGTCAGCGGTGACCTCGTCGTGGATGAGGACCCGGACCCGTTGGTTCCGTAAGAGGCCGTCCGGGATCCTCAGCTTCAAGTAGTTGTCGGTGACCACGATCGTCCCGTCGTCGATCGTGA
>Ga0075421_100004537_pt1 | contig 16770 bp, 14 predicted proteins | sample SoiMetdeltSBSDD5_FD_75292 | JGI IMG/M metagenome (GOLD analysis project Ga0075421, IMG submission 75292) | Bulk soil microbial communities from a Populus tree surrounding site in Tennessee, USA - Soil MetaG P. deltoides SBSDD5 | ecosystem: Environmental > Terrestrial > Soil > Tree plantation...
CAACGCAGCGCGCCGGGGCAAAAACGGCGAGGCCGTCTTATTGCCGGATCAGGACCGCTCCTTGTGGGACTACGCGCAGATCCAGCGAGGAATGACCGCGCTCGAACAAGCGCAAAGACTGGGCGGTGGCGCGAAACCCTACGCGTTGCAGGCAGCCATTGCCGCATGTCACATGCGCGCCCGCACCGCCGAAGAGACCGACTGGGAGCGCATCGTTCTTCTCTACGACGCCTTGCTGCAAATCAATCCATCTCCAATCGTGGCACTCAATCGCGCAGTCGCCGTCGGGATGGTCCAGGGCCCGGCCGCAGGACTCGACGCAGTCGACGCAGCCGCCACCCTCGCCGGTGACTCTGCGCTACCCGGCTACCATCTCTTTCCCAGCGTTCGCGGAGACCTGCTGATGAAGATGGGCAGGCTCTCCGAGGCACGCGATGAAATCCAACGCGCCATCGCAATGACGAAGAACCTGCGCGAACAGGAATTGCTGGCGAACCGGTTGAAGCAGTTGGAGAAGGCGCCCTTCTCCGGATAGGTGCCCAGATCTCTTTCACGGTGAGGTCGCCCTTGGCAGGCTGTCGCTGCGCCTCGCGCTTCCGCGGGGGCGTTTGCGTCGTGCTCGTCGGTGACACTGCCGACATTCCGCGTGCAACCGAGTGCTGCAACTTTCGGGGTTCGGGTCTCGTACACTCAGGAAGACGCCGCGCCACGAGTGCGGCTCGGAACGTCAGAGGCGTTGACTCGAGTGTAATTCGCACTAACATTCGTCAACCTGTTCCACTCCGCACACCCCCACGCGAGTTTCCGCGGGCGCTTGCGACGCATGGAACCCGTCTGATTGACTGCATTCAGGAGGCAATAGTCCCCATGAGACTGACTCGCTTCGCGAAGTTCTTCATCACCGTGATCATCCTCGGCGTCATCGGATATGCCGTCTATCACTACCGGGCCAAGCTCATCCCCGAGGCGGTGAGAAAAGGCTCGCTCGTGCCGAAGACCGTCGATCTCCCGTCAGCGCCAGCCGCCGGCGCGGCGACGGAAGTCAACTACCAGACTCCCGAGAGCACTCCCGGTTGCACGGACAAAACGCCCGTGCGCTTCAACATCTGGGCGTGGAACGCACAGATGGGACTGATGGCCGCGAACGGCGGCAGGCAGGCCACCGCGGGCAGTCTGATGTGCAAGGAAGGCGTGAATCTCAACCTGATTCGCGAGGACGACGTCGCGAAGATGCAGGAGAACCTGGTCGCGTTTGCGTCGGCGCTCAAGAACGGTGAGAGCCAGCCCACCGCGGGCGTGCACTACGTCGCGATCATGGGCGACGGCGGCGCGGCGTTCCTCAAGGGTCTCAACGACGTCCTCGAGCCGAAGCTCGGATCCGAATACCGCGCCGTGATCATCGGCTCATGCGGCTACTCCCGCGGCGAAGACAAATTCATGGGGCTTCCGGAGTGGAAGTCGAATCCGTCGTCGTCGAAGGGCGGCGTCGTCGCCGGATATCTCCGTGACGGCGACTGGAACATCGCGCTGAAATGGCTCGGCGACAACGGTCTGCGCAACAACCCCGACGAAAAGACCTGGGATCCCGACGCGCTCAACTGGGTCGCGGCGGACAGCTATGTCGACGCGGCGAAGAAGTACGTGGAAGGCTGGTCCGAGGAACGCCCTGTCGTTCGCAACGGCAAGCCGACCGGCGAGCGCAAGCGCATCACGGTGAACGGCGTCGTCACCTGGACGCCGGGGGACGTCACGGTTGCGCGCGAGCGCGGTGGACTAGTGTCGATCGTCTCGACGCAGGAGTACTCGTCGCAGATGCCGAACGTCATCATCGGAATCGACAAGTGGATGAAGGACAACCGCGACAACGTGGAAGGCATGTTGCGCGCGATCATGAAAGGCGGCGACGCGGTGAAGTCCAATCGCCGTGCGCTCGAGCACGCGGCGAAGATCAGCGCGGACGTGTACAACGAGGAGACGCCGGAGTATTGGGTCAAGTACTTCAACCCCGTCGTGGAGACGGACAAGCAGGGTCTTTCCGTTTCGCTGGGTGGGTCTTACGTCAACAACCTCGCGGACAACCTGCTGCTGTTCGGCCTCGTGCCGGGATCTTCGGACCTGCTCGCGGCGACGTACACGAAATTCGGCGACGTCGTCGTCCAGCAATATCCGGAGTTGATTCCGAGCTATCCGCCCATCGCTCGCGTGCGCGACACTTCGTATCTGAAATCGCTGATGACGAGCGAGCCGCAGGTTGCCGTCGAGCGCGAAAAGCCGCGTTACGAGTCGACAGGCGCGCCGAAGACCGTCGTCGGGCGGCGCTCGTGGAACATCACCTTCGAATCCGGCAGAGCGACGTTCACGCCCGAGGCGGAGAACGTTCTCGAGGAGCTCTCGCGCGAGCTCCTCGTCGCCGGCGGCACGCTGATCCAGGTGCACGGGCACACGGACAGCGTCGGCAATCCCGAGGCGAACCAGCAGCTTTCCGAAGAACGCGCGTTTGCCGTCAGGCAGTGGCTCATGGACAAGTCGAGCGTCAACTTCCCTCCCGAGCGGATCTCGATCCATGCACACGGACCTTCGAATCCGGTCGCCTCGAACTCGACGGAAGCCGGCCGCGCGCGCAATCGACGCGTGGAGATCATCCTGACGTCGAGTTGACATGAGCAAGAAAACGAAATCGATCGCAGGAGTCGTCCTCCCGAATCGCGCCGTCTCGCCGACGGTGATGAAGATGCTCATTCTCGTCCAGGCCGGTGTGGCTCTGGCGATCTGGTGGTCCTCACCGTTCAAAGTTCTTCCACGCCCGGACGAGGTCGTCCGGGCGCTGGGCGACCTGTGGCGTGTCCATGGCCTAGGTTGGGAGATCATCACCAGCGTGAGCTTGAACGTTCAGGCCATCGGCTGGACGCTGCTCATTTCTCTTCTGCTTTCGTATCTGACGGTGATTCCGTTCTTCCGCCCCATCGCCGCGGCCGTGTCGAAGGGACGCTTCCTCGGCCTCATCGGACTGACGCTCCTCTTCACGCTGATGATTGGCGGCGGGCAGCCGCTGAAGCTCGCGCTGCTCGTGTTCGGCATGAGCGTGTTCTTCGTGACCTCGATGGCGGCGGTGATCCAGGATCTGCCGAAGGAGGCTTTCGATCACGCGCGCTCGCTGGGCATGAGCGAATGGCGCGTGGTGTGGGAGGTCGTCGTCCTCGGCACCGCCGACGATGCATTCGAAGTGCTGCGGCAGAACGCGGCCATCGGTTGGATGATGCTGACGATGGTCGAAGGCATCTCGCGCGCGCAGGGTGGACTGGGTGCGATGCTGCTCAATCAGAACAAACACTTCCATCTCGCCGAGGTGTTCGCGATCCAGTTGTTGATTCTGGCCATCGGAATCCTGCAGGACTACGGCATCGGCGCGCTGCGCAACCTTCTCTGCCCGTACGCGACCCTTCTTCTGGAGCGCAAGTGATCCAGTACGAAGTCCGGCAGACTCTCGTCAGCGTCAAGAATGTCTCCGTCCTGATCGATGAGCGTCCGATCGTCCGCGATCTCAGCATGGAGATCAAAAACATTCACCGCACGGACGTTGCGCAGGGACAGGTCATTGCGTTGCTCGGACCCTCGGGCATCGGAAAGACGACCCTCTTTCGCGTCCTGGCCGGGCTCTCCGAGCCGACCAGCGGTGAAGTTCTGGTCGGCGACGATCAGAAGCCGGTCGAAGCAGGAATGGTCGGAGTCGTGTTTCAGCAATACCGGCTGTTCGAGCATCGCACCGTGCTGGGCAATCTCGTCGTCGCCGCAAACCGAGTCGGTCTGCGCGGCCACAAAGCGGAGAAGCGCTCGATGGAATTGCTCGATCGCTTCGGCCTGGAGGGATTGCATCGGCGCTATCCGGCGCAGCTCTCCGGTGGACAGCGGCAGCGCGTCGCGATCGCCCAGCAGTTCATCTGCAGCCACTACTTCCTGCTGATGGACGAGCCGTTCTCCGGCCTCGATCCGCTGGCCGTCGACCGCGTGTGCAAACTCGTCAACGAGGTCGCGCAGGCGGATGAGCTGAACACGATCATCATCGTCACGCACAACATCGAGGCCGGACTCAAGGTCGCGGACACGGTTCTCCTGCTCGGACGCGATCGCGATGAAAAGGGGGCGATCATCCCCGGCGCGCGCATCCAGGCGACCTACGATCTCGCGAAGATGGGACTGGCGTGGCGTGAAAACGTCGACACGCTGCCGGAGTTCCTCGAGTTGGAGCGAGAGATTCGCGCGAAGTTCCGGGACCTGTAGCGGGAGATCCCGCATTGATTGCGAGTTCGCACGGCGGTTCCGAACCTGCGGAGGCGGCCTTCTCCGGATAGGTGCTACAGATCTCCTTCACGCGCTCATACGCTTCGCCAACTCCTCATCCGACACATTTTCCTTCCGCGTCGCCACTGCCCACGTCAGACCGAACGGATCGGCGACGATGCCATAACGGTCGCCCCACGGCATGTCGTCGAGCGGCATCACCGGCTGAGCGCCGGCCGCGGTCGCGTTCGCGAAGGTCGCGTCCGCGTCGTCGACGTAGAGATGAATCGTCACCGGCGACGGACCCTGCGGCGACGGTTGACCTTCGAACGGATCGTTGAGCATCACGATCGCGTTGCCGATGCGGAGGTCCGCGTGCATCAGTTTTCCGTCCGGACCCGGCCAGCGAAAGAGCTCGACCGCGCCGAATGCGCGCGTGTAGAAGTCGATCGCGGCCGCGGCACCTTCGACGGTGAGATGAGGAGTGACCGAGGTGTAGCCCGAGGGAATGGGGGAAACGTTCGAGGACATGAGTTTCTCCTTTCTGTCCTCGTATTCAACGCAGCCGTCCATTCCTTTAACGAGATCGGAAAAAAGTAGGGCTCCGGCCGCGAAGCCTCTGTACTACTAGCCGCGAGTTTCTTCGTGTCGCGCAAAGAATCTAGGAGTGCGGTGGCGAGGCGGACGGCGGGCGGAAGCCACCGCTCTGGTACAGCGAGGCTACTCCGAAATACCAGAGCGGCGGCTCCCTCCGCCCGCCCGCCTCGCCACCGCACTCCTAGATTCGATTGGTTGCGGCTCTGCCGCGCTGTGATCTTTGTGCCTCTGTGGTGAATCGGTGGAGGGGGGACCGCTCACCACAGAGACACCGAGGACACAGAGGCTTCGCGGAGATTGCCGGGGCTCTACTCGAAGAACGGCATCCGCGCGTTCTCCGGCGACGCGAGGTCGGCGATGAGCACGGCCACGCCGAGCTCTCCCTTCCACAACGAGTTTGCGCGTTGCGCGGTCGCCACTGCGTGGGCCGCGGCGTGGTTCGCGAGTTGGCGCGCGCGGCTCAGCCACTCCGTGGCGCCGGTGTGTTTGTACAGGTTCAACAACGCGTAGGCGCGGCCGGCGGTGCCGCAACAGAGAGTCGTGGCGCCGCGCGGCTCGTCCCAGTTGTTCCACGCGCACAACTCCGCGAGCTGCAGCCATTGCTCGTCGCCCAGAACTCGGTGCGCGAGCGTGAACAGGAACACCTGGCCCGCGCTGCCGTTGCACCAGCCGGGCATCGTCGAATGCGCGGGCCGGTCGACTGAAGTGCGCCAGTACGCGCCGCGATCTTTCAGCGTCTTCAGCGCAGCGAATTCATGCAGCCGTTCGACGAGCCGCGATGGAAGCGCATCGCCGGACGCGGCGCACCATCGAAGAGCCGCGTAGAAATAACCGGCCCACCCGTGCGCCATGCCGAGGGAGTTCGTCGTTTCCTCGATTGGCGGACGCGCATCGAGCTCGTTCCAGATCGCGTTCATCGTCTCCGCGCCGAATGCGCGCAATGACGCGTCTTCACTGGCCGGAAGCAGCATCGCGGCGGCAAGCAGACTGCCGGAGCGGCCGAGAGTCAGATCGATTTCCGCGCAAGGTTTGCGCGACGCTTGCAGGAACGCGTGGATCGCGCGGCGCTGGATGTGCGTGTCGCCCATGGCTGCCGCGATCATCACAGCGGCGGCGTGAATGCCGGATTCCGTGTGATACGGCGTCACATCACCGAGAAGCTCCGCCGGCAACTCCCCCTCGGCGTTGTAGTACGCGTCCTCGGAACCGATGAGCGTGACCGCGCGCGATCGCCAGACGTCCGCCAGCGCGAGCAACGCCGGATCGCCGCGCGTCTCCGCGATGCGCAGCAATCCCACCGCGGCGCCGGCGCAACCGTAGTTGATCGAAGCCGTCGGCGCTTTCGGATAGCGCGACGCGAACGTCGCTCCTCCGCGCGCGAACGACTGCAGCGTTGTCGCCAGAAGTGCGTTGGCTTCCGCGCTCAACGGCGTCGCGAGCGATTCGGCGACGGCGTTGTCGCGCGCCGCGGCGAGGCGCGCGGCCATCTCGTCGATGGAGCCGAAGCGCCGCGACGGATCTTTCTCCAGCGCGCGGAAGAGAATCTGCTCGACGTCCGGCCATGGTGGAACACCACGCTTCGCGAACGGCAGCGGCGGATCGACTTCCACCTGCCGCACCATCTCCTCGCGCTCGTAGCGGAAGTCGAGGTAGTGATCGCCGGCGATCATGGAGTACAGCAACGCCGCAAGCGCGTACTGCTCGCCCGCCGCCGACGACGGCGTCGTCCCACCTTCGCGCTGTGCGGCGAGGTACTCCGGCTCGAAAAACGTGAACAGCCCGGCGCGTCCCAGGTGCGGCGGCCGATCGACGAAACGCGAATAGCCGAAATCGAGCAACGTGACCTTGTCGCCGACGAGGAGATTGCGCGGATGCACGTCGGAGTGCAGCACGCCGCGCGCGTGCAACGCCGCGTACGCCGCGGCGATGGACGCGCAGAGCTCGATGAGCGAAGCGCGATCATGACGACGTTGCGCCGCGGCGACCGTCGCGTCGACACCGGCAATCCAATCGATGATGAGATACGGCCGACCTTCGTCGACACCGGCGTCGATCAACCGCGGCGCAATTCCTCGGCCATCCAGATGGCGGAGGATCGCGGTCTCGTTCTCGAAGACCGCCTGCACCGCCGGCGTCGTGACACGCGCGATCTTCAGCGCCGCGACGTCATCGCCGTTGCGCAGTTGATAGATCTCGCTGTCTTCGATCAGTCGCGCGCAGCGGACGATCTTCCAACCCGCGATCGTCGCGCCGCTTTCGTACTGCGGCCTGATTTCCTTTTCATCCTCGGAGCCGGCTGGCACGAGGACACGGTTGTGTACGAACGCGCCGAGGTGGGGCAGCAGCTCGTCGAGCCTGACCTCGGGGTCCTTGCCCGCCGCGCGGCTGTTCTCGATCACCGCGTCGACGATCGTGCGCGGCTCGCGAAAGAGCGTCAGCAGCGCCGCGGTGTCGCGGTCGATCACCTGCGCCAGCGAGCGGCCGTGGCGATGCGAGAGCGTGAAGTCGCCATCGTCAAAGGTGATTCGTCCGCGCAGGTCGTCGCTCAGTTCCGCGCACGGAATGAGCAGCACGTCGCTCTTCAGCACGAACGGCTCGGTGATGTTCATGCCGTGCTCCAGAGCGTCGCGGAGGGCGTCCAGGTCTCGATGTCGACACCGTGGCGGCGCGCACGCTCGATCGCGAAGTGCGACGGCTCCACGGTCGCCGTTTTGCAAGTCGACTTCGCAATCGCGAGCGCGGCACCAAGCCGCTGCGCAACCCACAACCGCCAACTCCTCGGGCCCGTCCACTTCAGCACGCGATCGCTGTCCGGCGGATCGATGCCCCAGGAGAGCAGGCCGCTGTCGTCGAGTCCACCGGTGAATGGAACCCCGTGCGCGTCACATCCGGCGAGCTCGCGGAGCAGCACTTCCGCGGCTTCGTCGAGCAACTCGCGCGTCGCAAAGTACGCGACGAGTTTGTCGGGACGCAGCAAGCCCGCCGCTCCGTCGCCGATCTTGAAGGGCGTGCCCGGAAATTCGGATAGCACGCGCACGACGATTTCGAACGCGTCGCGAATCCGCTCGGGACGCGGACTGATGTAGAGCTTGTACGTGACGTCGTCCGCGGTGCGCCGCGTCGATGTGCGCGAAGACCAGTTCAACCAACCGGTCGTGCGCTCGGTCGATCCCGCGATCCACTCGCGTTCGAGGAGCGCGCGAAGCGAGCCGCCATCCGCGCCGATGTGCGCGAGAACGGCCTCGCTGTTCGAAAAGCGTGTCTTCCAGAACGGCGTCATCGGGATGCGGTTGTAGAGATAGAGCGCCATCGTCAATGTCTGCGGGTCGTTCGTCTCGAGATCCTGTGCGTGCAGAAGTGCGTCTTGCGATAGACCCTGCGCGGATGCATTGACCGAAGGACAGACGAGCGTCAACGCGTCGGCACCGGAGATGAACCCGTCGTTGCTCTCGATCTCGAGGATGCCGTCGAGAACGAGGTCGATCATGTCGTCATCGATGGCGACACCCGCTGGCGTCCGCAGTGAATGAAACAACTCAGCGGTCTGCCGCGCGACGGATTGGACGTTCATCGCAAGCGGCGGCTTCGCGACGAACAGACCATAAAAATCGGGATCGCGTTCGAGCTCGCGGAACGGCTCGCGTTGTTGAGGTGCGAGGTCCTCCAAACGTTTGAGCTCGACATGCGGATTCGAGCGGAATCGAAGCTCGTGCAGGGCGGGCATGGTTGTTCTTGGAGATGTCAGGCTTCCGGTTCCGCTATCTAGTGTCTGAGTTCGTTCCTCAGTTGTGTTTGAAGTTGTTGTCTGAGCTGCCCGACGGCGTCGAGGCTAAGTCCTTCGCGATGTAGTCCCGACGGCTCGCAGCTGGGGGTATTCCACCCGCACGGGGATAGGTCGACGGCGCCACCGAGACCAATCTCCGGCGGACGCATCGTGACGGGAATGACATTAATTCCAAGGTCTCTGATCTTGCGCATTAATTCTCCGTTCTACGAATGGCTGTGAAAAAGAACCGGAAGCCTGCAATCGAGGAGTGTTCGGAAAGGAGGAACTCCTACCCAAGAGGCCACACATTTCTTCTCAAGTCAGAAAAGGCGAGGCTTCCGGTCCTCACACTAGTATTGCTGGTCGATCCGATTCTGGAGTTGCTGTCTGAGCTGCGCGACCGCTTCGTCGCCGAAGCCGCGGGTCTCGTATCCTCGGGCCGCTGAAGCGCCATCGCAGGACGGTACGCACTGACCCGACGGATCGCAGCTCTCGCTGGCGCAAATCGTCTCCTGGACACAGGTGCCGGTGTCCGCCATGTCGTAGCCACCGCCGACGCCGATCTCCGGCGGCCGCATGGTGACGGGAATGACATTGATACCAAGGTCTCTGATCTTGGGCATCACTTCTCCTTTTCTCTCTCCGCTGGGTGGAATGGATTGGACCGGAAGCCTTCGCGGGAAGGATACGCCTCTCTTCAGCGTGAGCCGTCACTCTTCTCGAACCGCACCATCCAGATGTCGCCCTGCTCGAGCATCTGCCGCACGTACATCGTCGAACCGTCCTTCGACAGGCGCGGGGACGTGTCATCGAATTCCACTCCCGGCAGAGGCGCGAAGGCGTTGGTGGTCGCGATGCGCGTGTCGAGGTCGAGGATTCCGATGCTCTGGTTTTCGAAGAAGGCAATGTGCTTGCTGTCGGGAAGCCAACGCAGGGCGACCCCGCGGTCGAGGACTTTCTCCAATCGGCGCGTCTGTGGCGAATACACGGCGACGTCCGGAGAACCAATGATCTCGACAAGGAGCGATTTTCCGTCAGGCGACCACCGGGGCGCTTCGATGTCGCTTCTCAACTTCTCGAGCCGTTGTGCCGCCGGACGGTCGAGGTGAACGAGCGCTCCCGAACGATCGATCTGCGCCGCGAGGGTTCGTCCGTCGGGCGAAACATTGGGCACATAGACGTTCTGTCCACCTACGCGCGCGAGGTCGCGCGGGTCGGTGACGCGGGAGAGCCCACTTCCATCGGCGCGGATGCTCCAGATGTGATACGCCCCGTCGCGGTTCGAATAGAAGTACAGCGTCTTGCCGTCGTGCGACCAGGTCACTCCGCGATCTCTCGCCGAATCGTTCGTCAACTGCCGCAGGCGCTTGCCGTCGGCGTTCGCGATGAACAGATCTTCCTGCGCTCCCGTCGTCGTGAACGCGATCGCCAGCCCATCCGGCGACGGCTCGAACGTCAGGATCTCCTGCGATCCACCGAACAGCGAACGCGGTTCGCCGGTCTTGCCACTGCTCGTGTCGAACGGCAACGCAAGCAGCCGATACGACCGCGTCACGGTCGTGAACGACATCTCTCCTTGTTTCGAGAACGCGAAGTTGCCGCTGACCGCCGCGGGCAGGGACAGTGGCTCCGACGCTGCGGTCGGCTGCCCGCTGTCTTCGTCCATGGCGATCCGCCACAGGTTGAGCGTGCCGTCGCGATCGCTCCCGAAGTAGAGGTACTTCCCGTCCGGCGACCACACGGGATTCCAGTGCAGCGACGGATCGGAGGTCACGCGGACGACCGTCGTCTTGGGTTGCGGCGCGTCGGGATCGATCGTCCAGATGTCTCGCTGACCCGGTGCGGTGGAGACCCCCCAGAACGCTATCCGCTTTCCGTGCGGCGACCAATTCGGCTGCGCCGCGTCGCTGTTGCGGCCAAAATCCGGGCCGCCGATGCGCCTCTGAACGAGTGACCGCTTCGCTTCCGTGCGGACGTCGACGATCCACAGCTCACCGTCCGAACGTCGGACGTGAGGCCGCATCTCAACGGCCTGTGTGGAGTAAACGATGCGCGTCCCATCGGGCGCCCACGCGGGATTGTGCCCCGCGTCGGTGAGACGCCGCACGGACTCCCCCGTCACGCCCATCACGAAGATCCCGCCGCCGCTGCGCTCGGAGCGGAACGCGATGAGCGACCCATCGGGCGAAAACGCGGGCTCGGAGTCGTCGTCCGGCGAGTCGCTGGTGATGTTGATCGGGATGCGCCCGTCGACGCGCTGGACGTAGATGTCGCGATTCCCCGATTCGGAGGAGACGAACGCGAAGGACTTTCCGTCGGGAGCAAGCGAAGGAAGGATCTCGAGGCCGTCGCCGTAGGTCAGTTGTTTGAAGACTCGCGCATTCGGCGGCGATTCGACAGCGCCCGCGCGGTAGAGCGCGAATCCGGCCGCCGCGAGAGCGAGCACGGCGACGGCCACGATGCCCGCACGACGATAGGGAAACCGCCGCCGGAGCGCCGGCGATCGCCGCGTCTCGCTGTAGCCGCCCTGCATCTCCGGCAGCATCCGCAACTGGAACGCGAGATCGCGCGCGGACTGAAAGCGCTCGCGCGGGCTCTTCTCCATGCAGTGCCGCACGATCTCTTCGATCGCCGGCGGAAACCCGGGAACGACCGTCGACAAGGGCATCGGGTCGACGGCGAGAACGGCGTGCATGGTCTCCACCGCCGAGAAGCCTTCGAAGGCGGGGCGGCCGGAGAACATTTCGTAGAGGACCGAGCCGAGGGAGAAGATGTCGGTGCGGTGGTCGAGGGGTTGTGCGCGCGCCTGCTCGGGCGACATGTACCCCGGCGTACCGACGACGATGCCCGCGGAGGTGAGATGTCTGGCGGTGCCGCGGCTCTCGCTGTCGGTCGCATCGCCGGCGAGTTTCGCCAGTCCGAAGTCGAGAATCTTCACGCGGCCATCGGAGGTGATGAAGAGGTTCTCGGGCTTGAGGTCGCGGTGGATGATCCCCTTCTCGTGCGCGACGGAGAGCGCGGACGCGGTCTGAATCGCGTAGTCGATGGCTTTTTTCAGCGGCAGCGGAACCACCGTGCCGTCGCCGCCAAGGGCCTCGCGCAAGGTCTGGCCTTCGAGAAGCTCCATGACGATGTACGGCGCGCCGTCGGTGGTCCCGACGTCGAAGATGGTGACGAGTCCGGGATGGTTCAGCGCACCTGCCGCGCGCGCCTCCTGCTCGAAGCGCAGCACGCGTTCGTCGCCGGCGCCGTAGGACTCGGCGAGGATTTTCACCGCGACTTCGCGGCCGATGCGCTGGTCGCGCGCGCGCCACACGTCTCCCATGCCGCCCGCACCGATGTGCGCGAGCATCTCGTAGGGTCCGAGGGAAACGCCCTTTGCGATTTTCATGAGGAGCCGAACTTCGGCACATTATCGCAGCCGGCACGGCCGGCCGCGCTGTTGGCCACACCTTCGGCACACCTCTCGCCTGTGGGCGGAGTTTTCGCTCGCGGGGCCGGCCTAATTTTTCTGGATCGAGGCGGGAGAGCTGACGAAGCGCCCGTTCGAGTAGACGATGTCGCAATCAGGACTGTCGAACTCGGCCTCGACGTAGTCGGTCCCTTCGAAGATGCCGTCGCGGCCCGAGGAGCGGATCGCGTACACGCCTTCCTCGAATGCGAACTCGAACGGCTGTTCCCATCCATCGACCTGAGGGATGTCGCGGGCGTAATTCGGCGTCAGCGCGGCCTCCAACTGGGTGAACGTGACCGGCCCGGTGGGAAACGTGAATCCCGCCGTCGAGTACGATCCTTTTTCGGAGTGGCGCGTCTCCCACGCCGTCGCGATCGTGCGCATGTCCGCCATCGTTCGCTTCTGCCGCGCGCGGGCGACCGCGTTGAGATAATTCGCGATGGCGATGGCCGCAAGCACACCGATGATGGCGACGACAACCAACAGCTCGATGAGTGTGAATCCTGCGTGACCTCGGCGGCGCATTTGACGAACCTCCCCCTGTTGAATGGACCTGGTGCCCGTAAACTAGCAAGCGAGTCGCGATGCTCGCCGCGAAAATTCGTCAGTTTTTCGTCAAACGAAAGATTACGCCCTGCGGCGTCGTGGTCGCGGCGTCGGGCGGGATCGATTCGACGGCGCTCCTGCTCGCGCTCGCCGAGCTCCGCGCGGACGGGTTCGGCATCGCCGCGGCGCACGTGAATCATCACCTTCGCGGCGCCGACTCCGACGCGGACGAGGCGTTCGTCCGCGACCTCTGCGCGCAACTCGGCGTCGAGCTGCATGTGGCCGATGGGACGCTCGATCCGGAGCGGGTCCGCGCGCGCGGCATCGAGGCGGCGGCACGCGAGGTCCGCTACGTGCGCTTCGCCTCCATCCGCGAAGAAACGCACGCGCGCTTCGTCGCCACCGCGCACCAGAAAAACGATCAGGCCGAGACGGTGTTGATGCGCATCCTGACCGGCAGCGGCATCGCGGGACTGCGCGGCATCCATCCCCTGCGCGACGACGGCTTCGTGCGTCCGCTCCTCGACGTTACGCGCGCCGAGATCGAGAGGTTCCTCCGCGAACGGAACGTCGTCGCGCGCATCGACCGCTCGAACGAAGATCCGCGCTTTCTCCGCAATCGCGTGCGCGCGTTTCTCGCCGAGGTCGACGCCACCGAGACGCTCGTCGAATTCGCGGCGCAGGCGCAAGCGATGTGGCCGATCCTCGAGCGCGCCATCGACGATGCGGAGCGCGAGCACGCGGGAGTGCACGAAGACGAGACGCGATTCACGAGCTGGCCGGAGGACGCATGGCTGCGCGGCGCGCTCCTCCAGCGTCACATCCGCAGACTCGATCCCCACGCGCGCGACTTCGACGCATCACGTCTCGCGTCCGAGGTCGATGCGATCCGGCGCGTGAGCGTGACGAAGACTCTCGAGCTCGTGCGAGACGGCAGCGCGTGGGTGCTGCGCAAACCACCGGAACCAACAGAAGACTTCGAGGTCGAGCTGACGGAAGAGCGCCCGGCGATCCTCATCGCGCTGGGGACAACGATGCACCTGGCAAGACGCCACGGGCAACGGGCAACGGGCAACGGGCAACTCATCCAGCTCCCCGAAGGCGCCCACGCCGCGTTCACGGTCCGCAACCGCCGCAACGGCGACCGCTTCCACCCCCTCGGCCTCGCGCAACCGAAAAAACTCAAAGACTTTCTGATTGATCGTAAAATCCCGGCGGAGCGAAGAGACCGCCTCCCGCTTCTGGTCTGGAACGGAGAGATCGTCTGGATTGCGGGCGTGGAAGTGTCGGAGCGATTCAAGGTCACCGACTCCGCGGGCGTTCTCTTCGAAGTGTGGTTGGATGACAGCAGAGATCAGTCCGGTCTTCAGCGCTGAACAGATCGCGGGTCGCGTCCGCGACGTCGCCGCGGAGATCCGCCGCGACGCCGGCGACGCCGAGGTGTTCCTGCTCGGCATCCTGAAAGGCGCCGCACTCTTTCTCGGCGATCTCCTCCGCGCCATTCCCGGCGAGGCGAGCTTCGCCTTCATCGACGTCGTGCGCGACACCGTGGATCAGCAGATCGCGGACGCCGTCGAGATCGACTTCCTCAGCTTCAATGACATCCGCGGCCGCCACGTCTACCTGCTCAAGGACGTCGTGCACTCCGGCGTGATCGAGAGCTATCTCTTCAACCAGTTGCGCACGCACGAGCCGGCGAGCCTCCGCCTGGTCGCGCTCCTCGACCGTCCGAACGCGCGGACCGTCGACATGCGCGCCGATTTCCGCGCCTTCACGATCGACGAGGACGGCACCTGGGTCGGGTACGGACTGGAGCAGATGCGACGGTTCGGAAACCTTCCCTACATCGGCCGCGTATCGTAATCGGGGCGCAGGGGACAGGGCGCAGGGGGCAGGAGATTCGAGGCTTCGTTCTCGTTCTTCTGCGCCCTGCGCCCTGCCCTCTGCGCCCTGAGCGCTTGCAATATCGTCCGCTCGCGTCCCGTTACCAGACGCGATAGTGTACGTGGCACGCGCGAAGCATCGGCGTCGAACGTACACGTTGGAGGCTATCCGTTGAATTCCACAGTCAAAACCGCACTCCTGTGGGTCGTGATCATCGTGCTGGTGTTCCTCCTCTGGAGCTTGTTCAACACCGCCAAGGGGACCAGTCAGCAGATCCCCTTCAGCATGTTCCTCGACCGCGTCAATCAGGGGTACGTCGAGAAAGTCGTCATCCGCGGCGACAAGATCACTGGTGAGACCAAAGCAACCGCGCCGGGCGGCAAGCACGAGTTCAATGCCGTCGGTCCCACCACCATCCCCGACGACGTGTACAAGCGTCTCGAGGACAAAGGCGTCGTCGTCGAGTTCGAGCCGGTCAATGACGGCGCTTTCACCACCGCGCTCATCACCTGGGCCCCGTTCCTCTTCCTGATCGGCCTCTGGATCTTCTTCATGCGCCAGATGCAGGCCGGCGGAAACAAGGCCCTCTCCTTCGGCAAGTCGAAAGCGAAGCTGCTCTCCGGCAGCGCGAAGAAGGTCACGTTCAAGGACGTGGCCGGCGTGGACGAGGCCAAGGTCGAGCTCCACGAGATCATCGAGTTCCTCAAGGAGCCGCAGAAGTTCACGAAGCTCGGCGGCAAGATCCCGAAGGGCGTGCTGCTCATGGGTCCCCCGGGAACGGGCAAGACACTGCTCGCCCGCGCGATCGCCGGCGAGGCGAACGTGCCGTTCTTCTCCATCTCCGGCTCCGACTTCGTGGAGATGTTCGTCGGCGTGGGCGCGTCGCGCGTCCGTGATCTGTTCGAGCAGGGCAAGAAGAACGCGCCGTGCATCATCTTCATCGATGAGATCGACGCCGTCGGCCGCCACCGCGGCGCAGGCCTCGGCGGCGGACACGATGAGCGCGAGCAGACGCTGAACCAGCTCCTCGTCGAGATGGACGGCTTCGAGTCGAACGAGGGCGTGATCCTCATCGCCGGCACGAACCGTCCCGACGTGCTCGATCCCGCGCTGCTTCGCCCGGGCCGCTTCGACCGCCGCGTCGTCGTCGACCTGCCGGACCTCAAGGGCCGCGAGGGCATTCTTCGCGTGCACACCCGCAACATCCCTCTCGCCGAAGACGTCGCGCTCGACGTCATCGCGCGCGGCACGCCGGGCTTCTCCGGCGCCGATCTCGCGAACCTCGTCAACGAGTCGGCGCTCAACGCCGCGCGTTACGACAAGAAGAAAGTCCAGATGGTCGACTTCGAGTACGCGAAGGACAAGGTCATCATGGGCGTCGAGCGGAAGTCGATGATGATGTCCGACCGCGAGAAGAAGAACACCGCGTATCACGAGTCGGGTCACACGATCGTCGCGGCGATGCTTCCGGCCGCCGATCCGCTGCACAAGGTCACGATCATCCCGCGCGGCCGCGCCCTCGGCCTGACCCAGCAGCTTCCGACCGAGGACAAGTACTCGTATTCGAAGCGCTACCTCGAGGCCATGCTGGCCGTGCTCATGGGCGGCCGCATCGCCGAGGAGGTGTTCATCAACGAGATCACCACCGGCGCCGGCAACGACATCGAGCGCGCTACGAACATGGCCCGCAAGATGGTCTGCGAGTGGGGCATGTCCGACCTCGGCCCGGCCACGTTCGGCAAGAAGGAAGAGCAGATCTTCCTCGGCCGCGAGTTCAGTCAGCATCAGGACTACTCGGAATCGACGGCGGTGGAAATCGACAAGGAAGTGCGCCGCATTCTCGACAAGGCGTACAAGACCGCGCACGAGATCATCACCACCAACCGCAACTCGCTGGACCGCATCGCGCGCAAGCTCCTCGAGCGCGAGACCCTCGACGGCTGGGAAGTGAACCAGATCATCACCGAGGAGACGGGAACGGACTACCTGAAGCTCAAGGAGTACTACCCGGACCAGAGCCCCGGCGAGTCGATGACGATCGCGCCGGGCAGTGGCCCGTCGACGGACGTGACCACGCCCGTGGCACAGCCGCACACGACACAACCCACACCCGACCGCAACGCGTAAACGCGAAAAACGCCGGCCGAAAGGCCGGCGTTTTCATTAGTGTGGAGTGCGGAGGCAGCGCCTCCGCTTTCGAATCCGCGCGAATAGGAAAGCGGAGGCGCTGCCTCCGCACTCCACA
>Ga0075421_100004545_pt1 | contig 16766 bp, 18 predicted proteins | sample SoiMetdeltSBSDD5_FD_75292 | JGI IMG/M metagenome (GOLD analysis project Ga0075421, IMG submission 75292) | Bulk soil microbial communities from a Populus tree surrounding site in Tennessee, USA - Soil MetaG P. deltoides SBSDD5 | ecosystem: Environmental > Terrestrial > Soil > Tree plantation...
AGACCGCGTCGGTCGAGTCCATCAGTGGAGCGCCAGAGCGGCGCTCATCTCGGGCATGGGCGGGCCGGGAGCGCCGACAACCGCGTCCACGCCGCGCAGGTCGAGCAGCGCCAGCGGGCGCGTCTCGACCACGCGCACGACGGTGCCCTCGCCGTCGTCCTCCTCCTGGAGCTCGACCTCAACGCGCGTGGCGTCCTCGCCCGGCACGGACCACCAGAACACGAGCCGGCGCGGCTCCTCGACCTCCTCGACGAAGCCGCTGCGATCGCCACAGCGCACCTCGCCGGCGGGTCGGGCGTCGATCGACGCGTCGGCGCCGAGCCACTCGCCCTCGGCGAGCGGCGGCCAGACCTCCTCGGGGGGCGCCTCCAGCCGGATCTCCCTTTCGACCTCCACGTGGAACCTCCAAGTGCAACCATACGGTTGCGCTACGCTGTGCAACCAGACAGTTGCAGAATAGCCAAAGGAGGTGCCGGAATGCAGGTAGGCCGCGTCACGAGCACGCTGATCCCGATGGTGGTCGAGCAGACAGCCCGCGGCGAGCGCTCGTTCGACATCTACTCACGGCTCTTGAACGAGCGCATCGTCTTCATCGGACGGCCGATCGACGACGAGATCGCGAACCTCGTGGTGGCGCAGCTCGTGCATCTCGAGTCCGAGGACCCCGAGAAGGACGTCTCCGTGTACGTGAACTCCCCCGGCGGCTCGCTGCACGCGGGACTCGCCATCTACGACACCATGCAGTACATCCGCCCCGACGTGCAGACGCTCTGCTACGGCATGGCGATGTCCGCCGGCTCGCTGATCCTGGTGGGCGGCGCCAAGGGCAAGCGGCTGACGCTTCCCAACGCTCGGATCCTCACCCACCAACCGAGCTCCGGCTTCCAGGGGCAGTCCTCCGACATCGAGATCCACGCCCGCGAGATCCTCGAGCTACGCCGCCTGACCGAGGAGATCTACGCGCGTCACACTGACCGCACGATTGAGCAGGTGCACGAGGACATGGAGCGCGACCGCTTCTTCGGCGCCGAGGAGGCGGTCGAGTACGGCCTCGTCGACCGGGTGGTCCCGGCGAGCGAGCTGCGCCGCTTCCCATCCGGCTTCGGCGCCGCGTTAAGCGAAGTAGAACACGAGTCCAAGAACGGCGTAGAGCGCAAGTAGCTGCACGCCCTCGAACCAGTTCGACTCGCCCTCCTGGGTCACGAGGTTGGCGATCAGGACGGCGAACAGCAGCGCGCCCAGCTCGTAGCCGTTGAACACGAGCGCCATCGGTTCGGGGCCGAACACGAACGACAGCAGCACGAGCAGGGGCGCCACGAACAGCGCGATCTGCGCGCTCGAGCCGATCGCGATGTTCACCGCGAGGTCCATCTTGTCCTTGGCGGCCACGAGCACCGCCACCCAGTGCTCGGCCGCGTTGCCCACGATCGCGACTACGAACACGCCGACGAAGAACTCGGACAGCCCGATGTCCTCCGAGGCCTCGGAGATCGACCCCACGAGAATCTCTGACATGAGGCCGACCGCCACCGCCGAGAGCGCGAGGTAGATGCCCGCCCGCTTGACGGGCCAGTGGTGCTCTTCTTCCTCCTCCCCCTCCCCGCCGTAGGGGTTGAACACCGCCCGGTGCGTCCTCAGCGAGAAGATCAGGCCGGCCGCGTAGCTCACGAGCAGCACGATCGCCACTCCGGCCGAGAGCTTCTCGAGGTCCGAGCCGAAGTCCACGCGCTCCTCGCCCACGCCCGGCAACGAGCCGCCGTGGATCAGCTGGAAGATTGCGGGGAAGATCAGCGCGGCGACCGCGAGCATGAGCATCGCGCACTGTGCGTTGGCCGCTGTGGCGCTGAAGGTCTGCTTCTCGCGCGGCAGGCCGCCGACCACCATCGCGGCGCCCATCACCAGCAGGATGTTGCCGATGATCGAGCCGACGATCGACGCCTTCACGACCTCCTGGAGCCCCTCGATCAGCGCGAAGAAAGCGATGATCAGCTCCGGCGCGTTGCCGAAGGTCACGTTGAGGAGCCCTCCGATGCCGGGGCCGGTGCGCGCCGCGATCGCCTCGGTGGCCTCGCCCATCACCGCCGCGCAGGGGATCACTCCGAGCGCCGCCGCGGCGAACACAATCACCGGGTTGGCGTGCGCCAGCTCTACTGCTACGGCGACCGGGATGAAGATCCCGAGGTAGTGGACGGGCCGCATGCGGCGGGGAAGCTACAGGTGCAGCGGGAGGCTTCGGGCCTCGGCCTACTCCAGGCTCTCCTCGCCGAAGCCCGCGCGCTGGATGTCCTCCTCGTCCTCGAGCTCCTCGCGGTCCTCGTCGCTGAGCGCCGCCGCGCTGCGGCCGTCGCCCCCGTGGTAGGTGGCCTGGAAGTTCTCGAGCAGCTCGTCGCGGCGCGACTCGTCCACGGGCACCTCGTCCGCGATCAGCACCCAGTCGGCGCCCTCGAACTCCTCCATGTTGAAGATCTCGCCGTCGATCGACGGCGAGTCGTCGACCACGACCATCACCTCGGTCTGCGGGTTCAGGTAGCAGCCGGGGCGCAGCAGCAGGTCATCGAGCTCGAAGCGACGTTGATCGGCCATCGTCGCCCGGGAGCCTAGCCCTCGGGCGGGGCCATGTCACCCCTGGAGGTCGCGCAGCTGGCGCTCGATCTCGGCCTCCACGTCGAGCGGCTCCTTGCCCTGCCGCGCGCGCCGCGCGTTGCGCGCCACCACGAGCTGCCGCACCTCCTCGCGGAGCGCCGGATCGTCGCCGCCCTGCAGAGCGGCCAGCTCGGCCTCGATGTCGAGCGGCGGCTCGCCGCGTGCCTCGCGGCGCGCGGACTTGGCCTCGAGCATCTGGCGGATCTCCTCCTGCTGGACCGCCGCCGAGTCGGCGCTCTCGCGGTCCATCACGAGGTCGCTCGCCCCGATTCCCGAGTACATCCGGCCGCTGCCCCAGTAGCTCGCCGCCGCCGCCAGCACGGCCACCACGGCCACGACGATCACGACGATGCCGAACGCGTCCATCGCCGCACAGTGTGACCGCAGCGATCTCAGTGTTGTACCCTCAACGGAGAGGCGTTGACTGACTAATCAATCGGGCGGCGCGGCGCCGCGCGGTAAAGGAGCAGCGAGAAGTGGTCGACTTCACCCTTTCCGACGAGCAGAAGGACATCCGCCGGCTGGCGCACGACTTCGCCGAGAAGGAGATCCGGCCGGTCGCCTGGGAACTCGACAAGGACTCGACGTTCCCCCGCGAGATCATCGACCAGGCCTGGGAGCTCGGCCTGATGAACTCCCACATCCCCGAGGAGTACGGCGGTCCGGGGCTCGACTACCTCACCGGCTGCCTGATCGAGGAGGAGCTCGGCTGGGGCTGCTCCGGCATCGGCACGTCGCTGATGTGCAACGGGCTGGCCACGGCGCCCGTGATCCTGGGCGGCTCGCAGGAGGTCAAGAAGGAGTTCCTCGGGATGCTCAGCGAGGGGCCGAAGCTCGCCTCGTTCTGCCTCACCGAGCCAGACGCCGGCTCCGACGTGTCCGGCATGCGCACGAGCGCCGTGAGGAAGGGCGACAGCTACGTCCTGAACGGCACCAAGTGCTTCATCACGAACGGCTCCCACGCGGACTGGTACACGGTCTACGCCAAGACCGACAAGGAGGCGGGCCACCGCGGCATCTCTGCCTTCGTGGTCCCGCGCGAGCTCGACGGCGTGACCGTCGACAAGAAGGAGGACAAGCTCGGCCAGCGCGCCTCCGACACCGCGATGATCTCCTTCAACGAGGTCGAGATCCCCGCGGCCAACCTGATCGGCGAGGAGAACAAGGGCTTCAAGCTCGCGATGATGACCCTCGACCGCACCCGTCCCGGCGTGGCCGCGATGGGGGTGGGAATCGCCCAGGCGGCCTTCGAGTTCGCTCGCGACTACGCCAAGGAGCGCGTGCAGTTCGGCGTGCCGATCGCGATGCACCAGGCGATCCAGTTCATGATCGCCGACATGGCGACCAAGATCGAGGCGGCGCGCCTGCTCACCTGGAAGTCGGCAGTGGAGCTCGACCAGGGCAAGCGCAACACGCTGATCTCCTCGCACGCCAAGCGCTTCGCGGCGGACTCAGCCATGGAGGTGACCGTGGACGCCGTGCAGGTTTACGGCGGCTACGGGTTTATCAAGGAGTACCCCGTCGAGAAGCTGATGCGGGACGCGAAGATCATGCAGCTCTACGAGGGCACGTCGCAGATCCAGCGGCTCGTTATCGCGCGCGAGGTGCTGATGCCGAGGCGGGTGGAGGAGCCGGCGACAGCGGCTGCGTAGGGCGGGGCGGCTTCGGGTCGTAAGGGCCGCTGCACCAGCTCAGCTCGGGCGGCCGCGCGAGCCTTCGGCCGGGCGCCATTTCACCATAATGGCGCCGGCGAGCAACAGGAGGGTTACACGTAGATCCTGAGTCTGCGCAAGCCTGCGGGGCGTTGACGACGAGCTGGGAGACGTGAGATGCGGACCGGAATGATCGCGTTGGTGTGCGCGGCTGCCGCGGTAGTCGCCCTGGGTGCTTCGGGCGCCACCGCCCTGGCCGGCGAGGGGCGGCCCGCAGACGGCGGGGCCGCGAACCCGCTCACGCTCGCCGTGATCGGCGACACGCCCTACGGCGAAGCGCAGGTGGCCGGGTTCCCGGAGCTGGTCGCAGACATCGACGCCGACCCGAAGGTCCGCCTGGTGCTGCACCTCGGCGACATCAAGAACGGCAGCAGCACGTGCACCGACGAGCGCTTCCTCGACCTGCGCGCGCTGTACGAGACCTTCAACGACCCGTTCGTCTACACCCCCGGCGACAACGAGTGGACCGACTGTCACCGCGCCGCCGCCGGCGGCTACCTGCCCACCGAAAGGCTCGTCCGGTTGCGCGAGATCTTCTACCCCGAGCCCGGTCGCTCACTCGGCGGCCGCGAGGTCTCCGTCCTCACCCAAGCGGCCGAGGCCGGCTTCGAGAGCTACGTCGAGAATCAACTCTGGATGCGCTCACAGGTGGTCTTCTCGACCGTGCACGTGGTGGGCAGCAACAACGGCCTCGCGCCCTGGTTCGACGGCGCCGAGACCAGTGCGCAGACCCGATTGCGGCTCGCCGAGTTCGAGGAGCGCGAGCAGGCGAATCTGGCCTGGCTCGACCGCACCTTCGAGCTCGCCGAGCGCGAAGATGCCGCCGGCGTGGTGCTGGCCATGCAGGCGGACATGTTCTTCGGCGCGCCGAACGACGGCTTCGCCGCCACCGTCGAGCCCATCGCCGACCTCGCAGGCGACTTCGACGGGCCCGTGCTGCTGCTGGAGGGCGACACCCACCGCTTCCTTTTCGACCGGCCACTCGGCTCGGCGCCCAATCTCACCCGCATCGTGGTCGAGGGCGAGACCGCGAGCGAATGGCTCAGGCTCAATATCGATCCACGCCGCCCCGGCCTGTTCGCCTGGCAGCGCGAGCAGAGCTGATCCGACCCCTGGTCGGCACGTTCCCGTCCCGAGCTCGGTTCGAGATGTAGCTCGCCATCCGATTCTGCGCTCGGCCTCAGGGACCGCCTGGGCTGGTCCCGCGGCGATTCGAGGCGACCAGCATCGCGACGAAGAGCGCTGTCGCCCAGGCCGCCAAGACGAGGATCGGCCGCGCGTGCTGGTAGCCGGGGAAGTAGATCGCGTCGCGAACCGAGGTGACGGTTGCCCCCGACGGAAGCCACCGCGAGATGAATGCGAACGGCGCCGGCAGCAGCGGCGGCGACACCGCGCCACCCGACGAGGTGTTGCCCAGCACCACGAAGAACAGGAAGGTCGGGACGATCGCCCACCGGCCGAGGCGTCAGCGCAAGCGAGGCCGCGAGAGCGAAGGCGACCACGAACCCCGTCCAGCGACGCAGCGGCAGGCCGCCGGCGAGCGCCCGGGTCTGGAACACGGTGATGAAGCCGACGATCGTCGCCACGAGCATCAGGTAGAAGATGTCGAGACCGCTCGGATCCGTCGACGCGAGCGGGTGCGCGTCGACCACCTGCACGCTCGGATCGACGGCGAAGACCTTCTCCAACAATCGCGCCACGGATGCGCCGGCGGCGCTCGCCACATAGAGCGTCGGCTTCGCCGAGGTGAGGTCGAGGGCGGCGTAGACCCGCTGGCGATCGATCGCGTCGCGCGCGGCTGCCAGCGATTCGTAGCGGGTGAAATCGAGGCTGTTCTCGGCGACCCCCTGGACCGCCTTCACCGCGCCCGCGTCCCGGCCGGCATCGCCGACGAGCGCGGCATCGATGCTGCGGGGCACCGGGTCGCCGAGCGCGAGCGTGTAGGTCGTCACGAACAGCGAGCCCATCACGATCGCCAGGGCGGCGATCACCCCGGCACGCTCGATCGACGTCCAGCGGTGGCCGCGAAGCCGAGCCCACCAGGTGCTGCGCCCGCTCGTGTCCAGGGCATCCATCGGTCGTGAACGCTGCACCTCGGGACGTCTGCGTGTCCGCTGCCCGCCTCCCGCGAGCTGTGCCCGCCTCGGCGGGCGGGAAGCCTCAGCTCGAACGAGTCGAGCCGGTCACCGAGCCGCCTCTGCGAGAAACTCGGTGATGATGCGATTGCAGAGGTCCGGCTTGTCCGCGAGGAGGCCGTGGCCGGTGCCGGGGATGACCGCAAGCTGCGCATCGGGAAGGGCGTGGTACATGGCGTGCATGTGATCGATGCGCACCTCGGTCTCGTTGTCGGCGAACATGAGGAGCGTCGGTACGGCGATCGCGGCGAGCTCGTCGGTGGTCAGGGCGGGCGCCCGGTGGTGCTCGTGGTCGAGTCGGGCCCAGACGTCTGGCCAGCGCCCGGCGCCGTGGGGCGAGACCTCGGCGTACAGGCCGCCGAGGAACTCGTGGACGTCGGGCGGCAGCGGATCCAGCACTCCCGGGATCCAGCCGTCATGGTGGAAGACGCCTTCGGAGAAGACCAGCCCGCGGACGAGGTCGGGCCGCTTCTGCGCGACGAGCAGTCCGACGGGCGCTCCGATGGAGTGTCCGACCAGATGGGCGGGGGCGCCGACGACGGTCTCGATGAAGGCGATCGCGTCATCAGTCATTGCCTCGAAGGTGATCGGACCGCCGACATCGGGGGTGCGGCCCTGTCCCCGGCGGTCGTAGCGGTAGCAGCGGAAAGCTGTCGCGAGGCCAGGAAGGTTGTCGTCGTACGCGCGCGAGTCCGCTCCGCCCGGATGCAGCAGCACGAGCGGCTCGCCGTCGCCCTCGACGTTCCACCAGGTGGAGACGTTCCCGAGCTCGCTCATCGCGGCCATTCAAGCCTCTTCCGGGCCTTGGATCGTTGGGGACTCATCAATCGCCGGCCCAGCTCCACCGCGGGACCTCGCGCGCTCGGCATCGTCGGGGCACTCTAGTAGAAGTGAGAATACGATCGCACTTATGGTTCAACAGGTGGCGACCGAGTGGCCCTCCCAGCAACGAGCGTCGGTCCGCTCGCAGGCGACACGGACAGACGGCCGCCGCAGCCAGCGGCGGCTACTTGATGCCGCTGGTCAGCTGCTGTCCAGCGGCAAGCAGTTCTCGCTGGCCGACGTTGCCTCGGCAGCTGGGCTCTCGACGGCGACCGCCTACCGTCACTTCAGCTCGGCGGACGACGTGACCCTCGCCTTCGGCGCCGGGTTCTTCGACGAGATCGAGAGCCGGGCCGGCGCGGGCCCCCTCGAGCTCGACTCGCTCTGCCGGCTCTGGGTGCGGACCGTGCTCGACTGGGGTCCGTCGCTGGCCCACCTGCGAAGCCGCGAGGGGCTCCTCGCACGTCGCGCGCGCGGCGACGCGCGCGTGGGCCGGCTGCTCGACCTGATCGAGCCCGTTCTCAAGGGAGAGCTCGCGAGCCGCTCCGCCGGCGTTCCGTCGTCCGAGGGGCTGAGCTACCTCGTGGCCGTCTGGAACGCGTTGGCCGATCCGCGCGAGGTTCTCGACCAGTATTCGACGCTGGGTTGGTCGCCCGCACGGATCGCCGGGCAACTCGAACGGTCCGTCGAAGCCGTAATCGCGCATAGGGCCGTGGCCCACTGATCGCCGGCCCGGCGGCCTCAAAGTCCGGCGTTGAGCTCCTCGAGCAGCTCGCGCAGCCGGCGCATCTTGGCTTCACCGAGCCGCTCGGTCCAATCTGCCTCGATCTCCGCAACCACCTCACGGGCGATCGCGTAGAGCTGCTCGCCCCGCGGGGTCGCCCGAACCAGCTTGGCCCGCCGGTCGCTCGGGTCGGGAACGCGCTCGACGTAGCCGCGCTGCTCGAGGTAGAGCACCAGCTCCGCCATCGCCTGCTTGGTCATCTGCGCCCGCTCGGCCAGCACGCTGACCCGGGTGCCGTCGCCGTCGAGGAACTGCATGACGTTGCCGTGGGGCGGGCGAATCTCCGGATGGCCGCGCTCGGCGAAGCGCCGATGGAGCAGCTCGGTTCCCACCCGGAAGGGCTCCCGGAGCAGGATCGCCAGGTTCTCGGGCGCGTCTCGGGCGGCGGTCTCGGGCAATCGACTTGACATTGGACAGGTAGCTTGACGGGGCGCTGATCTATTCTTGGCGCCGGTGCCCCGCGCCCACGCCGAGCCAGGCATCTCGATCCCCCATCTGCTCGAGCGTGACGCCGAGCTGGAGGCGCTGAGCGGCGCAGTCGCGCGCGTGCGCGACGGGGCCGGCGGCTGGCTGCTGATCGAGGGGCCGGCCGGGGTCGGCAAGAGCCGCCTGCTGGCGAGCGCGCGAGCGAGCGCCGAGGAGGCCGGCCTCCCGGTGCTCGGGGCGCGCGGGGCCCCGTTCGAGCGGGGCTTCGCCTTCGGCGTTGCCCGGCGGCTGTTCGAGCAGGCCGTGGGCTCCGCCTCGGAGGAGGAGCGCCGGGCGCTGCTTGCCGGGGCAGCGGGACTCTCCGCGCGGCTCGTTGGACAGGAGGGTCCCGAGGTCGAGGCCCAGGACGGCGATGCCGCGTTCGGGGCGCTCCACGGGCTGTACTGGCTCACCGTGAACCTCGCGGACCGCGGGCCGCTCGTGCTGGTGGTCGACGACGCCCACTGGGCGGATCCGCCCTCACTGCGATTCCTTGGCTACTTGTCGCGCCGGCTGGAGGGCCTGTCGGTGCTGCTGCTGGCGGCCGCCCGGGTCCCCGATCCCGAGAGCGAGGGCCTGTGGCGAGAGCTCGCGAGCGACCCGGCGGCCGAGGTGCTTCGCCCGCGTGCGCTCAGCGCCCGGGCCGCCGGGCAGGTTCTCCGGAGCCGGCTCGGCCGAGAGGTCGACGAGGAGTTCAGCGCCGCTTGCCACCGGGCCACCGGCGGCAACCCGCTGTTCCTGCGCGAGCTCGTGACGGCGCTTGCCCAGGCGGAGGTCGAGCCCACCGGCGAGGCGGTGGAGGCGGTGACGACCGTCGGGCCGCGCGCGGTCGGACGCTTCGTGCGGCAGCGGCTCGAACGCCTGGGGCCGGAGGCCACGGAGCTGGCGCGGGCGGTGGCCGTGCTCGGCGCGGGCGCCGACATCGCCACCGCATCGAGCGCAGCGGGACTCGAGCCCGGCGAGGCGCGACGGGTGGCCGACGTGCTGGTGCAGGCCGAGCTGTTCGCACCCGATCACGAGCTCGCCTTCGTCCATCCGATCGTGCAGGCGGCCATCTACGAGGATCTGCTGCCCGGCGACCGCGGCGCGCGTCATCTCGCCGCGGCGCGGCTGCTGGCCGATGCCGGGGCGCCCGCCGAACGCGTGGCAACCCACCTGCTCGAGACCGATCCCGCGGGCGATCCCGACTGGGTGGCGACCCTGCGGGCCGCCGCTGCGAGCGCCGCCGAGCAGGGAGCCCCCGCGGCGGCGGTCGCCTACCTGCGCCGTGCCCTGGAGGAGCCGCCCCCCGAGGCCGAGCGCGCCGACGTGCTGTGCGACCTCGGGCGCTGGGAGATCGCCCGTGTGGAATACGACACGGCCGCCGGGCACCTGCTCGGCGCGCTCGACGCCCCCGGCGACCCGGCGGCGCCCGTGCGCGCCACGACCTGGCTCAGCCGCTGCGCGATCGTGTCCGGGAGCCCCGAGCTCGCCGCGACCGCGCTCGACGCCATCGACCGCCAGCTGGAGCGGGCGGGGGGCGAGGCGGCGCTCGAGCTGGAGGCGGCGGGGGTCATGCTCGCCCGGCTGGAGCTCTCGCTGCGCCACCTCGTTCCGGCGCGGCTCGACGCGTTCAGGCGCCGGGCGGCCGGAACCGTGCCTTTCGAGGCCCTCGCCGAGTTTCACACGGCCAGCGAGAGCCTCGGGAAGGGCGCGCCCGCTGCCGAGGTCGTGGACGCGATCAAGGAGGCGCTGCGCGACGGGCCGCCGCCGGACCCGTTCGCGTTTGCCATCGTAGTGGACTCATTGACCCGCGCCGAGCGCTACGAGCTCGCCGCTCCTCTGATCGAGATGGCGCTGGAGCTGGCGCGGGCGTACGGCGTGAGCATCCAGCTCGCGGCCCTGCACAGCGCGCGCGCAGCGCTGGCACTCGGCCGGGGCGCGGTGGCCGACGCCCACCTGGACATCCAGCTCGCGCTCGAGCTCGTTCCCGAAAGGCACGCGATCCTCCCCGACATCCTCGCCACCGCCATGGAGGTGGCTCTCGAGCGCGGCGATCTCGAGGGCGCCGGAGAGCTCGCCGGGCGCGATCCGGAGCGGCACGAGCGAGAGCGGCTCTACGTGGACCGCTACCTGGTGAGCAGGGGGCGGGTGCGGATCGCGCGCGGCGACGTCGAGGCCGGCCTCGGCGACCTGCTGCGCTGCGGGGAGTTCAGCGACGCCTACGGCTCACCGAACCTCGCGCGCTGGCGCCCCCACGCAGTGCCCGCGCTCGCCGAGCTGGGCGAGGAGCAACGCGCGGAGGAGCTCGCCCAGGAGGAGATCGCCGCGGCGCGCGCGTTCGGGGCGCCGCGCCGGCTCGCGTGCGCGCTCCGGACCGGCGGCCGGGCGATCGGGGGGGAGGTGGGCCTCGACATGCTCGAGGAGGCCGTGACGATCGCCGAGCGCTCGCCGGCCAAGCTGGAGGCCGCCCACGCGCTGGCCGACCTGGGCGGCGAGCTCGTGCGGCGCCGCAGGCGGCGCGAGGGCCGGGAGGCGCTCCGGCGCGCCGTCGAGCTGGCCCGTGCGTGCGGCGCCACCCCCGTGGCGGAGCGCGCCCTGGCCGACCTCGGTGCGGGCGGCGGGCGGGCTCCGCGCCTCGAGCTCACCGGCGTCGAGGCGCTCACCCCGGCGGAGCGGCGCGTGTCCGAGCTGGCTGCGGCGGAGCTCACGAACCGCGAAATAGCCCAGCAGCTCTTCGTGACCGAGAAGACCGTCGAGCTGCATCTCACGCACGCCTACCGGAAGCTCGGCATCCGCTCGCGCTTCCAGCTCGCCTCAGCGCTCGCCGACTGACCCAGGCAAACCCTGGGGGAAACCCTGGGGACCCTCCCATTGTGCGGGCGCCCGCACCGCTGCAGGCTCTTTCCACTCGATGGAAGGACGCCCATGACCGGTCCGCTCTACCACGTTGGTCGCTTCTGCGCTCGCCATCACTGGCTCCTCATCGCCGTCTGGATCGCCGGCGCGATCGCGATCGCCATGGCCGGCCGCGCCGCGGGCGACCGCACCAGCGACAACCTCACCCTGCCCGGCACCGGGTCGACGAAGGCCAGCGACGTGCTCGAGGCGCGCCTCCCCGAGCAGGCCTACGGCAGCAACCCGCTCGTCCTCCGGACCGCGAGCGGCAAGCTCACGGACAAGGCCAACAAGCAGGCGGTCGACCAGACGGTCAAGGACGTGCGGAACACGCCGCACGTGAACAGGGCGGTGAACCCGCTCGACAAGGACGGCGCGCCCTTCCTCTCCAAGGACAAGACGATCGCCTACGTGCCGGTGACCCTCGACGTCGGCCAGGCCGACCTCCAGAAGGACGAGGCACAGGCGATTCTCGACGCGGGCGACCCCGCGAAGAAGGCCGGCATCGCGGTCTCCCTCGGCGGTTATGCCGGCCAGCAGCTCTCGAAGCCGGACACCGGCGCGAGCGACCTCATCGGCCTGGCCGCGGCGGTTGTGATCCTGCTGTTCGCGTTCGGCACGGCCACCGCGATGGCGCTCCCGATCGTCACGGCGATCCTCGGCCTCGTGAGCGCCCTGTCACTCATCAAGGTGCTCGGGCTTCTCACCGACGTGCCGACCGTCGCCCCGACGCTCGCCACGATGATCGGGCTCGGCGTGGGCATCGACTACGCGCTCTTCATCGTCACTCGCCACAAGCTGCAGCTGCGCGAGGGCATGGAAATGGGGGAGTCGATCGCGCGCGCGACCGCCACCGCGGGCGGAGCGGTGGTGTTCGCGGGGACCACCGTGGTGATCGCTCTCTGCTCGCTCTTCTTCGCGGGCATCCCGCTCGTGACCAAGCTCGGCTACACGGCGGCGGTCGCCGTGGTGGTCGCGGTGCTCGGCGCCACCACGCTGCTGCCCGCCCTGCTGGGCGCGCTCGGGCCGCGGATCAACTCGCTGCGCGTGAAGCTCGGCCGCACCCACCCCGACGACCACAAGCCGCACGGCTGGGAGCGCTGGGCCCGTGGCGTGGCGCGCCGGCCCTGGCTCTCGCTGGTCGCCGCCACGGCGCTGCTCGTGGTGCTGGCCCTGCCGATGCTGAACCTGCACCTGGGCCAGTCGGACACGGGCGCCCTGCCGGCGTCGACCACGGCTCGCCAGGCCTACGACGGCCTCGGCAAGGGCTTCGGCGACGGCACGGCCGGCCCGCTGCTCGTGGCGGCGGAGCTCGGCAAGCCGGCGAAGCCGGACCAGAAGAACCTCGACAAGATCAACAACCAGCAGAAGCAGCTCCAGCAGAAGCAGCAGCAGATCGAGCAGGGGGCGCTGCTGCAGGGGGCCACCCAGCAGCAGGCGCAGGCCGAGGCCAAGCAGCAGACCCAAGCGCAGTCGAACCAGCTGGCCCAGAAGAAGAAGGCGGCGGAGTCGCCCGCGACCGACCCGCGGCTCACGCAGCTGTCCGACGCGATCGCGAAGGCGGACGACGTGAAGTCCGTGTCGCCTCCGGTCCTGGACAAGAAGGGCACGGGGGCCGTCTACACGGTGATCGCCGGCTCAGCGCCCTCGGACGACGCCACCACGGACCTCGTGAACCGGCTGCGCTCGGCCACGATCCCGGCCGCCACCAAGGGCACGGACGTGAACGCCTGGGTGGGCGGGCAGACGGCCGGCTACATCGATCTGGCGACCCGCATCAGCGACAAGCTGCCCGAGATGATCGCCATCGTTGTCGGCCTGAGCTTCGTCGTGCTGATGCTGGCCTTCCGCTCGCTCGTCGTGCCGGCCAAGGCGGCGGTGATGAACCTGCTGTCGGTGGCGGCCGCCTACGGCATCGTGACGTTCGTCTTCCAGGACGGCCACGGCGCCGCGCTGATCGGGCTGGACGGGGCGATCCCGATCGTGAGCTTCGTGCCGCTCCTGATGTTCGCCATCCTGTTCGGCCTCTCGATGGACTACGAGGTGTTCCTGCTCACGCAGATCAAGGAGCACTACCGCGAGACCAAGCGGCCCACGCGCGCGGTCATCCAGGGCCTCGCCAACACGGGCCGGGTGATCACCTCGGCGGCGCTGATCATGGTCTGCGTGTTCACGAGCTTCGTGCTCAACGGCGATCCGGTTGTCAAGGAGTTCGGCGTGGGCCTGGCGGTGGCGATCGCCATCGACGCCACGGTGGTCCGCTGTCTGCTCGTGCCCGCCGTGATGACCCTGCTCGGCAAGGCGAGCTGGTGGATGCCGAGCTGGCTCGGCCGCCGGCTGCCGCGCATCAGCATCGAGGGCGAGGACTACTTCGCCAAGCGGCCCGCGGCGGCACCGGGGCGGAGCTGAGCCGACCGATCGGCGCGGCTCCTCCGGCGAGCCGCGACTAGTCTCGGCGGTGTGGCGTACACGAGCGCGGAAGCACGGCAGGAGCTCCTCGACTCACTTGCAGAGGGGATCGATCAGATCGCCCTGGGCTTGGCGGCTCTCGGAGCGGCGTACGAACAGCTCGACGAGCACAATGCGGACAGGCTCGAAGCTGAGCTCTTCGCCCCGGTGCAAGCCGCCTACGGTCGAGCGGGGCGCGCGCATGCGGAGTTCGCGGACCGCCATGGCTTCCCGCGCCGCACGTTCGAGGCCGCCTCGGCGGGTCTTCCTTCGACCGGCGCGAGGGGGTTCATCGACAGCGCGGTGCAGGCCGTTACCGAGGCTGACGGCACACTAGCCGCGCTTCAGGACTCGGGATTGCCGGCGGAGGTCGGCGATGTGGAGGTGCGCTCCGGGATCAGCGAAGTGCGAGCGCTGCTCGGCGGGCTCGGACAACACGCTCAGGCGCTCACGCGAACGCTCGGGCGCTAGCGGGCCCTCCCGTGCCGCCGAGCTCGGGGCCTAGAGCGCCTGGACGTTCTCGGCCGCCGGGCCCTTGGGGCCCTGCCCAGCGTCGTAGCTCACCTTCGCACCCTCGGCCAGCGACTTGAAGCCGCTGCCCTGGATCGCGCTGTGGTGCACGAACAGATCCTTGCCTTGGTCATCCGGCGTGATGAAGCCGTAGCCCTTGTCGTCGTTGAACCACTTCACGGTTCCTGTAGCCATCTTCGTACCCTCCGGGATATGTGCACTGCGAAACGCGGAGGGTGCTCATGGGCAACAACCTGCGACACGCGTGGCACTGCTTTGGTCGAGCGAACACCCGACCCGTGGGCCGAGTTTAGCGTCGAGAGGCTGTATTGCTCACCACCTCCTGCTCTCGGGGAGTTTGCCGGTGGGCATTCACCTGCTTTTGGAGCGTGGCAAGAGCTTCCTGATGGCGCGGGCTCCGCTGCGGATCGAATCCCAGCGTTGCGCTGACCGCTATCGATTCGGACTCCCCGAGTTCCCCGTCGCAGAAGAAGATTCGAAGCCCCGGTGGCGCGTCGCCGGGGTCCTGCTGCCCCACCGCTGCCATCGCCACAGCAAGAGCGGAATAGGCTGGACTGGCCCACCGCGGTACATCCCTACGAATGCCGCGGACAGACTCCCAGGGGATCGCGCGCGTCTTCCAGAAGTTGACCACCCTCAGACCGCTCGCGTCAATGTCCATCCGCATCCGGGACAGCCGTATGGACGCGGCGACTGCAAGGGCCAGAACGATCCCGGCGGACGCCAGCCACATCGGAGCGTCCTTGGCGGATCATCGGCATGCGGCGGCGCTCGGCCGCAAGGGCGTCGATGTCGGGTTTGGCGGTGCTCGTCGGGGCCTCCTGGTGTCGTGGGCCGCGCCCCTCGTGGCCCGTTACCTGATGAGCGGAGTCCGTCGGCGGTTCTCTACATCCGCCCCGCCCACCGAGGCGGCGAGGGCGACTTCTCGGTCAAGACGAAGCATTCAGATCGCCGAGGCTGTTGGCTTCGAGCACGGCGGCCAGCTCGCCGATCAGCCGCTCTTCCGCCGGTATGTCGATCGGGTCGGCCTCGACGGTGTGGTGGTAGTGGGGAAAGTCGCGCTGGCCCCAGCCCCGCAGCTCGCTGTGAAGGCGGTGATAGCGGCCCTCCACCGTCAACACCAGCCCGGGCTCGTAGCGACGCGGCTTCACGAAGTCCTCCCGGTCGACCGGCCGCAGCACCCACCCATCGACCGTGCCCGTGCGCCGAAAGGCCGACCGCTTCGACATCGGCGTCCGAACGGAACCCGGGTTGCCGGCCGCGCGCATCGCCGCAAGGAAGGCCGCGGTCGCCTCGGCGCAGCGTTCGTCCACGGAGCGCATTTCCGCTCGGCTCCCGCGCCGCTCTCCACGACCCTCGGCCTCCCACTCGGCACGGGTAGGCAACCGCTCGACCGCCTGGAGATTGCGGCCACACGCCTCGCAGAACACCCCGACCCCCGGCCGACTCCCGCAGAACGGGCAGACCCGCGACTCCGCATCCATGGCCAGGATCCTCCCAAGCGACAAGCGCGAGCGGGCCGTGCAGGTGGGCGAAGGCCGCGCAGCAGGCCGTCCTCAGCGCGCCGGGCCGCATAGGATCCGGGTCCCTTCCCCTAACCACGAGGAGACCATGAAGCTGATTGGAGCGGGCCTGCCCCGCACCGCTACAACGACCCAGCTGATCGCGCTCGAGATGCTCGGGCTGCCGTGCTACCACATGCGCGACATGATGGGCGACCTGAACACGAGCGTCCCGCAGTGGCGCAAGGCATTCGAGGGCGACGGCCCGTGGGACGAGCTCTTCGAGGGCAAGGAGTCGGTCGTCGACTGGCCCGGCTCCTACCACTGGCGCGAGCTGATGGACGTCTACCCCGACGCCAAGGTGCTGCTCAGCGTCCGCTCGGCGGAGAGCTGGGTCAAGAGCATGAACAACACGATCGCCCAGATCTGGTTCGGCGACACCCTCATGACCCATCTCGCCCAGGCGCGGTACCACATCGACCCGGCCTACGCCTCGTGGCTCGACGTCCTCTACGACATGTGGGCCAAGGCGGACATCATGGTTCCCAGCAGGGGGGACGCAGAGGAGATGGCAGCGAGTTTCGAGCGCTGGAACCAGGAGGTCATCGACGCGGTGCCCGCCGAGCGGCTGCTGGTCTGGGACCCCAAGGACGGTTGGGAGCCCCTCTGTGAGCTGCTCGAGCTGCCGGTGCCCGAGGCGCCGCTGCCGAACGTCAACGACACCGAGAACTTCCAGAAGAACCTGATCATGGGCCCGGCCCTCGAGGCGATCAACGCCTGGTGGGAGGAGAACGCGGGGCCCGAGGACGAAGCCGCGAAGCGGCGGCCGGCGACCGTGCAGGGATAG
>Ga0075421_100004546_pt1 | contig 16765 bp, 16 predicted proteins | sample SoiMetdeltSBSDD5_FD_75292 | JGI IMG/M metagenome (GOLD analysis project Ga0075421, IMG submission 75292) | Bulk soil microbial communities from a Populus tree surrounding site in Tennessee, USA - Soil MetaG P. deltoides SBSDD5 | ecosystem: Environmental > Terrestrial > Soil > Tree plantation...
CCCGGTCCTCGGGCACGATGAGCAGCGCGTCGGCGCGCGCCATCGACGTCAAGAGGCCGGAGCCCTGCGGTCCGGTCAGACGCGCGCCCAGCGACCCATCTTCGCGCTGCTGCACGGTGACGCGCAGATAGTGCCGCAGCCGGGGACCCAGGGTGATGCGCTCCTCCACCACGACGGGGATTGGTCGCCGGTAGGGCCGCGCATGACCCAACAAGCGCCGGATGGCGGGCCGCACGAACAACTCGAAGGTCACCATTGTGCTCACTGGATTCCCCGGCAGCCCGATCCACGGCAAGTCGCCGAGCATACCGAATCCCAGTGGGCCCCCGGGGCGGATGCGCACGCGCCACAACTTCATCTCACAACCCATTTCCAGGAGCACGGATCGCACCAGGTCGTGCTCACCGACACTGACTCCTGCGGTGGTGAGCAGCAGATCGACCCCACTTTTCACGGCGCGCTCGAACGCTCCGCGCAACGCGTCGCGGCGGTCCGCCGCGAGCCCCAGGTCACGCGGCACACCGCGCGTCTCCTCGATCATGCCGAACAAGGTGTAGGAGTTCGACGTCGCGATGCGTCGTCCAGCGAGAATGTCTTCCCGCCGGTCGAGGCCGACGATCTCGTCGCCCGAAGCCACGAAAGCGACAACCGGAGGCCGGTGCACGGCGACCGGCTCGTGCGCGATCGATGCGAGCACGCCGAGCTGCGCGGGACCGAGCGGCACGCCCGCGGCGAGGACCGTCTGGCCGGCTTTGATATCCTCGGCCCTCGGCCGGACATTCTTGCCGGCGTCGCGCGCGTCGCGAATCGTGACCCGATCCGTCCCGGCGTCGACGTCTTCCTGCCGGATCACGCCGTCGGCGCCCGGCGGAATTGGCGCGCCGGTGAACACCCGCGCGGCCTCTCCCGGGCCAATGGCTCGAGCCGGCTGTTCACCCGCCGCCACGGATTCGACGACCCGCAGCACGGCGCCGGCGCGCGCGTCAGTCGCGCGGCACGCATAGCCATCCATGGCGGAGTTGTCCCAGGGGGGGAGATCGATCGGGCTGATCACCGGCTCGGCGCTGACGAGATCGAGCGCGTCGCGGAGCGTCCGGCGTTCGGCTGGCAACGGCTGCACGTGGGAGACGATGAGGCGCGCTGCCTCGCGCGCCTCGAGACCAGTGCGGGGGGGAGGGGAGGGGGGGGGACTCGACGTCGTCAGGGGGGCAGGATGCGGGCGCGATCCCACGCGAGATTGGCGAGCGCGACGAGCCAGCTGGTGTCGGTGAATCGAAAGACGGGGAACGTCGCGCGGAACGAAGGATGGTCGGTGATCATCGCCGCCCACAGCTCGGCGTCCGCGCGGGATGGATCGTAGATCGGTTGATCGCCGCACGCGCGCCGGAACACTTCGATCTTCGGCAGCGGGTGCGCGGAGAACCCCTCGACCAGGATGATGTCGGCTCCGTCCAGGTAGCGCCGAGCCAGGACGATGGGATCGCCTTCCTGGTCAGTGCGCTCGAACAGGACGCGCTCGCCCGGCGCTTCGAGCAGGACCCGCTCGGCCTTTCCCTCGTTCCAGTGGCGCCAGGTGTCTTTGCCCTTCTGGTCCACGTCGGCGGCGTGGGTGCCGCGCTTGATCGTCATCACGCGCAGTTTGCGGCGCAGCTCGTTGGCGAGCGCTACCAGCAGCGTGGTCTTGCCCGCGTCCTTCTTCCCGATGATCGAGATCATCCGCGTCGCCGCCACAACCCCTCCGCCCGCTCAAGGTCTTCCGGGCGATTGACGTTGAAGAACACCTCGTCGGGATCGCCGAACGTCCGCGTCCGGTCGAGCGTTAGTGTACCCACCCGCACCGCATCGTGGAAGGCGACCGCGCGAAAGTCGCCGCGGCCGATCGCCGCTTCGATCGGGCCCCGGCACGCGGGCCCGTAGACCCCGCACAACGGCTCGAGTCCTCGCGGAGAGCCGCTGGCCGGGAGAAACGCATCGAAGCCACGGCTTTCCTCGACCAGCGCGACCAGCAACCCGGCCGGGAGGAACGGCATGTCCCAGGCGACGCACAACACCGGCCCCGCGCCCGCCGCGATCGCGGTGAGAATCCCGCCCAGGCTGCCGGCGCCGGGCACGAGATCCGGCACGCACGCCAGGTCCGGGCGCCACTGCCGGGCACCGGGGTCGTTCGCCACGAGCAGCGGCGCCGCGCCGGTGGCGGCGCTGATGACGTCCACGACGCGGTCGACGATGCGGCGACCACCCACCGGGAGCAGCCCCTTCGGTTGGCCGCCGTAGCGACTGGCCGCGCCGCCCGCCAGCACGGCGCCGCGCACTAGTGCCGTTCCAACCTGTTCCCCGGGTCGCCTGGGAACGGGTGGTCGCGGGGTTGGAACGGCACTAGTAGCGCCGGCCGCGCTTCTTTTCCAGCACGACGTCGACACCCATGATCAGCGCCGCCTGGTGGAACAGCTTGGTGGCGGTGGGCGCCTGCAGTCCGTTCGCGAGTACGGCGGGACCCGTCACCCGCACCAGTGGGACCAGGACCTCCCGCAGCTCGAAGCGAAACTGATACCCGGGCCCGAGCCGGACCGTCATACCGGCCGCGAGCTGGCCGCTGAAGGCGATTTTCTTCGGATTGTCGTCCACGATGATGGCCCGCGAGCGGACATTGCCGCTTTGCACGAAGACGCCGGACAACTCGACCGTCCCGGTGGAATACGTCACCACCCCCAGGCTGCCGCGGACGTACGGGCTGAGCGCGCGCGTGGGCGCCGCCCGGAACACCATGCCGCCGAAAAACGCGATCGCGCTCGTGGACGGTGACGCCGCCGCGATGTTGGTGCACGTCTGCTCGTTGCGAGGGCCGTAGGCCGGATCGGCGCCGGGGTCGGGATTATAGAAGATCCCCGTGCACCCGTCGTCGAGCGGGAGGCCGAGGTAGAACACCTCGGCGGTGTAGCCGACATGCGGTCCCGTGAAGTAGGTGCCCTGGAGACCAGCCAGGAGGCTCGAAACCGCATCGCGCGTGAGCCGCAGCGTATCGAACGCCGAGGAGCAGTTGTCGTCGAACGTGTTGAGGACACAGATCGGCTGGCGGCCGACGCTCCAGAGACTGTTGCCGGTGACCACGCCGCCGAAAATCGTGAGGATGACATTCGGCTGCGACGGGGTCTGGGCGACGCCGGCCGTCGCGAGGCAACAGCACGCCAGCAGAACGGACGAACGAGTCTTCATGCGACCTCGAGCAGTTGGTGGTCCACGGCGAGACAGCGATCCATGACGAACGATATCCCGGCCGCGGCGGCCCGCGCGGCGGCGGCGTGATCGACGACGCCCTGCTGCAGCCAGATCAGTCGCGGCCGCAGCGCGATTGCCTCGTCCACCACCTGGCCCGCGTACGCGCTGCGGCGGAACACATCCACGACGTCGATGGCGTGTTCCCGGGCGGCCGCCGCGAGCGACGGATACGCCCGCTCGCCCAGGACGGTGGCCACGTTCGGATTCACGGGCACGATGCGATAGCCAGCGCGTTGCAGATAGCGAGCAACTCCATGACTCGGTCGCGCGGGATCGGCGGAGAGCCCGACCACCGCCACCACCTTGGCCTCTCGCAGCAGCGACCGCAGTGTCTCAGGCGTCGCCGAAATATTCGGAATAGAGATGCGGTCCCTCCTGCACGCGCACCGCGTGCAGTGTGACACCGGCCGGCAGCCCCGGGGCGAGCCGCTCCCACAAGTACACCGCCAGCGCCTCCCCGGTCGCGAGCCGCCCCTTCGGGCCGAACTCCGGAATGTCCTGGTTCACGTGCCGCCCCTGCATCCGCGCGGTGATTTCGCGCTCCAGCAGCGCGTCCAGTGCCTGCAGGCTCACGATGCCGCCCTGCTGTGCCACGAGCGGTCCTTTCACCGTCACCCGCACCTGGTAGCGATGCGCGTGATCCTGGGCCGCCTTCCCGAACATCCGCGCGTTCTCGTCCGCCGTCCAGTCCGCCCGGGCGATCCGGTGTGACGCGTCGAATTCGACGATGCGGGTGAGATGGACGGTGGCCACGGTCAGAATATCCGCACGGCGCTGGCCTTGAAGGCGTACGTCACCGCCGCGCCGGGCATGAGCCCCAGCTCCCGCACCGCCTCTTCCGTCACCGCCGCGACGAGCTCGATTCCGACCTCCGCGGTTACGTGCACCAGGCCCGGGCGCGGCCGCACCAGCCGGCTCACCTGACCCGAGAAGTGGTTGCGTGCCGAAGACATCACCCGCTCGCGCGATACGAATATGTCACTCGGCGCGACCGCGAGGATCGCCGGCCCCCCCGGCCGTTCCGTGACGACCGCGATCGTGAGCGGCCCCACCGGGACATGGCGGGCGGCTTCGGGATCTCCGGGTGGGATGTCGACGCGAAACAGGTTTTCAGGCGTCACCGGCGCCAGCCGGCCGTCGGCCAGCACTCGGAGGTCGTCGGACCAGCGATAGGCGTCCTCGAGCTGGTGCGAGGCGAGGCAGACGGTCACCGAGCGCCGTTCCCGCTCTTCGGCCAGCACGCGAAACAGCTGCTGCGTGGCCGCGCGATCGGCCGAGCTCACCGGCTCGTCGAGCAAGAGCACGTCGGTCTCCACCACCAGAGCGCGGGCCACCGCGACGCGCTGAATTTCTCCCTCCGACAGCTCGCTCCGGCGCCGGTCGAGCAACGGGTGCACATCGAGGCGCCGCGCCATGGCTTCGAGGCGACCGGGAACGGCGTCGCGGGAGACGCCGCCGGCCAGCAGGCCATACCCAAGATTCTTGCGCACCGTGCCCCGAAACAGCACCGGGCGTTGCTCGACCAGCGTCACTCTGCGGCGGTACGGCCGGCTGCGGGACGCGGGCCGTCCGTCGATCCACACCTCGCCTTCCGACGGGGCCTCGAGCAGCGCGGCGAGGCGCAGCAGCGTGCTCTTGCCCGCGCCGTTCGGTCCCACGATGGCGACCGTCGCGCCGCGGTCCAGGACGAAGTGGTCGAGGTCGAGGACGGTGCGTCCTTCGTAGCGCTGGCGAACGCCCCGCAGCTCAAGCACGACCGGTGCCCTGCAAGACCTGGAGTGCGACGTTTACGACCAACGCCAGGGCGATCAGGACGAGCCCCAGGGCCAACGCCAGCCCGAAATCGCCCTGCGCCGCGTGCAGCGTGACCGCGGTCGTGAGCGTCCGCGTCTCACCCCGGATATTGCCGCCGACCATCAGGGCTGCGCCGACTTCGGCGACGCACTGTCCGAACGCCGCGGTGACGACGGCGGCGAGCCCGAAACGCGCCTCCCGCGCGACGGTCCAGGCCGTTCGCCACGTCCCGGCGCCGAGCGTCTGCGCGGTACGACGAAATCGGGCATCGACGCCTTGCACCGCGGCGGCGGACAGCGCGGCGGCGATGGGCAGGGCGAGCAACACGTCCGCGATGACGATCGCCTGCCATGTATAGAGGAGGCTGAAGGCGCCCAGCGGGCCGCGACGCGACAGCAGGCCGATCAGCAGGAGTCCCACGACGACCGTAGGGAAGGCCAGCGCCGTGTTCACGACCGTGAGCGCCGCCCGTCGTCCCCAGAAGGCGCGGGTGGCGAGCACGAACCCGGCCGGAATACCGATCGCGCAGGCGATGGTGGTCGCGATCAGCGCGACTTTCAGCGTGAGGAGTGTGACGCCCAGTACTTCGGCGTCCCCCGACAGCAACAGGTGGACGGCGCGGCGCCAGCCGTCCGCTAGAAAGTCCATCCGATGCCGAAGGTCGCCCAGGGGTGCTTCGTGCTCTCGGAGAGCGGATCGAGGATGGGGATGAGGCTCGGCCGGTACGAGAACGGATAGCTCAGCTTGTAGATCGTCAGCCGCCCGCCGGCCTCGACCGAGAGGCGCCGCGCCGGATACCAGCGGATCCCCGCTTCCGGACCGTAGGTGAACTTGGTGCCGAACACGTAACCGCTCGTATCCGCGCCGATGTGTGAGCCGAACACGAGGCCGATCATCCCCCCGACATAGGGCTGGAAGTTGTGGTACGTCTTGGCGCCCGTGAGCGAGGCCTGGAGCCCCCAGTCGATCAGGATGAGATCGCTGTTGATCGGTCCCTTGGCCTTCGGCATGGAATCGAAGGGATCGAAGTAGAACGCGTCGGTCTGGGCATACGCGGCGCCCGCGGTCAGCGACAGCAGGCTCCCGACCGTGTATTCGAGGCGCACGCCGGCGGTCGGGCCGTAGGACGGGCCGACGGGAACGCGCCCTCGAGTGCCGCCGAAATTGCCGGCGAGCAGACGAAGCGTGGGTCCCGGGCGGATGTCGCGGTAGGGCGAGTGACCCGGATCGTGTCCGATTTGGGCGGACAAGCGGATCGACGGAAGGGCGGTCAGCAACGTTACGACGCCCACTGCGGTTCGCGACACAATTCTCCATCCACCCATCAACTCACCTCCCTCAGGTCTCGCCCAGTCATCTCGTCCGGCGGCTCTAGCCCTAGCAGCCGCAACAGGGTCGGGCCGACGTCCCGCAGGCTGCCCCCCGGACGCAGCTCGCGAACGCCATCCACTCCCACCATCAGGAAGGGGACCGGATTCGTCGTGTGCGCGGTGTGTGGCCCGCCGGTCGACGGATCGATCATCAGCTCGCAATTGCCGTGATCGGCGGTGATCAGCAGGGGCGTTCCGCTGCGCTCCGCACTCGCCACCACCCGGGCGAGACACGAATCCACGGTTTCCACGGCCTTCACCGCCGCCGCTAGTACCCCGGAGTGTCCCACCATGTCTCCGTTGGCGTAGTTGCAGAGGATGAAATCGTGGCTCCGGGCTTCGATGGCCCGGCACAGCACGTCGGTGACTCCCACGGCGCTCATTTCCGGACGTTGATCGTAGGTCGCCACGTCCTTCACCGATGGGACCAGCTCCCGCTCCTCGCCCTTGTAGGGAGCCTCCACGCCGCCGTTGAAGAAATAGGTCACGTGGGCGTACTTCTCCGTTTCGGCCGTCCGAAACATGGTCTTGCCGCGATCGGCCAGGACCTGGGCGACGATCCGGTGCAGCACCATCGGGCCGAACGCCGTGGGAAACGGGAATGTGGCGTCGTACTGCGTCATAGTGACGAGCGAGATCTTGGGTCGCGCGGCGTCGGCGAACCCGTCGAAATCATCCATCGCCAGGGCGCGGCACATCTGCCGCACGCGGTCGGCCCGGAAGTTCACGACAAACACCCCGTCACCGGTCTTGATGCGCGGTGCGTCGCGGATCACCCGCGGTTTGATGAACTCGTCGGTTTCGCCGGCATCGTACGCCTGTTGGATCGCCGCCACCGGATCGGTGGCAAGGACGCCGGATCCGTGGACCATGGCGTCGTATGCCAGCTTGGTCCGGTCCCAGCGCTTGTCCCGGTCCATGGCGTAGTACCGTCCGGTGACGGTCGACACGACCGGGGCCGGGACTCCGGGTGCCGGTTCCTGGCTGATGTTCTCGACTAGCTCCTTCATGAACATCAACGCCGATTGCGGTGGCGTGTCGCGCCCGTCGAGCCACCCATGAATCGCGATGGGAACGCCGGCCCGGCGCCCCAGCTCGACCGCGGCGAGGAGATGCTGATCGATCGCGTGCACGCCCCCCGCCCCGATCAAGGACAGCAAATGCAGCGTGCCACCCGAGCGTTTCACGCTGGCACACAGGTTCACCAGAGGCGGCAGCTGAAAGAACTCACCCGACGTGATGGATTGGGAAATGCGGACGATATCCTGCGGAACGACGCGGCCGGCGCCCAGGTTCAAATGGCCGACCTCGCTATTCCCCATCTGGCCTTCGGGAAGACCGACAGCAAGCCCGGAGGCATCGAGCAGCGTCCTTGGCGCGCGCTGCCACAGCTGGTGCCACGTGGGGGTGGCACCCAGCTCCACGGCGTTGCCGTCACGCCCAGGGCGGAACCCCCAGCCGTCCAGCACGATGAGCGCCACCGGGGTGCGCGACCCGAGCCTGTCATTCATATTGAAGGGGATGCAATCTACCGACGCGCTGCGCCTCCTACCAGTTGTCGTCCTGCTCGCCGCACCGCTCACCGCACAAGCCCGGGTCCGCGTTTCGAGCGACGGCGCCTGGTTCTATCAGGCGGCGAGCGGACGGCGTCTGGCGCAGCTCGAAGCGGGCGCCGTGCTCGCGCAAGGCTCGGCGCAGGGCGATTGGGTGCAGGTGACGCTGGACGGTTGGATCTTCGGATCATCGGTCGGCTCGACCACGCGGGATGGTTTCGATCTGGCCGTGACCAAGTCGCCTTCGGAGAACCTGCGCGCGGAGCCTGCGGGCGATGTCGTCGCGCACCTCAGCAAGGGATTTCTGCTCAACAAGCAGACCGAGCAGGCTGGCTGGGTGCGTGTGCGGCGGACCGGGTGGATGCAGCGCTCGGCGCTGACCGCAGTGGCGGCGCCACAAACGGCTAATGCCGGTCAGAGTGCGTTGCCCCCTGGGCCACGCCCAGGGGGCGTTCAGGATACGAGCGCACCCACTGCGGTGGACGCACGCCGGGTCCAAGCCGCGCGGGCCACCGCGCTCTACCGCGTTCCCGACGCTACGACCGATGCCACGCTCTCGGCCAACGCGCCGCTCAGGGTGCTGGGGCGCGCGGGCGAATGGACTCGCGTCTCGCTCGAGGGTTGGGTGAAGACGGCCGACCTCCAATCCGCGGCTCCCGGCGTCCTGCTGGGGGTGAGCGCCGCGGAGCTGCGGGCCGAGCCCGACCGCTACGTCGGGGTGACGCTGCGTTGGACGCTGCAGGTCATCGCACTGCGTACGGCGGACGATTTGCGTCCCGACATCCCGGATGGCGCGACCTATCTCCTGGCGCGTGGACCGACGCCGGAGCGAGGCTTCGTCTATGTCGTCGTGCCACAGGCAAGGCGCGCCGAAGTCGAGGCGCTCGGGCCGCTCGCATCCGTGCAGGCCACCGTCCGGGTGCGGACCGGCCGCAGCCGTTTCATCGGTAACCCGGTCGTCGATCTGGTCTCGCTGGAGGTACAACCATGAACGACCTTCTGCGCGAGCGCCTGCTGCGCCGGCTCGAGGCGCTCCCGGAGGAGAAGGTGTATCAGATACTCGACTACGTCGAATTCCTGGAGTCCAAGTACGCCGAGCGGCCGGCCGGCGCTCCCGCGTTCCAGAAGGTGGCCGAGACGCTGGAGGATACGATGCGGGCGGGCCGGGTCCCGATCACTATCATCAAGGGCACGATGGACGCGGTGGGAAAGGCCGGGAAGTTCCTTGGGGGATTGGCCGCGGCGGGGAAGGCCGCGGTGGAAGATGCCAGGAAGAAGACCGCGGACGCACCGGCCACCGCGGAGACCACTACCACTCCCACTCCCACTCCCGTTCCCACTCCCACTCCCCCGCAGACTGAGTCATGAAGCACGCACCCGGCAGCCAGGTCGCGTTGGTGGTATTCGGTCTTGTCGTTGCGAGCTGCGGCCGCGGCGCCGACCGCGAATCGCGGACAAGCGAAGCGGCCAAGGCCAGTGATTCGCAGCCCGCCGCAGCGGCACCCACCGGAGCGTGTGGATACATCAGCGAGGAGGATGCATCCTCGGCGCTCGACCAGCCTTCGCGCTATCGTCGCGGCCAGCCCAGCACTCAGGCCTGTACGGTCGAGCCCGCATCCGGCGACGTCTTCCACGGAACGACCGTGGAGTACCGGCTGACGCAGGGCAGCACCGCGCAGTACGACTTCATCGCGGCGCAGAAGCCTGCCCAGCCGATTTCCGGCCTCGGGGACCGCGCGCTGTGGCTGCCGGCCGGTGACACGCGGGGGAATCTGGTTGTGGTGCGTGGGTCGACCATAGTGAACATGGTCATCACGGATCTCGACCGCCACGGCGATCTGCAGAAGCGGGCGCGAGCGTTTGCGAAGAAGGTGCTGGAACGCCTGTAGGTGTTGAGAAGCCCCCCGGGCTGCGATAACTTCCGCCATGGGAACCTTCCGCCAAACCCCCGCGCTCACCTTCGACGACGTCCTGCTCGTACCGCGGCACGCCACGGTGCATCCGCGTCACGTCGACGTCAAAAGCCGCTTCACCCGTGACATCGAATTGCAGATCCCCCTCATCTCGGCGGCCATGGATACTGTGACCGAAGCCGAGATGGCGATCGCCATCGCGCGCGCCGGCGGGATCGGAGTCATCCACAAGAACATGACCATCGAGCGCCAGGCGGCCGAGGTGGACCGCGTGAAACGCAGCGAATCGGGCATGATCCTCAACCCGATCACGCTGGGCCCCGACCGGCAGGTGCGCGAAGCCGCCCAGCTGATGGCCCGCTTCCGCATCTCCGGCGTGCCGATCGTCGACTCGGCCGGCAAGCTGGTCGGCATCATCACCAATCGCGACCTGCAGTTCGAGCGCGCGCTCGACCGCCCGATCCGCGAGGCGATGACCAAGGACAAACTGGTCACCGCGCCGGTCGGCACCACGCTCGATGAGGCCGAACGGATCCTCGGGCAGCACCGCATCGAAAAGCTGCCGGTGGTCGACCAGCAGGGAGTCCTGCGCGGCTTGATCACGATCAAGGACATTTTCAAGCGGCGCCAGCATCCCAACGCCAACAAGGATCAACACGGGCGCCTGCGCGTGGCCGCGGCCGTGGGCGGCACGCCCGACGCCACGACGCGCGCAAAATCACTGCTCGATGCGGGCTGCGACGTGATCGTCGTCGATTCCGCGCACGGTCACTCGCAGGGTGTACTCGACACGGTGGCGTGCCTGCGCGAACGGTTTCCCGAGGCCCAGCTCGTGGGCGGCAACGTCGCGAGCGAAGCGGGGGCCCGGGCGCTGGTGGAGCGCGGGGTGGACGCGGTGAAGGTCGGCGTCGGGCCGGGCTCGATTTGCACGACGCGGGTCGTGACCGGCGTCGGCGTTCCGCAGATCACGGCCATCGTGGACGCGGTGCGCGGCGCGGGCGACATCCCGGTCATCGCCGACGGCGGCATCAAGTACTCGGGGGACGTGGTCAAGGCGCTCGCGGCCGGCGCCGAGAGCGTCATGATGGGCTCGATGCTGGCGGGTACCGAGGAGAGCCCCGGGGAATCGTTCCTGCTCGAGGGGCGCCGCTTCAAGGTGATTCGCGGCATGGGCAGCCTGTCAGCCATGGAGGAGGGCTCGGCCGATCGCTACTTCCAGGAAGGTGAGGTCAGTCCTTCGAAGCTCGTGCCGGAAGGAATCGAAGGCCGCGTCCCGTACCGAGGGCCGGTGGAAGACGTGCTGTTTCAGATGGTCGGCGGGTTGCGGAGCGGGATGGGGTATTGCGGCGTCAAGGACGTCGCGGCGCTGCGCAGCGAAACGGAGTTCATTCGCATCACCGGCGCCGGTTTGCGGGAATCGCACCCGCACGACGTCGTCGTCACGCGGGAAGCGCCGAATTACAGCCTGTAATCTTGACACCCCACAACCCGTAGCCTAGTCTAGCCGGGCTGTTCCCAGCCGCGGCGCTCGGGCGTCGGCGGCCCATCTGCCACCCGGAAGGGAACCACGTCTATGAGCCTGTGGGCAACCAAGTCCATCACCGCACTGCGTGCCGAAGCGGATCAGGCCGGGGAATCGTCGCTCAAGCGCGCACTTGGCCCGCTCAACCTCGTCACGCTGGGCATCGGCGCCATCATCGGAGCCGGGATTTTCGTCCTCACCGGTCAGGCCGCCGCGTTGCACGCCGGTCCGGCGGTGCCGATCTCCATGGGGCTGGTCGGGATCGCGTGCGCGTTCGCCGGCTTGTGCTACGCGGAGATGGCGAGCGCCGTACCCGTGGCGGGCAGCGCTTATACGTATTCCTATGCCACCATGGGCGAGCTCGTCGCCTGGGTCATCGGTTGGGACCTGGTCCTGGAATACGCCGCGGGGGCCGCAACGGTCGGCGTCGGTTGGTCTGGACACCTCGTGTCGTTGCTCGGGTTGTTCAACATTCACATCCCCGCGGCGCTGGCCTCGTCGCCGACGGTGTGGTGCACGGCGTCACAGGTAGGAACGATGGCGGCGCCCGGATGCGTGCATGCGGGACTCAACCTCACCGGTACCATCGTCAATCTGCCGGCTGTGTTCATCGTCGCCCTCATGTCCACGATTCTCGTCATCGGGATCAAGGAATCGGCGCGCGTCAACAACTTCATCGTGATCCTCAAGGTCACGATCGTGCTGCTGGTCGTGTTCGTCGGCCTGGCGCACCTCACACCGAGCAACTGGAAGCCGTTCATTCCGCCCAATACGGGTGAGTGGGGCACCTTCGGCTGGTCCGGCGTGCTGCGCGGCGCCGGCCTTGTGTTCTTCGCCTACATCGGCTTCGACGCCGTCTCCACCGCGGCCCAGGAAGCGAAGAACCCGCAAAAGGACATGCCGATCGGCATCCTCGGCTCCCTCGCCATCTGCACGCTGCTGTACATCGTCGTGTCGGCCGTGCTCACCGGCATGGTGCCGTACACCGAGCTGAATCTGCCGGCTCCCGTGGCGTACGCGATGGAGAAGATCGGCGCTCCCTGGGCGGTCCGCGTCTCGATCGACGTCGGGGCGGTGCTGGGCCTGGGGTCGGTGATCCTGGTGATGCTGCTCGGCCAGTCGCGCGTCTTCTATTCGATGTCGCGCGACGGGCTGCTCGGGAAGTGGGCGGGGAAGGTGCACCCCACCTACCGGACGCCGTACCTGTCCACGATCTACACGGGCATCGCGGTGGGGCTCGCGACCGGGCTGCTGCCGCTGCAGCTGCTCGGCCAGCTCGTCAACATCGGGACGCTGCTCGCCTTCGTCCTGGTGTGCGCCGGGGTGTGGATTCTCCGGAACAAGCGGCCCGACCTCGATCGGCCGTTCCGGACGCCGATGGTGCCGTTCGTGCCGATCATGGGGATCCTGTGCTGCTTCGGGCTGATGCTCACGCTGCCCGGCGATACCTGGATCCGACTCGTGGTGTGGCTGCTCATCGGATTCGCCATCTACTTTGGCTACAGTCGGAAACACTCCGTGCTGCAACGGGAGCTCGCAGGGAAGAAGTAGCTGACGCGATCGCGTCGATGGCTTGGCTGGCGTAGTCCGGGACCTGGGGGTGGAGGTATCTTTTGCCATGCCCTCCACCCCCAGCCTCATCATCCCGCCAGAACGGTCCGCCGGCGCCCGCCAAATCGCGGCCGTGCTCTCGAAGGGACAACGCGTCGCCCTCACCACCCACGTGAACGCCGACGGCGACGGCGTGGGAAGTGAGATCGGTCTGTGGCACCTGTTGCGGGCGCAGGGCCTGCATCCCCTCATCACCAACTCCACCGGGATCCCCGACCGATTCTCGTTCATGGTGCCGTCCGGCGCCGACGCGAGCGACCACGCGACGAAGGAAATCGCCAGGGCCGATATCATCGTGGTGCTCGACATCTCGGATCTCGGCCGCCTGGGCGACCTCGCCACGGCGGTGCGCGACCGTGGCGTCCCCGTGGTCTGTATCGACCATCATGTCAGTCAAGGCACGCTGCCCGCGGGTCCGCGGCTGGTCGCGCCGGAGGCCACGGCCACGGCGGAGCTCGTGTTCGACCTGGCGACAGAGGTCGGCTGGAGCCTCTCGGCCGACGCGGCACGCGCGTTATACGTCGGCCTGCTGACCGACACGGGTGGGTTCCGGTTCTCGAACACCACCGCACGAGCGCTGCGCGTCGCGGCGGCTCTGCTCGAGCACGGGGTCGATCCAGAGTCGATCTATGAGGCCGTGTACGCCAACGCACCCGAGGGACGGGTCCGCCTGCTGAGCGACGTGCTGCAGACCCTCGTGGTCGAGCCGGAGCGCGGGCTCGCGTGGATGACCGTTCCGCCCGGCGCCCTGGAACGGTACGAGGTGACGCCCGACGACCTCGATGGCATCGTGGAGCACGCGCGCTCGATCGCGGGTGTGCGGCTGGCCCTGCTGTTCCGGCAGATCGCGAACGGACGCATCAAGGTGTCGTTTCGTTCGCTCGGCAGCGTCGACTCGGCCGCACTGGCGCAGGGGTTCGGCGGCGGCGGACACCACAAGGCCGCCGGGGCGTCTCTCGACGTGCCCCTGGGGGACGCGCAGACGGCCGTGCTGCAAGCGGCACGGTCGTATCTGAAGAACGGCGCCCGTTAACGCGCCGGACGGGGAGGCCGGGCGAGCGCGCACCAGGCCGCCGCCGTGGCCGTCTTCTCCTCGGACCGCCAGAATCCCGCGACCGCCTCACCCAATTCAGCCACCGCTGTCTTGACCGCCCGGGCCGGGCGCCGTGTGGTTCGAGCTGCCGCTTCGTACACCTCCCGCTCCAGGATCGTGACGCACCCCAGCCCCCTGCGACGGGCTGCATCGGTCACGACGCGGCGGAACAGCGCTCCCTCCGAAGCATGGGCGCGGATGTGCGGGTTGCCGATGGATGCGGGGTCGATCAGGCTGCCCACCACCAGGGCCACACCACGCAGGTCGACGCCCTGGGCGCGGGCGTCGCGGACCAGGGCCCCGACCGACCGGCGCGCGCAGCGCTCGACGATCCGTACCAGGGCGGCGATGGTGCGAAGACTGGTTTGCGCCAGCCCGAACCCGGCGTGATACGGCTGGCGCGTGCGCGGCACCTTGGGATCGCTCAGCTCGATACGGCGGCGCTCGAGGACCCGGGGCGATGCCGTCGGGCCGGCTAGTAAAACCGCCATGGCCCAGCCCGACTTGATGCGGAAACCGATGGTGGCGCGGCGCATGGGAGGGAAAAATGTATGGTAAAATGAAAACAGGGGGCATAGAGCAGACCGCTCTTGCCCCCTGCGTCTTACCCTATTCTACCAGTCAAACCAGTGACTGACCTTGATCAGGAACGTGTTGTTCGCGTGCCGAGTGAACAGGTCCCGGAAGTCCCCACCGAAGGTCCGGTTGCCGTAGGCCGGGTCGAACCCCTCCCGTCCCTGGGTCCAGACCAGGAAGATCGTTGAGCCCGGCTTGTACTCCCAGCGCAACACCGTATTGGAGCGGAACTGCTTGAAGTTGAAGCCCCCCGGGTTGGCCGCGACGGCCGTGTCGGCGTAGGGCTTGAAGCGGCCGGCGTAGCGATCGGCGCGCGGATCATCGAGCTCGCGCACGTCGGAATACTGTCCTTTGCTGATGAACGGCTCGGCGTACACCTGGACTGACAGGTTCGGGGTGGCGATGAAATTGAGCCGCCATTGGAAGCTCACGGTGCGTTGCTCGAGATGCGCGAACGTGTAGTGCGTCACGCTATCGGTGAAATTGCCGAACCACTGCGAGTTGTCCCGGTTTTTGGAGATGCTCGTGCTCAACGACGCCGTCAAGCGTGACGATACGCGCAAATCGATTCCGGGGCTGACGTTGATGAAGCTCGAGCGTCCCTCGTCACCACGCCAATAGTTGAACCAGACGGAGGGGGCGATCACTTTCCGCTCATCGCCGCTGATGCCGCCCCAGGGGGACAGGTAGGATGAGTTGCGCACGGCCAGGCCGCCGCGTGCGCAGCGATCGCAGTAGGTCGTGCCCAGCTGGCCCAGCGTGCCGCCCAGGTGCAGCCACCAGTGGTTCTTCAGCTCGGTATGGGCGTTGGTGTTCACCGCGTGCTCGAGCGGCAGGCCGGCCATCGTCCAGTCGTTCCACTCGTTGAAGTTCCAGAAGAAGCGCTGATAGAATGCGGCCGGCTTCTGGAACTGCAGCGCGGCCCACGACGCCTGCTCCTGCCAGTCGGCCCGGCGCTGGAAGCCCAGGTCGTTGATCTCGTAGCCCGGTGACACCCGTTGCAGGCTCGTTTCGAAGCGCAGCAGCGGTCCTCCGAACTTGCCGAACCGGACCTGCTCGGCGTGACCGCTGAGGCTCGTACGGGTGCTGTCGAATTGAAGAGCGCCATCGGGACGCTGGTAGTAGTGCGTCGAGTTCGTCTGGGTGGCCGCGATGGCGACGGGAGAGCCGGCGACACGACTGGCGCTCAGCGAAGCGTTGAATTCGTAGCGGCCGCCCGGGAAACGGTGCCGGAGGTCCGCTCCGCCCACGTACGCCGTGCGCCGCAGGAAATCGCGTGACACGTCATCGAGCGACCGATTGACGGCCGTCCCGATCACGCCGATACCGGTTTCGCCTTTACGGAAATCCTGTGTCGCCCGGACCACGGCATAGTTCGTAGTTGGCTCGATCGTCGTGTCGGCGCTGGTGGTCTGCCGTTGCGTCACCGCATCGAGCATCCCGAGCGACAGGCCGCCCGGGAGACGACCGGTAATCTTCGCCGCGCCGATGATTGCGGACGCCGTGGGCGCGGAGGCGTCGGAGTACACATCCGACAGCTGCGGCGCGCGACCGATGCGTCGCGAGTAGAACAGGTTTTCGCTGCCGCAATCGCGCACGATGTTACAGTTGAGCGTGAAGCGCAGCAGCCCGCTCCCTTCGATAAAGAACGGCCGCCGTTCCTGGAAGAACGTCTCGAACGCGCCCAGGTTGAGCACCGCGGGATCGGCCTCGACCTGGCCGAAGTCCGGGTTCACGGTCCCATCGAGGGTCAGGTTCGAGGTCACCCCGTACTTGAAATCGGCGCCGAGGGTGGCGCGCTGATCCCGATCGTATCCGGTCGCCGTGGGGACCTCCACGTTCTTCGTCACGACGTACGGTGTCGCTTCCAGCCGCCGCGGCGAGGAGATGCCCTCGATCCCGGTGATTTCCCCGAGCTGGGAGACGAAGCCCGACTGCTGGCGATGATACAGCGGCCAGCTGACCCGCTCCTTGAAGCGCTCGATATCGCGCCACACAGCGAACCCGAAGGTGTGCACGGCCTCGTTCCCGTAGCGCAGCTGCGACAGCGGGATGCG
>Ga0075421_100004548_pt1 | contig 16764 bp, 17 predicted proteins | sample SoiMetdeltSBSDD5_FD_75292 | JGI IMG/M metagenome (GOLD analysis project Ga0075421, IMG submission 75292) | Bulk soil microbial communities from a Populus tree surrounding site in Tennessee, USA - Soil MetaG P. deltoides SBSDD5 | ecosystem: Environmental > Terrestrial > Soil > Tree plantation...
GCGCCATCTGCAGTGCACAGTCGCGCTGCCGTGCGCTCCTATGTGTTTTTGGTCCCGCTGCCCCGCGTCGCAAGCGCGACGATCAGTCTTGGCTTTGCTTGGACTTGTCAGGCATCACGCCGAACGCAGTGTAGGCGTGCTGGACCAACAGCGCGACCCCTCCGAACAGGACGATGAAGAGGACGAGGGCCGCTCCTTCCGGTGACACGTCGAGGCGAATTGTGGTGGCCAGCTTCATGGCGGCCACTACCGTCACGGCGGAGGCAGCAACGCTCGCCGTCGCACAGCCTACGACCGCAACCCAATGCCGCTCGACAAGAGATGAAGGTCCTGCGGTTACGAGAAAGCCAGTCACGGTTTGCAGCGTAGCCAGCATGAGCAGTGTCAGGTGGCCGAAGCCCAGAGCTTGGGGTGGCGGCTCCAAGGCGATCGCAGCACTGCTCGCGAAGAAGATCAAAACGCTGAACGCAAATGCGACGACGACTGATTGCACCTTGGCCGCCCCCCTTCTGGCGAACTACTTGTTCCGGCCCATCTCGCTGCGACGCCGGCTGTCGTCCCCACCCTTGTCTAGAGGAATGAAGAGGGGCGGCGTTCCCCATCTGACCAGTGCCGTTGCGATCGCGGCGATCAGGACCACGATGAGTATCGAGAGCGCCATGTCTGCGTCCACTGCTTGAGCCACTGAAGGGCGTCGCATGTAGCAACGACGGGCGCTCACCTTGATCCCCTTTTTAGGGGAGACCGGCCTCATGTCTCTGCGGCCAATTGCGCCCAAGCCTCTCGCATTCGACGCACCGATAGCCCGATCAATGCGACTGGGTAACGTGGTGCCTGCCCGCGATCGGATTGGTTAAGACCTCATTCCGCCCTGGCTCAGGTGAGACCAACATCTCCCCCAGGCTGGGGAGTGTCCGCCACTTCTGACCAAGCTACTTGAGCCCGATCGCGAGCAACTCAAGGCGGGATGCGCCGTGGGCCACCCCGCAACGGGGCGTCCACATGGAGGAGGTCAGACCGGTGCAGCCCCGCATCCGCTTTGCCACACGCTGACCGTGAACCAGGGGGGACGCGGCAGGCGCGGCAGCTATCTCATCATCGTGCGCGTGCGCCCGCACCTGCCCTGGAAAATCTTTGGCGATGGCCTTCTCGTGTGGGCTACGCCAGAGGAGGCCGAAAGGGCGGCCGCAGCTTACCGCGAGGCGCTGCCCCATCAGGAGTGGAAAGTGGTCCCGCAAGGCGAAACGTGACCGCGCGGCGCATGGCGCGGCACAGCTCGCATGTTTGCTAACCGCGCCATGAGATACACCGCTTCGCAGGCGTTGGGAGCGTTGCTTGGCCAGGCCCCCAGGCGTTAATAAGGAAGGGTGCAACGCAGGCCTTTCAACGCGCTCGCCCACACCTCCTCCCACCACAAGACCGCCCGCGCACGTGGGATTCTCGCCCTGGGCCTAGGTCCTGGTTCGTGGCGGTCTCAGAAGGGGGCAGATGAACGGCGTGTCGAAGCGGACGTGACGCTGTTCTTCTGACAGACAGCTGATTGAGGTGTCCGGCCCACTTGCGCACGCCAGATATGACTTCACGCGCAGCCAGGCGCGCGCAGCTGCTCGGTCAGGAAATCATCCTCGCATCCTCCTTGACAGGTCTTCCTTCGATGTAATTGCATTTTGCGGCGACGGCTCGAGCAAGAAACGAAGGGGAGGCATCCATGCCGCAGAGCGCTTCAAGCCCTCGATGACGATGCGACGCGCTAGTGTGTGACGCATCCTGTCCATCATCATGGCGGGGCCAACCAATAACACCTGCTGCCGACCATAAGAAAAGGCGGCGTCCTCGGGAGGACACATCATGCATCGACTAGGCGAGCTGCGTGCCGTTCAACGATTGGCTCAAATCGCCGTGGCCGCGGGATTAATCGCCGCGGCGGTTGCTGGCATCGCGCCGGCAGAAGCGGCCAAGCGTGGCGGGGTGCTCAACTTCGCCGTAGTCGCCGAGCCTCCCAACTACGACTGTCATGCCAGCACCACGTTTGGTGTCCTGCACCCCGTCGGTCCTCACTACTCGACTTTGCTCAAATACGTCGGCGACTGGCGGGATATGCGGATTGAGCCTGACGTCGCTGAAGCCTGGACGTCCACACCAGATGGACTGACCTTTGCCTTCAAGCTGCGCCGCAATGTGAAATTTCACGATGGTTCGCCGATGACCTCGGCCGACGTGAAGGCCACCTACGATCGCATAATCAATCCGCCGGAGGGCGTCTTGTCGGCTCGACGTGCGCTCTATGAGGACATCTTTGCCGTCGAGGCGCCCGATCCCTATACCGTCGTCTTCCGCTTCGCGAAGCCCAACGCGTCGGCGCTGGACGGATTCGCCTCGCCGTGGAATTGCATTTACAGCGCCGCCAGATTGCAGGAGAACCCGCGCTATCCCGAGGACAAGATCATGGGAACAGGCGCGTTCAGCTTCGTGGAGCACGTGAAGGGCCAGAGTTGGGAGGGCAAGCGCTTCGATGGCTACTTCAAGGCTGACCAACCCTACCTCGACGGCTACAAGGCATATTTCATCAAGTCCAGCGGCCTCGCTACCGGCATCGTTGGCGGCCAGTTCGACATCGAGTTCCGAGGTTTGACTCCCGCCGACCGAGACCTGATCGTAGACAAGCTCAAGGATAACGCCGTCGTGCTCGAAGGGCCGTGGTCGGCTAGCTTGATGCTGACCATCAATGCCCGCAAGAAGCCTTTCGATGACCTTCGCGTACGCCAGGCGCTCACTCTCGCCATGGACCGCTGGGGCAGCGCCCCCGCCATGGCCCGTATTTCGCTCATGAAATATGTCGGCGGCTTCACTCGGCCGGGCTACGCGCATGCTCTCACCGACGCCGAGCTCGAGGCCCTTCCGGGTTACGGCCGCGACATCGCCAAATCGCGTGAGGAAGCCAAACGTCTGCTACAGGAGGCCGGCGTCGCCAATCTCAAGATCAATTTTCTCAATCGCAACGTGGGCCAGCCCTACACGGCGGCCGGTATCTACTCGATCGACCAGTGGAGCAAGATCGGCGTTCAGGTCGAGCATCGGCAGCTTGAGACCAAACTGTTTTACGAGGCGTTGGGGCGCGGCGACTTCGACGTAGCGATCGATTTCATCACCGACCACGGCGACGACCCCAACCTTCAATACGTTCACGTGGTCTCCGCTGCCATGCGATCACCCATGTCCTATTCTCAACATCCCAATAAGAGGATCGACGATCTGTTTGAGCGCCAGAAGCGTGCCATTGACCCTGTTCAGCGCAAGATATTGACGCGTGAGTTCGAGCAATACTCGATCTCGCAAGCATACAACATCATGCTGTTCTGGTGGCAGCGCATTGTCGTACACAACAAACGGGTCAAGGGTTGGCAGCTGACGCCTAGTCACTATCTCGGCAACGACCTGACTGCTGTGTGGCTGGATCCGTAGGCCGCATCGTGAGCGTGCCTAACCTCGCAGGAGCGCCTAATGATCGTCGATGTCCGGACCTATACGTTGATCCCGCGCAGACTGGCAAAATATCTGGAGCTTTTTGAGAAGCATGCGCTGCCGGTGATGAAGCGGCACAATCTTGAGCTGACGGGCTATTATGTCAGCCATATCGGGCCCCTGAATCAGGTCGTGCACCTGTGGCGGTACGACAGCCTAGCCGACATGGAGAAGAAGCGAATGGCGCGAGACGCCGACCCGGCGTGGGGAGAATTCCTGGCTGTCACGGAAGGAATGGTTCTCGTGCAAGAAAATAAGGTTATGCGCCCAACTTCGTTTTCACCAATGCGCTAGCGCTACAAAGAATGCCCTGCTTAGGGTGAATGCAAGGCCAGATCACCGATACGACAGTGCACATCGTCCGCGCCACGAATCTCGCTTGTCCTATCGATGGGCTGCCGATCGAAACGCACGGGACGCAACGCAGGTGCGCGGCCGGTCACAGCTTCGACATGGCGCGGGAGGGCTATTGCAATCTTTTGGTCGTCCAGCACAAGGCTTCGCGCGATCCTGGCGACAGCAAGCACATGGTTGCGGCGCGACGAAGATTTCTCCAAGCCGGCCATTTCGAGCCTATTGCCGATCTCGTCTTCGATGCGGTTCGCAACTGCTCGAAATCGGCGGAGGATACTGCTTTCAATATCATCGATGCCGGTTGCGGCGAGGGCTACTACCTCGATCACCTTGGTCGCTTGGCGGCAGCGAGCCCGCAAACTGGCACTCTCGCACTCGCCGGCATCGATGTTTCTAAATGGGCGGTTAAGGCCGCCGCGCGGCGCACGGTCTCAGCGAGCTGGCTCGTTGCCAACAACCGCATTCCGCCGTTCCTGGCCGGCAGCGTCGACTTGGTGCTGTGCCTGTTCGGGTTTCCGATCTGGGAGGCCTTCAAGAAGATACAGAAGCCGGGCGGTCACGTGTTGCTCGTGGATCCGGCGGCCGATCACCTACTTGAGCTGCGCGAGATCATCTATGCAACGGTGCAACGGTCAACTCCACCGCCGTTAGGGCGCGCCCAAGCTGCGGGCTATGGTTTAAAGCATGAGCAGGAGTTGCGCTTTGCCGTGACCCTCGCCGATGCTGAGGCGATGCAGGATCTGTTGGCCATGACGCCCCATGCGCATCGTATGCCGCAGGATCGGCGCCAAGCGCTGGCCGGGTTGAGCACCTTGACCGTGACAGTCAATGTTGCAATCCGCCTGCTCGTCCTTGAAGAACCTTGACTATTGCCGTCCCTGCGCGATGTCACGGTTTCGTGTCCAGCGCAACCAGCGTTCGGTTGCTAAGGTACGCGGCGCGCTAGCGGGCGGCGATATCGAGCGCAACGGCCTCGGCGACGCGAATGCCGTCGACGCCGGCCGAGAGGATCCCTCCAGCATAACCGGCCCCCTCCCCAGCCGGATAAAGTCCCGGCGTGTTCAGGCTCTCAAGATTGCGATCGCGGCCAATGCGGATGGCAGAGGACGTCCGCGTCTCGACGCCGGTCATGACCGCGTCGTGCATGGCAAATCCTTTGATCTGACGGTCGAAGGCGGGCAGCGCTTCGCGGATTGCGGTGATTGCGAAGTCCGGTAGGCAGGAGCTGAGATCGGCCAGCCGAACGCCCGGTTTGTAGGACGGCACGACGCTTCCAAGTGCGCTTGAAGGTCGGCCCGCCAGGAAGTCGCCGACCAACTGGGCCGGCGCGGCGAATGTGCCGCCGCCGACCTCGAAGGCACGACGCTCCCACTGGCGCTGGAAGGCGATGCCGGCGAGCGGATGGCCAGGGTAGTCGGCAGGCGTGACAGCGACGACAATACCTGCGTTGGCATTGCGCTCGTTACGCGAATACTGACTCATTCCATTGGTCACGACTCCGCCAGCCTCGGATGCGGCAGCCACCACCGTGCCGCCGGGACACATGCAGAAGCTGTACACCGGCCGACGGTTGCCCGCGTGGTGCACGAGCTTGTAGTCGGCAGCGCCGAGGATCTTGTTGCCGGCCTTGTCGCCGAACCGGCAACGGTCGATCAGGGATTGCGGATGCTCGATGCGCACTCCGATGGAGAACGGCTTAGCCTCGATGTGCACACCGCGATCAAAGAGCATCTGAAAGGTGTCGCGAGCGCTGTGGCCAACGGCAAGCACGACGTGATCGGCGGCGATCCGCTCACCGCTTTCGAGTACAATGCCACGCATTCGGCGTGTGCCGTCGTCAGCAACGTCGATATCTGTCACCTTGGATTGGAAGCGGTATTCGCCGCCCAGGGCTTCGATCCTGGCGCGCAGATCCTCCAGCATGGGCACGAGCCGAAACGTGCCAATATGCGGTTTGGCGACGAAAAGGATCTCTGAAGGTGCCCCGGCCTCTACCAATTCGGTCAGGACTTTGCGATCGCGATGCTGGTGGTCCTTGATGCCGCTGTGGAGCTTGCCGTCGGAGAAGGTGCCGGCCCCGCCTTCGCCGAACTGGACGTTGGACTGAGGGTCCAGCACCGAGCGCCGCCAAAGGCCCCAGGTGTCCTTGGTGCGCTCACGCACGACCTTGCCTCGCTCGACGATGATCGGGCGAAAACCCATTTGCGCCAGGGTTAGGGCGGCAAACACACCGCAGGGGCCGGCCCCGATGACGACCGGACGTGAGGACAATTGCGAGGGCGCGCGCGCAGGAAAGCGGTAGGTCACGTCGGGCGTCTGCGCAATGTGGCGATGGCCGGCAAGTGCGCGCAATATCGAAGCCTCGTCCTTCACCTCCGCATCGATGGTGTAGGTCAACGCGATGGCGGACCTCTTGCGTGCATCCCAGGCGCGACGGAAGACGGTGTAGCCCACGAGCGCTTCTGAAGGCATCTTGAGCCGTTCGAGAATGGCCGATCTCAGCTGCGGCTCGGAATGATCGAGCGGGAGTCTTAACTCGGTCAATCGCAACATCGCGATACTCCAGCGTGCTGTCGAAGACCACTCTGCATCATTGGAGCACCAAGTTCGGACGTCACCAGAATGGCGACTAGGCCAACCGATTCGTGGCATGTCATTCCGGTTGTTTCATATCGCGCCGCAAGGGCGAAGCCAACGGCTGTGGCCAGGTCGCTGCCTTACCCACCTCAGGCGCCTTTGATGGGCCATGGCGCGTCGATTTCGTGTTTCAGGCGACGGCCCGAGAGCAGTCCTGCGGCAGCCCGCACAGCCCTATGCCATTGACGGCGTTTGCCTGCCCGCGCCGCGTCGCATCCCTCTGAACAGTTGGACGCGAGAATGGCTATCGCTTGCCAGTGCAGGCTCGCTCTAGGTGATGTTGGCCGGCCATGATCGGCGGCGACCGATGGAGACGAGCGGCTTTGTTCTGGGAGTCTTGCGGGACGTGAGGGCCTGCTCGAACAGGCAACGATTGCCGGACGCAGTGACTGATGCAGGGCGTGCCGGACTGGGCCGGCACGCCCTGCATTTTTGCCTACGGACTGAAAACGAAGCCTGGCTTGATGGCCACGTCAGCCGGAATAGCTGACAGGTCGGAGAACAGTTCCGGATGCTTCGCCATCACGTTGAGGATGTACTTGGGCTCGATGTGCTTGTTTACATCGAACACCGACTTGATCACACCCAGACGCTGCAGCGTGTCCTGCGCCTTCCACAGCGCACGGTAGTTGTGCGCCGAGATACGACGGTCCACCTGCTGGATGTTGTATTGCATCGCCTGTTCTGCGACGTCCAACTTCAGCCCGGGGATCCAGCGTGTGCCGATTGCGGCCGCCTGCTTCGGGTTCTGGCGCATCCACTGGTCGGCCTCGGAAACGCCCGCCAGGAATTTCTCGATCGTCTCGCCGTTCTTGTCCGCCCATGGCCGCAGCGTGACGTTGAAACCGAGATAGGAGATGACATCGCCGCCGCGGATCACTTCGATCGCCCCTGGCACATCCTTCATGCCGATGACTGGAACCGGATCCCAACACACATAGGCGTCGACACCCTTGGCGAGCAACGCAACATTCATCTCGGGCGGTGGCGTGTTGACGAGCGTCACGTCGCTCACCACAAGGCCGGCCTTTTCCAGGAGCCCAAGAATGTAGAGGTGATTGATCGTGCCGAACGAGGTCGCGATCTTCTTTCCCTTGAGGCTCTTGAGGTCGCCCTTGAAGATGCCGGAGTCTTTACCGGCAATCAGCGCAAGCGTGGCATCCGAGCCAAGCTTGGTGGCGTTGCCGCTGAAATTGCCAAAGAACACGAGGTCCATACCGCGCAGGATGGCGCCGATTGAGGGCACGCCGGCCTGTACCATGTCGGTTTCGCCGGCTTGCAGCGCGTTGAGCGCATCGACGCCGGTGGCATAGGGACGCGCGATCGCCACATCGAGACCTTGCTTCTCGAAGAAGCCACGCTCAACGGCGATGGGTAACGCCAGCATATCAATGGCGGCGACCATCCCGACTTTGAGTTTCACCGGCTCCTTGGCTTGCGCCATTGCCAGCGACGGCCACAGCAGCAAGGCACATGCAAGAGTTGCAATACGTCTCATCAGTCTCATCCTCCTGGTGGCAGCGGCTCGACACGCCTCACCCAATAGGGCCGGGCGATGCTGGTAAGGTCTGCACGTTTCACTCCCCGTACTTCGACGGCATTATCTTGCGTGCCGGAGACCCTGCCGTAGGTCTGCAGCAGCTGGACATGAAACCGCTCCGGCGGGAACGGCAGCATGACCAGAATATTCACTTTCTCGCCAGCGCCCGGAAGGTCCGCGATCTTGGTGGGAGCGGCGACGGTCAACCAAATCTGCCACGCGAGGTAAAGGGCCGCCAGCGCCAGCAGCACATGGGCCTTGCGCGATTTGAGCACGTCCTTCAGCATCGCCTCAGGCCGCGCGCACGAGTTGCAGCACGCGATTGCTGAGGGCCTTGAACGCATCGTTGTCGTTGAGTTCATCCCAGGAACGCGGGCGTGGCAGGTTGACGTCGATCTCGTCCAGCTTGCGACCCTTGGACAGTACCACAACGCGATTGGCGAGAAAGACGGCTTCTCCTACGTCGTGGGTAATGAAAATGACGGTGGGACGCTTCTGCTGCCAAATGCGCGTGAGTTCCTCCTGCAATGTCATGCGTGTCTGAGCATCGACGCTGGCAAAGGGTTCGTCCATTAGCAACACGTCGGGCTCATTGGCGAGTGCCCGCACGACGCCAACTCGCTGTTGCATGCCACCGGAAAGCTCATTGGGGTAGCGCCCGGCGGCTTCCGTGAGCTTGGCCAGCGCCAGATATTCTCGAGCGATCCTCTCTCGCTCGGCCTTGCGCGTGCCGCGCATCTTAGGACCGAAGGCAACATTGTCGAGCACGGTACGCCAGGGAAACAAGGCGAACGACTGGAACACCACGCCACGATCAGGGCCAGGTCCCTTTACCGGCAGTCCGCCGACCAGGATCTCACCGCCGGTGATGGGGATGAAGCCGGCGATCATGTTGAGGATGGTGGTCTTGCCGCAACCCGATGGGCCGACGATGGAAACGAACTCACCCTCCGCAACGTCCAGTGACACGTCGTGAACGGCCGTCACGTGTTTGCCGGCATAGGCGTCGAAGTAGGTCTTCGACAGATTGCGAATGGTCAGGCTTTTCACCGTGTCACCAACCCCCAGCGCTGGCCGGTGGCGCGCTCGATGGGCGCCAGGATCCAGCTGTCGACGATGTACCAGAGAACGCCAAGGATGATCATGCCCAGAAGAATCTCCACCACCGAGCCGGCGCGGCGCGCATCGAACATCATAAATCCGATGCCGCTGGTGCCCACGATAATTTCGGCAGCAATCAATGCGCGCCAACCATAGCCGAGCCCATTGCGCAAGCCAGTGACGATGTTTGGCAGTGCACCCGGAAGAACGATCTCCCAAACGATGCGCAGGCGCGAGGCGCCGAGCGTAAGCGCTGCTCGATGCATGTTGATGGGGATCGAGCGCACACCGAGCACAGTGTTGAGGATCACAGGAAAGATGACCGTATACACGATGACGAAGGTCATGGTGACGAGGCCATAGCCAAACCAGATCACCAGGATCGGTAGCCAGGCAATGTCGCCGATGGCTTGGAAGAATAGCAGCAGCGGCCACAGCGCACGGTGGGCGAGTTGGCTCATGCCAATCAGGATGCCGAGTGGAATGCCGAGCGCGATTCCCCAGAATGCGCCAACGGCAAGTCGCATCACGCTGTCCTGCAGATACTCGGGCAAAATCCCCTTGTAGACGAGATCGGCAAACGAGTGCACCACATCGACCGGGCTCGGGAGAAACGCGCGCGGGAAGAGGCCGGCCGCAACCACGGCCCACCACATCAGGACGAAGGGAATAAAGGGCACGATCGAGGCAACCGCCGGCCAGTGCGTGGTTAGCCGGACATAACGGCCCCATGCTCTGTGCAAGGCTGTGATCATGCGGGCTGCACCATGCCCCAGCGCTCGATGGTGGCACGCTCGAGCGGCGCGAGCACAAGGCGGTCGAGCAGCAGCCACAGCACGCCAATGACAATCATGCCAAGGACAATCACCTCGGTGCGATAGAAGTCACGCGCCACGAACAGCATGTAGCCGAGGCCGGCGTTGGTCGCGATCATCTCTGCCGCAATCAGCCCGCGCCAGGCGAAGCCAAGTCCGGTGCGGACCCCTGTGACGATATTGGGCAATGCTCCGGGCAGCAACACCTCGGTGAGCATGGACCAGGGTCCTGCGCCGAGCGAGGCCGCCGCATTGCGCACGGATCGCGGAATGGCGGACACGCCAAGCAGCGTGTTGTAGGTGACGATGAAGAATACGGCGTTGAAGATGATGAAGGTAATGGCGCCGAAGCCGTAGCCGAACCACAGGGTTGCAATCGGGATCCAGGCGATGCCCGCCAGCACCGAGAAGAAGCGCAGCGGCGGCGTGAGGAACGCCGAAATCCCTGAACTTACTCCCATCGCCACGCCAAGCGGGATGGCCGCAAGCAGCGCGAGCACGGTACCGACCAACACGCGCATCAGGCTGGCCCCGATGTGGTTGAGCAGCGTCCCGTCGCGCATACCTTCGATCGCCGCCAGGACGACAGCGTCCAAGTGCGGGAACAAGCGCGGGTTTACGTCGAAGTAGGGAACGAGTACTGCCCAAAGCCCTATCAGGACTGCAAATGGCGCGGCAAACAACAGCGCGGACAGGAGGTGTTGCGTGGGCCGCATGACGGTTCAGAACGCAGGGGAGTGCGATGGGCTGCCGAAATCGCCGAATTCTACCCGAGAGTGGGCAAAGTGTCCCGCCAGGACGGCGTCAGCTGCCAACGTAAAGTGAAAATCGCGGCCTGCGTGGCTTGGAAGTGGGCCTTGGCGCGAAGCAGGCAAGCATGACGCGCCCGCAAGCGTCGGCCGTTTGACCAACGCGGCATCAGCCGGGGAGAGGCCCTCAGGATAGGCGAACAATGGGCGGGCGCATTGCGCATCACGCCATCCCAACCGGCGGCTTGCTGCGCCGGAGGCTCAGCGCCGAGTGAAGGATCAGCGCGCAAAGTACCACCAGGCCTCCTGCAAGCGACAGCGGGGCCGGCACCTCGGCGAATGCGAGCCAGACCCAGATCGGAGCCAGGATCACCTCGAGGAGAGTGAGCAGGCCGACCTGGGCGGCAGTCAGGTGTGGGGCCCCTCGCATGAACAGGAATAGCCCGAGACCCAGCTGCAGACAGCCCATGGCCGCCAACAATGCGAAGTCGAATGCCGACGGGGCATCGAGCGTCGCCATTGGCAGCGTCGCGAGCATGGCGAAGATGCCGGCCAGGACCGTCGCCGGCACCAGATCGACGCCGCGCGCGGCCCTCACCACGACGATGTTGGCACCAAATAGGATAGCGACGGCCAGGGCCAGCGTGTTGCCGACAACGTCGCCGCCGCCCAGTGCGCTGGCAAACATAAGCGCCACACCCGCAACGGCAGCGCCGATCGCAACCAGCGTCGGGAGCGCCAGTCTCTCGCCGAGAAAGATGCGGCCAAGCACGGCTGAAGCAAGCGGCGCCGCGCTCTGCAGGACGACAGCATTGGCGACGTTGGTGCGCGTAATCGCCAGGATGAACATGACGAAGGAGCCAGCCAACAGCAACCCTGATGCAACCCCCGTCCAACCCATCGCGCCATAGACAGCAAGCACCTTGAGCCCATTGGCACCCAACAACCAACCGCCAACCGCCAGCGCCATGAACGCGCAACGCCAGAAGGCGATGGTCCAGCCATCGAGGTGGTTGCCGATCAGGCGCACGAAGAGGCCGCCCAGGCTCCAGCAGAGCGCCGCTGAACACACCAGCACCGCCCCGCGCAGCCTCACTGTGGTTGCTTCCATGCCAATCTTTCTGTTTTGACGGCCACGCGCGGGATGTCCTAGCGCGCGCCGTTCTTAAGCCGGCCAATCGGTGGCGTCCATGATGCACCGGCATGGTCGCACCGCCGCGGATGGTGCCTCCGAGAGATTTCCTCGCACCGGTATCGCCTGGACGGGTGTCGCAGCGCCTCATGCAGGCTTGTCATTGGCCCGCCGCCACCAAGTGCCAAGGATCAGCATGACGATGATGCCCTCGAGCGCCATCAGCTGCATGGCAGCGACGGAGCCCAGCTTCTCGAACAACAAGCCGGTGTGATAGTGCCCGAACATCGATGAGCCAATAAAGAAGGCAAGAACGCCCGTTGCTCGACCGCGCATCTCGGGAGGCGCAATGACATAGATCAGCGCGTACTGGGTGGCCGAAAAGCTGGCCGAAGCCACACCGATGGCTAAGAGCATTGCAACGGCTGTGCCGGGCGTCAGCTGGAGCGACAGGGCGGCCACCAGGACCAGGAAGGAAAGCGTGCCCAGGTAATAGAAGCGAAACAAGGTTCTTTCCGAGGCGAGCCAAGCGACGACAAGCGCGCCGAACATGCCGCCAATCCCCTCACAGGCCGACATGGCGCCAACGAATATCGGCGCCAAGCCGAAGTCCTTCTGCGCGATGACCGGAACCATGGTGACGAAGGGAAAGCACCATAGGTTGAAGACAAGCGTTACACCCATGACGATCTGGAAGCGACGTTCACCAATGAGCTCTCTGGGAGGCAGCAAGAGGCCAAAGCGGGCGCCCGCTGCATTGACCGCGGGTGGTTTGCATGCGCCTGCAGTAAGCCGCGCGCCGAGCAACACGCAGATCAGATAGCTGGCGGTGATAAGGGCGTAGATGCCATAGATGCCAAGGAACTGGTAGGTCGTTCCGCCGATCACGGGGCCCAACGCCCGCGTGGCGTACATCGTGGAATTGTCCAATCCGAGTGCAGCGGCAATTCTGTCTTTCGCGACTGCATCGACCAACAGTCTGCGTCGCACGGGCATGTCCGTCGTCCAGAACGCTCCTGATGCCATGGTCGCCACCGCCACCAGCGCGTAGCCGGCGAAGCCGGACAGCGTGAGAAGTGCCATCGCTCCTGACACCAGTGCCATTATGAGCAGGCTCGCGATCAGCAGGGATTTCCTGTCGATGGCATCGGCCAGTGCCCCCATGCTGAACCCTAGGAGCACATAAGGGAGCATGCGCAAGACGGCGAGCAGCGCGACCAACTCCGGCGAATGCGTCAGCTCGTATGCAAATATCGCAATGGCGACGAACTCCAGCCAACGGGCGGCGCCACAGAACGCACCGATCGCCCACATTCGGCGATAGTCGGCGACAGCGAACAGGTCGCTGGCATTGGCGAAGAGATGGGGCAAGGCAGGATGATCGAGGGACGAGTGGAGAGGATTCCGGCACGAGGTTTAGCGCGGCCGCTTCGTCGTTGCCACTCGCGACCGCGGGGTCTGCCGGCGCGACTTCTTTTTTGCGTCGCAGCATTTCTTGTCGTTCAAGCGCCCCATCAGTCTTGAGCTGCCCGCCAAGGCGGCATAGGTTCAGCTACCAAGCACGCCGACAGAATAAATCTTCCAACATCAGCGGGCATCCCTGTCGATGAGTTCCATCGAACGGCGAGACTTCCCCAATCGCCGAGGCCTGATCATCGTCGCAACCTTGGCGATCGCGTACGTAGCCAGCCATTTCTTTCGCGCTTCGAACGTCACGATTGGCCTGGACCTGATGCGCGACTTGTCCATCGGGCCTGAGGCTCTTGGTGGGCTTACGGGTGCTTTCTTCTTTGGTTTTGCCGCCATGCAAATACCTTGCGGCGTCTTGTTCGACCGCTACGGCCCGCGCCGTACCGTGGTCGGCATGCTGGTCCTCGCCAGCATCGGCGGCACCATTTTCACCCTTGCGTCGACCTGGCCGATGGTGCTGACCGGCCGTGTTCTGATGGGTGCAGGCTTCGGTGCCATGCTCATCGGCAGCATGGTCGTTATCTCGCGCTGGTTCCCGCCCGATCGTTTCTCCACCCTCACCGCCGTCGTTTTGTCGATTGGTCTGCTTGGGAACTTGGCTGCAACCACTCCGCTAGCGTGGGCCGCGCAGGCCATTGGCTGGCGCACCGTGTTTGGCGTTGCCGTCACACTGACCGCGCTGGCGACACTCGCTGTCTGGTTGGTGGTGCGCGATGCGCCGCCGGGCCATCCCTTCTTGGCTCGAACGCCTGAGCCGGGACACCAGATGCTGCAAGGCTTGGTGGAGGTGCTGCGCAACTCCGATCTCAGGCCAATCCTGGCGCTCAACTTTTGCAACTATGCCTGCACTTTCACCGTGCAGGGCTTATGGGGCGGTCCATTCCTGCGTGAGGTGCATGGGCTGAGCGCTATCGAGGCCGGCAACGTCCTGTTCGCCGCCGTCATCGCCTACCAGCTCGGTATACTCGCGTTCGGCCCGCTGGATCGCCTGCTCAACACCCGCAAGTGGATAGCGATGGGTGGGACACTGGTGATCATTTCGCTCCTCGCCATCCTGGCCCTTGCGCCACAACCGCCGGGCTGGGTGCCCATCGGCGCCATCCTCGGCATCGGCTTCTTCAGCGCCTCCAGCACCATGGTGATGACGCATGGCCGCGGCACCATCCCAGATCGGCTGATCGGGCGCGGCATGGCGACCATCAACACGTTCGTCATGCTGGGCGTCGCCTGCATGCAAACGGTATCCGGCATCATCGTCGGTGCTTTCGAGCCGTTGGTCGACGGGGCCCGAACTGAAACCGCCTATCGCGGCCTGTTCGCGGTACTGACCATGGTCCTGATCGTAGCCGCCGCGATCTACATGCGCTCGCACGACATAAAGCCCAGTGAAGAAGTGAGTGAACGTCGGCAACAGCGCGTTGCCTAGGACGTCGGTGGCCGGCCCTGAAGGGCCATACACGTTCTTTTTCGCGACGTCCGCCGCGCTGGTCGGCAATCCATTTCTCATGAAGAATCTGAGCTACGATCCCGTCAAGGACTTCGAGCCCGTCGCCCTAGTAACGCGAAGCCATCAGGTGATGGTTGTCCAGGACGTTGGCCGAGCTGATCGCGCTGGACAAGGCCTCGCCCGGAAAGCTGTCGATTGCCGTCGATGCACCCCGCAACCTTGCGGTGTCACAGCCAGGGCTTTCAACAAGCGGGCGGACACGCATTTTGTGCTCGTGCCATACCCCAACATAAATCAGGGCGTCCGGGATACGATGGCGGGACGCATAGAGGTCGGAGTGTTCTCAATCTCGGTCGTGGAGTCACTTATTCGCGACGGCGCGTTGCGAGCGATTGCCATTGCCGCAAACAAGAAGAGCGCGGCACTGCCGGATGCCCCCCTGATCTCGGAAACGCTCGCCGGCTTCGACTTGAGTGGATGGTTCATGCTGATGGCTCCCGCTGGCACGCCCAAGCCCATTGTCGACAGGATGAGCGCTGCGATTGCCACCGCCATCCGAGATCCCAAAATCGCCGAAATGGGGCGCAAGCTTGGCTTCGACCTCGAAGGTCCAGAGGCTATCAACCCGCAGCGCGCTGCGGCCTATCTCCAGGAGCAGCTGGCGCTGTGGAAACAGCTGACGGCAGAGCTAGGTATCGAAGCCCAGTAGCGTTCTATCAAAGACCAGCTCGTGCACGCGCCGCATTCCATCTTGGGAATGCCTGCCTTGGTTTGCCTGACGACAACCGCTGCTGACCCCACCCGCGCATGGGGCGAGATGCCGGACGCCGGGCATTTTTGCGACCTGCTCTGCAATTGCACACCAAGCCAGGCTAGGCTGCACCGCATCCTGGTTTCCAATCCGGCAAAGCTCTATGAGTTTGAGGGCTGAAACAGGGTGTCAGCCGGAACCTTGCGGAGACGAACACAATGGCGTCTGCCAGACAGCAGCAGCAATCGCGGGATGCGACCTGGGATGCCATCGTACTCCGCACGCTCAAGGTGAACGGCGTCAAACTCGTCACCTATGTGCCCGACCGCGTTCTTACCCCCTTGATCAAGGGCATCCACGCCGATGCCTTTTTCACATGTTTCCCCACTGCGCGCGAAGAGGAGGCGATCGGCATCGTCTCGGGCGCCTGGATGGGCGGCGTGGCCGGCGCGGTGCTCATGCAGACGAGCGGCTTTGCCACGCTCCCCAATGTGCTGGCGTCGCTTGTGCTGCCGTATCAAATTCCGGCCATCATGCTGGTGTCGGAACGCGGCACGTTGGGGGAATTCAACTACGGGCAGGCGCTGGTGTGCCGCACGATGCGCCCGGTGCTCGATTCCCTGGCGCTCGAGCATCACACCATCACGCGTCTTGATGAGCTCGAGTTTATCGCCGATCGGTCGATCAAGCAGGCGGTGGCAACGCAAGCCCCGGTCGTGCTTATCCTGTCGCCGCTGCTGACGGGCGGCAAAGTGTTCAAGACTTAGGAGGGCGGCATGGCCAACTCGAAAGGATCGGTGCGCGCGGGCAACGCCAAGGTGATGAACCGGGCAGACCTGACGCGCCGTCTGGTCGCCAAGCTAAACGGGGAGGAGGCCGTCATCGGCGGAATCGGCAACACCAACTTCGACCTGTGGGCAGCCGGTCAGCGGCCGCAAAACTTCTACATGCTGGGCAGCATGGGCCTGGCATTTCCCATCGCCTTGGGTGTCGCGCTGGCGCAGCCGAGACGACGCGTGATCGCCCTGGAGGGGGACGGGTCGCTCTTGATGCAGCTGGGTTGCCTCTCGACCATCGCCGCGCTGGCACCAAAGAATCTGGGCCTCCTCGTCATGGACAATGGCGTCTATCAGATCACCGGCGGGCAGCCCACGCCTGCGGCAGCGTCGACCGACCTAGTCGCCGTCGCGCAAGCATGTGGACTGGCTGACAGCGCTTGGGCGGCGGACGAGGAGGATTTCGAGCG
>Ga0075421_100004549_pt1 | contig 16763 bp, 15 predicted proteins | sample SoiMetdeltSBSDD5_FD_75292 | JGI IMG/M metagenome (GOLD analysis project Ga0075421, IMG submission 75292) | Bulk soil microbial communities from a Populus tree surrounding site in Tennessee, USA - Soil MetaG P. deltoides SBSDD5 | ecosystem: Environmental > Terrestrial > Soil > Tree plantation...
TCGTCCAGGCCGTGAGGAGCTGCCATGCTGGTGGATCGCGTTTGGACCGGAGCGAGGCTTGCAACGCTCGATCCCGGGCGCTCGGGCCTTGGCGTGATCGACAACGGCGCTATCGCATCGCGCAACGGCCGCATCGCCTGGGTCGGCCCCGCCGGCGAGATGCCCGCCTTCGACAGCCGCGAGCTGATCGATCTGGGCGGCCGCTGGATCACCCCGGGCCTGATCGACTGTCACACCCATCTCGTGTACGCCGGCAATCGCGCCCACGAGTTCGAGCTGCGGCTGGCGGGCGCGACCTACGAGGAGATCGCCCGCGCCGGTGGCGGCATCCTCTCCACCGTCAAGGCCACGCGGGCGGCGTCGGAGGCCGATCTGGTGGCCGCGAGCCTGCCCCGCTTAAGTGCACTGATCGCCGAGGGCGTCACCAGCATCGAGATCAAGTCGGGCTACGGCCTGGAGACCGCAACGGAAGGCCGGCAGCTGCGCGCCGCCCGCGCGCTCGCCACCCAGCGCCCGATCTCGGTCACGACGACGTTCCTCGGCGCGCACGCGTTGCCGCCCGAGGCCGACGGCGACAAGGATGCCTACATCGCCCGCCTGTGCGCGCAGATGCTGCCGGCGATCGCCGCCGAGGGTCTGGCGGACGCCGTCGATGCCTTCATGGAGGGCATTGCCTTCAGCGGGGCGCAGACGGCACGCGTGTTCGAGGTGGCCAAGCGCCTCGGCCTGCCCGTCAAGCTGCACGCCGACCAGCTCTCCAATCTCGGCGGAGCCAAGCTGGCCGCGCGCTATGGCGCGCTGTCGGCGGATCACTTGGAGTACACCGACGAGGAAGGGGCCGCCGCCATGGCCAAGGCCGGCCTGGTTGCGGTGCTGTTGCCCGGCGCCTTCTACTTCATCCGCGAGACGCACAAGCCGCCGGTGGACCTGTTGCGCAAGTATCGCGTGCCCATGGCGATTGCCACCGACAGCAATCCGGGCTCCTCGCCGCTCACGTCGCTGCTCCTCAGCATGAACATGGCGGCGACGCTGTTCCGCCTGACCGTCGACGAGATCATCGCCGGCACCACACGCGAGGCGGCCCGCGCCCTTGGCCGGCTCGACGACACCGGCACCTTGGCAGCCGGCAAAGCCTGCGACCTTGCCATCTGGAACGTCGAACGCCTGGCCGAGCTGCCCTACCGCATGGGCCACAATCCGCTGCATCAGCGTGTCTGGAGAGGCCAGTGAGCGAGATCGTGTTGCGGCCCGGCCAGGTGTCGCTGGCCGAATGGCACTCTATCTACAGCGGGGCAGCCGTCCGCCTCGACCCGTCCAGTGCATCGGCCATCGCGCGCAGTGCGCGCGCCGTGGCAGCCATCGTGGCGCGCGGCGAGCCCGTGTACGGCATCAATACCGGCTTTGGCAAACTGGCGAGCGTTCGCATCGATGCGGGCGACCTCGCCAGGCTGCAGCACAATATCGTCTTGTCGCATGCCGCCGGCGTCGGCGACCCGGCACCACGCGATGTTGTGCGCCTGATGCTGGCGTTGAAGCTGGCCAGTCTCGGCCGCGGTGCTTCCGGCGTGGCGCCCGCCACCATCGCGTTGCTGGAGGCGATGCTCGACAAGGGTCTGCTGCCCGTGGTTCCGAGCCAAGGCTCGGTGGGCGCATCGGGTGACTTGGCGCCACTGGCGCACATGGCCGCGGCGATGATCGGCGTCGGCGAGATGGATACTGCGGCGGGTCGCTTGCCCGCTGCACAGGCGCTGCGCGAGCACGGGCTGTCGCCGCTGACCTTGGGACCCAAGGAAGGCCTGGCGCTGCTCAACGGCACGCAGTTCTCGACAGCCTATGCCCTGGCCGCACTGTTTGCGGCCAGGACGGCATTGCACGCGGCATTGGTGATCGGCGCGTTGTCGACGGATGCAGCCAAAGGCTCGGATGCCCCGTTCGATGCACGCATCCACGCGCTGCGCGGGCATCCTGGGCAGATCGCCTGCGCCGACGCCCTGCGCGCGCTGATGGCCGCAAGCGCCATTCGCGCGTCGCACCTGACCGGCGATGACCGCGTGCAGGACCCCTACTGCCTGCGTTGCCAGCCGCAAGTGATGGGCGCCGCACTAGATGTGCTCCGGCAGGCTGCCGGCGTGATCGGCATCGAGGCCAACGGCGTATCCGACAATCCGCTGATCATGGCCGAGGCAGGGATCGCGCTTTCCGGCGGCAACTTCCACGCCGAGCCCATCGCTTTCGCAGCCGACACCATGGCGCTGGTGCTTTGCGAAATCGGTTCGCTGTCGGAGCGGCGCATGGCCATGCTGGTCGACCCGGTGCTGTCCAGGCTGCCGGCGTTCCTGACGCCGCGGCCGGGGCTCAACTCCGGGTTCATGGTGGCCCAGGTGACGGCCGCCGCGCTGGTGTCGGAGAACAAGCAGCGGGCGGCGCCAGCAAGCGTCGATTCGCTTCCGACCTCCGCCAACCAGGAAGATCATGTATCGATGGCGGCGCATGCCGCACGGCGGCTGCTGCCGATGGCCGAGAACCTGGTGCAGATCCTGGCCATCGAGCTGCTGGCCGCCTGCCAGGGCTGCGACTTCCACGCGCCGCTTGCGTCGAGCCGGCCCTTGGAGGCGGTGCGCAAGCTGGTGCGAGCCGAGGTCGCGCGTCTGGACGACGATCGCTACATGGCGCCCGACATCGGCAAGGCCGCGGCGCTGGTACGATCAGGTGCAGTGGTGAAGGCAACCGCGATTGCTTTGCCGCAGATGTGGACCTAGCGATGGCAACAGCTAACCCAAGTTGGCTGACGGTGCAGCAGCGCGACGCGCCGCTGATCGTCAGCTACCCGCACACGGGCACCGACATCCCGTCCGACATCGAGGCGCGTTGTGTATCCGCGTGGCTGGCACGCAAGGATGCCGACTGGTGGATCGATCAGCTCTACGCAGACATGGCCCAAGAGCTGGGCGCCACCATCGTCCACACCGCAATCTCGCGCACCGTCATCGATGTCAATCGCGATCCCTCTGGCGTGTCCCTCTATCCCGGTCAGAACACGACCGAGCTGGTGCCCACCGCCACCTTCGACGGCGAGCCGCTGTGGAAGCCGGGGCAAGTGCCCGATGCCGCGCAAATCGCCCATCGACGCGCAATCTACTTTGCCCCCTATCATGCAGCGCTCGGCGGCGAAATCGCGCGCTTGCGCGCACAGCACCCACGCGTGGCGCTCTACGATTGCCACTCGATCCGCTCCGTCATACCGCGCCTATTCGAGGGCGAGCTGCCGGTGATGAACATTGGCACCAACTCAGGTGCTGCCTGTGCGCTGCAATTGCAAGACGCGATTGCAAGCATCTCTGAGGCCGGCGACTTCTCCTACATTGTCAACGGACGCTTCAAGGGCGGCTACATCACGCGCCACTACGGCCAGCCGGGCCAGGGCGTGCACGCCGTACAGATGGAGCTGGCCTGCCGCGGTTACATGCACGAAACAGCAGGGCCGGTCAGCGAAGGCAGCTGGCCGATGCCGTTTGATGCCGACTACGCTGCGCCGATCCGCGACGCGCTCCGCGCCATCCTCGAAACCTGCCTGCGCTTTGCCAAAGAGGGCACGCCATGACCCGCATCGACAACGCCCGCATCATCCGGGCGCCACACGGCACGGAGCTGTCGGCAAAGAGCTGGCTCACCGAGGCGCCGCTCAGGATGCTCATGAACAACCTCGATCCGGAGGTGGCGGAAAAGCCGTCGGAACTGGTGGTATACGGCGGCATCGGCCGCGCGGCGCGCGATTGGGAGAGCTTCGATCGCATGGTCGCTGCGCTGCGCAAGCTTGCGGCCGACGAGACCCTGTTGGTGCAGTCCGGCAAGCCGGTCGGCGTGTTCCGCACGCATGCCGACGCGCCGCGCGTGCTGATCGCCAACTCCAATATCGTGCCGCACTGGGCCACGCTGGAGCACTTCAACGAACTCGATGGCAAGGGCCTGATGATGTACGGCCAGATGACGGCTGGCTCGTGGATCTACATCGGCAGTCAGGGCATCGTGCAGGGCACCTACGAGACCTTCGTGGAGGTGGGCCGCCGCCACTATGGCGGGTCGCTTGCCGGCAAGTGGATTCTCACTGCCGGCCTCGGCGGCATGGGCGGCGCGCAGCCACTGGCGGCCGTGATGGCCGGCGCCTCGATGCTGGCAGTGGAGTGCCAGCCGAGCCGCATCGAGATGCGTCTAAGGACCAAGTATCTCGACGCCCAGGCCACGACCCTCGACGAAGCGCTGGCGATGATCGAGCAATCCTGCCGCGAGCGCAAGGCACTATCGGTCGGCCTGATCGGCAACGCCGCCGACATCTTCCCCGAGTTGGTGCGGCGCGGCGTGCGCCCCGACGTGGTGACCGACCAGACCTCCGCGCACGACCCCATCAACGGCTATCTGCCCAAGGGCTGGTCGCTGGCCGACTGGGAGAGCCGGCGCAGTTCCGACCCCAAGGCGGTGCAGCAGGCAGCCAAACGCTCCATGGCCGAGCACGTACGCGCCATGCTGGAGTTCCACCGGCGCGGCATTCCCACCGTCGACTACGGCAATAACATCCGCCAGATGGCTTTGGACGAGGGCGTGGCAGATGCCTTTGCTTTCCCGGGCTTCGTGCCGGCTTACATTCGCCCGCTGTTCTGCCGCGGCATCGGCCCGTTCCGCTGGGCTGCCCTGTCCGGCGACCCGGAGGACATCTTCCGCACCGATGCCAAGGTGAAGGAACTGCTGCCCGATAACGTGCACCTGCACAATTGGCTCGACATGGCCCGCACTCGCATCAAGTTCCAGGGGCTGCCTGCGCGCATCTGCTGGGTGGGCCTCGGCGATCGGCACCGCCTCGGCCTGGCCTTCAACGACATGGTGGCCAAAGGCGAATTGAAGGCGCCCCTCGTGATCGGCCGCGATCATCTGGATGCAGGCTCGGTGGCGAGCCCCAATCGCGAGACCGAGGCCATGCGTGACGGCTCCGATGCCGTCTCCGACTGGCCTTTGCTCAACGCCTTGCTGAACTGCGCCTCCGGCGCCACCTGGGTGTCGATCCATCACGGCGGCGGGGTCGGCATCGGCTACTCGCAGCACGCCGGCATGGTGATCGTCTGCGACGGCACGGCGGACGCCGCGCGCCGCATCGAGCGCGTGCTGTGGAACGACCCGGCCACCGGCGTCATGCGCCACGTCGATGCGGGCTACGAGGAGGCCATCGCCTGCGCGCGCCAGCACGGGCTGGACCTGCCAAGCCGCGCCTGAGCGAACCCGCACGTGCCGCGCCTGGCCCGTTCGGCTAGTGCGTCTGCACCCTGGCAGCAAGCATGGCTTCGGCGCGGATTTCCTCGGTGAGGCGAGCCTTCAGGGCCGAGAATTCCGGGCTGGTCTTGAGCGTATAGTGGCGCGGATAGGGCAGATCGACCCGCACCTCGGCCTTGATACGGCCGGGGCGCGCCGACATCACCAACACGCGTGAGGCGAGGAAGATCGATTCCTCGATGTCGTGCGTCACGAATAAAACTGTCTTGGTCTCGCGCTGCCAGATGTCGAGCAGGGTCTCCTGCATCAATGAACGCGTCTGGTTGTCGAGTGCACCAAACGGCTCGTCCAGCAGCATGATCTTGGGGTCGTTGGCCAGCACGCGGGCAATCGCGGTGCGCTGTTGCATGCCGCCCGACAGCTGCTTGGGATAGTGGCGCTCGAAGCCGGCAAGGCCGACGCGCGCACACCAGTCGTGGCTGAGCCCGGTGCGCCGCGCCTCCGGAATGCCGCGCTCACGCAGGCCGAAGGCGATGTTGTCGATGACGGTAAGCCACGGGAACAGGGTGTAGGACTGAAACACCATGCCGCGCTCGGGCCCGGGCCCTGTCACTTGCTCGCCATCGAGCAGCACGCGACCCTCGGTGGCGCGGTCGAGCCCGGCGATGATGCGCAGCAGGGTCGACTTGCCGCAACCCGAGGGCCCGAGGATGGTGATGAAGTCGTTGTCGGCGACGTCGAACGTGGTCGGCTGCAGCGCCAGCGTCGGCGTCCCATCCTTGCGCGAGGGCGCAAACGTGCGTGTCACGCCGTCGATGCGCAGCTTGCTCATGCAAGTCGCCAGGGAAACAGCCAGCGATTGCCAGCCTTGAACAGGAAATCCGAGACCAGCCCGATCATGCCGATGACGATGATGCCGAAGATGATCTGGCCAGTGTTGAGCAGGGCCTGGCTGTCGACAATCATGTGGCCGATGCCCGCCGATGACCCGATCAGCTCGGCGACGATCACATAGGTCCACGCCCAGCCGAGCACGAGGCGCAGGATCTCGGCGATGTCCGGTGCCGCGGACGGAATGAGCACGCGCCGAATGATGCCGGCGTCTCCCGCGCCCAGCGTGTAGGCCGCCTCGACCAGATCGCGCCTGGTGCTGCCGACGGTGACGGCCACCATCAGGATGATCTGGAACACCGAGCCTATGAAGATCACCAGCAGTTTTTGCTTCTCGCCGATGCCGGCCCACAGGATCAGCAGGGGGATGAACGCCGACGCTGGCAGGTAGCGCGCAAAGGAGACGAACGGCTCGAAGAAGGCCTCCACCCACTTGTAGGTGCCCATCATCACTCCCAGCGGCACGCCCACCAGCGCCGCCAGCACGAAGCCGCCCACCACGCGCCAGATCGTGATGGCGATGTCGAATAGAAACCCATGTCGGACGAGCAGTTCGTAGCCTTCGCGCAGCATCGTGAACGGATCAGCCAGGAAGGTGCGCGTGACGTAGCCGCCGAGCGTCGCCCACGCCCAGGCCAGCACGAACAGAACGAAGAACAGCACGCCCAGCAGCGCGCGCGCTGCAGATGGGATAGGTTCGAGAGGACGAGGCATTGCTGGCCGCCGGTAGAGCCAGGTCCCCTGGCAGAGTATATCGAGCCAGGCAACCCGTTGGTGATTGCGGCCTATTGGAAAGCAGGTCGCGACGACAGGCTTGTAGTCCAGATCGAGCTACTTGATGAAGCTGGCGTCCATGATGCTGGCGATGTCTGGTACCTGCTTGATGATGCCAACCTCCAGCAACAGGTCGGCCGCCTCCTTGGAGAACGCCTGCAACTCGCCGTCGAAGAACTTCTGGTTCGCCGCCTTGTCCTGCCAGCGCAGATACTTGGCGGAGTTGCCGAACTGCTCGCCGGTCTGCTTCACGTCGGCGCCCATGATCTCGTAGGCCTTGGCCTGCTCCTTGCCGATCATGGCGACCGCCTGGAAGTAGCTGTCGGCCAGCGCCTTTGCCGCCTTGGAATTGTCAGCCAGGAATTTCGGCGTGCAGCCGAAGGTATCCATGATCATCGGATAGTCGAGCGTGGTGGCGATGATCTTGCCCTTGTCGGGCGCAGCGCGCACCGCCGACAGGTAGGGCTCGTAGGTCATGGCCGCATCGTTCTGCCCCGCGATGAAGGCCGTGGCGGCGGCCGCCGGCTCGAGATTGACGATGGTCACGTCCTTCACCGACATGCCGTTCTTCTTCAGGAACCAGGCGAGCGTGAAGTACGGCGCCGTGCCGGGTGCCGAAGCCGCCACCGTCTTGCCTTTCAGGGCCTTGATCGAGGCGATGTCGTTGCGCACAGCCATGCCGTCCGCGCCATACGACTTGTCGAGCTGGAAGATCTGCTTGGTGGCAACGCCATTAGCATTCCACACAACCCAGGTCTCGACCGTCGTGGCGGCGCACTGGATGTCGCCCGAAGCAATGGCCAGATGCCGATCCTTCTGGGGGATCTTCTTGATGGACACGTCGAGGCCGTTGGCCTTGAAGATGCCGGCCTCCTTGGCCAGCGTCAGGGGTGCAAAGCCGGTCCACCCCGAGATACCGATCGCGACCTGGGTTTCCTGGGCCGACGCGGTTCCGCACAAGCCGATCAGGGCAGTGAGTACGGTGGCCCTCATCAGATGACGCATGAAAGTTTCTCCTACAAAGGAACGATCTGTGCGGACGGTATTGCCAATCAGGCAAGCCTGTCCAGCAAGGATGTGGCGTTGCGATGTCGCGCTGCCCAAACGGTGCACAGATTGACGCCAAATGAGACGGCGCGCCGGCCTTTGCCTGCTCGGCCGGTCACGCCAGTACCCGCGGCAGCCACGTGGCGATCTCGGGCACCACCAGCAGCAGGGCAAGCAGCAGCAGGCTGAGCACGATGTAGGGTATCACGGCCTGGAAGATATGGGCCATGGTGACCTCGGGCGGCGCCACGCCTTTCATGGTCATCAGCAGCAGACCATGTGGCGGCAGCAGCAGGCCAAGCTGCATGCAGATAAGAAACAACACGCCAAACCAGATGGGGTCGATGCCCAGCCGCTGCACCAGCGGCATGAAAACGGGAAGCGTGATCAACATCATGCTGACCTGGTCGACGAAGATGCCGAGGAAGATCAGGATGGCCATCATGAGGGCAACGACCATCAGCGGCGTGAGGCCCTGGGCCATGATAGCCGATACCATCCCCTCGGTGGCACCTGAGAAGCTCAGGATTTGCGAGAAGGTAGTCGCGCCCAGGATGATGAACAGGATCATGCCCGAGATGGCGACCGTCCCCTCGAGCGATTTCTTGAGTGCGGTCAGCGTCATCGAGCGATAGGCGATGGCCATGACGATGGTCGCGAAAGCGCCAAGCGCGGCTGATTCCGTCGGCGTCGCTAGTCCACCCGACATGGCGCCGACAACCACGGCAAAAATTCCGACCAGCGGCACCACGTACACGAGCAGCAGCTTGACGCTCTCGCCCGCCGGCCGCTCGGCGATCGTGCCGGGCGGGGCCAGCGCCGGCGAAACATGCGCACGCACCATAATGTAGCAGACGAAGGCAACCGAGAGCATCAGCCCCGGGACGATGCCGCCGATCAGCAGCTTCGAGATGGAGATGCCGGACAGGCTACCAAGCAGAACCGTCAGCGCCGATGGCGGGATCAGCATGTCGACGGCCCCGATCGCCATGATCGGCCCGGTGGCCATGGCCGGATGATAGCCGCGTGCCAGCATGACCGGCAGCATCAGCGAGCCGAGCATGGCGGTGGTGGCGATGGTCGACCCCGAAATTGCCGAGAACACCGTACCTGCAACCACCGCCACCACCGCCAGGCGGCCCGGCACACGGCGGATCAATCCCTCCACCCCGTCGATGACCTTGAGCGCCAGGCCGGTGTGGAACAGCACCTCACCCATCAGGATGAAAAGCGGGATCGGCGTAAGCGAAAAATTGACGACCGACACCACGCTGTTGCGCACCACCTGCAGCAGCCCGGGCTCGCCGCCGAGAAACAGCCAGGCGCCGACGATATTGATGGCAATGAACGACAAGGCGACCGGCATGCCGATCAGGAGCAGGACCGTCGACCCGCCCAGCAAGAGCAGGGCCGCCATCTGCCAGGACATGATCATGGCGAACCACCGCTGCCGGATGCCTGCCGCGCGCCGGCGCAGCGCTCTCTCATGACGCCGACACCGCCTCCGAGCGCGCAATCCGTTCGCCGCGTCCCAGGCGATGGATGCGGAACACGAACTCGACCGTGAACAACAGGAATGTCACAGGCAAGGGTGCCAGCAGCCACCATTCCGGCATCACCAAGGTCTTGATGCTCACGGCGCCGGTCAGATAGCTGGAGATGGTTGCTTTGGTCCCGTACCAGACGAAATACAGGCAGCAGGCAAGACCCAAGACATCGCCAACCCACTCCAGTTGCCAGGCGCGTCGCGGCGGCAGTGCCCTGAGCAGGATGTCGACACGAATGTGCCGGCCCTGGCGCAGCAGCCAGGGGCCGGTCATCAGCGTGACAAGATAGAGGATGTCTTCGGAGACCTCATTGCTCCAGGCAATGCCCCGCAGCCCGATGTTACGCAATGCTACGTCGCCGGTGATGATCAGCATCATCGCCAGCACCAGCAGACACGACAACCCCAGCATGGCGTTGAGCAAGTGCTCCTGAAGACGCGAGAGCCGCTGCATGGGGGAACCCTCCCGCCGATCACAAACCATGTGGACCGGCTTCTCCCTCCTTACTTCGAGAAGAATTCCTTCAGCTTAGGCCCGTGCTCGGGGCTTTGCTTGATGACGCCTTCCCAGCCGGCCGCATAGGCCTTGGCTCGGAAAGCCCGCGCCTCCTCGGCGGAGAAGGTGATGGTCTCGATACCGGCCGCCTTTTGCCGCTCGACCTCGGCGGCATTGTGCTTGGCCCAATCGGTGCCCTCGGCCTCGAGCCACTGTCCCGCCTCGGTCACCACCTTGCGTTGGCCATCGCTGAGCTTGTTCCAGGCATCCTTGTTGACGATCACGCTGACCTCGGCGTGGTAGAAGCCGGGATCGACGCGATACTTGGTTTTCTCCTGCCACCCGAGTTCGAAGATGCCGTGGATCGGCCAGCCGTAGCCGTCCACCACGCCACGCTCCAGGGCCGTGTAGACCTCGCCCGGCGCGGTCTGCACCACCGTCGCCCCCAGTGCGGAGAAGAAGTCGCGATAGACCGGCGTGATGCGGATCTTGAGACCGTTCAGGTCCGGTTTGGTGATGGGCTTGGTCAGATACAGATGAAACGGCGAGTCGTTGACGTAGCGGGCCAGGAATACCGCATTCATTTTCTGATCGTAGAGCTTGGCCATATAGTCGAACGCCCCGCTCTTGCGCAGCTCGGCCATGGGCCGCTCGGTCAGCTTCCAGGCGTCGGCTTCCGGCATGACGTTGGTGTAGAAGGCGCCCGTCACGAACGCCATGTCGACCACGCCGTTCTTGAGCGCCGTGCCGACCTCGAACGGCGGCATGGCCTTCGGACCGCCGATGAAATTGATCTGGACGCTGCCCTTGCCCGCCGCGTTCACGCGCTCAACGAAGCTCAGGAAGGTCTTCGTGTAGTGCGTCTGCTCAGCGAACGACGCGATCGCCCGTAGCGTCGTCTCTTGCGCAACAGCAGAGGTAGCAAGCGTTGCTGCACATAGAGTGCTGAGAAGCCAAGTCATGCCCGAACGCATGGTGTTTCCTCCCCGAGCATCGTGTTTCCTCCCCGCGCATCGATTGAAGTCGGCCCGGCTTTGCCGACCCGCCGCTTGGCGGCGTACCCCGCTACGTTAATCAGCCAACCAAACTATTTCAACACGACCCAGAGCGTGCGTGCGCGTGGCCAAAGGCATTTGCGCAACACCGGCCATCCCCGAGGGGGTGGCGCCTTGACGCGCGCCTGACTAAGGTCAGGCACCACCGCGCCGCCGCAGTTCGTTCACCATCCGCCGGGAGGCTTCATGCCAAAGCGCGAGCCCGCCTTCGAATCGACGGCAGAGGCCTACCTTGCGCTCTTGCGACGGCGGGGCATCGATTGGCTGTTTGCCAACGCCGGCACCGATTTCGCGCCGATCATCGAGGCGCTGGTGCGCGCACGCAAGGTCGGCATTGCCATGCCGGAGGCGGTTGCGATCGCGCACGAGACCATCGCTGTCGGCATGGCGCACGGCTTTTACCTGGTGACGGGCCGGCCGCAGGCGGTGATGGTGCACGTCAACGTCGGCACAGCCAATGCGTTGATGGGGCTGATCAATGCCTCACGCGACAACATCCCCATGCTGTTTACCTCGGGCAGAACGCCGCTCACCGAACAGGGCCTGCTCGGGTCGCGCGATCTCCCGATCCACTGGGGACAGGAGATGTTCGATCAGGCAGGCATGCTGCGCGAGCTGGTCAAGTGGGACTACGAGCTGCGCGAGCCGGCCCAGCTTGAGGCCATGGTCGATCGCGCGCTCGCCATCGCCATGAGCGAGCCGCGCGGTCCAGCCTACCTCTCGCTGCCGCGCGAGGCGTTGGCCAAGCCCTGGCCGAACGGCACGTTCGCCGAGCAGCCGTCGCTGCGGCCTGCCAGCGACCCTCATCCCGCACCCACCGACATCGAAGCTGCCGCCGATGTCCTGCGCCGTGCCAAGCGGCCGCTGATCATAGCCGGGCGCGGTGATACTGCGACGTTTGCGGCGCTGTCCCAGTTTGCCGACCAGACGGCAATTCCGGTCGTGCATTTCTGGCCCGCCCGCATGGTGCTGGCCACCACGCATCCGCTGCACGCAGGGTTCGATGTGATGCCGCGTCTGGCACAAGCCGATGCCGTCGTGGTTCTCGACTTGATGGTACCGTGGCTGCCTTCGCGCCACGCCCTTGCCGAGGGCTGCCGCATTGTCCAGATCGGCCCCGATCCCTCGTTCTCGCGCGTACCGATGCGCTCGTTTCCGGGCGATATCGTGGTCCGGGCCAGTATTGCCGCGGCACTGACCGCCCTCGGTGCGTCGCTCGGCACCGCGCCCGCAAGGAAAAAGAAGGTGATCGCTGCCGAGCTTGCTGCCGAGCGCAAGCAGCATCACGAACTGCTATCGCGCGCGCCGCCCGGACTTGCGACCAATGCCTGGGTCAGCCGCTGTCTCGACCGGCACAAGGACGAGGATGCCATCATCTTCAGCGAGCTGGGCTGCGACCCATCGGTCATGACATTGACACGGCCCGACAGTTATTTCGGCCATCCGATCGCCGGCGGGCTGGGCTGGGGCGTCCCGGCCGCGCTGGGCGCCAAGCTTGCCCAGCGCGACCGCCTGGTGGTGGCGTGTGTCGGCGACGGCTCTTACATGTTCGCCAATCCGGTCGCCTGCCATCAAACGGCAGCGGCTCTCGATCTCCCGATCCTCACCATCGTGTTCAACAACGGTGTGTGGAATGCGGTGCGCAAGTCGACGCGCTCGGTCTATCCGAAGGGGCATGCGGCGGCGGCCAACGATATGCCCCTGTCTTCCTTGGCGCCCTCACCCGCCTACGACAAGGTGGTCGAGGCCAGCGGCGGGCTCGGCCTGGCCGTCGAAGACGTGCGCGAACTCGACAGCGCCATGACCAGGGCCATCGCCGCCGTCCAAGGTGGGCAGCAGGCGCTGCTGAATGTGCGCTGCACTATCGGTGCTTGAGGTTGTGGTGACGTCTGCGGCGATGGCGGTTGCCGCCGCGCGCGCCAGCAACGCCCATCTGCGCGCATGAATTTTGTTTACCTATGAAGTTTCATACTTGAAATATCCTACGGACGAGCGCACCCTCGTGTGCCTGCTGCAATGCCGGGGGGTTGCGAGCGACGCGCCGCCTCGGCATCAGCGGGCGAGGCTGCCGTCTCGGAGGCGAGATATGGCGTCCCAGCAACGAGCGAATGCCGCGGCCAAGCTCGCCTTGCGTGCAGAGCCGATCACCAGGCACAAGCTGCGCTTGTGGCTGCGGCTGCTCAAGACCTCACGCGCCGTGGAGGCCGAGCTGCGCGAGCGCCTGCGCCTCGCCTTCGGCACGACCCTGCCGAAGTTCGACGTGATGGCAGCCCTCGAGCGCCAGCCGGCTGGCCTCACCATGACCGAGTTGTCGCGCTTTCTGATGGTCTCGAACGGCAACGTGACGGGCATTGTTGATCGCCTGGTCGCCGAGGGGCTGGTGGTGCGGCGCGCGCACGAACAAGACCGGCGCTCGACCTTTGTGTGCTTGACGTCGAAGGGCGCACGCCAGTTTGCAGCCATGGCCAAGGCGCACGAGGCCTGGGTGGGAGAAATCCTTGCCCACATCACCGTCGAGGAAGCTCAAGACCTGACGGCACTGCTGAGCCGATCGTTACGTCAGGACCAAAGACCTGCGGCTGTAGACAACTAGGAGGCCCCGATGTTCGCCAAATTGTTTGCCCGGGAACGGCCTTCCAACCATGCGTCTGGTAGCTCGCCCCAGACGGGAGCAGACGCGCTAGGCCCGAGTGCCCACATCGACACCTTCACGCGCACCAACCTGCCCCCGCCGGAGCAGTGGCCTGACCTGCTGCTCGATCGGCCCGAGTTCCAATATCCAGACCATCTGAACGCCGCCGTCGAGCTTACGGACCGGATGGTCGAGAGGGGTTTTGGCGACAGGACGGCCCTGATCGGCAACGGCCGCCAGCGCACCTACAAGGAGCTGACCGACTGGTCGAACCGCCTGGCGCATGCGCTGGCAGAGGATTTCGGCGTGCGGCCGGGCAATCGCGTCCTGATCCGGTCCGGCAACAACCCGGCCATGGTTGCGGCTTGGCTGGCGGTCACGAAATGCGGTGGCGTGGCCGTCAACACCATGCCGATGCTGCGTGCCGGCGAGCTCGCCAAGATCATCGACAAGGCCGAGATCAGCTTGGCGATCACCGATTCCCGCATCGCCGACGAACTGGTCGCGTGTGCGAAGGCCAGCGCATTCCTCAAGAAGGTCGTCAATTTCGACGGCACCGCCAACCACGATGCGGAGCTCGATCGCGCCGCACTGAGCAAGTCCGTGAAGTTTGAAGCGGTGCGCACCGGACGGGACGATGTGGCACTGCTGGCATTCACCTCCGGCACCACCGGCGAGCCCAAGGGGACCATGCACTTCCACCGCGATCTGCTGACCATCGCCGACGGTTACGCCAGGGAGGTGCTCGGCGTGACGCCGGACGATGTGTTCGTGGGATCGCCGCCGCTCGCTTTCACCTTCGGCCTCGGCGGGTTGGCGATCTTTCCGCTGCGCTTCGGCGCCACGGCGACCCTGCTGGAGAATGCGTCGCCGGCCAACATGATCGAGATCATCGAAACCTATAAGGCAAGCATCAGTTTCACGTCGCCAACGGCCTATCGCGCCATGATGGCGGCCATGGACAAGGGCGCCGATCTCTCCTCTCTGCGCATGGCGGTGTCGGCAGGCGAAACGCTGCCGGCTCCGGTGTTCGAGGAATGGACGAGGAAGACGGGCAAGCCGATCCTTGATGGCATCGGCTCGACCGAACTGCTGCACATCTTCATCAGCAATCGCCTGGGCGATGCCAGCGCTGGAGCAACCGGACGGCCGGTGGCCGGCTACCAAGCTCGCATCGTGGACGATGCCATGCAGGACGTACCCGATGGCACGGTCGGCCATCTCGCCGTGCGCGGCCCGACTGGCTGCCGCTATCTCGCCGATCCGCGGCAGACCAAGTACGTGCGCGACGGCTGGAATCTAACCGGTGACGATTTCGTTCGCGACAGCAAAGGCGCATTCCACTTTGTGGCGCGCGGCGACGACATGATCATCTCGTCGGGCTACAACATTGCCGGACCGGAGGTAGAAGCAGCGCTTCTTACGCATCCAGATGTGGCCGAGTGCGCGGTGGTGGGTGTGCCGAGCGAGGCACGCGGCCAGATCGTCGAGGCGCATGTGGTTCTCAAACAGGGGATCGCCGGCGACGAAACCTGCAGCAAGCGCTTGCAGGAGCACGTCAAGGCGACCATCGCACCGTACAAGTACCCGCGTTCGGTAAAGTTCGTCGATGCGCTACCCAAGACGCAGACCGGCAAGATTCAACGCTTCAAGCTCAGGATGCAGTAGCCCAGCGCCAAGCACTGGCGGCGTGCCCCGGCGACACGCCCAGATCAGCGAGCAACGCGCTCGCTGATCTGCTGCCGTACCCCGTCCGGCTGCTCTGCCACCGCTTGCGTCAAGGCGCGCAGATGATGCCGCGCATCGTGCAGCTGGTCGATCAATGACAGGATGACCGGCAGGCTCGCGTGCTCAAGGCCCATGCGGTAGTGCAGGTCGCAGGCCAGCGCCACGCGCGCCTCGTCTATCGCATCGAACAGATAGCCCTCGTCGTCGCGTTGCGGCGCGACAACTCCGTCCTCGATCCAGGTCAGCAGTACCTGCCGCTCCAGATAGGTGAAGTGCGTGATGAGTTCGCTTTCGCGGATCATGTCAGGCTGCGCCTTTCCTGCGCGGGTTTTGCGGGTGCGCCTTCTCCCATTCGGCCATGAACTGGGCCAGCGCGTCATCGGCGCCTTCGGGTGGTACGATATGGATCTCGACAAACTGATCGCCGCGGCCGCCCTCCTTACCATGCGACACGCCCTTGCCGCGCAGCCGCAGCTTGGTGCCTTCCTTGGCGCCCTTTGGCACCTTGACGTCGACAGGCCCGTCAACCGTATCAACGCGCACGCTTGCTCCATTCAGAGCCTCTGCGAGCGACACCGGCAGCGTGCTCAAAATGTCGTGTCCCTCACGTTTGAAGTCAGGGTGCGGCCGCACTGAGATCTCAACATAGGCATCCCCGGGCTTGCCGTCCGAGCCCGGCAAGCCCTGTCCCTTGAGACGCAGCACCTGCCCGTCCTTGATGCCTGCGGGGATCGTTATGTCGAGCGTCTTGCCGTCCGGCATCGACACGACCTTGTGCGTGCCATGCACGGCGTCGAGAAAATCGATCTCGAGTGCGTAGCGCACATCCTGCGGCGGCATGCGGAACGTGGTGCCATCGCCGCGCCTGCCGAACAGGTCCGAGAAGATATCGTAGTCGAACTCGGCGCCGCCGTTGCCGGGTCCACCTGATGCTGCGCCACGCCGGCTGTAGCTGTAGCGCCGGTTCGGCTCGGCCTCGGCATACTCGCGATAGAAGTGCCGCTCAGGCTGGCGTTCGGCACCGGTCTCGTCGATCTCGCCGGCGTCATAGCGCTTGCGCTTGTCGGCATCGCCGATGATGTCGTAGGCGGCGTTGATCTCCTTGAAGCGCTTTTCCGCTTCGGGCCTACCCGGATTGAGGTCGGGGTGGGTGTCCTTGGCAGCCTTGCGGTAGGCCTTGCGGATGTCGTCCTGGCTGGCGTTGGCGGCGACGCCCAAGGTTTCGTAGGGATTGGCCATGCGTGTGAAGTTTCCAATCAGCAGCGCCGTTGCTGGCTCGAACGCGAAACCATGCTACGCGACTGCGCTGAGCAAGCAACGCCAGAGCGGCACCTG
>Ga0075421_100004551_pt1 | contig 16754 bp, 11 predicted proteins | sample SoiMetdeltSBSDD5_FD_75292 | JGI IMG/M metagenome (GOLD analysis project Ga0075421, IMG submission 75292) | Bulk soil microbial communities from a Populus tree surrounding site in Tennessee, USA - Soil MetaG P. deltoides SBSDD5 | ecosystem: Environmental > Terrestrial > Soil > Tree plantation...
ACCGACACGATGAAGAATACGGTCTACGCGCTGGCCGCGTCCGGGCCGGTCGAGGGACCGGAGGAATTCGGCGTCAGGCTGTGCCGGCACTTCATGGACCGGAACCGCCGACTCAGTCGCGTTCGCGTCGACCTGTCCGAACAGACGTGGGGACGGATTGCCGTCGGCGCACGTCAACACGGGCAGGCGTTCGTCAGAGACGGCGGGGCGTTGCGGACGGCCACCGTCCAGCAGGACCGCGGCAAGGTCCGCATCGGCGCGGGGGTTACCGATCTGGTCATCCTCAAATCGGCGAGGTCGTCGTTCACCGGCTTCATGCGCGACGAGTTCACGACGCTGCCCGACTCACTTGATCGGCTGCTGGCCACATCGCTGACGGCAAGCTGGCAGTACCGGGACGCCGACGTCGAGTTCGGCCAGACCTGGCGCGCGATCCGCGCCCTCCTCCTCGAGGCCTTCGCCGACCACGACAGCCGATCGGTGCAGCACACGCTGCATGCGATGGCGCAGTCCGTGCTCGACAACATCGACGCGGTCACGGCCATTCATCTCATCATGCCGAACAAGCACCACTTGCCGATTGATTTGTCCCGCTTCGGGCTCATGAACCGCAATGAAATCTTCGTGGCTACCGCGGAGCCGTACGGACTGATCGAGGCGACGCTGGTACGCGGAGAGGGCGAGCCGCAAACCGGCCGGCAGCTCCGGGCAGCAGGCCCGTAGCCCCACAATGTCACTGACCATTCGAAGCCGCCGCTGCGTTCTGCCAGGCGGCGTCCGTCCCGCAAGCATTCATGTTCGCGACGGTGTGATCGTCGATGTGGCCGAGCACTCTGTCGCATCGCCCGGCCGTCAGATCGTCGACGCCGGCGATCTCGTCGTCGCGCCGGGGCTGATTGACACGCACGTGCACGTCAATGAGCCGGGCCGAACCGAGTGGGAAGGGTTCGACACCGCCACTCGCGCCGCCGCCGCCGGCGGCGTGACCACCATCGTCGACATGCCGTTGAACAGCATTCCGGCGACGACGACGGTTGCGGGGCTCGAGGCGAAGCGTGCGGCGGCAGCAGGACGCTGCTGGGTGGACGTCGGATTCTGGGGCGGCGTCGTGCCGGGCAACCGCGATGACCTGGCACCGCTGGCCGACGCCGGCGTGCTCGGCTTCAAGTGCTTCCTGGTCCCTTCGGGTGTCGACGAGTTTCAGCATGTCGGCGAAGCGGACCTGGGGGCGGCAGCCGCCGTGCTCGCCGAACTCGGGCTGCCACTGCTCGTCCACGCCGAATTGCCAGCCGCCCTGAAGTCGATCGATCCAAGCGCGGAGGCGCGCCGCTACGTCACGTGGCTCGACAGCCGGCCTCCGGAGTGCGAGACCGATGCGGTCGCCATGGTCATCGACGTCGTCCGCCGCACCGGCGCGTGGATGCACATCGTGCACCTTGCGGCCGCGCCCGCCATGGCGTTACTCCGGGAAGCCCGCCGCGATCGCCTCGACATTACCGTCGAAACCTGTCCGCACTATCTGTTCTTCGCCGCCGACGAGATTCGCGACGGCGAGACTCCGCTCAAGTGCGCGCCGCCGATTCGCGACCAACACAATCGCGACCTGTTGTGGCGCGGGCTGCTCGATGGCGACATCGACCTGGTCGCGACGGATCATTCGCCGGCGCCGCCGGAGCTGAAGCAGATCGAGACCGGCGACTTCGTGCGTGCCTGGGGCGGGATCGCTTCGTTGCAGCTTGGCCTTGCGGCGATGTGGACGGCGGCGTCTCGCCGTGGCATCGGTGTCGATCGCTTGTCGGAATGGATGTCGGCTGCTCCGGCCCGATTGGCCGGTCTCGATCGCACGAAGGGCAGGATTGCTCCAGGGTTCGATGCCGACCTCGTCGTATGGGATCCCGAGGCCGAGTGGATGGTGGAGCCTGCTCGACTCCATCATCGACATCCGGTGACGCCTTATGCCGGGCGCCACTTGCGAGGCCGCGTCGTCGAGACGTTCCTTCGGGGAGAGGAGATCTTCAACGGCACCGTGCTCGAGCCGGCCCGAGGACGCCTGCTCGCTCGGACGTCGTGATACTCTCCTGACACTTTGGCGAGCTCCGCCGGCATCAGTATCTCCACGCACGTTCTCGATACGTCCCGCGGCCTGCCGGCGTCGGAGATTGCCGTCGTCCTCGAGCGTCGAGACGGACAGCAGTGGTACGTGGTCGGCCGCGGCGTCACCGACAGCGACGGCCGCGTCCCGTCGGTGCTGGCGCAAGATACCTCGGGATCGTCTGGGACGTATCGGCTCGTGTTCGAGACCGGTGCGTACTTCGCGCGCCGCGGCGTGACCGCGTTCTATCCAGAAGTCGCGGTGATCTTCGAAGCCAGCGAGGCGCAGGGGCATTACCACGTGCCGCTGCTGCTCAGCCCTTATGGCTATTCGACTTACCGTGGCAGCTGAAGTCACAACCTAATGGCCACCAGACGGCAATCGGCACGGGCGCAGACGAGCATCCGCGCGACGGATTCTGGCACGATCGTCAAACGGCTGAGAGCTGCGAACGCGGCGATGGCGCAGCACTATCCCGGCGAGACCAGCGAGCGGCAGCCGGCGCACACCGTCTACGGCGGCGCGCATCTCTTTCGATCCGACACCGCCCGCAAGATGGGGAGCGCGGCGCGGTCGATTCTCGACGAATATGCGCCCGACGCGGTGACGCTCGATCGCACCTTCGGGCTGAGCGATCGCTTCGGTGACGCGGCGCGGCCGCCTTTCGCGGCCACGATTCGCGCGCGGGTGGTCGAGAAACTCGAGCGCGAGCCGGTCGAAGACTTTCGCATCGACTTCGAGGATGGCTACGGCGTCCGGCCCGATGTCGAGGAAGACGGGCACGCCCGCGCGGCGGCGGAACAGGTGGCCGAGGGTCTTCGAGCGGGGACGCTGCCGCCGTTCATCGGCATCCGGATCAAGCCGATGTCGCACGAGCTCCACCGGCGCAGTCTGCGCACGCTCGATCTGTTCATCACGGCGTTGCTGCAGCGCACGTCAGGTCGGCTGCCGCCCAACTTCGTCGTCACCATTCCCAAGATCATGGCGCCGGGTCATGTCACGGCCGTGGCGTCGGGCTGTGACGCGCTCGAGCGCACGCTGCGCCTGCCCCGGGGATCGATCAAGCTCGAGCTGATGATCGAGACGCCGCAGTCGATTCTTGCCGCCGACGGCTCGTCCACGCTCCGCTCGTTGGTCGCCGCCGGCAGGGGCCGCATCACCGGCGCGCATTTCGGCACCTACGACTACACGGCGCTGTGCGGCATCACCGCTGCCTGGCAGCACATGCGCCACGCCGCGTGCGACTTCGCCAAACACATGATGCAGGTTGCGCTCGCGCAGTCAGGTATTCGTTTGTCCGACGGCGCGACCAACGTCATGCCCATCGCTCCGCATCGCGGCGCGCGCGTGACCGAGGCCCAACGCGCGGAGAACTCCCAGGTCGTCCAGCAGGCCTGGCGCCGTCACTTCGACGATGTCCAGCATTCGCTGGTGAATGGTTTCTATCAGGGATGGGATCTCCATCCCGGCCAACTGCCGAGTCGATACGCCGCGGTCTACGCCTTCTTCCTGGCGGCGCGACCGGCAGCGAGCGCGCGGCTGCGCAACTTCGTCGACAAGGCGGCGCAGGCGACGCTGGTCGGCGACGTATTCGACGATGCCGCGACCGGGCAGGGGTTGTTGAACTTTTTCGTTCGCGGGCTGTCGTGCGGAGCGCTGACGTTGGAGGAGGCGCGCGAAACCGGTCTGACGGTCGACGAGCTGCAGGGGCGATCGTTCGTGAGAATCCTCGAGGCGAGGAAACGATCTTCCGGCTAGAGCCGGAAGCCACAGGTACACTCAATGATCTCCGTAGCTTCCGGCTTTAGCCGGAAGGTTACGGGTACAGCAATCGCACCCGGGTACTCCCGCCACCCAGCTTCTCGGCCAGCTCGCGATACTTCGGGTCGTTCCAGGCGGCCGCGCCACGGCGCAGGATGTTCGCGATGGTGCTGCCGCTGAACGGCGTGATCTGATCGAAGTCCCACTTCTTCTCACCGGCCGCGTAGGGCACCAGGAAGTCGAGAGCGCGACGGAGGCCGCGGCCATCAGCGGAGCGATAGTTCCAGAGGTCGACGTCCACCCGCTCGCCGAGCACCGCGAGGTTGAAGAAGGCGGTGAGGTTGAATTCGCTATAGTCGAACGAGCGCGTGCGCTCGAGCTCACGTGGTTGGCGCCCGTCGGGCTCGAACTGTCGATCGATTCTCGCGCGCGAGCCTTCGAGCGTCTTGCGGGCGAGATCGCGCTGACCGGTGTAGAGCGCCAGCGACGCGACCTGCACGTCGTACCACGTTTCGTGGTTGTTGCCGTTCTTCGATTCCTCTTGCCCGTGCGTGCTGGTGGTGAGCCAGCCGACGTAGTCGCGCATCCAGGCCTGCAATCCCGCTTCGTCCGTCTTCGTCCAGGCGCCCGACGAGGCAACGAGCGCGATGCCGTCGAGGAGATCCGGCAGGCCGCGCGTCTCGATGATGCCGATGCCGCGGCCGTCGTTGATGCCGGGGATTCCCTGGCCGTACTTGAGATGCGGGTTCATGCGCGTCGCCGGATCGACGAACCACGCGCGCGTGAGCCGCGCCGCCTGCGCGGCATACTCGGGCTTGGGGCGGAGCCGGTAGGCGAGGCCCAGCGTCGCCACCGCGCTGGTCAGACGTCCCAGGTTGTCGTGATCCGGGAGCCGGTTGATTTCCGGGTTGCGCTGGCCGTCCTTGCGGATGTACGGCTTGCCATCCGGCTTTTGTGGATCTGGCCACCAGTACGGCGCCTGGCTCATGTAGTCGTGCTTGTCGCCGCTCGGCGGTGTGATGGTTTTCTCCATCACCGACATCGGCTCGAGGGTCAGCAACCGATCGGCGTCGGCCACCAGTTGCGCGAGCGTGGTCGGTTGGGCATGCGCGGCGTGCTCGAGCTGCGAGGCGCGAATCAGCAGCAGCCGGCTGTCGTCGGCGCGAGGTGATCGTTGAGCGTGCGGTATCGCACCGGCCGCGGTGCCAAGCAGCAGGAGCGCGCCGGCGATCGAGCGCATAGCGGAAGTCTAGCGTCTGACGTGCGCCAGCAGCGGACCCGGGCCGTTACCGTCCGATCACTCTTGCCGCAGCGCGACCGTCGGATCGAGGCGGGCCGCGCGGGTGGACGGAATCAACCCGGCGAGGATCGCCACGGCGAGCGACAGCACCACCGCCGCGCTGATCGCCACCGGATCGTGCGGCTCGACGCCATACAACTGGCTCGACACATAGCGACCCAGCCACCAGGCGGCGGGCAGCGCGAGCGCGATGCCGGCGGCGGCAATGACGAGCACCTCTCGAATGACCAGCCATCCGATGCGCGGCGAGGTGGCGCCGAGCGCGACCCGTACGCCAATCTCACGCGTTCGGCGCGCGACGGTGTACGACATCACGCCATAGAGGCCGATGACGGCCAATAACGTCGCCAGCGATCCGAACACCACCGTCATCGTCGCCACCATGCGCTCGCGGCTGAGCGACAGCGCGACCTGCGCGTCGACCATGCGGACACCGTGGACCGGGATGTTGGGATCGAGCTGGCTGACGGTCTGCCGGACCGCCGACATGATCGCCTCGGCTGGACCGCTGCCGCGGACGTAGGCGGTGAACGAGCTCGGGCGCGAGGCCTCGTAGTAGGCGAAGAACACCTGACGCTGCGTCGCGTCGCGGATGTTCGTGTACTTCGAGTCGCGCGCCACGCCGACGATTTCAATCGGCGTCGGTGTATTGGGATTGCCGCCGAAGCCGAGGCGGCGTCCGATCGGATTGGAATCCCCGTAATAATGCCGCGCGAACCGCTCGTTGACGATCGCCACGCGGTAATCGGGCAGGCCTGGAGGTGGTGGAGCGGTCCGCTCGTCGCGATCGTTGAAATCGCGCCCGGCAAGGATCGGAATGCCCATGGCCTTGAAGTAGCCAGGGGTCACGAGGTTGGCGAGCACCGACGAATTCTCGTCGGGCTTGGCGACGTAGCCATCGATGGTGAGCGACGTCGACCACTGGTTGCCCTCGAGCAGCCGGACGTTGGCGAGGCCCGCGCCTTCGATGCCGGGCGCGCGCTGCAGCCGTTCGAGCAGCGACCTCGTGAAGCTCCGCGTCCGGGCTGCGTCGTAACCGCTCAACGCCGGATCGACGGTGAAAGAGACCAGCCGCTCGGTCGTGAATCCGACGTCGACGGCCAGCAGGCTGTTCAGGGTGCGGATGAACAGCGCCGCGGCAATCAGCAGCAGCACCGAGATCGCAATCTGCGACGCGACCAGGATCTTACGCAGACGCCCTTGTCCGCCGAGGACGTTGGTTGCCGACTCCTTGAGCGCCGGCGTGACGCTTGGACGCGAGGACTGGAACGCGGGCGCCAGTCCGAAGAGCACGCCGGTGAGCATCGTCATCGCGCCGGTGAATGCGAGGATGCGCCAGTCGGGCGCCGTCGAGATCGGTTGCGGCACGTCGGGATTGACGAAGAAGCCGAGCAGGATCGGCGCGCCGAGCGCGGCAACGCCGACGCCAATCGCACCGCCGGCGATCGCGAGCAGCAGGCTCTCGACCAGCAGCTGCGTAATGAGGCGCCGCCGCGTCGCGCCCAACGCGAGCCGGACCGCCATCTCGCGCTGACGCCCGGCGCCGCGCGCGAGCAACAGGTTGGCGATGTTGGCGCAGGCGATCAGCAGCACGCCGGCGGCGGTTCCCATCAGCACCCACAACGGCGTGGTGAGGTTGCGTCGGAAGTTCGAGCGGCCCTGCGACCCGTCGACCAGCGACAGCTGGTTCGCCGCGTAGCGCTCACGCGTGTCGCGCGCCGCATTCGCAAACTCCTGGTCGTCGAGATCGCGCCGCAGCACACCGGCGTAGAAGGGATCGAGCGCCGCCTTGGCCTGATCACGGGTGACGCCGGGCGCGAGCCGGGCGAACACGCGCACCCACCGGGAGAGCCGCTGGTCGAGCGCGTTCCAGGTCGGAGTGATCTGCGGCTTCATCATCAGCGGCGCGAAAATCTGGGTCTGGCGGCCGACTTCGACGCCGTCGAAGCCGGCCCGCGCGACGCCAATGACGGTGTAGGGATGGCCGTTGATCGTGATCGTCGAGTTGAGCATCGACGGGTCAGCGTTGAACCGGCTCCGCCAATAGCCGTGGCTCAGGACAGCGACCGGATGTCCGCCCGGCGTCCGGTCGTCGTCTTCGCCGATGGTCCGACCGAGCGCCGCGCCGACGCCGAGGACGGGGAAGTAGCTTCCGGACACCAGCTCGCCCGCCACGCGTTCCGATCGTCCGGCGACGCCCACGTTCATCGCGGTGCCAAAGCGGGCGAACACGCCGGAGAACACCTTGGTGTTCTCGCGAAACTCCTTGTAGACCGGAACCGACAGCTCGCTGCCGTCCCCCCAATTGTTGCCGTAGCGCGAGCCGGTGTAGGTGACCTGCACCAGCTCGTGCGGTGCCTTGACCGGGAGCATCCGGAGCAGGACCTGATCGACGAGGGTGAACACGGCGGCATTCGCGCCGATCCCGAGCGCAATCGAGAGGATCGCGACAGCGGCAAAGGCGGGGGACTTGATCCAGGTGCGCAGGACGAGGCGCGCGTCGGCCAGCAGGGTGGTCATGGCCCTTGGACGGGCGCGGCCCTGCATTGGTTGGCCGCGCCAACAGCGGAGCCGTCAGTGAATCTCCGGCTCCGGAATTGGCGCAGTCCCCTCGAGGAAATCGAAATCACATCCGCGATTGGCCTGTGTGATGTGGCGCGCGTACATGTAGCCGAAGCCGCGAGGGTATGCGACCTCCCGCGGGGTCCAGGCGGCGCGCCTGCGGTTGAGCTCGTCGTCACCGACCCGCAGCGACAAGCGGCGGGCCGGCACGTCGAGCTCGATGATATCGCCGTCGCGAACGAACGCCAGCGGGCCGCCGGCGAACGATTCGGGCGCGACGTGGAGCACGCACGCGCCGTAGCTGGTGCCGCTCATCCGCGCATCGGAGATGCGGACCATGTCGCGCACGCCCTGCGCCAGGAGCTTCTTCGGGATCGGCAGCATGCCCCACTCCGGCATGCCCGGGGCACCGAGCGGACCGGCATCTTGCAGCACGAGCACCGAGTCGGCCGTGACCGGCAGGGCAGGATCGTCAATGCGCGCCTCGAGGTCGTTGTAGTTCTTGAACACAATCGCCGGCCCCGCGTGTTGCAGGAGTCGTGGCTCGGCCGCGGTGTGTTTGATCACGGCCCCGTCAGGGGCGAGATTCCCGCGCAGCACCGCGACGCCCCCTTCGGGGCCGAGCGGCTGGTCACGGGTGGCGATCACGTCGTCGCTGCCGACGAACGCGCCGGCAATGTTGTCGCCGAGCGTGTGGCCGTTGACGGTCAGGCAGCCGGTGTGCAGGAGATCGCGCAGCCGATCGAGCGCGCCTCGGAGTCCGCCCGCGTAATAGAAGTCCTCCATCAGGTACTTGCCCGACGGGCGGATGTTGGCGATGAACGGCGTCCGCCGCGAAAGCGCGTCGAACCGGTCGAGATCGAGCGACGCACCGGCTCGGCCGGCCATGGCGATCAAATGAATGATCGCGTTGGTCGACCCGCCGAGCGCCATCGCCGCCGTCACGGCATTCTCGAACGCTTCGGTGGTGAGGATGTCGCGCAGCTTGAGATCTTCCCAGACCATCTCGACGATCCGCTGGCCGGCGGCAACCGCCATCCGCACGTGCGCCGAATCGGCGGCTGGAATCGACGATGCCCCCGGCAGTGTCACGCCGAGCGCATCGGCGGCCGCCGCCATGGTCGAGGCCGTGCCCATCGTCATGCAGGTGCCGAACGACCGCGCGATGCCGTCTTCCATCTCGCGCCACGTGCACTCGTCGATCGTTCCGGCACGCCGTTCGGCCCAGTACTTCCACACGTCGGTACCGGATCCGAGGAATTGGCCGCGCCAATTGCCGCGCAGCATCGGTCCGGCCGGCACGAAGATCGACGGCAGGTTCGTGCTCGTCGCGCCCATCAAGAGCGCCGGTACGGTCTTGTCGCATCCGCCCAGCAGCACGGCGCCGTCGGCCGGGTAGGCGCGCAGCGCTTCTTCCGCCTGAATCGCCAGCAGATTGCGATACAGCATCGTGGTCGGCTTCATGAAGGTCTCGCCCAGCGTCATGAGCGGGATCTCCATGGGAAAACCGCCGGCCTGCCACACGCCACGCTTGACTTCCTCCGCCCGCAGCCGGAAATGCGTGTGGCACGGATTGGCATCGCTCCAGGTGTTGAGGATGGCGATGACCGGTTTGCCTTCCAGATCGTCGGGCGTGAAGCCGGCTTGCTTCGCCCGCGAGCGGTGGCCGGACGAACGCAGATCGTCCTTGCCGAACCAGCGGAAGCTGCGGAGCTCCTTCGGGGTCTTGCGCGGCCGGCTCACGCCTCGCGCTCCCGAAGGCTGAGTGCGACCGGAGCAAGCTCGTCGATCTGCGATGCCGACAGCGCCGAGACGTACGGCGGGATCGGCCCGGTGGTCGCGATGCCTGCGAGCTCGACCGCCTGATGCAGGACCCGCGCGGGCCCCCACGCGTCCCGCAGATCCTCGAGCGGCATGAATTCCTTTCGCAGTGCCGTTGCGGCATCCCACCGGCCGGCCTTGCATGCCTCGAGCAGCGACGAACACAGGAACGGAGCCACACACCCCGAACCGGTCGTCAGCCCGCCCAGTTGAAAGTCGCGCAGGTGCTCGATGGCGGGCCGCTCCCCCATGCCGCTGACGACGCGGCGGCGATCGACACGACGGAGGAGCGACGTGAGATACGGATCGTCTCCCGGCCGATCGAGAACGACCGCGTACTTGATCGACACGCACACGCCGTCGTCGACGAGCCGCGCCACCGCGTCCAGGCCGCATTCCTTGTCGGCGCCGAACGCGTCGTCGGACTTGAGATACACGATCAGCGGGATGCCCGTCGCATCGGCAATCTCGCGGAGGCCCACGTCGAGGCCGCCGGCGTCACGGGGATCGTTGCAGGGCAGCATCATCGCGCACGGGAACGAGTAGCGGCGAAGCAGCTTGGCCTGATCGATCGCGCGGCCGAACGACGGGCCGATGCTGGGGATCGGCGCTCGGCCGTGCGGGAACGTGTCCAGCCAGCCGAGCAGATCGGCGAACTCGTCAAGCGTGACGTGATAGAGGAAGGCGTTGCCGCCGTACAGGAACTTGGAGATGCCGCCGGCGTGGATGTGGCTGGCGAGTCGCTCGCCTGCTTCGAAGTCCAACGATCGTGCCTGGTCGTTCTTCCGCGGCAGTGGAGGCACCGCGTAAATTCCCCAAACGTCGTCGAGCGTGAACGGCGCGCGGGTCATCGTTGAATCCGCGCGGAGCCGCCCTTGGCGAAGGCGCGGACGTGGTCGAGCGTTGCCATCGTCGTATCTCCCGGGTAGGTCGTCAACAGCGCGCCGTGCGCCCAGCCGAGTTTCACCGCCACTTCCGGAGTTTCGCCGGTCATCAGGCCGTAGAAGAGGCCCGACGCGAAGCCGTCGCCGCCGCCTACGCGATCGTGCACGTCGAGATCGGTGCAGGGACAGTCGTAGGTCGTGCCGTCAATCCACGCGATCGCGCTCCACGTGTGGCGATTGGTCGAGTGCACCTCGCGCAGCGTAGTCGCGACGACTTTGATCTGCGAGTAACGCTCGACGACGCGATCGATCATCGCCACGAACACGCTGGAATCGAGCGCCGAGGACGCGGCGACGTCCGGGCCAGGAATGCCGAGGCCTTTCTGCAGGTCTTCCTCGTTGCCGACCAGCACGTCGACGTACCGGACGATGCGGTCGAGCACGGTGGTCGCCCGTTTGGCGCCACCCAACGCCGCCCACAGCTTCTCGCGATAGTTCAGGTCGAACGACACGATTGCACCGGCCGCCTTGGCGACCTTCATGGCTTGGACGATCAGCTCTGACGTGCTGTCTGACAGCGCCGCGAAGATGCCGCCGCTGTGAAACCAGCGGACGCCGGCGCCGAAGATCCCATTCCAGTCGAAGTCGCCCGGCTTGAGCAGCGCCGCTGCTTCGTTCGCGCGGTTGTAGAAGACGACGGGTCCGCGAATGCCATGGCCACGATCGCTGTAGACGGTCGCCATGTTCGGGCCGCGCGCGCCGTCGTGCGTGAAGCGCTTGTAGAACGGCGCGACGCCCATCGCGCGCACGCGCTCGGCGATCAGGTCGCCGATCGGGTAGTCGACCATGGCGCTGGCGACGCCAGTGCGCAGGCCGAAACAGTCGGCCAGGTTCGCGGCGGTGTTGAATTCGCCGCCGCTGACATGAATCGTGCAGGTCTGTGCTTTGCGAAACGGAACCAGGCCCGGATCGAGACGGTGGACCAGCGCGCCGAGCGAGAGGAAATCGAGGCCGCCTGGCTTCAGATCAGGAATGTTCAAACCCGTACTCATGAATGGAGTGCGCTCCAGTTGGTGTGCTGCACGCCCTCGCGATCGACGCGGCGATAGGTGTGAGCGCCGAAGTAGTCGCGCTGTGCCTGCGTCAGGTTGGCCGGCAGGCGGGCGCTGCGGTACGAATCGTAATAGGCCAGCGAGTCGCTGATCGCCGGCAGCGGGATGCCGAGACCCGCGGCGGTTTGCACGACCAGGCGCCACCCTTCCTGACGTTCGGCAATCGCGGCGCGAAAGGCGGGGTCGAGCAGCAGGTTGACGAGACCGTGATCGCGGCGGAACGCCTCGCGAATGTCGCCGAGCAGCGCCGCGCGGATGATGCAGCCGGCGCGCCAGATCTTGGCCACTTCGCCTGGATCGATGCCGTAGCCGTACTCGGAGGACGCGGCGCGCAGCTGCGCCATGCCCTGCGCGTAGGACGTGATCTTGCTCGCGTACAGTGCCTGCCGCACGGCCTCGATCAGCCGCTTGCGATCGCCGGTGAACGTGTCGGGCGGTCCGGCGAGGACCTTGCTCGCCGCGATCCGCTCGTTCTTCAGCGACGACAACACCCGCGCTTCGACGGCGGCGTTGATCGTGGGAATCGGCGCACCGACGTCGAAAGCATTCTGGCTCATCCACTTGCCGGTGCCCTTCTGCTGCGCTTCGTCGAGGATGACGTCGACGAGCGGCTGCTTGGTGTCGGGATCGACAACCGACAGGATCTCGGCGGTGATCTCGATCAGGTACGACCGGAGATCGCCGGCGTTCCACTCGGCGAAGATCGCCGACAGGTCGCTGGCCGTGAGCCCCGCGCCGCGGTGCAGCAGATCGTAGGCTTCGGCGATGAGCTGCATGTCGCCGTACTCGATCCCGTTGTGCACCATCTTCACGTAGTGCCCGGCGCCGCGCGGGCCGACGTGCGCGACACACGGCTCGCCGTCGTCGGCCTTGGCGGCGATCGCTTTCAGGATCGGCGCGAGCGCCTGCCAGGCTTCGTTGGATCCGCCCGGCATGATCGCTGGACCGTGGAGCGCGCCCTCCTCGCCGCCGGAGACGCCGGCGCCCACGAAGTGAAAGCCGGCCGAGGCCAGTTCATCGGAGCGGCGATCGGTGTCGGCGAAATACGAATTGCCGCCATCGATCAGGATGTCGCCGGCCTCGAGGTGAGGCTTCAACATCGCAATCACGCTGTCGACCGGCTTGCCCGCAGGCACCATCGTCAGGATGCGCCGCGGTCGTTCGAGCGCCGCCATCAGCGCCTGCGGACTATCGACCGTCGTCACCTTCGCGCCCTGACCGGCGGCGGCGACGAATGCCTCGGCCTTGTTCGCGTCGAGATCGTAGCCGGCGACCGGGAACCCCTTGCTCTCGGCGTTGCGCGCGAGATTCGCGCCCATGACCCCGAGTCCCACAACGCCCATGGAATACTTCACGCCGGAACCTCCGAGGCGGCGGGAGGCTTCCCGACGCGAAACAACAATTCGCCAGCGCGGGGCACCATCCGGTTCGGCTGCGCGTTGTCGGTCGACCATTCCTCGAGGTCGACCTCCGCTGGATTCTGATAGGCAAGGTTGATGCGCGCGCAGCGCTCGGGCGAGATGCCGGTCGCCAGCGTGACAGTGATGCGTGGCGATTCGACCGCGTGCCGCGCGTCGAACGTGCCGAGCCCCTTGACGTGCGTCGAGTGGGCGAGGATGCCGCCGGGATAACCGGAAAACCGATCCCACTGTGCCAGGAAATAGTCGCGGCAGTGATAGCCGATTTCGTCGATGAGCCGCCCGTGCACGTAGCTGACCTCGCGAATGTGCGGCGCGTAGACGATCACCTCGCCGCCATCCGCTACCGCCGGCTCGCTCTTGTAAGCCCCCTTCGCGCCGGTCCACAGATCGTCGTACATCGGCGGCATGACCGCGAGCACACGATCGAAGGGACGTTCGAGCCAGACGATGTGCCGGCGCGACGAGAGCAGCGCCGCTTCGCGCCATGCCGCATGCACATCACCGCAGAAGGCGCCGGCGATGCCGTCATGGGTCACGACCAATGCCAGCAGCGACAGCGGCGTGGCAAGGAGCGAGGCGGCGCGATTGATGACCGCACGCACCGGGGTATCGACCGTTCCAATCACATCCGAGCTGGTGATCAGCGCTCCCAGCCAGTGCGTGAAATGAATGATCGGCGCCGCGGCGATGCCGGGGAAGAGGTACTTCGTGCCGCCCGAGAACCCGACCACTTCATGAGGAAACACCGGACCGCAGACGAGCACGTGGTCGTACTCGACGACGGCGCGGTTCAGCGACACTGGGACATCCTGCTCGAGGCGTCCGCCGGTGATTTCCGCGATGTCGCGCGCCGGTATCGTCCCCAGGTTGGTGAACGTGGCCGGATCGTCCCAGCGGTGATTGAAGATTCGCGATCGTCCGCAGCTGCCGTTGATCACCGGGCGGCCCACCAGCCGGCCGAGCGCCTCGTCGTCCATCGGTGAGTGGGTGCCGAGCGCCACCAGGAAATCGAGCGCCGCCACCCGCGGGCCGAGCTCGCGATCGAGAAGATCGAAGAGCAGCGGCATCGGCATCGTCCTCGTCCCATCCGGAATGAGGACGATGACGCGGCGGCCATCGAGTGGCAGGGAGGCGAGGCCGTCGGCGACCACCCGCGCCACGACGGCAGGCTCGAGAAAGCCTTCGGCGACTCCTTGTCCGACGACGCCCATGATGAGTGCCGGCCGGTCCTCGGCTACCTGGTCGACAACGACGACGTCGTCGTCGCCGAGAAGGCTCGATACTCGCGCTCGATCGCGTCGGCCGTGGCGGCGCCGCGAATCAGGATGCGATGACGGTAGGTGACCGACTTGCCAGGCTCCAGCGTCAGCGTCACCTCGGGTTGATCGTCCTTGAACACTTTCCGGCCGAGCGGGTTGGCGGCGAACAGGCCGTAGCCTCGCGCGTGCCAGTAGGTGGGCGCGTTGGGATTGGACGGATGGTCGAGGATGCCCAGCGTGATCGCTTCGTTCGCAATCTTGCCGGTCAGGATGACCCAGCGTCCGCGCGTGCCCCACACTGCGTCGCCCTTGAGCCCTTCGCTGCTCAAGTACTGGCCGGTCACACCGGTGTTATCGAGCACCGCGGTCTTCGTTGCCACGCCGCTCGAGTCGGTGAAGACTTCCGGCTTGTCCGCGGGCTGCTCGAGTTGCCGCGCGACGCGCATCCCAAGCGTGCCTTCCTTGTTGTCCTTGAACACCACCCGCTGGTCGAGGGCGGTCAGCGTCGTGATGCGATCAATGCTGCGTGCGTCTCCTGAGGCCTGGAAGACGAACTCGGTGGTTTCCCGCAGCAGCGGTTTCCCATCGGGCTGCTGCCACTCCATTTCTACCGACATGTCCCCGCGAGCCCCCCCAGGTTTGGTCGCGACGACTCGTTTGTGACGGATCGTGCCCATCTTGGGTGCGCGGTCCGCGGGAATATCGGTGGAGTTGTTCCAGAAGTCCAGCCCATTGACGTCACCGTGGTTGAACCAGAGGCCGACGTGGTGTGGATGATCGACGCGCTCGCCTGGCCGCGGGTCGAGCGGGAAGCCGCGCGTGACGAGCGTGCCGGCTGCGGTGCGGATCGGATACAGCACCGGCTTCTTCAACGTATCGGGCCAGATGTAGGACGTGAACGGCTTGCCGTCGACCGTGATGTCGACCCGCCGCGACGCTTCGTTGGCGACGACCTGAACGCCCTTCGCCTGCGCCGGCGTCCTGCCACTCGTGCCCGTGGGTTGCGGCTCCTCGGAATTCGGCGTGGTTTTCGTATCAGCCAACCGGCGAATCTTGATGTTGCGATACCAGACCTTGTCACCGTGATCCTGGAGCAGGATGTGTCCGTTCTGCAACTTGCCGAATCGCGCGACGTCCTTGAATTTGCTCTTGGCGATGGCTTCACGGAGTGCCGGGCTGTCGAGCTCGTAGCGCAGCACGCGGGTGCCGTTCAAGTAGTGCTCGACGACCTTCCCGTCCGAGACCACTCGGCTCTGATTGAACTGGCCGGCGGGCCGAAGCGGACGATTCGCGGCGGCCAGGACGTCGTAGAGCGCCGCAGTCTGACGGTGCGGTCCGATCTTCGCGTCAGCGTGTCGTTCGTCGTCGATCTCCTGGTACTCGTGACCGATTGCCGAGTCCATGTCCTCGAGGACGAAATACTTCAGGCCGCTGTTTCCGCCCTCGGCGACGCGCCATTCCCAACTGAGGTCGAAGCGATCGAAGGTGGCGGCCGTGACGATGTCGCGCTGGCCCCGCGTGTCCTTGCCGTCGCCGGGGTCGACGCTGAGCAATCCCTCGTCCACCTTCCATCGGGTGCCGTTGGCATCGGCGCGCTTGTAGCCGCGCCAGCCGTTCAGCGTCTTGCCGTCGAAGAGCAGCGTCCAGCCCTCCTTCTTCTCGGCGGCGGTGAGCTGATTGACGGCCGCGGGTGTCTGTTCGAGGGCGACCGTGGCCAGTGAGGCAGCGGTCGCGGCAACGGCGATCGCCGGGGTCAGATACCTACGAAGGTTGGGCATGGTTTTCACTCCAGCATCCGTGGCTTCCGGCTTCAGCCGGAAGTGTTGGTCGCTCACCAACTATGGATCGTACCGTCCTCGAGTCGCGCCACCGGCAGGTAGGCGCGCTGATAGGGATGAGTTGCGGCCAATGTTTCGTCGATGGTCACGCCGAGGCCCGGCTCGTCGCCGGGATACAGCGATCCGTCCTGATACGAATAGGCGTGCGGGAACACGCGATCGGTCTCCTCGGTGTGAGGCATGTGTTCCTGAATCCCGAAATTGTGCACGCTCAACCCGAAGTGCACCGCCGCGGCCAGCGTCACCGGGCTGAGATCGGTCGCGCCGTGGCAGCCAGTCCTCACATGGTACATCTCCGCGAGTGCGGCCATCTTGCGCATCGGCGTGAGGCCGCCGCCGTGCAGAATCGTGGCGCGAAGGTAGTCGATGAGTTGCTCCTGAATCAAGCGATAGCAATCGAAAATACTATCGAAAATCTCGCCGACCGCAACCGGCGTCGTGGTGTGCTGACGGATGACCCGAAAGCCTTCCTGCAGCTCCGCGGTAACGGGATCTTCCATCCAGAACAGATGAAACGGCTCCAGGCTCTTGCCGAGCCGGGCGGCCTCGATCGGCCGCAACCGATGATGGACATCGTGCAGGAGGTCCAGCCCGGGACCGAACTCGCCACGGATTCGCTCGAACAACCGCGGCGCGAACTGCAGATATGGCTCGGTGCTCCAAAGCGTCTCGCGCGGGAGTCCACGCTCGGCCGGCTCGTAGCG
>Ga0075421_100004552_pt1 | contig 16750 bp, 15 predicted proteins | sample SoiMetdeltSBSDD5_FD_75292 | JGI IMG/M metagenome (GOLD analysis project Ga0075421, IMG submission 75292) | Bulk soil microbial communities from a Populus tree surrounding site in Tennessee, USA - Soil MetaG P. deltoides SBSDD5 | ecosystem: Environmental > Terrestrial > Soil > Tree plantation...
CGTCGAAGGTCGCGCTGGTTCGCCTCGTCGAGATCATGCGGGGCGACGCCGCGACTGGCCGCCATCGCCTCCTCGACGTGCAGTGGGTGACCCCTCACCTCGACCGCCTCGGCGCCCAAGGCATCCCCCGGCCGACCTACCTGAAACTGCTGCGCCGGGCCGTCCACCTGCCTCTGCCCCCGATCTTCCAGTCGTCGTAGCCGGGCCGCGTGGCGGCCGCCGCGGTGCTCGGCAAGGATGCCGGGGTGGGGAATCTGGCTAGGCAGGGGCTCGCCGTCGCCGGAGTGCTCGTGGTGGCCGCGATCGCGCTCGCTGCGTGGGAGCGAGAAGACGAGCGGGCGACATCCTCGGAGACCGGGGCCACCGAGGGTCGGTCGGAGGTGAGCGGTGAACCGGGCCCCTGGTCGATCGCCGCCGATGTGGCCCGGTCCCGACGAGGCGAAGTCCACGAGAAGACCATGGTCGTCGCCGCGGGCCAGACGATGGTGCTCAAGGAGGAGTGGATCACGTTCGACCTCGATGCCGCGAGGATCGACCGTGCCATCGTGCTCCCCGAGCGCACCACCGGCGTCAAGGCCTCCCGCGAGCGTCCGTCGCTGCAGTTCCGCTACACCGCAGACGACATCTACATGCGGCGTCACGGGATCGAGGAGCAGTGTGGAGCTTCCTGGGCCGTGATGCCGCCGGGTCTCGCCGCCGGCGGCGCGGCCGGCGTTGACATCGACCCGGCGAACCCGCTGCTCGTCGAACCGTTGGCCGTGCTCGGGTCGCTCGACGAGCCCGGGCCGCCGGTCGAGCTGGACAAGTCCTTGCGTGGTTACAAGGTCACCGTGTCCGGTGGAACCGGACTGCCGCTCAGCTCCGCGGTCAGCAAGCGGCCCGGTGTGGCCGACCGGCTCGCTGCGCTCGAGCACCCGGCATGGGTCTGGCTGGACCCCGACGGTGGCCGGGCGGAGGTCGTCATCGACCTGTCCGCTGCGCTAGACGTCATCGGCGACGACCTCGGCACCGGCGAGACCGCGGGCGCCAAGTTGATGGTGGCCTGGACGATCTCGGAGCGCAGTCGGGTCGACATCGATCTGCCCGAGGACGCGGCGAGCCAGGCGGAGTGCGACTGACGGGTCGCTGGTTACCCGCTGGTCACCGTGCGTGCGGTTGGTAAACGCGGGGGTCGTGGGAGACGATTAGGGCCATGACCGGAGCGACCCTGCCGCAGCCTGATCGCCCGTGGATGATGCGGACCTACTCGGGCCACTCGACGGCCAAGGCGTCCAACGAGCTGTACCGCACGAACCTCGCGAAGGGGCAGACCGGCCTGTCGATCGCCTTCGACCTGCCGACGCAGACCGGCTACGACCCCGACCAGCCGCTGGCCAAGGGCGAGGTCGGCAAGGTGGGCGTGCCGGTCGCCCACCTCGGCCACATGGGCGAGCTGCTCGACGGCATCCCGCAGGGCGAGATGAACACGTCGATGACCATCAACGCCACCGCGGCGTGGCTGCTGGGCCTCTACGTCGCCAACGCCGAGCGCCATGGGGTCGGCTCCAAGGACCTCCGGGGCACCACCCAGAACGACATCGTCAAGGAGTACCTGTCGCGGGGCACGTACATCTTCCCCCCGGTGCCGTCGCGGCGGCTGATCGTCGACATGGTGGCGTTCTGCAGCGAGTGGGTGCCGCTGTGGAACCCCATGAACGTGTGCTCCTACCACCTGCAGGAGGCGGGAGCGACGCCGACACAGGAGATCGCCTACTCACTGGCGACGGCCATCGGCGTGCTCGACGCGGTCAAGGAGTCGGGCCAGGTGCCCGAGGACCGCTTCCCCCAGGTGTTCGCCTCGATCAGCTTCTTCGTGAACGCCGGCATCCGATTCGTCGAGGAGACCTGCAAGATGCGGGCCTTCGTCGAAATGTGGGACCGCATCGGCCAGGAGCGCTACGGCGTCACCGACCCGAAGGCCCGGCGCTTCCGCTACGGCGTCCAGGTCAACAGCCTGGGGCTGACCGAGGCCCAGCCCGAGAACAACGTGCAGCGGATCGTGCTGGAGATGCTGGGCGTCACGCTCAGCCGCGACGCCCGGGCCCGGTCGATCCAGCTGCCCGCCTGGAACGAGGCGCTCGGCCTGCCCCGGCCGTGGGACCAGCAGTGGGCGCTGCGCATGCAGCAGGTGCTGGCCTTCGAGTCCGACCTCCTGGAGTACCCCGACCTGTTCGAGGGGTCGGTGGTGGTCGAGGGGCGGACGGCCGAGCTGGTCGAGTCGGCCACCGCCGAGCTCGACGAGGTGCTGGAGCTGGGCGGGGCGTTCGAGGCCATCGACGAGCTGAAGGGCCGCCTGGTGCGGTCCAACGCCGAGCGGGTGCGGCGCATCGAGTCGGGCGAACTGAAGGTCGTCGGCGTCAACGCCTTCACCGAGACAGCGCCGTCACCGCTGGCCGACGGCGAGGAGTCGATCCTCAAGGTCGACCCCGCGGTCGAGGCCCAGGCCGTCGCCGACATCCAGGCGTGGCGGTCGAACCGCGACAACGACGCCGTGAAGCGGTCGCTCGACCAGTTGCGCCGCGTCGCCGAGACCGGCGAGAACATCATGCCGGCCACCATCGACCTGGCCCACGCCGGCGGCACCACCGGCGAGTGGGCGGGCGTGCTGCGGGAGGTGTTCGGCGAGTACCGGGCGCCGACCGGCGTCGCCGCCGCGGTGGGCGCCGCCGGCGGCTCCGATTCGTTGCGGGCGATCGCCGACCGGGTGCGGCAGCTGCCGGGTGGTCCGCCTCGGCTGCTGGTGGCCAAGCCGGGCCTCGACGGGCACAGCAACGGCGCCGAGCAGATCGCCGTCGCCGCCCGGGACGCCGGCATGGAGGTCATCTACCAGGGCATCCGGCTGACCCCGCAGCAGATCGCCGCGGTGGCGGTCGAGGAGGACCCTGACGTGATCGGGCTGTCGATCCTGTCGGGCTCCCACCTGGAGCTGGTGCCCGAGGTCGTGCGCCAGGTGCGCGAAGGCGGCGTGACCGCCCCGGTGGTGGTCGGCGGGATCCTCCCCGAGGACGACCGCCCCGCGCTGCTCGCCGGTGGCGTCGCTGCGGTCTACACGCCCAAGGACTTCGAGCTGTCGAAGATCATGGCGGACATCCTCGACCAGGCCATCGCCCACCGCGACGAGACGTAGTAAGATATTTTTCAGTACGTTCTAAACATTTTCAGTGTCTCTGGCGTTCTCGGGGGAGAACGGCGCCGGGATGCGGAGAGGGCCACAACCAGCAGGGTCACAACCAGCTAGGCGGGTCGTCGGCGGCCTGGTCCCTACCGGCCCAGCGGACGGCGCCAGGCGTCGCCGAGAGGCGGGCGACGAGGCCCTGCATCGGCACGCCGTCGGCCTCGACCAGCGAGCCCCGCGCCTGCAGGTGCGGGTCGGCGAAGACGTCGGCCATGTCGTAGACCGGCGCTGCCGCGGCTTCGGCGTCCTGGAAGGCCTTCACGACCTCGTCGAGGCTGCGGGCAGCGCAGAACTCGCTGACGGCGGCGTCGATCTCGTCCCGGGCGGCGATCCGACCGTCGAACGACGCCAAGTCGTCGCGTTCGCCGAGGCCGATCAGCGCCATGACCCGGCGGCCGACCGACTCGGCCGACGCCGAGATCGCCACCCAGCGGCCGTCCGCGCAGCGCCACGTGCCCCGGGGCACCGAGTACGGCAGGCCCGAGCCCATCCGTTGCTGCAGGAACCCGGTCAGCCCGAAGGCGGCCGGGAGCGGTCCCATGCACTGCAGCAGCGACTCGACCAGGCTGACGTCGACCACCTGACCGACGCCCGACCACAGGGCCACCATCACAGCGAAGGCGCCGACAACGGCGGTGATCTCGTCGGTGAGGGCGATGGGCGGCAGCAGCGGCGGTCCGTCGGCTTCGCCGTTGATCCCGGCGAAGCCCGACATCGCCTCGGCGAGGGTGGCGAACCCCGCCCGCTGGGCGTACGGGCCGTCCTGACCGAAGCCAGTGACCCGCAGGATGACCAGTTTGGGGTTGCGGGCGAGCAGCACATCGGGCCCGAGGCCGAGACGCTCCAGCGTGCCGGGGCGGAAGTTCTCGACCAGGACGTGGGCGTCGTCGACCAGCCGGAGCAGCGCCTCGTGGCCCGCCTCTGACTTCAGGTCGAGGGTGGCGCAGCGCTTGTTGCGCCCGACGACCTTCCAATAGAGCGCGGTGCCGTCACGAGGGTCGGCGAGGCCCATCGTGCGGGTCGCGTCGCCCGCACCGGGTCGCTCGATCTTGAGCACGTCGGCGCCGTAGTCGGCCAGGTAGCGGGCCGCGCCGGGTCCTGCCACCACCGTGGCGATGTCCAGGACGCGCAGCCCCGCCAGCGGGCCGCGGGGAGGAGGGGGCCCTTCCGCTGCCATGGGGGATGACGGTACGGCCTAGCGGGGCGCGATGGCGAAGCAGCGGTCCTCGAGGCGACCGAACGCGTACTCGAAGTAGAGGCCGGCATACATGTCCCGGGTCTTCTCGCTCCACTGGAGGGCCTCGGGCGCCGAGATGCGCCGGAAGACCTGCAGGATCCCGCCCTCGTACACCCGGTACTCGGCCCAGGCGCCCGGGAAGTCCTTGACCGCCGCGACCTCGACCCACGGAACGTCGCCGGTGGCGTTGAACCGGCGCACCCGGTTCCGGTGGGTGTGGCCGGCGAAGTAGCCCCGGATCTCGGGGCGGCGGGCCACGAGGTCGACCAGCCGCTCGGAGTCTTCGGGGTTGATGCCGAAGTAGCCCTCGGGCCGGGCCGCGCTGTCGGGACTCCAGCAGTGGTGATGGCCGAACACCAGGACCTGGCTGTCTGGATCAGTGTCGGCGGCGAGCTGGTCGAGCCACTCGAGGTCCTCAGCCGACACGAAGCCGCCGACCTCGTGGTTGCGGGCGGTGTCGAGCACGGCCAGCGTCACGCCGGGGAGTTCGATGCTGAACGGCGCATCGGAGGCGAACGTGGCGCCGTGGTAGGCGTCGTGGTTGCCCCGGACGTGGTGGAGCTTGTCCCCGAAGGCAGGCTGGTAGAGGTCGAGGAACTCCTGGTACTCGTCCTCGGTGCCCTCGGCGGTGAGGTCGCCCTTCACCACGACGACTGCGGGGTCGATCGCGAGCATCTCGGCGATGGCGCAGCGGTTCATCAGCGTGGGGTAGGGCTCGTCGCCGGGGGCGACGCGGTAGTAGGGGCCGATGTCGAGGTCGTCGAGGTGCCCGCACTCGACCTCGCCGAAGTGCACGTCGTTGACCGTGCAGAACCTGGTGAGAAGCTCGCCCGGCGGGCGGGGCAGGGTGTGCACCGCCTGGCCCTCGAGCTCGTAGTCACTGTCGGGCTCGAGGTCGCCGTGGCGGATCACGTCGAGGCCGTCGTGGAGGACGACCTCGTCGTCCGCAACCGTCGTCAGGTCCATGGACTCCTGTCTAGTGCGGGCAGAAGTTCGTGGCGGGGGTCGTGGGAGCGAGAAGCGCGTGGAGGAGAAGCCGAACGGCTGTGCTCGCCTCGGAGCTCTCGTCGCCGGGGCGCTGCAGCTCGTCCCACCCGCTCCACGAAGTGACGTGGTGGAGCGCCGTGGTCAGTGGCACCCGCTCGTGCGCGGTACGGGCCGACAGCTCGGGTAGGAACACCAGCTCAACGGCGCTGCGGGCCCACTGGCGGGCGCGGTCGAAGGTCTCCTGCACCTGCGGCGAGAACGGCTCGTACACGGCGGCCGCCTGGCGGAGGGGTCTCAGCGCTTCGGCCAGCGTCGACCAGTGGTGCGTGAACCACTCGATGCGCTCGTCCAGCGGCGTATCGGGCGGCGGCGCCTGCCAGGTGCTGCACAGCTCGGTGGCGCGGCGGGCGACGGCGGTGGCGAAGAGCGCCTCGAGGCTGTCGAAGTGGAGGTAGACCGCCCGTCGGGAGACCCCGGCGCGGTCGGCCACCTGGTGGACCGTCGGGCGAAGGTCGCCGTCATGCTCCAGCAGGTCGAGCAGGGCCTCGATGATGTGGTCGGTCGTCCGGATGGACCGGGCGATGCGACCGTCGATGCCCTTGCGCTCCTTGTGCGCCCGCTCCTTGCGCTCCCGCCGGCCCGGGCCAGGGGCCGGAACCGGTGAAGAGGCCCGTTCGGCGGGCCCAGGACGCGCATGCCGAGGGATCTGTGGAGCCGTCGCCGCTCCGTGCGCACCAAGGTCACCCGCCACGCGACGATTCTGCCAGTGGTGGCAGGGCTACGCGTAGTCGTGGCCCGAGGGCGTCAGCTCACCAGGGTCGGACCCGGCGCAGGGGCACCGGCTTCGTCCACCAGCGGCCCGAGAAGCGCCATCGCGGCGCCTCATGGGCGCCGGCCGCCACGGCGGGGCGGGGCCATGTGACCTCGACCGCGGCGACGATGGCCGCCAGTTCCTCATCGGTCGGGTCGCCGCCGCGGGTGACGTGAGCGTCGGTCACGGGTTCGGCCTCACAGCGGGACGTTGCCGTGCTTGCGCTGGGGTAGCTCCTCGCGCTTCGAGCGCAGCAGGTCGAGGCTGGCGATGAGCTTGACCCGGGTGTCGGCCGGGTCGATGACGTCGTCGACGTAGCCGCGCTCGGCCGCCTGGTAGGGGTTGGCGAAGCGCTCGGTGTACTCCTCGACCAGCTCGGCCTTGCGCGTGACCGGGTCGTCGGCCGCCGCGATCTCCTTGCGGTAGGCGATCTCGACCGCGCCCTGGGGGCCCATGACCGCCAGCTCGGCGGAGGGCCAGGCGAAGGCGAGGTCGGCGCCGATCGACTTCGAGTTCATGACCACATAGGCGCCGCCGTAGGCCTTGCGGGTGACGATCTGGATCCGGGGCACCGAGCTCTCGCAGTAGGCGTAGAGGAGCTTGGCGCCGTGGCGGATGATGCCGCCGTGCTCCTGGTCGACGCCGGGGAGGAAGCCGGGGACGTCGACGAAGGTGACGAGCGGGATGTTGAAGGCGTCGCAGGTGCGGACGAAGCGGGCCGCCTTCTCGGACGACTCGATGTCCAGGACGCCGGCGAGATGCATGGGTTGGTTGCCGACGAGGCCGACGACCTGGCCGTCGAGCCGGCCGAAGCCGCAGATGATGTTGGGCGCCCATCGGGCGGCGTACTCGAAGAACTCGCCCTCGTCGAGCACGGCCTCGACGACCTTGTGCATGTCGTAGGGGACGTTCGAGCTTGGCGGGATGATGTCGCGCAGCTCGAGGCAGAGGCGCTCGGGGTCGTCGGCGGGGGTGACTGCCGGCGGCTCCTCGAGGTTGTTCGAGGGCAGGAAGCTGAGCAGGTAGCGGACGTCCTCGATGCAGGCCTTGTCGTCGGGGCTGGTGAAGTGGCAGACGCCCGAACGGCTGGCGTGGGCGAGCGCGCCGCCCAGCTCCTGCTGGGTGACCTCCTCGCCGGTCACCGTCTTCACCACGTCGGGGCCGGTGATGAACATGTAGCTCGTGTCCTCGACCATGAACACGAAGTCGGTCATGGCCGGGGAGTAGACGGCGCCACCGGCGCAGGGGCCCATGATGACGCTGATCTGGGGCACGACGCCCGAGGACTGGACGTTGCGGTAGAAGATGCCGCCGTAGCTGTCGAGGCTGACGACGCCCTCCTGGATGCGGGCGCCGGCGCCGTCGTTGAGGCCGACGACCGGGGCGCCGACCTTGAGGGCGAGGTCCATGAGCTTGTGGATCTTGTCGGCGAAAACCTCGCCGAGCGCCCCACCGAAGACGGTGAAGTCCTGGGCGAACACGAAGATCTTGCGACCTTCGACGGTGCCCCAGCCACAGATGACGCCGTCGGTGTAGGGCCGCTCCTCGAACCCGGACTCCGTGGGCCGGCGGGCCAGCACGTCCAACTCGTGGAACGACCCGGGGTCGAGCAACAGCTCGATGCGCTCGCGGGCCAGCATCTTGCCCCGGTCATGCTGGCGCTCGCGCGCCGCCTCGGACCCTGGCGCGAACGCCTCGTCCTTGCGTCGCGCCAAGTCGGCGAGCCGCTCGCTCATCGCGTGTTCGGCCATGCCTCTCACGCTAGTTCCGGCCCGTCTCGAACCCCGAACCGTGGCGAGGAAACCGCCCTCCGCTCGGCCTTCTGCGCCTCCTCGACTCCTCGCCCTCACCCGATGTTCGGCGGCGGCTCCTCGATCGGCGTCGCCGGCGGTGGGGGCGTGTTGCCGCCCGCCTCGGTGGTCGTCGAGGCGGTGTTGGAGGTCGTTGGCACGGCTGGCGACTCGAGGATGGTGAGCTTCACGACGGGGCCTCGAGCGAACCTTCGGGGGACTCGCCCAAGGCGTAGCAAACGGCCTTGACGTCGAGCTGATCTCCCGGCAGGACGACCAGGAAGTGCCAGGGCTCAGTCGGCGATCCGAGGTTCTCGGGCACGGTGAACGTCCATGACCAGCTGCCGTCGGGACGAGCCTGGTTGCCGCCGCTGGGCGTGTAGCTCACCCCGTAGGTCACGTCGTCGATGGTGCGGCCGACCGACCAGCTGACACGGCCCGGTGCGCCGTCCCTGAGGCACCCGGTGCCCGAGATGGCCACCTTCGCCCAAGTTGAGGCCGCCGTGGGATCGAGTGACGCAGTGAACGCCGGCTCGTCGGAGCCCAGCGCCGGCGCGGCCAGCAGCGCCGAGCGGCGGCGACAACGGCCGTACGGGTGCGCAGCATCGGGTCCCCAGGGGTGTCCGCCAGTGGAGAAGGAGCGGCACTTTGGTCAGGCTCGTAGCCTGCATCGGGTGCAGCTTCCGGTGATGCCGCGGGTGCGGCCGATGTTGGCCAAGGCGGTGTATGAGGTCCCGAGGGGAGAGGGGGTCCTCTACGAGCCGAAGTGGGATGGGTTCCGGTGCGTCGTCTTTCGGGACGGGGACGAGGTGGAGCTCGGGTCCCGGAACGATCGGCCGCTGACCCGGTACTTCCCCGAGATGGTCGTGGCCCTGAAGGCCGCGCTGCCGCAGCGCTGCGTCGTCGACGGCGAGCTGGTGGTGCTGGCCGAGAGCGGCGACGGCAGCCTCGACTTCGAGAACCTGCAGCAGCGCATCCACCCGGCCGAGTCCCGCATCAACATGCTCGCCGAGACGCACCCGGCGAGCTTTGTGGCGTTCGATCTCCTCGCCCTCGGCGACCGCGACCTCCGCGAGAAGCCGTTCAGCGAGCGGCGCCGGCAGCTGGAGGGCATCCTCGGCGGCGCCGCCCGCAGCCGGGTCTACGTCACGCCGATCACCGACGACCCCGACACGGCCGAGGACTGGTTCCGCCGCTTCGAGGGCGCTGGGTTCGACGGCGTCGTCGCCAAGACCGCTGACAGCCCCTACCTCGAGGACCAGCGGGCCATGCTCAAGGTCAAGCACCAGCGCACGGCGGACTGCGTCGTCGCCGGGTTCCGCTGGCACAAGGACGGCGAGGGCGTCGGGTCGATGCTGCTGGGCCTCTACGACGATGCCGGGAACCTGAACCACGTCGGCGTCTGCTCGTCGTTCGCCGCGGCCCGCCGCAAGGAGCTGGTCGACGAGCTGGCGCCGCTGCGGGGCGACATCGACGAGGTCCTGGCCTCCCACCCCTGGCGGCGCTGGGCCGAAGCCGAAGCCCACGACGGCACGCAGCTCCTCCCGGGCACGCCCAGCCGCTGGAACAACCAGAAGGACCTCAATTGGGTGCCGCTGCGCACAGAGCGGGTAGTCGAGGTGAAGTTCGAGAACATCCAATCCGGGCGGTTCCGGGGCGTCAGCCGCTTCGTCCGCTGGCGGGACGACAAGCGCACCGAGGACTGCCGCTACGACCAGTTGGAGGAGATCCCGCCGGCTGAGCTGGCCCAGATCTTCGTGAAACGACCGTCGACCACACCAACTTGACCCGCTGGTCAAGTTCTGCTGCGCTTGACGTGACGCGGCCTACTGACCGACCGATCGATCGAGGTAGAGGTAAGCGCATGACCGACACCGCCCAGAACAACGACACCACGGCTGAGGACAGCAGCGATGAGCTGGTCGTCGAGCTCAAGGAATGGCTGGGCGAGAACTGGGACCCCGAGCTGACCGTCGCCGAGTGGTGGGAGCGCCTCGGCACCTCGGGCTGGGGCGTGCCTATGTGGCCGGTCGAGTGGTTCGGCAAGGGCCTCAGCCGCAACGAGTCGGTGAAGGTGCAGACCACCATCACCAACTACGGCGCCCTGCCCGCGCCCGGCGGCCTCGGCCTCCTGCTCGCCGGCCCGACGATCACCGTCCATGGCTCGGACGAGCAGAAGCAGCAGTACCTCCGCGAGATCGTCACCGGCCAGAAGGCCTGGTGCCAGCTGTTCAGCGAGCCCGGTGCCGGTTCCGACCTCGCCGGCCTGCAGACCCGGGCCGTCAAGGACGGCGAGGAGTGGATCGTCAACGGCCAGAAGGTCTGGACCTCGGGCGGTCAGGCGGCCGACCTGGGCATGCTCATCGCCCGCACCGACCCCGACCAGCCCAAGCACGCCGGCATCACCTACTTCCTCATCGACATGCACCAGCCGGGCATGGACGTCCGCCCACTGAAGGAGATGACCGGGCGGGCCATGTTCAACGAGGTGTTCATCACCGACGCCCGGGTCAGCGACGACGCCATCCTCGGCGGCCTCGGCAACGGCTGGCGGGTCGCCAACACCACGCTGATGTTCGAGCGGGCCGGCCTCGGCGCCGGCGGCGGCTCGGCGGCCGTGTCGCTGGCCATGCCGGGCACGGTCATGGGCGACCTCGACAAGCGGGCCGGCGACTTCGTCCGCAGCGGCGGCCGCCAGGGCGCCAGCGCGGCGACGATGTTCGGCTCGGGGCCCAAGGGGCTCATCGAGGCGGCGAAGAACGTCGGCAAGGACAAGGACCCGGTCCTGCGCCAGAAGCTGATGGGCCTGTACTCGCTGGGTGAGGTCGCCCGCTACAACAACCTGCGTCTCAAGGCCGCCATGGCCGCCGGCAAGGACATCCCGGGGCTGCCCAACATCGCCAAGCTCTCGATGAGCGAGATGGTGCGCCAGTCGCGGGACATCAGCCTGTCGATCGCCGGCCCCTACGGCACCCTCCACGCGTACGACGCCGAATCGCGCAAGGCGCTCGACGCCGCCACCGGCCTGCCGGGCCTCGGCGCCGTCACCGAGGCGGCGCTGTTCGCCCAGGGCCCGCCGATCTACGGCGGCACCGACCAGGTGCAGCGCAACATCATCGGCGAGCGGGTCCTCGGCCTCCCCAAGGAGCCCGGCCCCGCCAAGGACACCCCGTTCAAGGACCTCCCCAAGAACGGCTAGAGTCAGTTCTCCCCCCGAAAGGCGGCCTGAAGAGGCCGCCTTTCGCTTGTTTTGGGGCGATCCGCAGACGCGCGGTCACAACCCGAGGGGCTATCTCGTCGGGTGGGCATGGACGCACAGCTGCAGGACCTGGATGGCCGGACTGCCGATGTGGTCGTCGTGGGCGGGGGTCTCGCCGGGCTCGCCGCCGCCGCGACCGCGGCCCGGGCGGATGCCACCATGTCGGTGGTGCTGCTCGACGTGCAGGGTGGCGGCGGCCACGCCGCGACCGACGAGGTCGGCCGGTACAAGTTCAACCGCGGCGCCCACGCCCTCTACAAGGGCGGGCCGGCCCAGCGGGTGCTCAAGGAGCTCGGGGTCCGGATCTCCGGGGCGAACCCGCCGCTGAAGGGCGCCCGCGCCCGGCTCGGCGACCACACCGGCTCCCTTCCCCTCGGAGCGATGACGCTGGCCCGCACCAACCTCCTCGGCGGAGGCGACAAGGTGCGGCTGGGCAAGCTCCTGGCCGGCCTTGGCCGGATCAAGCCGGCGAAGCTCAGCGGCATCACCATCGCCGACTGGCTCGACGACCGGGGCCTCGAGGGGACGGCCCGGCAGTTCACCGAGATGCTCGTCCGCCTGACCACCTACAGCAACGACCCCGGCGTGATCAGCGCCGACGTCGTCCTTGCGCAGCTCCAGGCGGCGCTGAGCAGCGGCGTCGAGTACCTCCACAACGGCTGGGGGACCATGGTCTCGGGACTGACCACCGTGGCTCGCGACCACGGCGTTCGCATCGCCACCGGTGCCCGGGTCACCGCCGTCGTTCCCGACGGCCGCTCGGTCCGGGTCGAGCTGGGTGAGGACGTCCTCCAGGCCCGCCGGGTGATCATCGCAGCCGGGTCCCCGCAGGCTGCGGCCGCCCTCCTGCCCGGCATTGACCGGACCACCGTGACGGCCACGAGCGGCAGCGCCGACGCCACGGCCGCCGGCGACGGCGCCGGCGGGCTCGAAGGCAACAGCGCCGCCAGCAGCCACCCGCGGGCGACCCCGAACGGCATGCCGGTCGAGTGGCAGCGGCTCGGGCCGCCGACGCGGACCGCGTGCCTCGACCTCGGGTTGCGGGAGACGCCGGAGGTGCAGCTCATGCTGGGCATCGACCAGCCGATCTACATGATCTGCCACGCTCCGGCCGCCGCCGGGCTGGCGCCCCGGGGCGGCGCTACGGTCCAGTTCGTGCGGTACCTCAGCGCCGCCGAGGACCCTTCCGCCGACGCCAGCAGGGCCGCGTTCGCCGAGCACGCCGCCATCGCCGGCATCGACGTCGATCGGGCCGAGGAGTCCCGCTACCTTCACCGCATGCCGGCCTGCACCGCCCAACCCACCCCGGCCGGCGGTGGGCTGCGCGGCCGCCCGGCCGTCGACAGCACCGGGGTCGACAACGTCCTGGTCGCCGGCGACTGGGTCGGCCCCGAGGGCTACCTCGCCGACGCCTCGCTCGCCAGCGGTGCCGCCGCCGGCCGGGCGGCCGTCGAGGGCCTCGCCGCCGCGCCGACGGTCCACGCCGCCGGAGGGACCGCAGGATGACCGCTGCAGGGTCTGGCGCCGTGCACCGGGATCCGCGGCGGGTGTCGCACCCCGCCGGAGGGACCGCAGCATGAGCGCTGCAGGACAAGCGTTTTCGCCGGGCAGGGGTCTGTCGCCGTGCACCCGCAGTGGGTGCCGCGCACGGTCGGAGGCATCGCTCCATGACCGCTGGAGGACGGGCGCTTCGGCGGGCAGGGTTTGTCGCCGTGCACGGGGATCCGCGGTGGGTGCAGCACGCGGTCGGGGCACCGGAGCATGACCGTGGCCGGGCGAGCGCTTCGCCGGGCAGGCGCTGGCGCCGTGCCGCGCACCGTCGGAGTTACTGCAGCATGACCGTGGCCGACGAGCTGGAGGCGGTGTTCGCCGAGGAGCGGCCCCGGCTCGTCGGGCTGGCCTATCGCATCACCGGATCGCGGATCGACGCCGAGGACCTTGTGCAGGAGGCGTGGCTCCGCGCCCAGCGCACCGACTGGGACGGCCTCGACAAGCCCGCCGCGTGGCTCACCACCGTGGTCTCCCGCCTGGCGCTGGACGAGCTGAAGTCGGCCCGCCGGCGCCGGGAGACCTACGTCGGGCCCTGGCTGCCGGAGCCGGTGCGCACCACGGCCCCGCCTCCGACGGAGGAGGCGGTCGAGCTCGCCGAGTCGCTCACGCTGGGGTTCCTGCGGATGCTCGAGACGCTCGACCCCGTCGAGCGGGTGGTGTTCCTCCTCGCCGACGTGTTCCAGACCCCGTTCGGGGAGATCGCCAAGGTCGTCGACCGCAGCCCGAGCGCCTGCCGGCAAGTCGCCAGCCGGGCCCGGCGGCGGGTGCGCGAGGGGCGTCATCGCCACGACCCGCCGGAAGAGGCGGAGCGGGTCGCCGGTGAGCTCATCGTCGCAGTCGCCGCCGGGGATGTCGCGCAGGTCGTGTCGCTGCTGGCCGACGACGTCGAGCTGCTCAGCGACGGCGGCGCCGCGGTCCGGGCGGCCCGGCGCCCGGTGGTCGGGCCGGAGAAGGTGGCTCGCTTCCTGGTCAACATCGCCCAGCGCTACCGGGGTTCGGTGGTCGAGGTGGCGTCGATCAACGACGAGCCCGGGATCGTGGTGCAGCTCCACGGCAAGCTCGAGTTCGCGCTGGCGGTCCATGTCGTCGACGGCAAGGCCCACGCCTTCCACGCCGTCCGGAACTACGAGAAGCTGGCGGCGCTGGACATCCAGACGCCGCTGACTTAGCGGCCGGCGGCCAACCGCTCGGTCCGCCCCGCGAGGGCAGGGGAGCCGAGCTTCTCGCACATCGTCGCGAAGAGGTCAGGATCGGGAGGACCGGTCCAGCGCAGCTCATCGACGCCGGCGCTGACCGGGGCGTCCAGCTCGACGGTGGCGATGCGGCGGAACAGCAGCGCCAGCTCGAACTGCTCCCGCAGCACGGCGTTGAGCTTCGACGCGCCTCGCACCCCGGAGTCCCAGGTGATCGGGTCGGCCGGGATGTGCTCGAGGTGGCCCCAGCGGCGCAGCACCGCGGCGGCGGACTTGGCGCCCCAGCCCGGCAGGCCGGGGAAGCCGTCGGCCGAGTCGCCGACCAGGCCGAGCCAGTCGGGGATCGACGGCGGCGGCACGCCCAGCTTGCCCTCGACCCCGGCGGCGTCGAACACGACGCCCTTGCGCCGGTCCATCTGCACGACCTTGCCGCCGACGCATTGACCCAGGTCCTTGTCGGGCGTGCAGATGATGACCTGCCCCACCCGGTCGTCGGCGGCGGCCATGACCGCGCCGGCCGCCAGCCCGTCGTCGGCCTCGAACTCGACCTGGGGCCACACCACGAACCCGGCCGCCGCCATCAGCTCCTCGACCACCGGGAACTGGCCCAGCAGCTCCCGGGGCATGCCGGCCGACGACTTGTAGCCGGGCCACAGGTCGTTGCGGAACGACTCGATGACGTGGTCGGTGGCCACGGCCACATGGGTGGCGCCGTCGGCGACCAGCTGCAGCAGCGTGCCGACCACGCCGACCGTGGCGCCCCGCGTCAGGTCCTTGTTGTTGGGGGCGAAGTGGTAGCGGAACAGCTCGTAGGTGCCGTCGACCAGGTGGACGTCCATCGCCCCGGAGGCTAGGCGCCCCAGCCGCTATGCCAAGTCGACCAGGCCCAGCAGGTCGTCGGACCAGTGGTCGACGTCGCCCTCGGGCATCAGCAGCGCCCGGTCGGGGGCGAGGTCGCGCACGAAGCCCACGTCGTGGCTCACCAGCACCATCGTGCCCGCCCACGACGCCAGCGCGGCAGCGACGGCTTCCCGCGACGGGGGATCGAGGTTGTTGGTGGGCTCGTCGAGCAGCAGCAGGTTGTGCTTGCCGGCCACCAGCAGCGCCAGCGCCAGCTTGGTCTTCTCGCCACCCGACAGCGACGCCGCGTCCTGGTGCACCTTGTCCCCCGACAGCCCGAACGTGCCCAGCAGCCGCCGCCGGATCTGCTCGGTCTCGCCCGGCGCCGCCTCGTTCATGTGATCCAGCAGCGACCGGCCGGCCGTGATGCCCTCGTGCTCCTGGGCGTAGTACCCGAGGGAGACCTGGTGCCCGAAGTCGACCGACCCCGTGTCAGGGGAAGACGTCCCGGCCAGGATCCGCAGCAGCGACGTCTTGCCGGCGCCGTTGAGGCCCAGTACGAGCAGTCGCTCGCCCCGCCCGACGTCGAACGAGAGGTCCTCGAACACCGGCGGGCTGCCGCCGTAGGACTTGGCGAGGCCGCCGACCGTCAGCGACGTGCGCCCCGAGGGCGGCGGGTCCGGCAGCTTCAGCCGCAGGCCCCGGCGGGCGGTCGGCGCGTCGACGGCCGACGCCCGGATGCGCTCGATGCGGGTCTCCAGGGCGTTGGCGAACGACGCCTTGGACTGCTTGGCGCCCCACCGGTCGACCAGCGTCTGCAGCCGGGCGATCTCGGCCTGCTGGCGAGCAGCGACCTTGGCCCGCCGCTCCTCGTCCTTGGCCCGGGCGACGCGGTACTGGCTGTAGGTGCCCTTGTACTCGGTCAGCTCGCCGATGTCGGCCTCGCCGGGCCGGTCGAGGTGCAGCACCCGGGTGATCGACTCGTCGAGCAGCTCGAGGTCGTGGCTGACCACGATCAGGGCGCCGCGGTAGTTGCGCAGGAACGAAAGCACCCAGTCGCGTGCGTCGTTGTCGAGGTGGTTGGTCGGCTCGTCGAGCAGCAGGGCCTCGCTGCCGGCGAACAGGATGCGGGCCAGCTCGACCCGCCGCCGCTCGCCGCCGGACAGCACGGTCAGCGACAGCGCGGTCCGGTCCTGGCGCAACCCGAGGCCGGACAGCAGGGCCTTGGCCTCGGCCTCGGCGGCGTACCCGCCGGCATGCTCGAAGGCGTCGTGGGCCTTGCTCCACCGGGTGACCAGGCGCTCGTCCCCGGGCGACTCCTCCATGCGGGCCCGCAGCTTCTCCATGCGGGCGGCCAGCTCGTCGAGGCCCCGGCCGCTCAGGACGTGGCTGACGGCCGTGATGCTGGGGTCCACCTGGTCGAGCCGGGGGTCCTGGGGCAGGTACCCGAAGGCCTCGGGCCGCTGGATGACCCCGAGCTTGGGCTCGGCCATGCCACCGAGCACCTTCAGCAGCGACGTCTTCCCCGCACCGTTGCGGCCGACGAGGCCCACCCGGTCGCCGGCGCGCACGGAGAACCCGGCACCCTCGACCACGAGGGTGCCGCCGATCTCCACCGTCAGGCCGCGCACGGAAAGCATGGCGGACGATTGTGCCAGCGTTGGTGGCGTCGACGGCAGCGAGATTCGGTCCAGGGCGGTTGTAACGGAATCGTCACTGCCTCTGGCGCGACTGCCTCGCTGTCCTCACGCATCTTCTGGGGGTGAGCCGCCGCGCCCGTTGCCTTGCCCTGTCCGTGGTGCTGTCGGTCGTGATCGCGGGGTGCGGTAACGACGCTGGATCCGAGGCGCAAGCGCCGCTCGCGCTGG
>Ga0075421_100004555_pt1 | contig 16740 bp, 12 predicted proteins | sample SoiMetdeltSBSDD5_FD_75292 | JGI IMG/M metagenome (GOLD analysis project Ga0075421, IMG submission 75292) | Bulk soil microbial communities from a Populus tree surrounding site in Tennessee, USA - Soil MetaG P. deltoides SBSDD5 | ecosystem: Environmental > Terrestrial > Soil > Tree plantation...
GAGGTTGTCGTCTGAGCCGCACGGAGGTTGTCATCCCGAGCGGAGCGAGGGATCGCGATTATCCCGGTAGAGGGATTGGTCATCCCGAGCGGAGCGAGGGATCGCGATTTTCCCGGTAGAGAGGTACGGTTCCCGTTCCCGGGCGCGCGCGAAGCGCGCCGCCGGTTCCCGACCGCACCATGCATCATCTTCTTCTCTTCCGACCTCTCGCCCTTGTCGCGGCCAGCGCGGTGGCCTGCACTACGCAATCCCAGCCGCGCTCAGCCAACCTCGCCGGTGACTGGGACGCGTACTTGGCGAGCGGCGCGACCACTCGCCCCGGTTTCGAAGGGTGGCGACGCATGGGGTTCGCGCACTTCGCGATCGGACCGTCCGGCCTTGTCGGTTCCATCAGGCGCCGGACGGGCGAGCCGATCCTCGAGGTAACACGGGTCAGCGCTCGTGGCGACTCCATCACGTTAGGCAGCGCCGGCCCGCAATCCGTGCGCGGGGCGTGGCATGGCGACACGCTCGCGGGGGTGATGCTCACCGACGGAAAGCCATCCGGGCGCCGCATTCGGCTCGTGCGGCGGGGCAGGGAATTCGTCCCGGAGCGGTCATACGCGCTTTGGCCAGGCGCGGTCTCCGACTCCCAGTACGCCGTCACCGAAGATACCCTCGTCTTCATGACCACGCGCGACGGAGCGCGGCTCGCGAGCTACATCGCGCGGCCGGTCGGCCAGGGCCCATTCGGTGTCGTGCTCCAGCGCACGCCGTACACGCGGATCCTGCACCCGGCCGGCCGATTCTGGGCCTCACGCGGATACATTTTCGTCGCGCAGCACGTGCGCGGGCGGGACGTATCCGACGGAAACGACTTCGGCGACTACGACACCGACGTCCGCGATGGGTACGATGCGGTCGAGTGGGCGGCGCGACTGCCGGGCGCCAACGGCCGCGTTGGCATGATCGGCCACTCCGATGAGGGGCGTCTCGCGTGGTACGCGGCGGTCAGTGCTCCGCCACATCTGGCGGCCCTCGCGCCGTCGGCCGCTACCGGCGACCCGTGGCGCATTGTCCCCTACGAGGACATGGTGTTCTCGCCGATCAATGTTGCGTGGGCCTGTCTCATGCGCGCGCGGACCCTCCAGGATATCAGCGACCTCGATATCGGGGCGGCCCTCACGCACCTCCCGCTGAGCGACTTGCCGCAGCAGCTCGGCTGTGGTCGTGTACCGTTCTGGGACCGATGGATCGCGCATCCGACGCTCGACGCGTACTGGCGCGCTCATGCCGTCACGACACAGATCGCGAGAGTCAAAGCGCCGGTGCTCCAGATCTCGGGCTGGTACGACGATTCGCGAGGTCCGATCGATTACACGAACGCGCTGAACAAGGCGCCCGGCCATCCGTTCGTTCGGCTCGTGATGGGACCCGGGGCACACAAGGGTGTCGACTACGTCGCCGGCGAGTTCGGACCGCAGTCACGCGTCGATACCCGACAGCTCCAGCTCCGCTGGTTCGACCACTACTTGTTAGGCCGAGACAACGGCGTCGATCGCGAGCCGCCGGTGGACATCTTCGTGTTTGGCGACAACGCGTGGCGGAAGGAGGCGGCCTGGCCGCTGGCGCGCTCGCGCGCAACCGCGTGGTACCTGAAGTCCGGTGGCCGGGCGAATACGAGCGGCGGTGATGGCGTGCTCGATACGGTTCCGACGAGCGTAGCCGCTGCAGACACGTTCACGTACGATCCGGCGAACCCGACGCCATACCTCATCGATTCTCGAGAGCTCGAGACATCGCTCAACGAGGACTTCACCGCGCTCAACGCCACGCGCCGCGATGCACTCGTGTACACGTCGAAGCCCCTCACGAAACCCATCGAGGTGACCGGTCAGATGTCGGCCACACTGTGGGCCGCGACCGACGCGAGGGATACCGATTGGAATGTCATGTTGCTCGACGTCTTTCCCGACGGCCACGCCGAGCGTGTGCAGGACGGCGTCGCGCGAGCGCGGTTCAGGAAGGGCTTGGGTCGCGAGGTCTTCCTCCGGCCGGGCAGCGTCGAGCGTTACGACATCGATCTCTGGTTCACGTCGCGCGTGTTCCAATCGGGACATCGCATACGCGTGAGCGTCTCGTCGGCGCTCTTTCCCAAATACGACCGGAATCTGAACACGGGCGGCAACAACGAGCGCGACAGCAGTTTCGTCGTAGCCCACCAGCGGCTCGTGCATGACGCCGCACATCCGTCCCGAGTCATCCTGCCTGTGATTCCGCGTTAGGCGGCTGGCGACTGACGGCGGGCGACTGGCGACTGGCGGCTGGACTAGGGACTGGGGACTGGGGACTGGGGACTCGGCCGGGACGCTTCTAGTCGCGCGGAGGCTTCCAACGACATAGAAGGCTCCCGGCCGAGTCCCCAGTCCCGATGTCCGCAGTCCCGATGTCCGACTCCCGATGTACCCAGTCCCGATGTCCCGATGGTCGGTACGAAAGCCCAATAGTGCCGCTCTCGACACCGGGCCTAGGGTCCATGAGAGCCCACACACGCGAGAACTGTCATGAGAGCCCCAGTCGGCTGGGTCGCGGCCACGCTCTTGATCTGCCTGATCGGTCCCGGACGCGTCGTCTCGAGCACCATGCTGTCGCGCGAGCCGCGCGCGGCCGCAATCGCCCAGCAGAGCCCGATAGACATCCGCGGCGACGACCTGCAGGTCGTGAAAAAGCAGAGCGTCCCGTCGCTGACGTTTCACTACGGGACGCACGCGACGGTCGACCTGGAGAATACCGGGTCGCCTAACGAGGAAGCGACCGTGCGGGCGAACGTGGCATCCGGCGACGCGGAGGTGCGTGTCGGTGACCGCGCCTACAAGCTCGTCCAGTTTCACTGGCACACGCCGGCCGAGCACGAGGTGGATGAAGTGCGCTACCCAATGGAGATGCACCTCGTACACTCGGCAGCGGACGGGTCGACCCTGGTCATTGGCATTTTCCTGAAAGCCGGGACCGCGAACGTGACGCTCGCGCCGATCGTCGCCCAGCTTCCGAAGGACCCGGCGGCGCACGCCACCGTCACCCAGGTGAATCTCGCGGCACTGATCCCGCCTCATGAAGAATCCGCCCGGTACACCGGGTCGCTGACGACGCCGCCCTTCACCGAAGGTGTGCGCTGGATCGTGATCGCGCCGCCGATCGACGTCTCGCGGGACCAGATCGCCGCGTTCGCCGCGCTCTTTCCCGAAGGGAACGCGCGCAAAGTGCAGCCGATCAACGGGCGTCAAGTCGCTACCGACGACAGCCATTTCGAGCGCGACGAGGGCGTGCCGGCGAATCGCATTCATTGAATGGAACGGCGGCGTGTGTGGCGGGCCAAAGGGGGAGTCCGGCGGCCAGCCTCGTTAGGCGGTCGCAATGGCGGGCGAGCCGCACCGGACGGACATCGGCGGCTCGCCAGCGCCAGCGCGACCTGCCCGCTATGGCGAGAGGATTGTCCAGTACGCGCCGACCGTGACGCTATTTGGGACGCCAGTGGGGGCCCATCCGACTATGAAACCGTTCGGTGACATGTCCCCCACGCTCCCCGCGTTGGTCGAGTTACCGAGTCCTCCGAGCAGTGTGTAGCTCGTGTACGGTGGACGCCACACGGCAGGGCCGCCCCGCGAGTTGCTCGGACAAACCGCGCCGCTGATGTTCCCGGAGTTGTCAATGCCCATGACGGCGCCGCAGCCGTCCGGCAGATCGAACGGACCGCTCCACGTTCGTCGCCCCGTGGTCGCGTCGACGGTCGCCGTCCAGTAGGCGGAAACGCCGTTGTGCTGGCCCGCGACGATCGTCCCCTCGGCGTTGATCTCCCGCGTGCCTGCCGGGGAACCGGGAAGTACGGTGGGTGCACCTAACGAGTCCCAGAAAATAGCGACACCGCCGGAGCCGACTGCCTGCCCCCGTGCGTTTACTCCGTACGCCGTAAAGGACGTGCTTTGGTAGGCTGCAGGGAGCTGGAGGAGGGTCCCGATCCACGCGCTGCCGTTCCAGCGCCACAGGGCGGGCTGGTCGAGGACCTTGTTCTTCGGCTGCGGGATCGTTTGCGAGCCGCTGACCAGTATCGCCCTGCCGGTCACAGGGTCGGAGCCGATTGCCTGCGCCGTACCGACGGTCACATTCGCCCCAACGGGCAGCCGGACGGGCGCGGACCAGGTGACGCCGTCCCCGCCGAGTGTCCACAGCGCCGGGAATGCCCCTGAGCCCTGGGTCTCGCCCGCCACGGTCGTGCCGGCCATGTCGATTGCGTTCACATAGGCCGGACCCAAATCCACCATGGGCCCGTTAGGCGCGATCCACACGAAGCCGTGGCGCGACTGGCCAACGTAGCTGTTGCCCGCCACGCGTGCGCCGCTGGCGACGTCGTTCGCTGCGCGAGCCTGGGTGGTCCCCCCGCCGAGCGTTCCGATGCTCGTCGCCGTGGTGACCTCGAACAGCTCACTGCCAATCCCCTTCGTGTGGCCGCTGCTCGTTACCGCAATGTCGTACTCGGCAAGCTGCGCGTCGGACGCGATGTCGATCGTGACGTCGATCCGGGTTGCGCTCACCACCGTCGCGCTTCGGACGACCACGTGCGGATCGGCGACGCCATTGCGCTGCCACTGGACTTGGTCACCGTTGGCGAACCCGCTCCCTGTGATCGTGACCTGCTCGCCGGTCTCGCCCTGATGGCCGTACGATGGGTTGGCCGCCGTTACGCTGCCGCTCGGAATGCGCTGCAGTACCACGCCCGGCAAGCTTGCGGGTGAGCTCGCGGTGGGATCGGTGCAGCTGGTTGTGCCAGAGGCACTCAGCACGAGCAACGTGATCGTCGCAGGGCAGTTGAGAGCATGGCGGGATGGCGGTCGCACGGGTCGGCTCCTTGGCGAGCGTTAGGCGTCGTTGGGATCGGCTAATTCGGTGACACGGATGCCGACCGGGCGAATTGCGAATCTGCTCCAAAGCCGGTGCCGCCACTCAGCGTGAAGCCGGCCCAGAAGTACGGGCTCGCGTACCGCGGGTCACGGAGGAGATCGCGCTGAGCCGACATGAGCGCCTCGGCGACCGACACACGCGAAAGCCGCGAGTAGAAGCGCTCGGCCAGCATCGACGCACCGACGTCATCGATGCGCCAGAGCGTGGCGATCACGTGGGACGCACCTGCAGCCAGAAGGGCCTGGGCGAGCGTGGGTTCGCCACTGCCGTACACCGGATCGCGGCTCCACTTCCAGTCCACGCCGGTCTCGCACCCGGACACGAAGACGAGTGGACTGCGGACCGCCAGGGAGAGGATTTCGTGCGCCTCCAGGCGACCGTCGTCGACCGACCCACCGCCCGGCGAGCTCGCGAGCTCGATGTGGGAGAACATCGGATTTCGACTGTCGAGCACACCATGCGTCGCCACGTGCACGACGCTGCCGCCGGCGAGTGCCGACCGGACCGCCGCCTCGGTGGCCCGTGGTCCGGTCCAGAGTCGCGGATGCCTCACGAACGTGCCAAGCGACGCGATCTCGCGGGCACTCGCGGTGAGCTGCTGGTCGAACGGCGCAAAGCCGTCGGCGGCTTCGACGCCGCGCACGCGGGCGCCATGCTCGCGGAGTGCCGGCAGCGCAGCGGCCGACGGCAACAGTGTGAGCGAGACATCTTCCACCAGAAAGCGGCCCGGCGCGCCGTCCTGAAGCGCAGAGAACGGGACTTGTCCAAGGACTCCGTGCGGCACCACGATCAGGTGCGACACGCCGCGAAGCAGGCCGCGCGTGCGAAGCGGCGCTATGAGCACACTATCCAGCGCCCACGCTGCCGCGAGGCCTGTTCGCCAGTCGGGTCGTGGCGTTCCCCAGAGATCTCGGAGCAGGCGGACCCGTTCCACCAGCACTTCTCCAGCGGCCTGCGACCCATCGACGTTCTCGACCCGCACGCCTGTTCGGTCGACGGCGAAGATGAGCAAGCCCTGACGCGTGACCAGGTACTCGACGAGAAGCTCGCCGGGCTCGAGGGCCTCACGCACGCGCGCGACCGAGAGCGACGTTGCGCCGATCACTGCCACCGGGCGAGGTGCGCGCTCGGCGGCACGGCTCATGAGCGCCTCGAATTCGTCACGCGCTGCCGCGAGTTGTGCGACGACGTCAGCGCCCGCGCTGTCGGTTGTCGCCGCTGCGGGCCCGCGTTGCGGCCGACCGGATGTTCCGCCTCGGCGAAGTCGCTCGACCAGGCCATCGATGCGCTGCAGCAGCTCGGCGCGTTGCTGGAGGGTCGCCGCAATGGCCGAGGACGCAGCGGCGTCACCGCGAAGGGCGCCGAGGTGCGACAGGAGCTCGCGTCCGCGCGCGGCATCGGCGACGACGAACGCTTCCTCCGTGCGCCGGAGTCGAAGGAGCACCAGCGCGAGGTCCGCGTACACATCCGCCCGATCGGCGACGAACGCCGCGCGCAACATGTCCGACGGCAACCTGCCGCGCATCGTTTCGAGTGCTGTCACGGCCCGCCGCCCGGACGCCACGGCGGAATCGAGCTGGCCAAGTCGCGCCCACGCGCGCGCTGCGAGCGCTCCCGCTTTCCATCCGATGTCGGCATCGAGCTCAATGCTCGTCGAGTCGATCGCTCGCAGCGCCTCGAGCGTGCCGCGGGCATCGCCTAACGCGTCTGCCGTACGCGCGGTCTCGAGCGCGACGGCGCTGCGCGCGCCGCGCACGCCGCTCTGCGCCGCGATGGCGCCGCCCTCACGGAGTCTGTCCGCCACGGCGGCGCGGTCGCCCGCGCGCGCCTCCACTTCGGCGAGCAATACGAGATCGTCTACCTGTTCGAGCGGCTCTCCAGACGCTCGATGCAGTCGAAGCGCCTCGGTGGCTGCCGCCCGCGCGCGGGCCGAGTTGCCAAGCGCAAGCTCGGCGGACGCCGTGCCGCGCAGTATGCTCGCGAGGTTCGACTCGGCGCCTGTCGCGCGGGTGATAGCCTCGGCCTCGCGGAAGAGGCGTACTGCCCGACGGTGGTCGCCGAGGGCGGCGTGCAGGTCGGCGAGCAAGCGGAGGGATTCGCTCTCCTCCGCGCGTGCGTGATCGCGGCGGGCCAGCGCGAGCGACGAGTCGAGAGCCGCGAAGGCCCGGTCGTACTCGCCGGTGAGCTCGAATGCGGTCGCGAGCTGTCGCCACACGTCTCGCTGGCCGGCCGCCAAGCCGTTTTGGGTGTAGAGAGCTCGTGCCGTGTCGAGTCGGGCGATCGCCGGTCGCGGATTTCCTTCCCAGACGTCGAGCATCGCCTCGTTCGCGAGGCCGTTCGCCTCCGTCTGGCGGTCGCCAAGCTGGCGAGCCGCCGCGCGCTGCGCACGGTGCCCTTCGCGAGCGCCGCGCAGGTCGCCGAGATTCCCCGCCGCGAGCGCAACGTTGCCCGCGACTTTGGCGACGCCCTCGGGGTCATTCGCCGCACGGGCGCTCGCGAGCGCCTCGGCGAACCGGGCAGCCGCCTCCTCGTTGCGGTTTCGATCGAAGTCGATCAACCCCAGCGCGTTGAGCGTGCGCCAGCGCATTCGAGCATCCTGCGGTCGTCCCTGGAGAGACAGCGCCTGGACCTCGAGCGCGCGTGCGCTGTCGAGGTTACCGAGCTTCCGAAACGCGAGGCCGAGCCAGGTCAGCATTCGCGCCTGGCCACCCGCGTCGGCGGATTGACGCGTTAGGCGCAGCCCGGCGCTCCAGAGCGCGACCGCGCTGTCGTAGGCTCCCGCGTCGTAGCGCGTTTTCCCCGCAGACCAGACGGAGTCGGCCGCCGTTTGCGACGTGCGACTCGACGAGCCGTCCGGCGGGCCCGAGGTTCGGCGCTCGCCGCGCCCGCACGCTTCGACGGTCGCGACGAGCACGAGCGCGAGCACGAGCCCGCGCGACAGCGTCACGGCGCGACCAGCAACCGCTGCGGGCCCGACGTGGCCGCGATGCCATCGGCGATTGCGTCGACGCGCCAGAAGTAGGTGCGGCCCGGCTCGAGCACGACGGCGGCGGGGAGAGTGACGCTCGTATCGGGAGTCTCTTGTGACCACACCGGCTCGCCAGTCTGCGTGAGCACCGTGACCCGGTACGTGTCAGTCGTTGTGCGGTGCCACGTGAACGCTGCACCCCGAGCGGGGATCGTGGCGCCATCCGCCGGAGCGGCCGCCGCCACCACGTTTCCACCCTGTCCGAGTGGTGCCTGTGGAGCGCGGACGGCGGAGCTCTGCTCAGCGGGACCGTTGGGTCGTCGCGCGACGACGCTGAGAAGGAGTCCCGCCGCAAGAATTCCTGAGCCGATCGCCACTCGGCGCCAGCCGGGACGCGATCCGGCAGGCGCCCGAGCCGCGCCGCGGGTGCGCCCACCGAGTGCGTTCGCGGCGGCGTACGACTCGGCCACACTCATTATCGCCATCGCCTCGTGGCGGCAATCGGGGCACTGATCGAGGTGCTCCTCGGCCGCTCGATGCGCGTCGGCGTCGAGCGCGTGATCGACGTAGCCAGCCAACTCGCTCGCGGTCAGGTGGCCTTTGTCCACGGCACGCTTTGAAGAGAGAACGGCAGATTGGTCCACGACGATCTCACAGTGGCGGCGTACACGGAGATGTCACGGATGCGGGTGATCGACTTGCGCATTGCGCATGGGCTCACGGCTGCGAGCTCTCGATTCCGGCTCCGGTCAGCGCGGCCTTGAGCACGGCGAGCAGTTGGTCGATGCGGCGGTACACGTGAAACGGCGACGGGGCACCGAGCAGACGTGCGATCTCCGGTGCGGAGCGGCCGTCCTCGAAGCGTAGGCGGAGGAGCAAGCGGTCCGAGGTCTCGAGCCGCTGGAGCGCCGCCTGCAACACGCCGGACAGTTCGGCGCGCATGATCGCCTCATCGGGAGCCCCGTCATCGCCGGCTGTGATCTCGCCAACGTCCACCTCTGCGGCCACGAGGTCCACAAGGTGGCGGCGCTGGCGCCAGCGGTCATCCGGTGGCGCGGCGCCTTGGGGTCGGCCGTACCGTTGACGGATTTGGTCCACACACAACCGACGTGCGACTGCGACGAGCCAGGTGGTGAACTTCCCGCGGCCGTCGCTCAGGAAGGAACGCAGCCGGCGACAGTCGTCGATGCGCAGCGCATCGAGCACGAACGTATAGCGGTCCATGATGGCGTCGCGCTCGCCGCCGAGGCTCCTGGCGCTGTGCAGGATGAGCGCGCTGAAGTCGGCAAGAAACGCAGCCCAGCAGCGGTCCCGTTCATCTGGATCGCCGGCGGAGAGGAGGCGTTGTAACGACTCGGGAGGGACTATCCCCATAGAGACCCTGTGATGGCGAGCCCAACCGCTTCGGCGAGACGGTAATGCCCGCACATATGGCTGTCAACGACGTCACTGTACCGCCAGTCGTCGGAGACGATGTCTAGACGTGGTCGCCGAGGACGGGGAGACTTTCGAGAGCGCGCATAGTCGTTAGGCGCGTGGGACACCTCGGCGGTTCTCTCAGTGCTTCGCCCGGTCACGACGGGCTCGTGTCGGGTCCGCCGAGCGTGGCTGTCGGGTTCCGCGCCGATCTTCCGCTTTCCTGATCAGGAGCGGCTTGCCACGCAACGGCTCGCTCGCGGTGCGCGGGACCACCAGCAGACGGTGACGGACCATGAGGTACGTATCGAACCCGGACGATGCCGGTGCCGGCGTCGCCGAACCATTGGCTTGGCCCGTTCGCTTGCTCTCGTGCGGCGCCGCCAAGCTCTATCTGGGAGAGGCGCTCCGGGGACAGGGGCGTCTGCCGGAGGCCGAGCTGCTGCTGCTCGAGGGGTACCGGGCGGTGATGGGGTCCGCGTCCTCGCGGCGGGACCGTCCGTTCGCCACGGCATCCCTCGTTAGGCTGCACGAGGCGGAGGGACGGTACGACGAGGCGGCGAAGTACCGGCCGCGTTGAATCGGCCGGTATTCAGGTCTGGTCCGCCTCCGCCGAAGGATGCTAATTCGCCGGACTATAACGTCTCCGCACTCGTGCCATCGTCGGCGAGGGCACGGTGGAGCAGGAGCGCGCCTTGTGCCAGTCGCGCTGAACGGTGCGCTCCGAACTGCCGCGTAGCGCGGCGATCTCGGCGAACGTGTAGCCGCACAATAAGTGCAGATCGACGAGCTCGGCGAGTCGACCATCGAGGCCGGCGAGCTCATCAAGCGCGTCAGAGGCGCTCGAGCTTCTCCGGTGTTGCGTCGTCCGCTGCGACTGAAGGGTCAGTAGGCAGCGTTACCACAGCGAGGCTCAGTGGCTCGGCGTTCCTCATCGCCGGATCATCGAACGGCGTGACGAACCGTCGAGCGGCGCGATGACGGTCGTCTTCTCACGCTTCGCCCGGTCCCGACCGGGTCGCGTCTGGTCCCCCGAGCGTGGCCCGTTAGGACCACCCCCATCGACGTTGTGCATGGTCAGCAATGCGTCAGCAAACTGCCAACCATCGGGGGAAATCATGACAGGACGTTTCCGTCGAACACTCGCGCTCGCGGGGCTCGCCCTTCCCGCAACGTTAGGGGCGCAACAACCACCGTCCGCGGGACAGGGCGGCATCATCGCAGGGACGGTCCGTGATCGGACCACGCAGCAGCCGATCTCTTCGGCGCAGGTCTCACTCGTCGGCACGACCCGCGGCGCCCTCACCAACGACCAGGGCGCGTACCGGCTGACGAACGTGCCAGCCGGTACATATCAGCTGCGCGTGCTGCGCATCGGGTACCAGGCATCGGTGCTACCGGTGACGGTGAGCAACGGCCAGACCGCCACCATCGACGCCACGTTAGGCGCGACCGTCGTCACACTCGATCAGGTGACCGTGACGGCGACCGGCGAGCAGATTCGCCAACGAGAGACGGGGAGCAGCGTCGCGACCATCGCGCCGGCGGTCGAAGAGCTCGCGGCCACCAGCAACTTCACTGACGTCATGAACTCGCGCGCCACCGGCGTCTACGTCCAGCAGTCGAATGGCGCGGCCGGGACCGGCTCGCGCATCCGCGTGCGCGGCGCGAACTCGCTCTCGCTGTCCAACGAGCCGCTGCTCATCATCGATGGCGTCCGGGCCAACAACGACGTCGGCAACCGCGACCAGGTCAACGTCTCGTCGGCGAACACGCTCGGCACGAACGTGGCGACCGGTGGTCAAACGACGTCACGCATCAACGACATCAACCCCGAAGACATCGAAACGATCGACGTCATTCGCGGGCCCGCCGGCGTGGCACTGTACGGCACGGCCGCGGCAAATGGTGTCATCCAGATCACGACTAAACGCGGGCGCTCCGGCGCCACACGCTGGAACGCCCACCTCGAAGGGGGACAGAGCAAAAACGAGACGGACTTCCCCGACAACGTCGCGATGCGTGGGACCAACTCGAGCGGCGCCGCCGTCCAATGCAACATCGACGCGCGCACCCGCGGCATCTGCACGCCGGACGAGATCGTCGCGCTGAACCCCCTCACCACGCTCAGCCCGTTCCGTACCGGGAAACGCCGCGCGATGGGACTCAACGCGTCAGGCGGCACGGATGTGTACAGCTTCTTCGTCGGCGGCGACTACGACGGAGAAACCGGTGTGTTCCCGACGAGTTTCTCTCGCAAGTCGTCGCTGCGCGGCAACGTTCGCGCACAGGTCAGGAGCAACTGGGACATCTCGTTCAACAACAACTTCGTTCGCGACAACACCGAGCTGCCCATCAGTGACAACAGCACCCTCGGCTACATGGGCGTCGGCCTGCTGGGCCGCCCGCTGCAGTCGGACACATTGAACGGCGGGTGGTTCAATCGCATCGGGCCGGAGCAGATCGACTACCTGAGCGTCGACGTTCGGACCAACCGGTACAACACTTCGCTGAACTCGAACCTGCAGGCGCTGCCGTGGCTCAGCTTCGCTGGTGTGGCGGGGCTCGACTACGTGAACCAGCTCACGAAGCAAGTAGTTCCGCCGAACCGGGTGTTCGTCGCGGACCTTCCGCAGGGCAGCGTCGACTCGAATCCCTACAACATCTACAACTGGACGGCGCAGGGGAGTGCGACCGCGACGTTCACGCCGTACCGTGAGATTCGGTCGTCCACGCAGGTCGGCGCGCAGTACGCGCAGGAGACGTTTCAGGGTACCGCCGCGCGCGGTGCCGTACTGACCCCCGGCTCGAGCTCGCTCAGCGGCACGAGCGCGCGCTTCCGGGTGCAGGAGTACAACACCGACAACATCCTGTTAGGCATCTTCGCGCAGGAGCAGGTCGCGTGGCGCGACCGCCTGTTCGTCAACCTCGGCGTGCGCGGCGATCGCAACAGCGCGTTCGGCGAGCGGTTCGGATGGGTGTACTATCCGACGATCAACGGGTCGTGGGTGACGAGCGAGGAAGGATTCTGGCCGCAGAACCCCGTGGTGTCGTCGCTCCGGCTGCGCGTCGCGTATGGCCAATCCGGTCGCCAGCCGAATTTCCGCGACGCGATCACGTACATGAACCCGGCCGCCGTTCGGGTCGACAATGCCGAGCTGCCGGCGCTCACGTTCACGCAGGCAGGCGTTGGAGATCCCACGCTCAAGCCCGAGCGGACGGCCGAGCAGGAGGCCGGCTTCGACGCCGGCATCTGGAACGACCGGCTCAACCTGCAGCTGACGTACTACTCGAAGACGACCCGCGATCTTCTCGTGCAGCGTCCCCTCGCCGTGTCCGTCGGTGGGTCCGATACGCGGTTCGAGAACATCGGCCGGATGCAGAACCGGGGATGGGAAGGGCAGCTCTCCGGAACAGTGTTCAAGACCGACCCTGTAGAGGTCGAGATTCTGCTCGGCGGCACCTTCAACGAGAACAAGCTCGTGGAGCTCGGTGCGGGCATCGCGCCGATCACGCTCAACAGCGCACGCCAGCAGCACCGGAGCGGGTACCCGGCCGGCGGGTGGTGGCAGCGGCCGTACACGTACAGTGACGCGAACAACGACGGCATGATCGCTCGCACCGAGGTGGCCCTCGGCGACACGGCGGTGTACCTGGGCAATCCGCTGCCAAAGAAGGAGATCCAGTTCCAGCCCGCGCTCACGATCTACAAGAACGTGCACCTCTCGGCACTGTTCAGCTATCGCGGCGGCTACAAGACGCTGAACAACACGGATCGCTTCCGCTGCGCGTTTGCGCAGAACTGTCGGGCGATCAACGACCCGAGCGCGCCATTGGCGGATCAGGCGGCAGCGATCGCGGCACTGCTCACGACCGACGCCGGGTACATCCAGGACGCGAGCTTCACCCGGCTTCGCGAAGTGGCGGTGACGTTCAACGCGCCGAAGCGCTGGGCATCAATGGCGCGGGCCAACGCGTTGGGCCTAACGCTGGCAGGGCGCAACCTGGCGACGTGGACCGATTACAAGGGGCTCGATCCGGAGGTCACGTCGACGCCTAACCAGAACTTCTCGACCTCGGACTTCCTGACGCTGCCGCCGGTTCGGTATTTCACGGCGCGCATCAACCTGGCGTTCTAGCCGCTATGTCATCCCGAGCCATCAGGCGAGGGATCTTCATCCTCCCGATAGAGAGCCCTCTATCCGGACCCTGAGGATCCTTCGCTACGCTCAGGATGACACCATGGCATGACCCCTATTCCTGCTCTCATATGACTACTCTGAAACTCCAGCGCACCGCGAGAATGGCGGTCACGGCACTCGCCGTGACCGTGGCCGCCGCGGCGTGCAATACCGATGAAGTGCTCAGTGTCCAGGACCCGGATGTCGTACGCCCCGGGGCACTCGGCGATACGACCAGCCTCGCCATCTGGCTGTCTTCGGCATACTCCGAGGTACTCGCCGGTTACGACGGCGGCACGTTCGAAGGGATCGTGAACTACTCGGGCCTCTTCAGTGACGAGTTCATCCAGACCGAATCATTCCCCACGCGGTTCGAGGTGGACACACGAAACATGCTCGTCGGCAATACGAGCCTTCGCGACATATTCCGCGAGCTATCGCGCGGACGCGCGTCGGCGGAGCGGGCCGGGCGCAAGTTCGTGGAGTTCGAAAGGGAGAACAACATTGGCCACGCCGAGGCGCTGAACCTCGCGGGCTTCGCGTACATCCTGTTCGGCGAGAACTATTGCTCGGGCGTTCCATTCAGCACGCTCAACGACGACCAATCGATCACGTACGGCGATCCACAGACCACTCAGCAGATGTTCGAGTCGGCGATCGCCAAATTCGACAGTGCGCTGACCATTGCGAACGCGCTCACGGGTGCGAAGCCGACGGCGCAGGTGAACCTCGCGCGTATCGGGCGCGGTCGGGCGCTCGTGAACCTGGCGCGGTTCGCCGACGCGGCGACAGCGGTGACCGGTGTACCCGCCGACTTCAAGTTCGAGCTTCAGCACTCCGACAACTCGGCGCGGCAGAACAACGGCGTGTGGTCGCTGTCGATCAACGGTGGGCGGTGGGGGGTGTCGGAGAAGGAGGGGACCAACGGGTTGGCCTTCCGCAGCGCGAGCGACGTCCGCGTTGCGAGCCGTCCGCGATCGCTGAACAGCGGGAATGGGTTCGACGGCGGTCCCATGTTCGAGGCGCTCAAATACCCGGCACGCACGACCGCCATCACGCTCGCAGACGGTGTCGAGGCCGAGTTGATCAAGGCGGAGGCGCAGCTGCGCGCGGGCGATGCGTCAGGCTTAATCTCGACGTTGAACGCGTTGCGTGCGAACGCGGCGGTGCTCGCGGCACGAGGGTATGCGGCTGGCTCGCTCGCGCCGCTCGCGGATCCAGGGACGGACGTGGGCCGTCAGAATCTGTTGTTCCGGGAGCGCGCCTACTGGCTGTTCCTCACAGCGCACCGCGTTGGTGACATGCGGCGCCTGATTCGGCAGTACGGCCGTGGCGCGGAGACCGTTTTCCCGACTGGTCCGTACAGCTCGAACGGCCGCACGACGATCTACGGGACGGACACGAGCTTCCCGATTCCCGTGGAGGAGTTGAACAATCCTAACGTTCAGCAGGACCCGCCACCCAACCTCAAGGGTTGTCTGAACCGCGACGCCTGAGCGGGGGGACAGTCGCATAACGCGGTCCAACGAGGGCCCGACCCCAGGCGGGTCGGGCCCTTCCTCGTGACGGCGCTCACGTCAGGTGCCAGCCTGCGACTTGGACGAAAGTAGGATAGAGGGTCTCCCCCACCAGTCGCGATCCTTTTGGTGGACAAACAGGGGGATCGCTTGACAAGGAAAACGCTTACGTGCCTCTCGATGGTCGTCGCCCTGGCGGCGCCGAGCAGTATCAGTTTCGCCCAGACGCAAACGGCAACCGGTGTCGAGGTCGAGAAGGACCTCGCTTTGGTTCGTCGCAACCTGCGAGCGGAGAAGAAGAAGATTCTGGCAGCGAACGTGCCGCTGACGGAAACGGAGGCAACCAAGTTCTGGCCGGTGTACGACCAGTACGCCGCCGACATGAGCAAGCACTATGACGAGTTCTACGCCGTGATCAAGGACTACGCGGCGAACCAGAAGACCCTGACCGACGCGCAGGCCATCAGCATGGTCAAGCGGTGGAGCGACATTCAGGTCGAGTTGGCGCAGACGCGTCAGAAATGGGTTCCGGCGATCGAGAAGGTCATCCCCGGAAAGAAAGCAGCGCTCTTCTTCCAGATCGATCGGCGTCTGTACGCCCTGATGGACCTGCAGGTCGCCTCGGAGGTTCCGCTGGTGATCCAGTGAGCGGCGCGACCGGCGCCGCCTAACGAGTCGCGATCCGATTGATGGATAACAGGGAGAACCCGTGACAACGAAATTGCTCACGCACCTCGCTATGGTCGTCGCCCTGGCGGCGCCGACCAGTATCTCGTTTGCCCAAAAGGAGACGGCGACCGGTGTCGACGTCGACAAGGACATCGCGTTGCTTCGCCGCAACCTGCGGTCGGAGAAGAAGAAGCTCATCGCCGCGAACCTGCCGCTCACCGAAACGGAGGCGACGAAGTTCTGGCCCATCTACGACCAATACGCGGCCGAGATGGGCAAGAACAACGACGCGCTGGACTCGCTGATCCGGGACTACGCGGCGAATCAAAAGACGCTGACGGACGCTCAGGCGGATGACATGCTCAAACGATGGGGCGACTGGCAGGTCTCGCTGGCCCAGACTCGGCAGAAATACATTCCAATCGTCCGAAAGGTGCTTCCGGGAAAGAAAGCGGCGCTCTTCTTTCAGATTGACCGACGGCTTTACACCCTGATGGACGTCCAGATCGCAAGCGAGATCCCGCTGGTCATCCAGTAGGGGTCGTTCGGAGCCGCACCTAACGAGGGCGGCGACCGGCCGCAGGGATCGACACGGGCGGCGTCGGTGAAGTGACGGCCCGGTCTTCGCGGCGTCGCTTCACCCACTCGAGGCGCAGGTCCGACATTCCCTGCAGAACGAGCAGCAGAACGAGCGGTGCGGCGATCGCGACCTGACGCCGCACCGCTCGTGGCAACGATCGACGGTATACGGCGAAGCCGAACGCGCACACGGCGGCCTGGGTTACGAAGTCGGCCGCCGGGCGCTGGATGAACCCGAGGCCGACCGGCGGCCCACCGACCCACAGCGGTTTGATCCCCGTGACGAAATCCAGGAGCGGATGCGAGACGTAAAGGGCCAGCGCGATCGTTGCGGCCCGCGTCGAACGCTTCCAGAACCACACGGCCGCCGCGGCAGCGATGCCGCCAAGCACCACGAACGGGAAGGCGTGGGAGTACAGGTCGGGATTCGCGCGAGGCGTGACCGGATAGGCGAGGATCTCCACCCAGTCGCACG
>Ga0075421_100004556_pt1 | contig 16736 bp, 13 predicted proteins | sample SoiMetdeltSBSDD5_FD_75292 | JGI IMG/M metagenome (GOLD analysis project Ga0075421, IMG submission 75292) | Bulk soil microbial communities from a Populus tree surrounding site in Tennessee, USA - Soil MetaG P. deltoides SBSDD5 | ecosystem: Environmental > Terrestrial > Soil > Tree plantation...
TCGAAGTGACGGCCGCCGCCAACCCCGATCCCCAGGTCCGCCGCGGCAACATCGTTCTGAACGAACAACGACGCGAGATCACCCAGGCCGCCGGCGAGTGCAGCTACACGCTCTCGGATCCGTCGAGGAGCTTCGGCGAGGCGGGCGGATCCGGAGCGTTCGACGTGCGGGCCTCGAGCACGCTGTGCACCTGGACGTCATCGTCCGATTCGCCCTGGATCACTATCCGATCCGGCGCTTCAGGAAAGGGCACGGCTGCCGTCGAGTTCGGTGTGGAGGCAGCCACTGGCGCGGCGCGCACCGGCATCATCGCGGCCGCCGGACTCCGGTATACGGTGACGCAGGCGGCGGCAGCGCCATCACCATCGCCCACACCAACCCCACCGCCACCATCACCCCCGGCGCCGCCACCGCCGTTGCCCCCACCGCCGGCACCACCACCGCCTCCTCCATCGCCACCGGCGTGTTCGTACCGCGTGGACCCGATGGAGCTGAAGGTGAATGAGGACGGTCGACTCCGGAAGATCGACGTCAAGACCGCTGATGAATGCGCCTGGACTGCCTCGAGCAACGCTGACTGGATGCACATCGCCCGTCGCGCCAGCGGCAGCGGCGAAGGGGAGGTCTGGATCCTGATCGAGGCAAACCGGGGAGAGGAACGGGTCGGGACCCTGACCGTCGCGGGGCAGACCGTAACGATCACTCAGCGCCGATGATCTTCCCGCCTTCGCGCTTCGCGCTTCGGCGAGGCAGGCTGGGTCCAAGAATCACTTGATGTCGATCAGTTCGACGTCGAACACCAGCATGCCCCGGGGCTGATCCGGCTGGCCTTGATACGCGAGCGCCTCTGGAATCCACAGGCGCCGCTTCTCCCCTTCGACCATCATCTGCAGCCCTTCCGTCCAGCCGCGGATCACCCGGTTCACCTGAAACTCCGCTGGCTGGCCCCTCTGGACCGAGCTGTCGAACATCTTGCCGTCCGTCGTCCAGCCGGTGTAGTGGACGACGACCGTGTCGCTCGTGCGGGGATGGCGCTGGCCGGTCCCGGGTTGCAGCACGCGTGTCGACAGACCTGACGGAGCTTTCAGGGAATCCGGCGGGGGAGCCGCCACATCGGGTGGCGGCGGCAGCCCCGGCTTGTCGGCGGGTGTGGATCTGCCCTGGCAGCCTGCCAGCATCAGCACCAGCAGGATTGGGAACCATCGCAAAGACATCGCAACCCCTAGAGTATTCTTGCCGTCCAATCCCCCATGCACGACATCCGATACGCGATTAGAGCCCTGCGCAAGCAGCCGCTCTTCACCCTCGTCGCCGTGCTGACCCTCACGCTGGGTATCGGTGCGAACACCGCGATTTTCAGCCTGCTCTACCAGGTGCTGCTGCGTCCGCTGCCGTATCCGGACGCCGATCGGCTGGTGTTCGTCTGGAACATGTATCCGTTGATGGGATTGCCGCAGGCCAGCGTTTCCATCCCCGATTACATCGACCGCAAGACCCAGGCCCCGGCGATCGAGGATGCGACGCTCTTCAGCGGGGTCAGCGCGAACCTCGCAGACGGCGGTCACCCGGAGCAGGTGCGCGCGCTCATGGTGACCCCGTCCTTTTTCACGACCCTGCGGCGCCAACCGTTTCTCGGCCGGGGCTTCACCGAGGACGAGGCGCGGCCGGATGCCGATAACTTCGTGATTCTGTCCTATGGCCTGTGGCAATCCCGCTTCGGCGGCGATCGCTCGCTGGTCGGCCGCGACATCCGGATGAACGGCGAGGCCTACCGTGTCGTCGGCGTGATGGGCGCCGACTTCCGGTTGACCAACGACGTCGGAGTCTACGTGCCGTTCGCGTTCACCCCCCAGCAGATGTCGGATCAGGCGCGAGGCAACGAGTTCAGCCAGATGATTGCCCGCCTGAAGCCGGGCGCGACGATCGATCAGCTCAACGGCCAGATGAAGATGATCGTCGAACGCAACCTGGAGCGGCTCCCGCAGCGCCAGGCCTTCGCCCGTTCGAGCGGGTTCGGCGGCTTCGCGGTGGATATCCGCCAGCAACTGGTCGGGGAGGCGCGCACACCGCTCTATGCGCTGCAGGGCGTCGTGCTCGCGGTCCTGTTGATCGCGTGCGCCAACGTCGCGAACCTGCTGCTCATGCGCGCGACCGGCCGCTATCGCGAACTGGCAATCCGCACGACCCTCGGGGCGGGTCACTGGCGACTCGTGCGGCAGATGATCACCGAAGGTCTGGTCCTGTCCCTGCTCGGCGCGGTGGGCGGTCTCGCGCTCGGATGGATCGGCGTCAGGACGCTGGTCGCGCTCAGTTCCCGCCAGCTGCCAGGTATCGCCGACACGGCGCTGAACCCGGTCGTCCTGCTCTTCACCCTCGCGATCGCCGTCCTCACCGGCCTGGTGTTCGGCGTCGTGCCCGCGGTGTCGGTGATCCGCGGCAATGCGTCGTCACTGCTCAAGGACGACGCGACCCGCGGTTCCGCGAGCCGGACCACGACGTTCGTGCGCAGCACGCTCGTGATCGTCGAAACCGCGCTGGCGCTGATGCTGCTGGTCGGCGCGGGCCTGCTGATCAAGAGCTTTGCGCACTTGCAGGACGTGAACCCGGGATTCTCGCCGGAGCGGGTCCTGACGACGCAGATCTCGCTGCCGGCGAGCCGCTATGCCGACGCGGCGGCGCGGCGCGCATTCTGGGAGCGATTGCTCGGGAAGGCAAAGGGAATACCCGGAGTGACGGCCGCCGGGCTGACGTCCAACGTGCCGTTCAATGGCAACGTCAGCTCGGGGTCGTATTCGATCGTCGGCTACACCCCTGGACCGTCTGAAGCGCAGCCGCACGGCCGGCAGGAGGTCGTCGGCGGCGATTACTTCCGGGCGATGCAGATCCCCGTCCTCCAGGGCCGCCCCTTCACGGAGGGAGACACGACCGATAGCCCGCGGGTCGTGGTGATCGATCAATACCTCGCGAGCCGGTACTTCGCGAACCGCAGTCCTCTCGGTCAGGAAATCCAGCGCGGCCAGGGACCGCAGGGACGCTTCACCATCGTCGGCGTCGTCGGCACGATCAACAGCATCGATCTCGCGCAGCCTGTCACGAAGGAGCGGCTCTACTATCCGATTGCCCAGCAGCCCCGGGCGGGCATGGCGCTCGTACTCAAGAGCGCCATGGATCCGGCGCAGCTCGTGGCCCAGGTGCGCGGGGCCGTGCAGTCGCTGGATCCCGAGCAGCCGATTGCGGATGTGCGGACGATGGATGACTGGATGAACCGATCGCTCGAGGGCCGGCGCACACCAATGGTGCTGTTCGTGCTCTTCGGCGTTGTCGCGCTGCTCCTGTCTGCGATCGGCATCTACGGTGTGCTGGCGTTCAACGTCGCGCAGCGCGTTCGCGAGTTCGGCATTCGGCAGGCGCTCGGCGCGAACAGCCAGTCGATCCTCTCGCTGGTCTTCAAGCAGGGGCTCACCACCGCCGGGACCGGTCTCATCATCGGCCTCGCGGCATCGTATGGCCTGAGCCGGTACCTGGAAACGCTGCTGTTCGGAGTGCAGGCCCGGGATTGGGTGGTCTTCTCGATCGTGACGGTGCTGCTGCTGGCGGTCGCGCTCCTGGCCTGCTACATCCCGGCACGGCGCGCGACGCGAATTGATCCGATCGTGGCGTTACGAGTCTGACTACCGAAGTTCGACTCTCCTTATCGCCGCCCCTTCGGGCGTGTTCGCTACGTAGTACGCCGCGTCTCGCGAGATCGTGAGGGCGGTGCCGACGCTTTGCAGGTCCCCGTCGAGAGGTTCAACGGCGGTCGCCCTTCGGCCGTTGGCGCTGAGGCGGATCCTCACCAGGCGTGAACCGGTGCCCTCGCCCTGGATCCCGACGAGTCCTCCACGGCTCCATCGGATTCGGCGCAGGGTCGACAGCGACAGGCCCTTGGCCGGTTGAATGCTGGTCACCCGGCCGCTGGCAGTATCAACCACCGAGAGCCCATCCGCATGCGCAACGTAGGTCACGCCGTTGGTGGGAGCGACGCTCAGTGGAGTCGAGACGTGAAGAGCGAGTGGCCGCTCGAATCGGCCGGCCGTAGACTTCACGCGGAGAAGCCGCGCCTCCCGCGAGTCGACGAGCACCAGCGTGCCGTCGTCGATCACCGCGAAATCACTGATCACGATCGGCTGGAGCTCTGAAGGGACCGCGATCTGCGAGAGCACACGCCCCGAGACCAGCTGGAGCTTGTGGATCGACGCGGCCCCATTGCCGTCGCTGCTCGTGACCCACAGATCTCCTCGGCGGGTATCGATCTCGACGGCGCTCAGGCGCGCGAACCCTGCCGACGCCGAGCTGATCAGATCGTTGACGTGATCGAAGACCTCGTCGGCAACCATCAGCTTGTTGCCGTCGCCGTCACCCACCACGAACCGGCGCGAGGCGCTGTCATACGCCAGGCCCACCGGATTCATCGTCGTCGTGGTGAGCCGCATGGCGTTCTCTGTTCCCCGGCGGCCCGCCGGGGCGGCGCTGTAGGACGGAGTTGCCGCGGCTGCGGACTTCGCTTTCGGACCGGCAGGCGCTGCGGCGGACGCCGGCGGCGCACTCGGAGCGCTCAGTAGTGGAGCCGTCGATGATGACCCTTCGAGCAGGGCCTCGAGCTCCGGCCAGCCGGGGAGTCGCCGAACTCGCTCGAAGTCCGCGCTGTCGCGAGCATCAGTACGCACGCCCATTTGAGCCAGACGGCGGAGCATGACGAGCGCATCGCCGGGCCGGCCGCTCAGGCTCTGCGCCCGCGCGAGCAGATACATGAGCTCGGGATCGTTCGGACGCCCCTTTTGCGCAGCGCGCCAGGCCATGTCGTGGAACGTCTCGAAATCGCCCCTGCCGGCGGCCTCGACCGCAGCCTGGCGGCAGGCACCAACGTCGGCGCATTGCGTGGGTTGGGAGAGCGAGAGGAGCAACAGGGGAACGACCGCGATCGTGACGAGCACGAGGCGATAGTACAACGAGGTCCTGCATGGCTGCCGTCGTCCCTCGACGGTGCTCGGAACGACCCTGAGCGAGTCGAAGGGCGTTGTGGTAATCAAACATGACGGCGATGTCGAACGCGACTCCCCAGACCCCGCAGCCCGTTCGGCCGATCACCGCCACCCTCACGCGTTTCGCCCCTGCGCCGACCGGATTGCTGCATCTCGGCCACGTGCTCAACGCGCTGTATGTGTGGAATACGGCACGCCTGATCGGTTGCCGGGTGATGCTCCGCATCGAGGACCACGATCGCGAGCGCAGCCGGCCTGAGTTCGAGCGGGCGATCCTCGACGATCTCGACTGGCTCGGATTCGTGGCCGATGTCCATCCGACCGCGGCGTTTCGGAGGGGGCGATGCGAAGGCCGTCAGAGCGACCGCGAAGAGGTCTATCGTTCGGCGCTCCAGCAGCTGGTTCGCGCGAATGTGGTGTACGCGTGCGAGTGCACACGCCGGGCGCTGACGGGCGCCCCCGGCCCGGAGCCGGGGCGCGAAATGCGGTATCCCGGCAACTGCCGGGACAAGCGCTTGCCGCTCATCGACGGACACGGATGGCGCGTCCGCCTCGACGACTCCGTCGAGAGATTCGATGACGCACTGCTCGGGCCACAGTCACAATGGCCGGCCGCGCAGTGCGGCGACCTGCTGATCCGCGATCGACTGGGAAACTGGACCTACCAGTTTTCGGCAGCGGTCGACGATCTCTGGCAGGGAGTCGACCTGGTGATTCGCGGCATCGACCTGCTGGAATCGACGGGCCGTCAGATTCAGCTTGCCAGGCTGCTCGGACGAACTGTCCCCGCCACATTCATGCATCATCCGCTGATCATGAAGACCCGCGACCAGAAGCTGAGCAAGTCCGACGGAGACACGGGCGTCCGGGCGCTTGCAGCCGCAGGATGGACGCGCGATCGCATCCTTGCCGAAGCCGTGCGCCTTCCCGTAGTGCAGGTTGGCTCCGAAACCGATCCAGAATAATGGGTTCACCTACCTCCGCTCACACTTGCCAGCTCGTGAGCTCCGGCGGGCAGGCTCTGAGAGGAACGATTTTGGAACTCGAGGGTGTGTATTCGGTTCTCCCGACACCATTCGCGGAGAACGGGGACGTCGACGAAGCCAGCCTGCGCCGCGTCGTCGAGCTCTTCATCGCGGCGGGCGTCAACGGAGTGACCGCGCTGGGCGTGACCGGTGAAGTCGCGCGGCTCGACGACGGCGAGCGGGCGAGAGTGCTCGACGTCGTCCTCGATCAAGTCGCTGGCCGGATCGGCGTCGTGGCCGGCACCAGTGCTGACGGCACACGGACGTGCATCCAGTACAGCGCGCAGGCCAGAGCCGCCGGCGCCACGGCGGTGATGGTGAGTCCGCCGCGCATGCCGAAGCTGAACTCCGAGGCCATTGTCAGGCACTTCACTGCGCTTGCCGAAGCCGTCGACGTCGAGATCGTCGTACAGGATTACCCGCCGATCTCCGGGTACACGATGGAACCGGCGCTCCTCGCGCGAATTGCGCGCGAGATTCCCCGGGCCCGCACGATCAAGCTGGAGGACCCGCCCACGCCGTTCAAGACATCCCGTATCCTCGAGCAGGCAGGCGACCTGGAAGTGCGGATCTTCGGCGGTCTCGGCGGCGTGTTCCTGCTCGAGGAGCTGATGGCCGGCGCAACCGGTGCGATGACCGGTTTTGCATTCCCGGAACTGCTCGTCAAGATCGTCGCGCAGTATCGTGCCGGCGACATTGATACTGCCGCCGACGTGTTCTACCGCGCAGTGCCGCTGATGCGCTTCGAGTTCCAGGAGGGAATCGGGATGGCGATTCGCAAGGAGATCCTGCGGCGCCGAGGGGCTCTGTCGAACGCCGCCACCCGCTCGCCTGCCGCAGGGCTGGACGACACGACACGCGCGGCGCTGGATCGGGTCATGGCCTGGGTCGATCCGATGAAGCAGTAATCAACGATGTTCGCTGTCACGTCGCGATCATGAGCCTCCTGTGAGGTTTGTGGCCGCAGTGGAGGAGACGACGCCTGTGGATCTCGTGTTGAAGGACAAAATAGCGATGGTGGCGGGCGCCAGCCGCGGACTTGGCTACGCCGTCGCCGAGGCGCTCGCGCGCGAAGGGGCGCGAGTGTCGATTGCGTCGCGTGACGAGCAGGCCATCAAGGCGGCTGCCGACCGCATCGGCGGCGACGTGCTGGCAGTGCCTGTAGAAGTGCGATCGGCGGATGCAATCCGACAGTGGACTGCCGAGACCGAGAAGCGGTTCGGCGGTGTCGATCTCCTGTTCACGAACTCCGGTGGTCCTCCTGCCGGTGCGGCGATCTCCTTCGACGACGCGGCGTGGCAGGATGCCGCGGAGTTGCTGCTGTTCAGCACGTTGAGGATGGTCAGGGCGGCGGTTCCCCTGATGCAGGCCCGCGGCGGCGGCGCAATCCTGATGTCGACCTCGTCGTCGGTCAAGGAGCCAATCCAGAACCTCGGGCTGTCCACGGTGCTGCGGGCGTCGGTGTCGGCCCTGGCGAAGACCCTGGCGATCGAGCTCGCGCCCTCGAAGATCCGCGTCAATCAGATCATCCCGGGCCGCGTCGATACGGACCGGGTCCGCCAGCTCGATCAAATTTCCGCGACCAGGCAAGGGATCACGCCGGAACAGGCCAAGCAGAAATCGATTGCGGCAATCCCGCTCGGCCGCTACGGCGTCACTGATGAGTACGGCAAGGCCGCCGCGTTTCTCCTCTCGGATGCCGCCAGTTATATAACCGGCGCCACGCTGCAGGTAGATGGCGGATTGATCAAGAGCGTGGTGTGAGAGCCGGTAGGCCGGTATGCCGGGATCCGGTAGTCCGGTAGTCCGGGATCCGGTAGCCCGGACCCCGGACCCCCCGGATCCCGGACTCCGGATCCCGGACTCCGGATCCCGGATCCCGACAAGGATCGGAACAAATGAGTTTGATGCGGAAAGTCCTGCTCGCGAGTTCCACCAATGCCTGGCTTCGTGAGCGGGCGACGAAGGCCCCCTTCGTGCGGCGGTCCGTCCGGAAGTTCTGGCCGGGTGAGCGAGTCGAGGATGCGCAGGCGGCGGCGCGGCAGCTGCAACCGCTCGGGATCACGACGATCCTGACGGCGCTCGGCGAGAACCTGACGAAGGCGGAGGAAGCCGAGGAGGTCACGCAGCACTACCTCGAGGTCTTCGACAAGGTGGCCGCGGCGGGGCTCGACGCGCACGTGTCGGTGAAGCCGACGCAGCTCGGGCTCGATCTCGATCGGGCGATGTGCGAGCGGAACCTCGATCGGCTGCTGGACCGTGCCGACCACCGGAACAACTTCCTGTGGATCGACATGGAGTATTCCCGCTACGTCGATCCCACGCTGGAGCTGTACCGGCGCGCCAGGGCGAGGTCCTCGCGCGTCGGTGTCGCGCTGCAGGCGTATCTCTACCGCACCGCAAAGGACGTCGAGTCGCTGATCCCACTCGGTCCGGCCGTGCGGATCGTGAAGGGCGCGTACCTGGAGCCGCCGGATGTGGCCTATCCGAAGAAGTCGGATGTCGACGAGAACTTCTACAAGCTCTGCGTGCGGCTGATGGCGCCCGATGCTCAGCGCGCCGGCACGCTCCTGCACATTGCCACCCATGACCTCCCGCTGGCCGACCGCCTCGACGCGTACGCCCGCGATCACCAGGTCCCGAAGTCGGCTTACGAGTTCGCGATGCTCTACGGGATCGGCGTCTCGGCGCAGAAGCGCATGGCCGCCGAAGGCAAGCGGCTGCGCGTGTTGATCAGCTACGGCGATTACTGGTTCCCGTGGTACATGCGGCGGCTCGCGGAGCGACCTGCGAATGTGTGGTTCGTGGTGAAAAACCTGCTCGGGTGACTACTGATCCGACTCTCAAAAGGTAAACCCCGAAGACAAGTGAACTTTGGTATCCCCCGTCTTCAAGCCACGCGCGATATCGAGGTTGATTCGGACGATCGACGCAATCAGGAACAGCCCGCCGCCGACGCCACGGTGCCACTCGGCCTGATCCATCGAGCTGCCGACGTCCCAGGCCTTCCCGGCGTCCGTAAACACCGTTATCCCGAGCTTCGCTCCGTTCAGTACCGAGGTGAGCGGCACACGCACTTCGGCTGACGTCGAGAGCATGCGATCGCCGGCGAAGGCGCCGGTGTCGAAGCCGCGGAGCGTCGACGAGCCGCCGAGCAGCAGACGCTCGTAGGGCGGAAGACTGGCGTCGGTCCCGGTGTAGGACGCGCGTCCGGCGACCACGATCTGCCTGAACACGCGCAGGTACCCGCGGGCATCGCCGGTGAGGCGGTTGACGCGATCCGGGATCGTGCGGAAGTGCATGCCGGTCCAGCCGCCCGTGACGAACAGGGCGTTGGCGGGGAAGGCCGGATCGAGACGGGTATCAACCCCCAGCGAGGTCCCAATCGTCCACAGGTCATCGTCCAGGATGCCGAAGCTGATGGTGCTGCGGCTGGCATCGACGCCGGCGCGGAGCACGTCGGCGAAAACGCGCTCGGCGCGGCCGTTCAGCTCGACGCGCTGATCGCGAATTTCGAAACGCGGATTCTCCCGGTTCCAGACGCCGAAGCTCGACTCGATGCGGGTCAGCGGCCCTGTTTTGAAGACCCTTTCGAACTCGAGCGCGGCACGGCGGGTCCCGCCCCAGGTCAAGGGTACCGAGAGCCGTTCATCGATGCCGAGCAGGTCCACCGTGCTGACCCGACCGCCATAAGTGAAGCCGTATCCGTCCGCGTAGCTGATGATCGGCAGGAACATCAGCTTGCTGCGGAGCCGCCCGACCGGACGCGCGACGGCGCCCGGGACGCCGGGGATGTCCACGCCGCCGATCGCCGAGCGCACGCCCGGCTTTTCGTGCACGACAAGTACGAGGGCGACATCCGTCGTGTCCGTGAGCGAGCGATACCGCTTCCTGACCTCGACGCTCTCGAATCGATCGCTGTCCTTCAGGCGCTTCGTGATCGCCTCGATCCCGTCAGCCGGCAGCAACTGCCCGACGGCGATCCCGGCGAAATCGAGCACTTCCTTGTCGGACAGGAACGCATTGCCGTGGATGCGAATCTCGCCGATGACTTCCGGTTGCGAGTCGGCGCCGGCGGCAACTTGTGCGACTGTCCGTTCAGTGGCGGGGGCGGCGGCAACTCGACGTTCCGAGTCACCGCCGCGGACGAAAGGGCCATGGCCGGGCTCCTCCGGCTCCGGGTCTTCCTTTTTCGGGATCCGCATCTTCGTGGCGACTTCGGCCAGGCGGTACTCTTCGAACTTCCGCTCGTAGCCACCCTCGTACGATCCGTTCGCGAGCGTAATGCCCGAATGGATGTTGAGCTCCCGGGGCAGCCAGACGCCGGGAAAAGGCTGCCCCATGGTCATCGACGCCCGGATGTCGTCGATCTTCACCAGCCAGCCCGCGGGAAGGAAATCGAGCCAGACGTTGTCGAACGTGTACTTGACGATCTGGTGCTCGGCCGGATCGACCCAGAGCGTGATGAGTGCCGTCTTGTTCATCCGGCGCTCGATCTCGTTTTCGACCTGCTTCCGCTGGCGATCCCGCTTTTCGTCTTTCGGATCCGGCTTGGGGGCCGGCTTCTGGTTTCCGTCCTCCTGTTCCTCAGAGCGCGACTCCCGCCTCTCGTCGTCGCCGAACATCTTCGTCGGGTAGTACTCGATCTTCAGCACCTCGTGTCCTTCGAGCCGTTCGCGTCCGGCCAGGTAGTAGTTGCCGGCCTCGAACTTGAAGTCCATGAAATAGGCTTCCGAGACGAACCGGGGCTCGGTCGGCATCGGGGTCCCGCCGACGTTCACCTGCACGCCTTCGGTGGTGATGGACACGTCGGAGGATTCCTTGTCGTCCTTCCCATCCTTGTCGTTCTTGGCCTTCCGCTCCTGACGTTCCCGCTCGCGCCGGATCCACCTGGCCTCGTACCGCTCGCGTGCGTCTTCGGCGATCTTGACCCCGTTGAATCGCACCGGGCTCCGGACGTGCATCCCGTCGCGCACGTACCAGGTGTAGTCGCGCTTGGTGCGATAGAGAGGCCAGCGGCCGGGGCCGAGGATTTCGAACGATTCGGTTTCGTCGAGGATGTACTGCTCGAGCGTCTTCCGGTTGACTTCCCGGCGGGCCAGGACCTTCTGCATGAAGACGTCCAGCTCGTTGGTTGCCGGCCTGCTGCCGGAGGCGGGTGCCGGATTCTGAGCCAAGGCATCCAGGGAGGCCAGCACCAGCGCACAGCAGAGCGCACAGGCTCGGGCGAGGGTGACGGAACAACGTTTCACGGGACCTCCGGGAGGGAGCGGCTGGGTCAGATCTTAGACGACAGTCGCATGCGGCAGGCTGGCTGGGGTCTTAGACGAGAGGCCGAGGGATGGTGTTCGGCGCGGGGCGCGATACACTCACTTTTTTATGCAGAAACGACTCTGTCTCGCCCTCGCCGCCATCGTCGCTACCGTTGCCCTCGGTGCCCAGCAGCGGGCGCCGCAGTATCGGGTGCCGCCGCTCACGGATCTCTCGGGCGCTCCCGGGCTGTCGCTGGCGCTGCGGAAGCTCAACACCATCGGCACACTGATGCACGCGACCGCGCATCCCGACGACGAGAACAACGCAATGCTGGCGTTGTACGCGCGGCATCTCGGGATGCGGGTGGCTCTCGTCTCCGCGACGCGGGGAGATGGCGGCCAGAACGAAATCGGTCCGGAGCTCTTTGACGCGCTCGGGATCCTCCGCACCGAAGAGTTGCTGGCGGCACACCAGTTCGACGGGGCCGAACAGTACTTCACGCGCGCCGTCGATTTCGGCTACTCGTTCAGCCCGGAAGAGACCTTCGAGAAATGGGGGCGGCAGGAGATCCTTGGCGACTTCGTCCGGCATATCCGCACGCTCCGCCCCGACGTGATGGTGACCCTCGGGGTGGACGGGACCGGCGGCGGGCAGCATCACCAGGCGTCTGGAGTCATCGCTGCCGAAGCCTACAAGGCAGCGGCGGATCCCGCTCAATTCCCTGAGCAGATCAAAGCCGGGCTCCGTCCGTGGCAGGTTCGCAAGCTGTATCGCGTCGCGGGCGGGTTCGGCCGCGGCCGCGGGGGGCCGCCGGCCGGTGGGCGTGGCGCTGCAAATGTCCCGGCGCAGGGCAGGGGCGATCTGCCCGCGGTGGCACCGATTGCCCCCGGCGCCGGCGCGGCGGATCCGGCGGCGAGGTACGCCACCATCGATACCAGCGTCTACGAGCCGCTGCTCGGTTGCACGATCGGCGAGGTTGGCGGCGTCGCGTCAGGCATGCACATGTGCCAAGGACGAGCGCCGCTCGTGCCGCCCCCTGCTGCATCCGGTGCTCGCTACCGGCTGGTCGAGACCGTGCTGGCGAGTCAGCGGGACAAGGACGAGAGCTCGCTGTTCGAGGGGATCGACACATCGTTGATGGGGCTCACACGGTTTGCGGGGTCGCGTCAATCGGATGCGCTGGTGCGTGGCCTCGCGATCGCCTCCGCGCACGTGGCCAACGCGATCCAGGCACTCGGTACCGGCGGTCCGTCGGCCACCGTCCAGCCGCTCGTGTACGGTCTGTCGGCGATCCGGGAGCTGCGCTCGAATCTCGCGACTGCCGTGGAGTCAGATGAAGGCCGCTACGAGATCGACTTCAGACTGGCGCAGAAAGAGGAGCAGTTCCAGGACGCACTCGTCCTCGCACAATCCCTGCGGATCGACGCCATCGCGAACGACGGCCTGATCGTGCCGGGCCAGCCGCTCTCGGTCACGGTGGCTATCGGGAATCGCGGCGCTGCCGATCTTCCGGTCGCCACGATCTCGCTCCTCGGCCTCGACGGACAGTCGGGCTGCGCCGCTCAGACGGTCGCGCCGAAGGTGCCCTTCTCCTGCACCGCCAGCGCCCGCGTGCCGGCGAACGCGACCCTGACGGGTCCGTACTGGGAACGGCCGGAAGATGCCGGCCGTGCGACGTTCGCTTCCGACGCGCCGTTCGGTTTGCCGTTCCGCCCGACTCCCTTCAAGGTGCGAATCGAGATGGGCATCGGTGGCATCGCCGTCACCCGCGAAGTTCCCATCCGGTTCCGTTATGAAGGTCCCGGTCTCGTCGGCGAAAAGCGGATGGAGCTCGACGTCGTTCCCGCGTTCGCCGTCGAAGTCTCGCCGAAGATTGTGGTCGTCCCGCTCCGGTCTGCGGGAGCCAACGGGAATGGAGCACGCACGCGCGAGGTTCGCGTCACGGTCGTCAACGGCAACAAGGGCGAGTCCAAGGCCAGTGTCCGGCTGAAGGCGCCTGAGGGCTGGACAATCTCACCCGCGTCGGCGCCGGTCGCATTCACTCGCGAAGACGAGGCCGTGACCACCCGCTTCATGCTGTCGCCGCCCCCCAAAGTTGCCGCGGGCCAGGTCGGCATCACCGCCGAAGTGCGGGCTGACGGCGCCAGTGCCGCACCGGTCTTCAGCACGGGATACCAGGTGATCGAGTACCCCCACACACAGCGCCGTCACAAGCTGACTCCGGCCACCGCAACGGTGAAGACGATCGACGTGCAGGTCGCGCCGTCACTCTCGGTGGGGTACATCATGGGCGTCGGCGATCAGGTGCCGGCGGCGCTGCAGCAGCTCGGCGTCAACCTGACGCTGATCGATCCCGACGAGCTCGCCTGGGGCGATCTCTCCAAATATCGGACCATCGTCACCGGCGTGCGTGCCTACGAGCGGCGGGCGGATCTGCGGGCGAACAATCACCGCCTGCTGCGGTATGTCGAGAATGGCGGCACCGCGATCGTTCAGTACAACAAGATGGAGTTCAATCAGGCGCAGTACGGACCCTACCCCGCACAGGTGAGCTCGAACCGCGTCACCGACGAACGCGCGCCGGTGAAAGTGCTGGCGCCCGCGCACCAGGTGTTCACCTGGCCCAACCGCATCGACGCCGCAGCGTGGCAGGGATGGGTTCAGGAGCGCGGGCTGTATTTCCTTGGCGACAAGGACGCGAAGTACACCGATCTGGTCGAGATGGAAGATCCGTTCGAGTACAACCAGGGCGCCAAGCGCGGCGCCCTGGTCGAGGCCGCATACGGCAAGGGACGCTGGCTGTATGTCGGCCTCGGACTATGGCGTCAGCTGCCGGCTGGCACCGACGGCGCGTACGAGCTGATGGCCAATCTCGTGAGCCTCGGGGCTCGGCCGCGTAATTAACGTACTCACGATGCCGCTGGCGCGGCAGGCACGTCGTTCAGCCGCGTCAGCGGCAGCGTGTCAGCGTGAGGCGCCCGACTCACTTCTCCAGCAGAATCTTTCCTCTCAATAACATGTCGAGCGTATCGTTCAGCTCCTTGGCATTGGCCGCCGACAGTACCAGTCCACCCGCGTCGCGGACGCCGTTGAAGCGGCGCGCCTCGATGTCGAAGGCGACGAAATAGATCGAAGGCTTCTCGCTCTCAGGGCGCTTCGCAATCGCGGATGCGACATCCTCGGGCCGGAATCCGTCCGTATTCTCACCGTCGGAGACGACCAGCAGGTGCCGGCGCGAGAGTCCCGTCGCGTCCAGCGCCAGCTTTGCGGCGACCATCGCCTGGCCGATCGGGGTGCCTCCCTCGGGATCGAGGCGGGCCAGCGCGGCGTCGGCCTGCGCGAGATCAGGCGGACCCATCGGAATGATCGGCCGGCAATCAGGCTGGTTGTCACGCCGGCTGAACTCGAAGATACCGAGACTGACCGGTTCATCCTGATGCTCGCTGGCATAGGTCGCGAACTGCGCCACCAGCTCGCGCGCCGCCCGCCGCGCCACGTCGATCTTCCGCGCCCGCCGTCCGTCTTCGCCGGTCACGCGATCGTCCATGCTGCCGGACACATCGATCGCGATCGCCGCCGCGAGCCCTTCCCGCGATTGAGCCGGTTTGGCTGGTTCGAGAGCCTGCTCGATCTCCCGTGTATCGCGTTTCGGCGCTTCGGCGACGCGTCCGACCGAAGACCCGGATGACGAGCTGGAGTTGTCGCGGCAGCGGCCTGCGGCAATCAGGAGCAGGCCGATGACGATCCAGGATCGATTGTGGGAACAGTGGCGCATGTTTGCCTAAGCCGCACTCTTCTTGAGAATCCCGTCCCTCTCCGCGACTCGCTTGGCGGCCGCGGCCCCTGAATTGAGCGCCCCTTCCATGTAGCCCATGAACGCGTAGCTGGTGTACTCGCCGGCGAAGTGCAGCCGGCCGATCCCTTCGCGCAGCGTCGGACCCTGCGAGGTGACCTGTCCGGGCGCAGGGAACGAGTACGACGCCTTGGCCCACGGATCCGAGGGCCAGTCCATGAACCGGGCGCGGACGAAGCTGGCGGTGATGCCGCGGTACACCTTGTTCAGTTCGGCGAGGTAGTTGCGGTCGCGAGTGGCGGCCGTCCACTCGCGGCACTGGTCGGCCGCCGGCCCGCCCGAAAACGCCGTCAGTGCTTCGCCGGCGCCCTTTTGTCCGTCGGTCGCGTGCCAGGTCATGGATACCGGACCGTCGGAGAGCATCTCCGGTGCGAGCTCGGTGCGCCGCCAGACCGGCGATTTGAGCGACATCAGGTACTTGACGTTGGTCCCCATTTGCGGCGCCAGTGACGGCGGCAGCACCGGCTCGATCGCGATCTTGTTCCACACGCTCGGCGGCGCGGTCAGCAGCACGTGCTCGGCCTCCAGGACCTTGCCCGATCCGAGCGTGACCCGCCCGCCCTTGTCGGTCAGCGCGATCGCGCGCACCGGCGTTCGCGTCAACACCCGGGCGGCGCCGATGGCGGCGACAAGCTTCGCGGCCAGTTGCTGGTTGCCGCCCTTGCAGCGATAGACTTCGGACTCGGTCCAGTACTTCTCGAGCCCGCCGCCCTTCACCATCGCCAGATTCCCGAGATAGCTCTGCCACTCCGGCACGACCCCGTTGTCGGCCGTCATCATCGTGTAGAGGGCGGACTTGCAGAGCTGAGAGCCACTCGTCTTGCTGATCCAGTCGGCCAGCGTGCGCTTGTCCAACGCCTCGGCGCCGGCAGCTTTCCACGGCTCGTCGGCGTCGACTTTCGCGGCATCCACGACGATGGTGTTGAAGACTTTCTCCATCTCCTCCCAGAGCTGCTCCGATTGCTCAGCGGTCAGCTTTTTGCCGTTGAGGACGATCGGCGCCTCGAGGTCCTCCTCGCCGACGTCGAGGAAGGACAAACCGAACTGCTTCGCATAAGCGACCCAGGCGGGATGATTCGATCCGATCAGCTCACCGCCACCCTCGACGTTCCTGCCCGGCACGAAATCCGAGAAGGAGAGCACGCGCCCGCCGACGCGATTCCGTGCTTCGACAACCGTGACCTCATACCCGGCGCGCTGCAGCTCGTAGGCGGCGGCGAGGCCGCTGAAGCCCGCGCCGACGACGACCACCCGGCCGGCACCGGCCAGGAGCGGCCCGCTGAACCGCTCGGAGATGAGGAGCGCGGCGCCAGCCGCGAACGACCGCTGCAGCATCTCGCGGCGCGTGAGCCCGCTCGGCTTGCCGAAGCGACGGTTGAGGGTCATGTAGAAGTTAGGCATCGTCTAAATCTCAAGCTCCAACTCACTCAACAGTGAACCATTGCACTTCTACCCTGCGATTCAGATCGGAATTAGGTCCCGCCGGTTCTTCCCAGCCTCGGCCGACGATGTCGATGCGTTTCGGATCGATGGTGTAGCGATCGATCAGCAGCTTGCGGATCTCGGCTGCGCGGTCCTTGCTGA
>Ga0075421_100004557_pt1 | contig 16731 bp, 15 predicted proteins | sample SoiMetdeltSBSDD5_FD_75292 | JGI IMG/M metagenome (GOLD analysis project Ga0075421, IMG submission 75292) | Bulk soil microbial communities from a Populus tree surrounding site in Tennessee, USA - Soil MetaG P. deltoides SBSDD5 | ecosystem: Environmental > Terrestrial > Soil > Tree plantation...
GGCGTTCATCCTCATCGGCATCGCGGCGGCGATGGTTATGAACGCGCTCGATCGAAGACCGACACTGCTCGTTGGATTCATCGCGCTGTTTTTGGTGTTCGAGCTCTGCGTGATCGGCGCGGTCGCGCTCCTGTCGCGGTCACCGCTGTTCGGGACGATCGCGTGGTATCAGCTCGGCGCCGCGAATCTGCTGGCGGCGTACTTCATGGGCCGGTACCTGTGGCGCGCGCATCACCCGGCAGCCGAAGAACGGTGGGTGCGGGCGCTGGAGTCGCGTTAGGCCCGCAAGGGACCAGACCGCTCGATGACGGCAGGCATTACTTCCCGCGCGTCTCTTTCCACGTGCGGTAGGTAACGCTCTGCCTCGGTCGGTCCGCCGGCACTTCGCGTAACGGCTCGCACTCCCGCCACGTCTCCCGCATGTCGGCCGGGAGACGCTGATACAACCGGGTGCCGCTCGTCTTCCACGCGAGCATCTCGTCCGACACGTCCTTCACCACGCGCGCGGGGTTTCCGACCACCACCTTGCGGTCCGCGATCACCATGTCGGCGGGGACCAACGCGAGTGCGCCCACGATGCATTCGTCACCAACGATCGCCCTGTCCATCACGACCGCGTTCATTCCGATGAGCGTGTTGCGTCCGATCGTCGCGCCGTGGATGATCGCACCGTGGCCCACGTGCGCGGCGTCGTGCAGCGTCACCGTCGCACCCGGGAAGACGTGAATGACGCAGCTCTCCTGGATGTTACACCCGTCGCTGATGAGGATCTCGCCCCAGTCGGCGCGAATTGCCGCTCCCGGTCCGACGTACACATCACGCCCGATAATGACGTTGCCGGTGACCGCGGCTTGCGGGTGCACGAACGCCGACGGGTGAATGACTGGCCGGTATCCGTCGAACTCGTAGATTGCCACGAATGGTGCTCCTCGATTCGGTCCTGGTTGCGCGTGGGCATATAGCCCCACGGCGACACCCTCGCCAGACGGACGTTCGGACTCGCGCGTGTCATGCCGCCCCGCGAGGTGCCACATAACGATCGAATCCACGCCACGCCAGTCGCCCGCGCGCGAGTATCTGGTGTTGGCGCTCATCACGCTGCTTGGCGCGGGGCTCCGCATCTACCGGCTCGACACGGACCTCTGGATCGACGAGATCGGGTCCTTCCAGCACGCGATGTCGGCGACGGCGGGCGAGCTGTTTCGGACGTTCTCGAGCCCCAATCAGCACCTCATGAACTCGCTGCTCGAGCGACTCAGCGTCGCGGCGCTGGGCGAGCATGACTGGACGGTGCGCCTGCCCGCTGCACTGTTCGGGATCGCGACCGTCCCGGCAATGTATTGGCTGGCCCGTCCCATAATGCGCGGCTGGCAGAGTCTCGCCGTCGCGTTCCTGACGGCGGTGAGCTATCACCACATCTGGTTCTCGCAGAACGCTCGCGGCTACTCGGGCTATCTGCTCTTCTCCGTGCTCTCAACGGGAGCGCTGCTTCGGCTCGCGGTCACCGGACGTCGCCGGTGGGTCGCGGGCTACGCGATCTCTGCGGTGCTCGCGCTGTCATCGCTCATCATCGCGGCGTTCGTGATCATCGCCCACGTGATCCTGGTCGCGTTTTTCATGCTGCATCAGCATCGCGAAGCTCGGCCCGTCGCGCTGACGATCCGCAGGCTCCTGGCCGCGTTCGGCATCACAGCGCTCGCGTCGCTCGCGGTCTACGGTCCAACCGCGATCGAGCTGCTGCGTGTCGTGGGAACAGCCTACGTCCGTGAGGGGACCGGTTTCCGTCCAATGTCGCTGGAGTTCGTGCGCGAGACGCTCCGTGGGCTTGGGGCCGGATTTGGGTCGCTCGCGCTCGTCGGTGCGGTCCCGTTCCTCATCCTCGTCGCGATCGGAACGCTGAGCCTCATGCGACGCGGCTGGCTCGTCGTCCTCACGTTCGTGCTTGCGTTAGGCATGATGGCGGGCGTCGTGGTGATCGCCGGCTGGTTGACGTCGCCCCGGTTCTTCATCCTCGTCGTGCCGCTGGCCTTCCTGGTAGCGGTAGAGAGCCTCGACCTGGTGGCCCGCCTGCTGTCACGCTTCGCGGCGGAGCCTCGGCGCCCACGCGTGTACGCCACGCTGGCCGGCGCCGCCGTCGCGCTGTGCGCGGTGGCGCTCGCGTTCGGCCTCCCACGCTATTACGCGATCCCAAAACAATCTTTCCGCGCCGCGATCGCCGCGTTCACGGCGCGAGCAAAACCGGGCGATGCACTCGTGGCGGTATATCAGGCGGACCGCGGCTTCGATTACTACACCCGGCGCCTGGGCCTCGCGGGCGACGGCCGCTTTTTCTCCACCCGCACCATGGGCGGATTCGATTCGTTAGGCACCCGGCTGTCGGGCCGGCGCGTGTATCTCGCGACGACGTTCGAGCGCGCGTTCAGGGTCGAGTCGCCCGAGCTCTGGAAGCGTATAGACGACGGCTGGAACCCCGTCGAGAGCTTCCCCGCGACGATCGGGTATGGAGAGATAACACTCTGGGAGCCGAAAGCGGTTGGACATCGAGAATAGCGGCGGTGCGGGCAGCTGCTTGTTGGTTGCCGACGGCTGCGGGCTACTGCCGCGTGCTGCTGGCTGCTGCTATTAGCGCGACGAGCCGGCAGGGACAGACGTCATCCCGAGCCGGCAGGCGAGGGATCGCGCTCGTCCCGAAAGAGGGGCCCTCTACCGGGAGGATCGCGATCCCTCGCTGCGCTCGGGATGACACGCCTTCTTCCCGTCGCCAGCCACCAGCCGCCAGCCGCCAGCCGCCAGCGACCCTACACCCGCTCGATGATTGTCGCCGTTCCCTGCCCGACACCCACGCACATGGTACAAAGCGCGTACCGCCCACTGTGACGTACGAGCTCGTGGGCCGCCGTGAGTAGTAGGCGCGCCCCCGACATGCCGAGCGGATGGCCTAACGCGATGGCCCCGCCGTTCGGGTTGACGCGCGGGTCATCGTCCGCAACCCCGAGCTCGCGCAGGCAGGCGAGCGTCTGCGCCGCGAAGGCCTCGTTGAGCTCGAGCACCGCCATGTCGTCGAGCGACAGCCCAGCACGTGAGAGCGCGGCACGCGATGCTGGCACGGGTCCCATCCCCATGATCCGCGGTTCCACGCCAACGGCGACCGAGGCGACGATGCGGGCCATCGGTTGCGCACCGAGCTGGTTGACGCCGGCGTCCGACGCAATGAGCAGCGCACACGCCCCGTCGTTGATGCCCGACGAGTTTCCCGCCGTCACCGACCCCGTCCCGTCGGTTCGGAACGCGGGTCGCAGCTTCGCCAGCACCTCGAGGGTCGTGTCCGGGCGAATGAACTCGTCCTCCGCGAAGGAGCGGGGGGCACCGCCCTTTTTCGCTGGTGCGAGATCGACCGGCGCGATCTCTACCGCGAATCGGGCTGACGCGCGCGCCTCGGCCGCCTTCGTCTGCGAGCGGCACGCAAAGAGGTCCTGGTCCTGGCGCGAGACCTTGAACTGATCGGCGACGTTCTCCGCGGTCTGCCCCATCGAGTCGATGCCGTACATCTCGCGCATCTTCGGGTTGACGAAGCGCCAGCCGATGCTCGTGTCGAACATCTCCACGTCGCGCGCGAACGGCTTCGCGCTCTTCGACATCACATACGGCGCGCGGGTCATGCTCTCGACACCGCCTGCCACATAGATATCTCCGTCGCCGCTGCGAATGCCGCGCGCCGCAGTGGCAACCGCCGTCATGCCCGACGCACACAACCGGTTGACCGTCTGGCCCGGAACACTCACCGGCAGCCCCGCGAGCAGCAGGGCCATCCGCGCGACATTGCGATTGTCCTCGCCCGCCTGATTCGCGCAGCCCATGATGACATCGGTGATCTGCGCGGGCTCCAGCGTGGGATACCGTTCGAGCAGGCGCCTGATCACGAGCGCCGCCATGTCGTCAGGGCGCGTCTCGGCCAGCGATCCAGCGAAGCTCCCGATCGCCGTCCGAACACCACCGACGATGTATGCCTCAGTCATGCTTCATCCCTTCCGGAAAATGATCGCGGCTCGTCCGGTACACGGTGCCCTTGAACAGACCCACGATGTCGCCGTTGCTCTTCCGAACCGTCACGTCGAAATATGCGAGCCGGCGGCTGGCGCTGAGCTCGACGGCGGCGGCCGTCAAAACGTCCCCGGGCATGATCGCCGCCGGGTAGCGAATGCTGTTCTCGATGCTGACCGTCAGCCGGCCGTGCGTGTTCGACGCGAACGCGAGAGCACTGTCGGCGAGGGAGAAGGCAATGCCGCCGTGGCAGACGCCGAATCCGTTGACCATCTCGGGCCGCACGGTCATGCGCACCGTAGCAGCGTTAGGCGCGAGGTGTGTCACCTCCAGGCCAAGCCAGCGGCTGAACTCATCGTGCTCGAGCATGTGCGCGACCACTCGCTCCGCCAGCGCCTGCGCCCCCTGGTCCGACGGTGGTGCGGTCATGTGAGCAGGCTCCGCCCGTCTCGCACCAGTCGCCGCAACAGCGCGCTCGGCCGATAACGGTCCTCGCCGTATTCGTCGTGCAACGCTTCGAGACGGCCGAGAATCGTGGCCATGCCAATCTCTTCACCCCATGCAATCAGCCCCTTCGGGTAGTTCACGCCCCTGGTCATCGCCAGATCGATGTCCCGTGGCGTCGCGACGCGCATGAGCACGGCGTCGACTGCCTCGTTGACCAGCATCGCCAGCGTCCGATCGACGATCTGCTGGCCGAGTGCCCGGTCGGCGTTAGGTGCCGGTGGCGCGGCACCGTCGCGGTAATCGTAGAACCCGCGGCCGCTCTTCCGCCCCAGCCAGCCCGCTTCGAGCAGCCGCTGCTGCGTCACCGACGGCCGGTACCTCGGGTCGTAGGACAGGCCCTCGAACACGCTCCGCGTCACGACGAAATTCACGTCGTGGCCGATGAAGTCCATGAGCTCGAACGGCCCCATTCGGAAGCCGCCAATGGTCTTCATCGCCCAGTCGATGGTCGCCACGTCGGCGACGCCTTCCTCGTACATTCGGATCGACTCGCCGTAAAAAGGGCGCGCGACGCGGTTCACGATGAAGCCGGGGGTGTCGCTCGTCAGCACGGTCGTTTTCTTCCACGACTCCACGAGCGCCCGGGCGCCCGCCACGACTCCTCCCGCAGTGGCGAGCGACGGGACGATCTCGACGAGCGGCATGACCGGCGCGGGGTTGAAAAAGTGCACGCCGATCACGCGCTCCGGCCGCTTGCACACACTCCCGATCGCGGCAACCGGCAGCGATGAGGTGTTCGTGGCGAGAATCGACTCGGGCCTAACGACGGCCTCCAACGCGGCGAAGAGTGCCTGCTTCGCGTCGAGCCGCTCGACGATCGCCTCGATCAGGAGTCCGGCACCGGCAAACGGGGACAGGTCGGTCACGCCCTCCACGAACGAAAGGCGATCGAGCACGGCGGCGTCACCGCCAGCGGGCAACCTCCCCTTCTCCACGTCGCGCGAGAGGGACTTCGCCATCCCATCACGCGCGCGCCGTACCGCTCTGCCATCGGCGTCGGCGAGCACCACGCGGTGACCCGCGACCGCGGCAACCTGGGCGATCCCACTCCCCATGGCTCCCGCACCCACGACGCCGATCAGGCTGTCTCTGTCCAGCACCTAACGACCGACGAACACGGGGGCGCGTTTCTCGAGAAACGCCTTCACGCCCTCGCGATAATCCGCGGTCGATCCCGCCTCCGCCTGCAGCTGCGCCTCGAGGGCGAGCTGTTCGTCGAGCCCGTTTGTCGCCGACGCGTTGAGCGCCCGCTTGATGAGCCCGAGCCCGCGCGTCGGGCGCGTCGCGAGTTGCCGCGCGAGCGTCGTGGCTTCATCCAGAAGTGTCGAGCCATCGGCGACACGGAGGATGAGCCCGATGGCAACGGCATCCTGGGCCGTCACCTTGTCCGCCAGCATCATGAGAGCAGTCGCGCGCGCCATCCCCACGAGGCGCGGCAGGAAGAACGTTCCGCCCGTGTCGGGCACGAGCCCGATCTTGGAGAACGACTGGATGAACGAGGCATCGGACGCCGCGAGAACGAAATCGCACGCGAACGCGAGATTGGCACCCGCGCCCGCCGCAACGCCGTTGACCGCGCACACAACCGGCTTGTCGAGCTGCCGTATCGTGCGCACGATCGGGTTGTAGCCACGTGCGACGATGTCGCCGAGGTCCGGTGCCGGCCCCTCCTTCGGCATCGCCTCCGCCAGGTCCTGGCCGGCGCAGAACGCTCTGCCGGCGCCCGTGAGTAACACGGATCTCACGTCCGGGGCGGCGCCGGCCTGCGAAAGCGCCTGCCGCACCTCGGACGCCATCACGCGGTTGAGGCTGTTCAGGACGTCCGGACGGTTGAGCGTGATCTTCGCGACGCCCTGTTCCGTCTCGTAGAGAATGTGCTCGAATGCCATGGAGCTCCGGGTCGATACGAACGCGCTCGGAACGATGACGAGCGACGCGCGAAACCTAACTCGCCATCACTTTCTGACCCATCCCGGCGCGCCGAGGACGTCGATCCGCGCGATCACGTCGCCTTCCAGCACCGCGTCGACGACCTCCATTCCGCGGACGACCTCCGCGAACACGGTGTAGTCGTGGTCGAGTCGCCAGTTATCGATCAGGTTGACGAAAATCTGCGCGTCGCCCGTATCCCTGCCACGCGTCGAAATGCCGAGCGTTCCGCGCTCGTGCGAGCGCAGGCCAAGCTCGTCACGCAGGTATCGCTTGTCGCCGACATACTCGTTGGCGCCAGGGCTGCCGCCCTGAATCACGAAGTTCGTCACCACGCGATGAAACGTGAGGTTGTCGTAGTAGCCGCTGACCGCCAGAGTGACGAAGCTCCGGATGGTCGCCGGCGCTTCGTCCACGAAGAGTCGAAGCTCGAACGACCCGCCGCCGGACGCCGGTGACATGGTCACCTTGACCCGCGCGTCGCGAAGGCTTGCGAGCTGCGCGAGCGACACTGGAATGGGCGGCATTGGGCGCGGGGCCGCGAGTGCGTTCCCGGCACCCCACGTCCGGAGTATCTGGGCGGCTCGCTCCGCGATCGCGGGGTCGTAGTCGGTGAGAAACGGGCGGAGCCGTGCTTCACGGTTAGTCGCGCCGGCGGTCTCGATGCGCGCGAGCAATTCCATGCGCGGGTCATGCGAGGTCTCGCGCCGTTCCAGCGTAATGCGCTCCAGGGCCGCGAAGAGCGCATCGCCAAGCACGCTCGACGCCGGCGCGCCTTCGAGCGCTTTCGCCGTCTCGAGGATGAGCTGGTAGTCCCGGCGCGTCAGCTCGGCCACGAAGAGCGAATCGATGGCCGGCGTCCGGTTGATCGCGATCGTCGTCACGTTAGGCTGCGCCGGCCGGATCAACCCGGACAGCGCGACGACCGCCGCCGATCGCACGTTGTCCGACCGATCCTGTGCAAGGGTTCGGAGGGACGCTGTGTCGGCGAGCTCGCCAGCCGCGCGCGCGGCGTACATGCGCACCTGCCACGTCGCGTGGGACAACAGTCGCGGCATGAACGCGCGCGCCGAGTCGGGCGCGAGTCGTGCGAGCGAGACTGCCGCGTGCGCGCCGTAGTGCCACGTTCCTCGAGCCTCGGTCCGAGACGCCGCCGGTGGCGGGAGCTCCCGCACGAGCGCAGCGAGGCGAGCCATCGCAGCGACCTCCGGCTCGCACGAACCGGCGAGTGCGTCGATCGCCATGAGCGCGACGTGTGCGTTCGCGTCTCGTGTGGCGCCAATGAGTGGCGCGCAAGCCGCTCCGCGGCGTCGAGCGTACGCACGAACGGCTTCGACCCGCACGCTTGGCGAGCGGTCGCGAAGGGCGACGTTCACCACACGGGCGCGCGCCGAGTCGTCCACCGCAGGGGCTACGGAAGCCGCCGCGACCACCTGACGGCGCACCTGCGGATCGGCGTCGCCGAAGTCACTGAGGAACCGCGATCGGATCTCGCGAGCGGTCGCGCTATCTACCCCGTTCCCCAGACCCGGCGCTACTCCGAGCACGCGCCCGCGGATCGCTGCCAGGATCACGTTCGTCTCGCGCGACCAGCTGGTATCGGTCCCCGCGGGCGCGCTGACAACGGACGGCACGCGAGGTATCTGCGCGACACGCAGCACACCGAGCGCGGTCCGCAGGTTGGGAAAGCGCCGGAGGAGCGCGTCCGTGCCGTGCGCAATCCCGAACCACGGCTCGCGAGCGAGCGCGCCATCGGTTGGGACGCCATCCAGCAGCGATGCGATCGTTTCGCTGGCGGCCCGCGCGACCTCTTCGGTGGGGTACGGGAGACGTCCGAGCGTTCTTGCGAGGGTTCCGCGGACTACCGGGTCGGATTCGCTACTCGCGAGCCCGCGCAGGAGACCCTGGATGGCCACGAGTGCCCGGCGTTGATCATCGTCCATTCCGGCGGCGTTCGATCCCACAGCCTTCGCGATCTGACCGATCGCGTTGATGGTTTCGGCCCGTACGAGTGGCGACGAGTCCGTGACCATGGGCTCGAGGGCGGGCATGTTCTCGAGCCGTTCCATCCGGCCAATGCCGCGGGCCGCGGCACGCCGCGTGGCGACGTCTGGGCTTCGGAGGCCGGCGAGCAGAGGCGCGAGCGCAGACGAGTCGCGCGCGCGACCATCCTCCGCGTCGAGCATGCGCTGGAGGAGGGCCGGGTCCGACGCGCTGCCCGAGGCCGGGGCCTGGGCAAGCGCCGTCGAGGGGAGCACACACCCGAGGAGCGCGATAAATGCAAAGCGTTGCGTCGTCATTCCGATAGGAAATGGGAATCCGCGGTCAGCTAACGAGTAAAACTACGGAATCGGCGTCCCCGCGACTAACTTCTTCCCCCATGCCCGTTCGGTCCGCATCGAAACCAAAATCGGCCCGTCCCAAGGCGTCTCGTCACGCCATTGACTGGCGGTCCATCGCGTACAACACGCTCGTCTCGCGCGCGCTCGACGACGCGGAGGAGTCCACGAATCGAAACCGGGCGTCGGTACCGCGCGAGCATGTGGTGCTCTACCAGTTCTCCGCTCGTGGCCACGACGTGGCGCAGACGATCCTGGGTGCCATGCTCGACCACCCACACGATGGCGTGGGGGCGTACTACCGGTCACGCCCGCTGCTGCTGTCCGTCGGGCTCTCGATCGAGGACGCCTTCGCCAGTCCGCTTGGCCGATCCGGAGGCTTCAGCGACGGCCGAGACATAGGCGTCGTCTGTAACCTGCCTAACAGGAACGGCGCAGTCGTTCTCCCGATGGCCGGCGACGTGGGGTCGCAGTACACGCCGGCGGCTGGCTGGGCGCAGTCCATTACCTATTACCGCGACGTGCTCGGCGATGCGTCCTATCGCGGAGCGATCGCCGTCGCGCTGGGCGGCGAGGCGTCCGTCGCGACCAACGGGTTCTGGTCGTCACTGACGATGGCGACGACGCTCCGGTTGCCGATGCTGTTCTATATCGAGGACAACGGCCTGGGGATCTCGGTCAGAGGCGATATGCAGACGCCGGGCGGCAACATCGCGCGCAACCTGGCGTCGTTCGGCAACCTGCTCGTTCGCGATGGCAACGGGTGCGATCCCGAAGAGTCCGCGCGCTTGTTAGGCGATGTCGTGAACCACGTTCGTGCCGGTGACGGGCCTGCGCTCATTCACCTGACGGTGCCGCGGCTGTGCTCGCACTCCGGCCCGGACAACCAGAAGGGTTACCGCACCGAGGCCGAGATCGCGTTCGACGCGAGGCGCGATCCCCTCCCCCGTCTTCGCGAGCATCTCGTGCCGGCCATCATGGCCGAGGCTCAGTGGGCGGACCTCGAGAGCGAAGTCGAGCGCGACGTCACCCGCGCGCTCGAAGCGGCCAGGTCGCGACCGGCGCCCAACCCGGCGACGATCCACCGGTTCGTGTACGAGGAGCCGGTAGCGCCAGACGAGACGCCGGCGTTTGGCGGGCTCGCCGACGTCGAGTTAGCGTCGCTCCCCTCTGCCACGGAGCCTAACGCGAACGGCGACGTGGTCCGCTTCGCCGAGGCCGTAAAGCGGACGTTGCGATCGGAGCTGGAGCGGAATCCCAAGGTGCTCGTGTTCGGCGAGGACGTGGGAGTCAAGGGCGGCGTCCACCTCGTTACCGAGGGCCTCCAGAAGCAGTTCGGCGCCGGACGCGTGTTCGACACGAGCCTGTCGGAGGAAGGCATCGTCGGACGAGCCGTCGGGATGGCCATCGCCGGTCTCATGCCCGTGGCCGAGATTCAATTCCGGAAGTACGCGGACCCGGCCCACGAGCACCTGAACAACTGCGGCACCATGCGCTGGCGCACCGCGAACCGATTCTGCGCTCCGATCGTGGTGCGAATGCCTGGTGGGTACGGGAAGGACGTCGGTGACCCGTGGCACTCGCTGAGCGGCGAGGTGACCTGGGCACACGCGGTCGGCTGGCAGGTCGCGATGCCCTCCAACGCGGCCGACGCCGTGGGGCTGCTGCGATCGGCCATGCGCAGCCGAAACCCGACGATCTTCTTCGAGCACCGGTCGCTGCTCATGACGAGCGATGGGAGCGCCCGCTATCCCGGCGACGACTACGTCGTCCCGTTAGGCGTGGCGACGCGCGTTCGCGAGGGCACCGACATCACGGTCGTCTCATGGGGCGCGATGGTCCACCGCTGCCTGGAAGCGGCGGAACGGTTCGGCAACCAAGTGGACCTGCTCGACCTGCGGACCGTGGCCCCGTGGGACCGCACAGCGGTTCTCGAGTCGGTGCGTCGGACATCACGCTGTCTGATCGTCCACGAGGACACCCTGACAGCCGGCTTCGGCGCCGAGATCGCGGCCGTCGTCGCGCGCGAGGCGTTCTGGTTTTTGGATGCCCCGGTGGATCGCCTCGCCGTCGAGGACGTGCCGATGCCATACCACCCAGCACTGCTCGAGGCCGTGCTGCCGGATACCGAACAGATTGCCGCTCGAATAGAGGGCCTCCTCGGCGAGTGAACTCTGCCGGATCCATCACATTGCGTTGGACGCATCACATCGGCGGCGAGCCTTTTCGGGAACTGCTATGAAGCTGATCCGGCGGAAACGGCCGGATGACGTGAGGGCTTTTTCTCGGAGATCAGGCGATAGAACGTTGGGCGAGTGCCAAAATGGAAAAGCAGGCCTAACAGAAGGCTGCTCGCTCTCAGCCAGTTCTGAAGCTGCTGGCGGTCTTCGGGCACGGTTACACGTCCGGCCTTGAGCTCCAACGCGAGTCGGCCTTCGACCAATAGGTCGACTCGGAAATGACCGACCGTATACTGCTCGTAGAACGCCGTCACGGTCACCTCGCGCCGTACGCGAAAGCCCCGCCGTCTCAGCTCGATGTACAGTGCTCTGGAATACACGGACTCCAGGAAGCCGTGGCCGAGCGTGTTGTACACCTTGTAAACGCCGCGATTACCTCACGCGTCAGCGCCTCGTCGACCAATACATGCTGGTCGCCGCGCCCCTCTATTACGGGATCCGGTGGTTTTCGCTTCATCAGCTTCATGGTAGTTCCGAACGGAGCTTGACCTGCCACCAAAGCATGGCAGGCCGGCACAGATCGCCGCACCGAGTAAGGCAGTGTGTGACATCCGCCACAATCGTGAACTCCTGAACGTGTTCAAAATTGCCTCTTGACGAAATCCGGGCTTCGTCCAACAATTGAACATGTTCAAAACAATCACCTCCAAGGGCGAAGACACCCGAGACCGCATCTACAACGCCGCCCTGACCCTGTTTCGCGAACGTGGCTTCGATGCCACAACCATGCGCGACGTCGCCGCAGCGGCAGGCATGTCCCTCGGCGCCGCGTACCACTACTTCCCGAGCAAGGACGCCATCGTCCTGGCGTACTACGACCACGTGTCCAAGGAACACGCTCGGCGCGTGATCACCGAAGCCGCCCCGCAGAAGTCACTCGGCGCGCGGCTCGGAGTCGCCGTTCGAACGAAGCTCGAAATCCTCCGCAACGATCGTCCCCTCATGGGCGCCCTGCTCCGCTTCGCCGGCGATCCCAGGCATCCACTGTCGTTCTTCGGTCCGGCGACGCGCCAGCATCGACTCGAGAGCATGGCCGCGTTCTCCATCGCGATTGGCGACGAGCCGCTGCCAGAGGATCTCGCGCGCCTCGCGCCGGTCGCGCTGTGGGCGCTTCACATGGGACTCCTCCTGTTCTTCCTCCACGACAGCTCGGCTGGCGCCAAGCGCACCGCGGCGCTGACCACGGGCGCGATCGACCTCATCGTCCTCGCGTTCAAGCTCGCTCGGCTGCCACTTCTCCGATCACTCCGGCGGCGCATCGTGACGCTCCTCGACGACGCGAAGCTGCTGCCCGAGCTCCACGACATCGACCTCGCGAGGGTGTCATGAGCGACAACTGGGATATCGACGACATGGTCGCCTCCGCTCGCGAGCGCATGGCGCGCCTAACGGTTGTTGGGGTCGTCGTCACGCTGGTCGTCGTGTCGATTGCCTATCGCGTGCTCGTCGTCCACCATCTCGAGCATACCTCACTCGTGTTCATTGGTCTGCCGGCGCTCGCGGCGATCACGCTGCTGCACACCCGGCCGCGGACGGCCATCGGGACGGTCAACAAGGTCATCGCGATCCTGCTCTGCCTGTCGGGCATCTTGTTCGGCGAAGGGCTCATCTGCATTATCATGGCGGCGCCGATCTTCTTCCTCGTCGGCACGGTGATCGGTTGGGTCATCAACAAGCTGACCGCTCGCCAGCCCCCGGACGACCCACGATCGGGCAACTGGCGGGGCGTGGTCTCGCTCGTGGTCGTGCCGTTGAGCCTCGAAGGTGTGGTGCCTTCGTTCGCGTTCAATCGCGAGGAACAGGTGACGGTGAGCCGAACCGTCGAAGCGACGCCGGACGACGTACGCCTCACGATCGCGTCCCTCCCGAGATTCGACCGTGAGCTTCCTCGCTTTTTCCGCCTTGGCTTCCCCACGCCGATGCATGTATCCGGCGACGGACTTCGCGTCGGCGACGAGCGCCGTGTCATGTTCGCGCACGGCCAGCACCACAACGGCGCACTCGTCATGCGCGTCGCCGCCACCGGCTCCTCGTCCGCCCTGTTCACCGTGGTGAGCGACTCGAGCTACATCACGCACTGGCTATCGTGGGAAGCGGCAGACGTTCGGTGGGAGCAGATCGACGCCGGCCACACACGCGTTACCTGGACGCTCCGCTACCGCCGGCGTCTCGACCCCGCGTGGTACTTCGCCCCGTTGGAGCGGTATGGCGTCGGTCTGGCAGCGGGGTACCTGATCGAGACACTCGCCACGCCGCCTGCGATCGTAGCGCGTTAGGCGCCATGGACACCACACTCGTCGTTCGCGCCGCGGCGCTCTACGTTCCCCTCTGTGCGACCGCCATTGCCTGGCTCGCATTGAGGCCGGGTCGTCGGGAGCGCGCCGCCGCGATTCTCGCCACGGCGTGGAACGTCTCGACCTTGCTCGGCCTCCACATCGCCGCACAAAGGCTGGGATGGTGGAGTTACGACGTGACCGACGCGACGATTGCCGGGTTCCCCGTCGATCTCTATATCGGTTGGGCAGTCGCGTGGGGCGCACTGCCGTCGCTGCTCGGCCGAAGGCTACCAGTGGGAGCGCTCGCCATTCTGGCAGCGATCCTGGACCTCGCAGCAATGCCACGGCTCGCGCCGGTCGTGCGTCTTGGCGAGATGTGGATCGTCGGCGAGGCCGTTGCGATTGGCGTCTGCCTGGTTCCGGCCCAAATGCTCGCGACGTGGACGCGTGACGACTCGTACGTGCGATGGCGAGCCGTCCTGCAAGCGCTCGCGTTCGGCGGTCTCGCGCTCGGCGTGTTGCCGACGGTCATCCTGGAGCAATCGGGGGGCTCGTGGGCACCGCTTGCGACGCGAAGCACCTTTATCACTGGCACGCTGCTCCAGCTGCTGCTTCTTCCCGCGTTGCTCGGTCTCGGCGCCGTTCACGAGTTCGCAGTCCGTGGCGGCGGCACTCCCGTTCCGTTCGACCCGCCGAAGCGGTTGGTCATGACCGGACCTTACGCGTTCGTGCGGAACCCGATGCAGCTCTCGGCGGTCCTCGTCCTGGCTGGCTGGGGAGGAATTCTCGAAAGCTGGTGGGTCGCGGCCGCGGCCGCGATGGCGGTCGTGTACGGATCCGGCTTCGCGGCCGGGGATGAGCGCGGGGATCTCGATCGTCGCTTCGGCGGTCCGTGGCGCGCGTACTCGCGCGCGGTCCGCTCGTGGATTCCGCGATGGAGGCCGGTGGACGTGCAAACCATCGTCGGACGCGACCAATCAGCCGACGCGGTCGCGACGGGCCGGCGCGGGATTCCGACGCTCTACGTTGCCGAACAGTGCGGGTCGTGCTCGCAGGTGCGCGCGTGGCTCGAGACACGCCACCCGGTCGGCCTCGCGATTGTGGCGGCCGAGCTCCACCCGTCGCGATCGTTGAACCGGATCACATATGATCCTGGTGATGGGACCGACGAGAGCGTCGGCGTCGCCGCGTTAGGTCGAGCGATGGAGCACGTGAATCTGGCGTGGGCCGTGGTCGGGATGTTCGTCCGTTTGCCCGGTGTCACCTGGCTACTCCAGATCGTGACGGATGCGAGCGGAGGCGGGCCAACGCGTGTCGTCCGGTACTGTGAGCGCCCCGGCGCCATGAAACTCAGCGCGCCGCGTACGACTTCAGTGCGGCGGCAAGCGCTCTCACGTCAACTACGATTCGACGGAAGAAACTAAAAACGGCCGGATCCGGCTTGGCATCGACGCCGGTCGCCCAACGAGCCAGGAACTGTGGGAACGAACTCGGGACGCATGGGCTTCCCGAGCTCATTCCATTCTCACTTACAGCTCCGTGAGAAGAGGGTTAACGCGTTAAGCAGTATCCGGCCGTTCTTGCCGTGATCCGTTTCATCGCCGTTCCCCGAAAGAGCTTGGCGAACAATGAAAGTCGGCGCGCGTGGGTGAGCGGCTGGCCTAGATAGCCTTGAATAACTCGAACGGCTGCCGGCAACTGTTGCAGAACAGGATCGCCTTGCAGGCGGTCGAACCAAACTCGCTCCGCACGAGCGTATTCACCGAGTGGCAATACGGGCATTCGACCGGCGCCCTGCGCCTGAGCGGAACGAGGTCATCGGACTCCACGCGGCCGGGCGGCGCGATCCCGTACGCGGCGAGCTTTGCCTTCGCCTCGTCGGAGATCCAGTCAGTCGTCCACGCCGGTGAATAGACGGTCTTCACTCGCGCGTTAGGCACGCCGTGCTGGGCGAGCGTGCTCACCACCTCGGCCTCCATGGCGTGCATGGCCGGACATCCCGAGTAGGTCGGCGTCATCATGACCACCACCTCATCCCCCGAGACGTCGACGTCGCGCAGCACACCAAGCTCGCGAATGCTCAGCACGGGCACTTCGGGGTCCTTCACCTCGTCGAGCCAGGCGAGGATCTCTTCGCGGCGCGAATCGGCGACGGTCACCACGCGGCCCCCGGGTGCGCGCGCGCGAGGCTCTGCATGTCGGCGAGCATGCGACCCAGGTACTCGGTGTGCCGGCCCGTGCGCCCACCGCGAGGCGCGAAGCCATCCTTCGGGATCGCCAGCGTCGCTTCTCCGAGCACCTGCTCGACCGTTTGCCGCCATCGCGAACGGAATGATTCGACATCGACACCCGACCCTGCAGCAACGGCTTCGGCGTCCACCGCGTCGGCCAGAAAGAGCTCGGCGGTGTACGGCCACAGGTCGTCAAGCGCCCGCTGCGCACGAGCGTGACTCTCCGCCGTTCCGTCGCCAAGCATGCGCACCCACTCCGCGGTGTGGCGCAGGTGGTATCTCGCTTCCTTGAGCGCCTTGGCAGCGATTCCGGCGAGCGCCTCGTTGGACACAGCCGCGAGGCGTTCCAGCACGAGCACGTCCCACGCATCGAACAGGAACTGCCTGACGATGGTCACGGCGAAGTCGCCGTTAGGCAGTTCCACCAGCTGGGCGTTGCGGAACTCGATCGCGTCCCGGAAATAGGCGAGCGCGTCCTCGCTGCGTCCCTTCCCCTCCACTTCTCCAGCGAGCTTGAGGAGCATCGACGCCTGACCGATGAGGTCGAGCGCGATGTTCGCGAGCGCGATGTCCTCCTCGAGGATCGGCGCGTGCCCGCACCACTCCGAGAGCCGGTGGCCGAGCACGAGGCGATCGTCGGCGAGACGAAGCAGATGCTCGAAGACGGGATTCTGCGCGATTCCCGACGTTGCGGTCGCCGGCTTGGCGCCGGGAACCCAACCGTCAGTGGAACCGCCGTTACTCGATTCCCGATTCCCCATTTCCGATTCCCGACTCACAGTCCCCTAACTCCGCGAGGCGTCTTATAAAACTGCGGATGCCGATACGCCTTGTCGTTCCCCGGATCGAAGAACGGTCCCGAGTCGCTCGGCGCCGAGGCAATGATGGCGCCCGAGGGTACGACCCAGAGACTCACGATCTTCCCGCGCCGCGCGTAGACGTCGCGCGCGTTCTGCATCGCGTGCTCTGGCGTGGTCGCGTGGACGCTCCCCGCATGTTCGTGCGGCGCGCCCTCGCCTTCCTGTGTGAACACTTCCCAGAGATCCCACTGCGTCTCGGCGGCGGTGGTCGCACCGCCGGTCGCGGAAACGGTGTCTTTCGTCATGCGTTAGGCAGCCGACACCACGTTGCGTTTCGCCGCGTACGCCTCGGCCGCCTCGCGCACCCA
>Ga0075421_100004563_pt1 | contig 16722 bp, 12 predicted proteins | sample SoiMetdeltSBSDD5_FD_75292 | JGI IMG/M metagenome (GOLD analysis project Ga0075421, IMG submission 75292) | Bulk soil microbial communities from a Populus tree surrounding site in Tennessee, USA - Soil MetaG P. deltoides SBSDD5 | ecosystem: Environmental > Terrestrial > Soil > Tree plantation...
TGTCGAGGGCGGCGCCGGCTTCATCCATCGCGCGTGCCGACCACGGCCACTGCAGCAGCGCGATTCCGGCCAGCTCGCGTTGCACGATTGACCAGCAATCGACGCCGGCGATGCGCGCCCGTTCGCGCAGGTCTTCGCTCTGCCACAACGCTTTGCGCGTCCGGTGGCGATCGCCCCAAACGCGGCGCGATTCGCGCACCGCAGCCAGCGGCGCGAACGCCTCTACCGGAATCGCGGCGCCCGCGTCGGGTGTTCCGCGCAGCGGGTGCCACCATCGCCGGGCCCTGAAGTTCGACGAGGGACCGACGCTGACGTAGGCGAGCGCACCGCGCTCGAGCCGTGCCTCGAGTGCCGAGAGCACGGGGCCGATGTACGACTCGGCGCTTCCTTCGCCGGACTCACCGCGCCAGAACGCGCGATGCACGAACGCGGCGGCCCGTGCCGCCGTCGTGCGGCGCGGGACCGTCCGCCCGCGCAGGCGCGACGCGAGCGCCGCGGCGTGCAGAGCGGCCGCCCGCGCGTCCATGGTGGCGAGCGTCACGGCCGGCGAACGGCTCGGCGTGCGCGGGCCGCGATAGCCGACACCTCTGGCGGCCGCAAAGGCGTGTACCAGCTCACCGGTGACTGCGGAGCCGCGAACCCAGTGGAGCGTGCGCGGCTCGTCCCGCGCGACCAGGGTGTCGAGAGCCGTGAGGGTCCGGAAGATGTGGGCGATCACCTGCTGCTTGTGCAGGTACAGTTCCGCGAACCACCACAACGTGTCGCCGCGATAGGCGAACCGCTGACGCAGCGTTGCTCCGTCGACTTGCGCGCGTCGGAGCTGCTTGATCCAGGCAAGTGCGCTGGTGCTCGCCTGTTCCGAAGCCGTGGCGTCGAGATAGGCGTCGAGCCGGACCTCGCGTCGCGCGCGGCCGCTGTCGCAGAGAAGAATCGCGCCGGTCATGAACGACCGGCGCGTGGCACCCGCGCCCGGGACTCCTCGAGAACGGCGCTGATCGCGTCGTACACGGCGTCGACGGTGACGCCGGCGAGGCAGTCCGGCGTGTGGCCGCTGCAGCGCGCCGGCGGCCGCCTGATCCGGTTGCACGGGCTGCACGGCAGGTCGACGCGCACGATCCGATCGAGCGGTCCGGTGGTCATGTAGCGCGCCGGGTCGGAGGGACCGAACACCGCCACCACCGGCGTGCCAACCGCGGACGCGAGGTGCATGGGTCCGGTATCGCCGGTGACGAGCAGATCGAGCCGCGCGAGGACCGCGGCGGCATCGACGACCTCGCCGGTGCCGGAGGCGTCAATCACCGTGCGCGGCGCGAGCGCACGCCGCAACGCGTCAACCAGCGGCCGATCGCCGGCGCCGCCGGTCGCCACGACCGTGGCGCCCCATTGGTCGGCGACCCGGCGCGCCACCTCGGCAAACCGCGCCGGCTCCCATTGCTTGATCGGACGGCCGCCGCTCACGTGCACGCCGATCATCGGCCTGCCCTGAGCGCTGTCGAAGGGTCCGGAACTCGTCGGGCGCAGGCGATCCGCCGCGGCCGCTGCTGCCGCATCCGGTATCACGACCAGCGGCCGGGCCGAGTCCGGCGGCCGTCTCCCGAACGTCTCCGCGATCAGCCGCCGCGCGTTCGCGGTCGTATGCGCTGAAGGGTCGTAGGCGAGCGCGAGGTCGAGGAGTGGGCCGCCGCCGCCGCTGCGCCAGCCGGCGCTGAAGCCGGCGCCGGCCGCGGCGAGGATCATGTTGCTGCGGATGTCGGGTTCGAAATTGATCGCGAGGTCGTAGCGCCTGCTCCGCCAGCCCCATGCATCGCCGAGCAGCCGGCGCAGAGGGACGCCGGGTTCTTCGCGCGCCAGCCACGAGGCGTCGAGCGTCTCCACGCGATCGACGGTCGGGATGGTTCTCGCCAGCGACGCGTTCCAGCTGCCGACCGCGAGATCGATCTGCGCGTCGGGCGCGAGCGCGCGGACATCGCGGATCGCGGGCAGCGCCATCACCAGATCGCCGATCCGCTCGAGCCGGAGCAGGAGCACACGTCGAATGGCGCCGGCCGCTCTCGACCGCCGGACTATCGTCGCGATCCGCAGCGCGGCATCGGCCGTCGACACCAGCCGGCGCTCGAACGGATCCTGAATGTGGAGCATTTAGTTCTTATCCGAGGGCGTCGCCCCTCGGACTCCCCGACATCCGCCTTCGCGCGACGCGCGTAGGCGGTCGCGCGCTCGCACGCCGCTTCGCCGGCGTGAAACCTTGAGCCTATCTTATCGCCACCCGATCGACCATGACGCCGAGGTCGCGCGGATCCGGCGTGCCGAGGACCTTCTCGGGATTCCACGTGGCCGTCGAGAGCGTCAGCTCGACGCCGCGTCCGGTAGCCGTGAGGCGCTGAACGAGCGCGGGTGGAATCTGGAGGCGGTACTCCTTGAAGCCGGTATCGACGACCACCGAGCCGAGGCGCTCGTTGTCCAACATCACGGTCACCAGCGCCGTGGGGGCCGCGGCCGGCCGGCCGCCGTCGCTCATCGTCAGGATTACTTCATGCGAAGTGGGCGCGAGCGCCCTGGTGGCCACGAGCGAGCGATCGCGCGTCCAGCGAATCGATCGGCCTTCGGTCTGCTCCTTCGAGTGGAAGCGGACGACGTAGAGGTCGTCGTTGGTGCCGACATCCAGGTCGAGCGGTCCGGTGGGCGCGTCACCAGGCGGCGTGAGCTCGTAGATGCTGTAATCGAACTCCTTGGTTTTGGCAAAGCGCGGCAAGCGGTCGGTCGTGGTCTCGTACTCCGGAATCGCAAAGCGCTCGCTGGCGATCGGATGCGTGTCCCACGCCGGCGACACGAGATCGGTCCCGCCGCCACCCATGAAAAGTACACGGGTGTACCGGGTCCGGGCCGAGTCGAGGAAGGCCGCGAACACGGCCTTGTCGGGCTTCGGGGTGCTCAACACCAGGACATTACGGGCGTAGATGTACGCCAGCGGCATCGCGAGTATGTGCGTGTCGGATCCCAGCAGCCGCGTTTCGACGATCAGCAGATCGCGATCCGCGATGCGGCCGGCAATCTCTTCCAGCTTGGGGATGATCCCCGCGTATTCGACGTGCTCGAGGATTGGTCTGGCGACGCGTGCGTAGTGAAACGCCAGCAGCGCGATGAACGCGAATCCGATCGCCGAGCGCAGCCACCGCGTCGGTGCCCAGCCGCCGCGAGTGCCGCCGAGCGCCGCCGCCGAAACGAAGAGCAGCGCTCCCGGCAGGAAGACGGGCAGGAATCGGCGGGCCATCCAGAAATGCTCCGGCACGATCCGGATCTTGTAAAAGAAGAAGCACGAGAAGCACGCCACCGTTGTGAAGAGCTCCGGCGCGCGCCAGAACGCCCGTCGCGCGAACAGCGCGAACCCGAGCAATGCGGCCAACAGCGCCGGCAGCGTGAAGTAATAGCTCGTGAACGTCCGCAGCGCGAACGCGTCGTGCGCCGCGAGCACCCGATCGATCGGCTGGCGCAGATACAACGCGTAGAGGGCCGCGGCGATCACGGTGCCGGCGATCGCAGTCGGTGCGGTTGTCCGGGCCCGCGCGCTCAAGCGTGGGTGGCGTGAGCCCAGCGCCAGCAGCGCCAGCACCGTCACCCCGCCGGCGGCGAGCGCGGCGTATTGCCAGGTTCCGAGATGGTTGAAGAAGACGAGCGGCTGCCACAGGTAGGCCCGCATCGGTCCAAGCCAGTACGGAATGGCCAGACCGATGCCGGCGAGGAGTGGAGCGAAGAACGCGGCGCGCAAACGGATGACCCCGGCGAAGCGTGCCAGCGCCAGCGCGGCGACCACCGCGGCGATCGCCAGCACCGCGTCGAATCGCACGAACAGCAACAGGCCGAGCAACGTCCCCGCGACCGGCGCGAAGAACTCGTCATCGTCGACGTGTGCGCGCGCGCTGGCGAGAAGCGCCGCGAAGAGCAACGCCTGCATCACCAGCTCGGCGTTGGGGTAGCGCGCGAACCAGACTTCGAGCAGGTGCAGGGACAGCAGCAGGGCGGCGGCCGCGGCCGCGGCGCGGCCGAACAGGCGGCGGCCGCAGAAGTACACCGCCAGCACGCCGAGGATGGCCCAGACGCCGATCGCGCGGCGTGCGCCGGTCACGCCGTCGAGCCCGTAGCCGATGGCGATCGACGCGGGAAAGACGTGGGCGAATTGCCCGATGACGGCGCCGGTGTCGGGATTCCTGATCCAGAACCCCATGAAACGGAGGCTGTAATAGTCGTCCCGCTGATGGGAGGGCAGGAAGAGATCGCGCGCGAACGGCGGCACCGAGGCGACGACCGGATCGCGGTAGACGAACGTGCCGCGCTGCGCGATCTGGATCCCTTCGCTGACGTAGATGCCGGGGTCCTTGCCGCCGATCACGTACTCGGCCGGCGGAAAGAAGCGATACAGCCCCAGCAGGACCAGCACGACGGCCACGAACGCGCCAGGCTGCACGCCCGTCGCGGTGTCGCCGAGCCGGAGCCGGAAGCGCGCGGCCAGGGCGCCAACCGCGGCGATCGCGAGATCGGCGGCGAGCAGGCGCTGGAACGTGTAGCGATCGATCGCGGCGAGCAGTACGACGATGGACGTCGAGACGGCGACGCTGAGCAGCACCGCCCAGAACGCCCGCTCGTCGGCGTCGAGCGCCGCCCGTTTGTCCCGCTGAGCGATCGGCAGCCTGAAGATGACCGCGCCGGGCAGCCAGCCGACAATCAGCAGGTGGATCAGTGAGGCGATCGGCAACTCGATTCAGAACTGAAAATAGATGAACTCGGCGCCGCCGAAGTTTCCGAACAACATGGTCAGGTAGAACGTCGCGGCGTACAGCGAGTATCGCACGCCGGCGGAAAGCTTCGGCACGATCAGCCCATCGTCGAACCAGGCCTCGCACGCATGCACCAGCAGCAATGGCGTCGAGTAGAGCAGCAGCGGGATCAGCAGACGTTCGGTCTCGATCGATCCGGGGGCGAAATCCGTGAGCAGGCTCGCGGTCAGGGTCGCAATCTGATTGGCGGAGCGCGATCGGAAGATCAGCCATCCGTAGCACGTGAGGTGAAACATCAGCGCCCAGGTCGCGACCTTGGCGAGCGGCGACGCCTCGACGAACAGCCGTCGATACGCGCGCGCCGTGGAGGCGGCGCGGTAGGCAATCAGCAGCGCCCCCTGATAGACGCCCCAGAGGACGAACGTCCACGCGGCGCCGTGCCACAAACCACCCAGCACCATGGTGGCGAAGAGATTCCGTCGCGTCTGCCACTCGGTGCCGCGGCTGCCGCCGAGCGGGATGTACAGATAATCGCGCAGCCAGGTCGAGAGGCTGATGTGCCAGTTGCGCCAGAACTCCTGCGGCGTTCGAACCAAGTAGGGGAAGCGGAAGTTCTCGATGAGTTCGATGCCCATCAGCTTCGACGTTCCGCGGGCGATGTTGGAGTAGCCGGCGAAGTCGCCGTAAATCTGGAACGCGAACGCATAGAGGCCGAGCAGGACGTTCACGCCGGTGTGCGTGGTGCCGGGCTCGAACACGGTGTTCGCCAGCGACGCGAGATTGTCGGCGACGAAGACCTTCTGGAAGTATCCCCACGCGATCAGCCAGGCGCCGTCGCGCAGCTGGTCACGCGAGACGTGGCGCGGCCGTGCGATCTGCGACAGCAGCGTCGACGCGCGCAGGATCGGCCCCGCCACCAGGTGCGGGAAGAACGCGACGAAGACGGCGAAGTCGAGCAGGTTCCGAGTGGCCGGCGTTTCGCGGCGATACACGTCGATGACGTAACTCATGGTCACGAACGTGTAGAACGAGATGCCGACCGGCAGCAGCACGCGCAGCGTGACGAAGTCGAGCTGCCAGCCGAGCGCGGCGAACAGCGTGTGCAGATTGTCGGAGAAGAAGTTGAAGTACTTGAAGAACCCGAGCTGGGTCAGGTTGAACGCCAGGCTGACGACGAGGAGCGTTCGCCGCCGCGCCGGCGTCGCGGCGCGTTCGAGGAGGAGCGCGCAGCTGAAGTCGACGAGCGTCGAGGCGAGCAGGAGTCCGAGGAACCGCCAGTCCCAGGACGCATAGAAGTAATAGCTCGCGATCAGCAGCAGCCAGTTCTGGGCGCGGTGCGGCAACACCCGATACGCGGCGTAGACGACCAGGAAGAACCAGACGAAATGCAGCGAGTTGAAGACCATCTGGCGCGCGCCTCAGCGAGGCGTGAGGGGGTGCTCCTGGCGGTAGAGCGGCCACTGCTCGGCCACGAACGCGTCGAGCGCACCCGCCACGACCTCGTGACCGCGTGGTGTCAGATGCACGGTTGTCTGGTAGAAGAGGTCCGGGCCGGGCAACTTGCGACGGAGCGCGGGCAGCAGATCGATACGTGGCAGCGGCAGCTCCGCCAGCGCGCGATCGAAACGCTCGCTGGCGCCGTCGCGGAGTAGCTCGCCACCGGCTTGCGTCACGGCCTGCGTCAACCGCTGGTAGTCGGGATCGTCGACCTGAAACCGCGCCGGCATCAGCGCGACCATGGTCGGCGCGCCGGCGCGAGACGCGACCGCGGCGATGTCCTCGATCGATCGCCGGGCGATCGCCAGGCCCTCGGCGATCCGCGGGGCCGGCGCTGCCGCGTAACTTTGCAGCGGCGGTTCCGGCGGCGCCATCCGCGGCGTGACCCGATCGGTGGCTGCCACGATCCGCAGCCGCAGAATCTGCAGCACCATGCTGCGGCGGACCAGCCGGCGCACGCGCGTGATCAGCGAGTCGCCGGCGGCGGCGGCCCTGCCGCGCGAGTCGCCCGAGAGCTTCGGCCGCGAACCGACCGCTTCTTCCGCGTCGTTGCCGACGAACAGGACCACGATCACGAGGTCGGGGCTGACGCGGTCGACGATTCTGCGAAAGAACAGCTGCTCCTCGATCGGCCCGAATCCCTGCACGCCGGCGTTGACGACGCGATAGCGCGTCGGGCCGCCGCGGGCGTTCAACCGCCGCTCCAGCAGCTCGCCGAAGGTGCGACCGAAGTCGACCTGGACCGAGAGCACCAACGAATCACCGAGCAGCACGACCCGCCGCTCGTTGGCGGCCTTCGGTCCAAGCTCCTCGTCGTCGCGGAAGCCATCGCCGTTGATGGCAATGTCGGCGGCGAACTCCGACGTGGCGAAGTGCGTCCGCGCGCCCGGTCTCAAGCGATAGCCGAGTACCGGGTCACCTTCGAACAAGCCCTGAAAGGACGGTGCCGCTTCGGAACTGCCCCACGTCCGCAGCGCCGCTTCGAAGAGGGCGAACTGAACCGCCAGGACCGCGGCAAAGAGCGCGAGGCGCCGCAGACGGTGCGAGCCCGTGCCGGCCGCCGGCGGGCTCATGCGGGACCGGTGGCGAGCGCCCTGGCGACCGCCTCGATCGTGGAGGCTGCCATTGCCGGATGCAACGGCAGCGACAGCACCTCGCGGCACGCCTGCGAGGCCAGTGGGCAGGCGGCCGGCCGCTCGCCGGCGAATGCCGCCTGGTCGGGCAGCGCGAACGGATAGTGGATCAGCGCTTCGATCCCGGTCGCGCGGAGGTGCGCCTGCAGTTCGTCGCGCGCCCGGCTTCGGATCGGGAACAGGTGATAGACATGGCCGGCATCGCGCTCGGGCGGTACGGCGATGGTGTGAACGTCGCGCAGCGCGTCGCGGTACGCGGCCGCATACTGGCGCCGCGCCGCCGTCCACGCCGGCAGATAGGGAAGCCGGGCGCGCAGCACGGCCGCCTGCATTTCATCCAGCCGCGAATTCACGCCGAACTCGGCGTGGCGGTACTTCTCCGACTGCCCGCCGTTGCGCAGCCGCGCCGCCCGCGCCGCGAGCGCGGGGTCGTCGGTCACCATCGCGCCGCCGTCGCCCAGAGCGCCGAGATTCTTGGTGGGGTAGAAACTGAACGCGCCACACGCCCCGAACGATCCGACCGGCAGGCCGCCGCAGGTCGCGAGATGCGCCTGGCAACAGTCCTCGACGACGGCCAGGTTGTGCCGGGCTGCCACCGGCATCAACTCGGCCATGTCCGCCGCCTGACCGTAGAGATGCACGGGCATGATCGCCGCGGTCTGCGCGGTGATGGCCGCGGCGGCGGCGCGAGGATCGAGCGTGAGGCGCTCGGGGTCGATATCGGCGAACACCGGCCGGGCGCCGGCCATCATGATCGCCAGCGCCGAGTAAGCGGCCGACAACGGCGACGTGATCACTTCGTCGCCGGGTCCGATGCCGAGCGCGCGAAGCGCGATCGCCAGGGCGTCGGTGCCGGTGTTGACGCCAACCGCGTGCCGCGCGCCGCACGCGGCCGCGAACTCGCGCTCGAAGGCGTCCACCTCGGGACCGAGCACGAACCAGCCGCGCTCGATCACCCGCGCGATCGCCTCCTTCACGCTCGCCGCGTCCTCGTGGAGCGTGAGCTCGAGAAACTTGATCACCGGGCGACGCCCTCGACCTGTGGTGCGTCGGCGGTGTACTCGAGCAGGTGGGCACGGTAGAACGCGATGGTGCGCTCGAGTCCGCTCCGCAGGTCCACCTCCGGACGCCAGCCGACGGCGCCGCGGAACTTCGCCGAGTCGGTGTAGAAGCTGCCGATGTCGATGCGCTTCTTCTCCTCCGGCCAGTCGACGAAGCGGACCGATCCGCTGCCGGCGACGTCGATCAGCAGCGCCACCAGATCCTTGTGGCTGATCGGCTCGTCTCCCCCGACGTTGAACACTTCGCCGTCGCAGGCGTCGGTCGCCCCCGCGCGCATGAATGCGTCCGCCGCGTCATCGACGTAGACGAAATCGCGCAGTTGCGATCCGTCGCCGAAGACCTGAATCTCCTGGCCCTCGATCGCCAGGCGGATGAACCAGCCGATGAATCCCTGGCGATTGTGGCGGATCAGCTGCCGCGGACCGTAGACGTTGGTCAAGCGCAGCGAGCAGGCGCGGATCCCGAAGACGTTGTTGTAGAGCAGGTGATAGGACTCACCCGCCGCCTTGTTGACCCCGTTGATATCGGCCGGGCGCACCAGGTGCGTTTCATCGACCGGCAAGCGATCCGGGCGGCCGTACACCTGGCGGGTGCCGGCGTAGACGACGCGGATCTGGGGATTGAACTTGCGGCACGCCTCGAGCATCGACAGCTGCGCGCGGCAGTTGATCTCGAGGTCGGTGTGCGGATCCCGCATGCTGTCGATGTGGCTCACTTGACCCGCGAGGTTGAAGATGATCTCGCGGTCGCGGACCAGCGCTTCCATCGAGGTGGTGTCGCGCACGTCCGAGATGTTCACGCGGACCCGATCCTCGAGGCCGTGAATGTTGAACGGATTGCCGCCGTAGTCGGGGAACAGCGAGTCGACGATCAGCACGTCGGCGCCGGCATCGGCGAGCTGCCGGACCAGATTGCTGCCGATGAAGCCGAGACCGCCGGTGACCATGACCTTCCGCGTGGCGTAGAAGGCCCGGTGATCGAGCATCAAAAAATACTATCGGCGGGAGGACGTGATGGCAAGCGCGCGATCGTATGCGGCTTCGAAGCGGCCGGCCGCGAATTCCCACCCGTATCGCGCCATCACGGCCGCGCGCCCGCCGTTGCCCAGGGTTACACGCCGGGCCGGATCGGCGGCCAATGTGGCAATGGCATCGGCGAGCGCCCGCGCGTCGCGCTCCGGGACGAGCAGTCCGGTGCGATCGTGCTCGATGACGCTGCCAATGCCGCCCGCCGGCGTCGCAATCAGCGGCGTGCCCGACGCCAGCGCTTCCAGCACGATGTTGGGCAGGCCGTCGACGTTGCCACTGTCGTCGCGGATCGACGGAACCACGACGACATCGGCGGTGGCCAGCCACGCCGCGACGTCGTCCTGTGAGAGGTTGCCCACAAAGCGGAGTCGCTCCTCCGTCAGCGCGTGCGCCGCGGCCTGATTTCTGAGGTCCGGCTCGAGATCGCCGGCGCCGGCAATCACGGTGACGACGCCGGCGGTGGCCGGCAGCTCCGCGACCGCGTCGACGAGATACTCGAACCCCTTCTTGCGGACCAGGCGTCCGGCGGCGAAGACGATCGGAACGTTGGCCGGAATCCCCAGGCTGGCGCGCCGTTTGGCGCGGATCAGCGGATCCGGACGGAAGCGCTCCGGATCGACGCCGTAGGGGACCACTTCGATGCGGCCGCGATCGGCGCCGAGCGCTTCGGCGCGGCGTCCAAGATCGGCGCTGCACGCCGTGATCGCTCCGGCCCGCCTGAACACCCGCCTGGCGACGAATCGCGCTGGGGCGAAGCGTTCCGCGACGTAGACGTCGGAGCCGTGCAGGCTGATCACGAGCGGCAGGCGTGGCGCGGCCGCCGCCGCAACCGGCCCGCCCGGGATGATCCAGTGCCCGTGCATGACCGTCGCGCCGTGACGCCGGGCGACGGCGCGGGCGGTGCGCCAGCCCGCCGCCAACGCCAGCGGTGCGGCCACGTACGCCGCCCCGCGAAGGCTGACGTCCGCACGCAGCGCTGCGGCGTAGCCGAACACGTTGAGCGACTCGAGCGGGGCGTACTTGTAGAAGTGGAACGTCACGCCGTTGTCGCGCTTGCCGCGCGCCACCAGCGGATGCCACGGCGCCACCACGTGGACGTCGTGGCCGCGGGCCGCAACCGACGTGGCGATTGGTTCCATGAAGGTGCCGACGCTGTCCCCCGGAAACCGCGGATACGAGCTCGTCACCATCACGACGACGTGGCGGGTCACGGCGATTTGCGGAACAGCAGGCGCCAGGGGGTGATCAGCGATTCGATGAGCACGGCTTTCGACACCTTCGATTGGCCTTGGCGGCGCTCGACGAAGATGATCGGCACTTCGCCGATGCGACATCCCGCCCGCCGCGCCTCGAACAGCATCTCCACCAGGAATGCGTACCCGTCCGAGACCATTCGATCGAGGGGCAGCCGCGCCAGCGCCTCGCGCCGCCAGCAGCGGAATCCGCTCGTGCAGTCCTTCGGTGTGAGGCTCGTGACCGCGCGGATGTAGCGGTTGGCGAACGCGCTGAGGAAGATGCGGTGCAGCGGCCAGTTCACCACGCTGACGCCGTTGAGGTACCGCGAGCCGATGACCACGTCGTGATCGGCGGTGGCGGCAGCCAGCGCCGGCAGGTACTCCGGGTTGTGCGAGAGGTCGGCGTCCATCTGGCACACCAGATCGACGGTGGAGTCGGCGATCGCCTTGCGCAGCCCGTCGATGTACGAACGGCCCAGGCCGCGCGGGCCGGTGCGGTGCATGACTTCGACGCGGCCGGGATATTTCCCCGCCAGCCCGTCAGCGACTGCGCCGGTGCCGTCGGGAGAACCGTCGTCGACGACCATCAGGCGGAAGTTGGGATTGGCCAGCACGCCGGCGGCGACCAGCGGCAGGTTGTCCTTTTCGTTGTAAGTCGGGACGACGACGAGCACGCGGGGATCGCTCACGATCGCGACCTCCCCGCGAGCAGCGACGCCGCGACAATCAGCATGGGATCGATGGTCGGAATACGGAAACGCTCCTGAGGAAAGAACATCAGACACATGATCGCGGTCGCGCCGCCGAGCAGAAACATCGCGGTCGGCTGGCGCGGGCGGTGACCCAGCGCGCCGGCGACGGCGAACGGCAGTACCAGCAGGTACGGAACCGTCGTCGCGGCGCGGTATCTCGCGGAGTGTAGCGCATACGACGGCCCGACGGGGACCACCAGATAGAACAGCTTGCGGGCCTCGAGCCCGGCCCAGCTCGCGGGGTGTGATCGAATCCATCCGAGCGCGTCGGCATAGTAGAGCGGCTCGAGCGCTTCGGATCGAAGATCGGGATGGGCCGCGCGAAACTCGAGATCCGCGGCCTTCAGCGCCGGGTTGGCGGCGAGATCACCTTCACCGCGTGCCAGGGGATGGTTGCCGGTCCAGAAGGTCACGCCGCCTTCCGACGCGATCAGCACGAATCGATCGTAGGTCTTGAAGTTGCGCACCGTCCAGGGCGCGAGAACAACGGCGCAGGTGCATGCCGCGATGGCCGCGGCGCGGACCTGTCGGCGCGCGAGCAGCCAGAGGAGCGCGAGCGCGAGAAAGAACAGCATCGCCGGTCGCACCAGGGCTCCCGCGCCGGCGAGCGCTCCGAAGGCGACCGCCCGTCGCCAGGTGCGTCCGCTCGCGTCGCCGTCGCCGTCGACCAACCGCTGCAGCACGAGCGCGGCGGCGAGCGCCATCGCGCAGAACCAGGACTCACTGAGCACGTACGCGGAGATGAAGACCAGCGGCGGATAGATGGCGGCGACAATCGCCGCTGCGACACCGGCCGCGGGCCCTGCGCTGCGCCAGGCCAGGAGGCCGATCAGCCAGACCGCGATGGCGCCGACCGCCGCCTGGACGATCTGCACCAGCGGCGGAGCGCTGGTGGCGTCGAGCCGGCCTGCGTTCAACAGCGAGAGCAAGAACGGGTATCCAGGGGCGCGGCCGAACTGCTGTGCCGTGCCGGTGTCGAGGCCGGCGTCGTACACCAGACCCTTGCCGGTCGCGAGGCCGTGCGCGAGCGCGAGGTACTCGCGCTCGTCGTGCGTCAGCGGCTTCCCTGTCCAGTAGAGCAGTCCGAAGGCGATTCTGAGGATCAGGCCGGCCGCGACCGCGACGAGCATCACGCGGCGCGCGCGGGTGGCGTCGGCGATCATGGCGGCGCTACGGTCGTCCTTCGAAGCGCATCGCGGAGATCTGCTCGGAGACGAGGCCGACGAGGAACACGCCGACCGCGAACAGGATCAGCAGCATGGCGCCGTTGGGAATGCGGCCGTGCACCGCGACATTCCAGACGAGATACAGCAGGCCGACGACAAAGGTGACGAGTGAGATGGGCACGAAGATTCGCATCGGGCTGTAGATGGTCACAATCCGCAGAATGATGAGGAAGAACTTCGTCCCGTCGCGCGCCAGTTTGATTTTCGAGCTGCCGGTGCGCTGCCGGGCTTCGATCGGCTCGAAGGCGACGTTGTAGCCGGCTTTGATGAAGGCGAGCGTGGTAGTCGTGGGTGTCGAGAAGCCGTTGGGCAGGAGGTGGAGGAACTCGCGCAGGTGCTCGCGGCGCGCGCCGCGAAATCCCGACGTCAGATCCGGGATCTCACGCTCGGTCAGATAGCTGGCCAGCCGGTTGAGCGCGTCGTTGCCGAAGCGTCTCGCCTGCGTGGCCTGCGTCGACGTCGAGCGCGCGCCGATGACCAGGTCGTAGTCGCCGAGCCGCGCCACGATCCGGCGCGCATCGCCGGGGCTGTGCTGGCCGTCGCCGTCGACGATCAGCACGAACTCGCCGGATGCCTTGCGGATGCCGCTCTTGACGGCCGCGCCATTACCCTTGTTGTAGGGATGCGTGACCACCGTCGCGCCCGCCTGCGCCGCGTGCTCGCCGGTGCCGTCGCTCGAGCCGTCGTCGATGACGATGATTTCGTGCCACGGGCCGGCGTCGGCCAGCGCCGCGATCACGTCGGCAATGATCGGACCCTCGTTGTAGGCCGGGATGACGACCGACACCGCAGTGGTTTCCGCCATCGGCTAGCGTGGCCAGCGTCCGTCGGCGCCGCTCTTCGACAGCACCGGCCGTTCGTCGCGGTCGTCGGCGCCGCGGTCGGCCGGCGTGGCCATTTCGAGACCGCGAATGCGATAGACGAGATCTTCGAGCAGTTTGCGGTTGGCCGAGATCAAGTCCGCGAGCAGGCCGATGAGCACGATGAACATGCCGATGATCATCAGCACCGCGGCGAGAATCAACGACTGGATGTGGCTGGTGCCGTAGCCACGATCTACGAACAGGAAGGAATAGACGAACCGCAGGACGATCGCGAATCCGCCGCTGAATACCAGCAGGCCGATGTAGGTGAACACCTTCAGCGGTTCGTACATCGCGTAGATGCGCACGATCGTCGCCGCCGAGCGCTTGATGTACGAGAACACGCTGTCGAACAGACGCGAGCTCCGGGTGCGCGGGTTGCTGGTGATCGGCACGTGCGCAATCGCCATCCGCTTCTTGCCCGCCTGGATGATCGACTCGAGCGTGTACGAGAACTCCGAGACGATGGTCATGCGCAACGCCGCGTCGCGCGTGTAGGCGCGGAACCCGCTGGTCGTATCCGGCACCGACGTGCCCGACACCTGCCGCACGACCCAGCTGCCGAACCGCTGCAGCTGGCGCTTGCGCCACGACATGTGTTGCACCTCGCCGATGTTGCGGTCGCCGATGACGATGTCCGCCTCGCCGCTGAGCAGCGGCTGCAGCAGCTTCGGGATCTCGTGGCCGGGATACTGGTTGTCGGCGTCGGTGTTGACGATGAAGTCGGCGTGCTGTTTGAGGGACGCGTCGATGCCGGCCGCGAAGGCGGCGGCGAGCCCCTTGTTGCGGCGCAGGCGGACGATGTGCTCGACCCCGGCCGCGCGCGCCACGTCCGACGTGCCATCGCGCGAGCCGTCGTCGATGACCAGGACTTCGATGACGTCGATGCCGGGGATCGAACGGGGCAGGCCGGCCAGCGTCGCCGGCAGCGTCTCTGCCTCGTTGAGGCACGGAATCTGGATGATGAGCTTCGTCAAGTCTTGTCCGGGGGGCTTCGCCCCCCGGAGCCCCCCTACTGGCTCGCTGGCGGGGCCCCCTGCGCCCCGCGCCGCTCGCCAGGCTCACTCGCTAGCGCTCGTTCGCGCCATCTATGAGATGAGTCAAGTTCCGAACGGTCGGCCTGCCGACTTTGGCAATTATGGCTATTCTGAACGGTTTGGCAATGCAGGGGCGTTATTCCACCAGCCGTTCGATCACGCCGTCCCACGTAATGCGCGCCGCCACGTCGTGGCCGGCGCTCCCCAACGACGCCGCCAGGCGACGGTCGGCGGCGAGCCGGTTGATGGCCTGGGCGACGGCTTCGGGCGCCGGTTCGCAGACGATGCCGTTACTCCCGTCGACGACGAACTCGTTCGGACCGCCCGAATCGGTACAGGTGATGACCGGCTTGCGCGCGAGGAACGCTTCGAGCGTCACGTAGCCGAGGTCTTCGTCATAGGGCGGATAGGCCACCGCCAGCGCGCCGGCATACAGCTCGATCACGCGGTCGTCGTCCACGCGCCCCAGGAACGTGACGCGGTCGGCCACGCCGGCGGCGTGCGCCGCCCGCTCGACGTTCTCGCGTTGCGTGCCCTCGCCGGCGACGATGAGATGAACCGGGCGATCGACAGCGGCCATCGCGCGGACGATCAGATCGACGCGCTTGACCGATTCGATGCGGCCCACTGACAGCACGTAGTCTCCGTACGGGCCCGCGCTCAGCCGCGAGGCCAGGCGCGGCGGATGATAGAGCGTGGTGGCGGGCAGGCCGTTGTACTTCTCGAGGCGGGACGCGATGGTGCGAGCGATCGTGTACACGGCGCGGCATTCGCCGAGCATCGTAGTGTCGAGGCGAACGAGATTGTCGCGAAGGCCGACGTCCTGCTCGCTGTGGCTGAAATCGCTGTAGGTCGTTCCGCACAGCTCGTACGCGGCGCGGTACTGATGGACGAGCCAGGCGACCTTTCGCGGATGCCGGGCGAAGTAGGTCGGGAACTTCGAAGCAATCACGACATCGACGGGGCGTCCGTTGCTTTCGCTCAGATCGAGCAGACGCCACGCCGCCGCGTGCGGCAGGATCTCGTCCTTCGGATACCACTTGAACGGGATGCTGACGAGCTCGGCAAGATAGCCGCGCGCCCGAAGCTCGCGCACCAGCTCGCGCACGAGGATCTCGGCGCCGCCGTGCACGAACGGCACCTGCGCCTCGAGAACCAGGACCGTCTTCACAATTACGTGGCGTGGCGGAAGTTGATGACGTCTCCGTCCTGCACGACGTACTCCTTCCCCTCGAGGCGAAGCTCGCCGTGATCGCGGCAGGCGGCGATCGATCCGCGCGCCAGCAGCTGGTCGTAGCGGACCACCTCGGCGCGGATGAAACCGCGCGAGATGTCGCTGTGGATCTCACCGGCGGCCAGCACCGCGGTCGTGTTGCGCGGGATCGACCAGGCGCGGCATTCGTCCTCGCCGACGGTGAAGAACGAGATATAGCCGAGCAGATCGTAGCTGGCGCGAATCACGCGATCGAGACCCGACTCGCGCAGCCCGAGATCGGCCATGAACGCCGCCGCGTCCGCCGGGTCGAGCTGCGCGATCTCCAGCTCGATCTTCGCGCAAATCGGCACGGCGCGCGTCGCCGCGCCCGACAGGAACGCGTCGAGGCCGGCGAGGTGGACGGCCTGGTCCGCCTGCGACAGATCGGCTTCGTCGAGGTTCAGCACCAGGAGCAGCGGCTTGGCCGAGAGGAACTGGAAGCCGCGCAGGCGCCGCGCGTCTTCCTCGCTGAGGCCGAGGGCGCGCAGCGGCTGACTGGCCTCGAGCGCCGCGCGGCAGCGCACCAGGATCTCCTGTTCCTTGCGCGCGTCCGGGTTCGCCCCCTTCTTCAGGTCGCGTTCGAGGCGTTCGAGGCGCTTCTCGACGACCCCGAGATCCGCGAGGATGACTTCGTCCTCCATCGTTCGCACGTCGCGTGAAGGATCGATCGAGCCCGCGGGGTGCGGCACCGCCGGATCCCTGAACATGCGGACGACATGCAGCAACGCGTCGGCGTTGCGAAACGGCGCGAGATCGAGAAGCGCCTGCGCGCCGGTCTGCGCACCGCCGGCGCCGGCGACGTCGGCGAACTCCACCGTCGCCGGGACGTGTTTCCGGGGATTGAAGAGCGCGGTCAGCCGAT
>Ga0075421_100004564_pt1 | contig 16721 bp, 13 predicted proteins | sample SoiMetdeltSBSDD5_FD_75292 | JGI IMG/M metagenome (GOLD analysis project Ga0075421, IMG submission 75292) | Bulk soil microbial communities from a Populus tree surrounding site in Tennessee, USA - Soil MetaG P. deltoides SBSDD5 | ecosystem: Environmental > Terrestrial > Soil > Tree plantation...
CCGCGGACGTGCGAGCCAGGACCGGGCAGTTTGGTGCTGGTTCAGGCCGACGGAGCGATGAACATCTCGTCGAGCCGCCTGAACTTCCTTCCACAGAGTTCACCGATGTGGGGCGACCAGGGATTCCGGGATCCGACGATGCGCACACGCACGGCAGGCCGACGCTTCATCGCATCCCTTTCGCTGGCAGAGGTGCGGTTCGATGCGCGAGGGTTTCTGAGCTGGCTTAGAAACGAGGGGGTCGCGGTCGCTGACATCGCGTCGTTTGGTCTGCTTTTCACGGGAGACGGCGAGGCGATCGCCATCCAACCGGTCGCCGCGGATGGCCGGACTAGGTTTGGCACGATCGCGACCCTATCAGACGACACGGTGTATCAGATCATGCCCGTACAGCGGAGCAATGGGTACTACTTCTACATCAGGGGCGGGGCGTTCAGCGTGTGGACGCTCCTCGACGTTTACCGAACGGGTGCACAAGATGTTTGCTTCGGGTGGAGCAATCACTCGCAGCGTGGGTCCGTTGGCGAACTGCTCATCCCTGACAACCTGTGGGTGCCCCGCCCGCTCGTTGCCGATAGCCTGCGGGCGAGGGATGTCAATCGCAACTACACGCTGCGGGGCGCGAACAATCCCATCATCCATCATTCGAACATCCCGGACCCGAACGAGAAAGAGCAGTATGTGCCGGCCCCTGTGCGCGTCCCGAACAATGACATCTGGATCTACGTGAAAGGCACGAACACCATCTACGGCTGGAAGTCCGTCGATGACGGTGAAACGTTTACGCCGCAGAATGATGGCCGTCCTGTGATCGACAAGGGTCCGATAGGGTCTTGGGAGGCTCGGGCCGTTCGCGATCCTGCAGCAGTGCATGACGCCAACAATGGCCTCATTCACCTCTACTACAAGGGCTGCCTGAACGACATTGAGAGCGAGTGGTCGATCGGGCATGCCACCGCGCCCGACGCCAACCCGGCCAGTATGACCAAGGATCCCGGCAACCCAATCCTTACGAGGGAGATGCTGCAGGCGCAGCTCGGACTAGCCGCGACACCGACTGATCTGGCGCTCTCGGACGTCATCATGATTGGTGACACATTCTTCTTCTATGGAGTGTTCCAAGACTCTGGCGACCACCGCCGCTTCAAACTCTGGTACGGTACGGGACCAACCTGGAACAGCATTACCGCCAAAGGCATCATTTTGTGGCCGTCGATGGCCGAACTCGGTGGCGACCTTCTGTACGCTCCGAGCGTCTTTCGTTGGCCGGGCACCTCGAGCTACATCATGATTTTCGATTACGGCGTGGACAACCACAAACGTCCCAATAGCCGTCGGCTGCGGGTCGCTACGTCCGAAAATGGCATCGACTGGACGGTCTGCTCGTCACAGGTTCTTCGGCCCGAGGACGGGTTGGGATGGGAGAGGAACTGGGTCTACGGCGCGTCGATTCTCAAAAGTAGCACGCCACCATTCGTCGACCCAATCGAAATTGCCGGCAGGTACCTGCTCTACTACTCTGGTCACGACGGAAACACGGCGGAAACCGGCCTGGCGTTCTTGCAAGACAGCGCCGCAAACACGGTCGAACGCACCTTCCCCGTGCGCACGCTTGGACCGAGTGATGGCCTCGGTGATCCGGACTCGAGCGGCGACGGCGGAACGGCTTGCACAGTACTGAGTGGCGCGTGGGAGTTCATCGGCGATGGGCTGACGTCCTATGGGCCGCCACCGAACACCGCAGGGGGCGCATGGGTGGCGACCTACGACGCTGGTCGGGCCGACATTGTGATCGAGGCGGTCGTCAACACGGGTCCGGCGTCCGTCAACACCGTCGGTGTGGTCGTGCGCTTTGTCGACAACTACAACTTCTGGTCCGTCGTGCTCAGCGTCGACGGCAATGACTTTCGGATCACGGAACACAAGGGAGGAACCTTCTTCGACCGAGCGAAAGCGTCAGTCGCGGTCGCGCCGGACACCGAACACCGGCTCACGGTAATAGTCCAGGGGGATTCGATTCAAGCCCGCGTCAACGACAGCACGACGATCGTCCATGCACCCGCTCTGCTCAACAGGTTGGCGACACGGCATGGTGTCTATGCCGCTACACCACGAACCAGAATCCAATCATTCGTCATGCACGCCCGCGAGCCCGACGAGCGGATTCCGAACTGAGGATTCGCGTGCGTGACGGAACGGGCCAGGTAAATGTTCTCAACAGGCCGACGTTCATTGAGCAGTTCACGAACCTGTCGCGATCGATACAAGTTCTGATCGATCACTCGCACAAGGCCCGAAGAGCTCCTCTCAGAAGTCCCCGTCGAATGACGGGGAAACATCCACGCCTCGGCGCGGTCCAAAGACGTCGGGCTGCCGATGGTCATGGACGTCATGAACGCCAAAGACACCCGCGATCAGATCAAGATTTTCGTCGAGGTCGCCCCTTGTAGTGTCCGGTGCCTGCGGCGAATCGGGAAGCCGGATCGTTCAGCCTGCTCGTACATAGTACTTGAGCAGCCCACCCAGACGTTGGTGTCGACGCACTCGACCGAGACGCCCGTTCGCACGCTGACCGTCAGTCGGTTCATTGTCCAGCCGTTGGTGATTTCCGATCGCGATGATAATGAGCGCTAAATCCCGCGAGGGCCTGTCCCGGAGACCGAGATGTGGATCACGGGCGGGAGCTTACATCCCGCAATGTCCCATTGCCAACCAGGTCGACCGAGACGTGGGACACTACAGAGACTGTACTTGAGTGTCGTCAGGTTGTCTTGGGGTAAACGGGCCGCTGTCCAGTAATGCCCCAGATCAGTTTGTCGAACGCGCGATCTGGTTCGGCGCGAAAGTCCACCCAGGTCATTTGTCGGAGAAACAACGGCAAGTCAGGTACCAAGGGGGCGTTCGGCAGGATGACCGGAATCAGCGGGCAGTCGCGGCGTACGAACTCGTCGATGAATGCACGCAACTCTCGATTCTGCCACGGGCCCACTCCCGATTGTCCAACGAAGACCGCAGCAGAGTCGATCCTACTGATCTGACGCTCGAGCAGCTCCTGCCACGGACGGCCGGGACGGAGCTGGTCAACGTCAAGCCAGGGAGTCAAGCCGCTAGCCCAGAGCCGGTCGCAGATTTCCTTCACCTCGCGCTTGTCCGCTGAGTTGTGGCAGAGAAACACGTCGAAATGCTCTGGAAGAGTCTCGGCTGGCGAGGTAATCTGTTTGCGATCTTCAGGCAGTGATGTCGTTGCCGTCCCGGTGTAGTTCGGGTGCGGACTTCGTTGTGCCCATCGGTAAGCGCGCGGAGCAATTGCCGCAAGTGCGAGTAACGCGACGACCGCGACGGCCGCCAGCGACCACCCCCAGATCCAAGAACGACCGGCTGCCTCCGGCGCCCGCACTGTTTGCGGATTGGAGAGGGTCGATTGACGAGGGTCGCGGGCACCGGGCGCATCCCCCTCCGCTCTCGGTAGTGTGGACACTCCTGAGATCGCGTGCCCCGTCACGTTGTCCGTAGTAAGCGACTGTGACGGAAACATCGCGAAGACGCCGACCCATTTACCCTCGTTCGGCAGCGAGACCAGCAGGCCGCCGTCCTGCCACACACCGTCTTCGTACTTAAATTGGTCGGTATTGCCTTGGTTGTAGTGCAAGTCGTGTACGCCGTTGCCAGGCACGAAACCGAACCATTTATCCCGGATCTCGGGTTCCGGTCCCCACCGTCCACCGAACGCATATAGCCTGGCGTTCGGGTCAGCCGAGATTCTCTTAACGAGCGCTGCGAGCTGGTCGGAAAGGTCCTGGAGGCGGTAGAACTGAATGTGGTCCAACTGGAAGAGATTTCCGCGGAGATAGTCCAATCCCTCCTTCGAGGTTTGAGTCATCGGGTGCCACCCATCGGGCAACCGCGAGATGCGGTCGGTAATCGGGTGCCGGAAATCTTGGAGTATCGCTACCCGCTGCTGGGTCTCGCTCGGCCCCTCGAGCGTGAAGACCACACGGAAATGGACATTGCCGCCATTCGCGAGTATCTGGAAATGCGATGATGGCCCAGTGCTCAGTCGGGTGTCGACGAGCCGAGCCTTCAAAACGCCGTAATCTCGGATCGCCGCGTGGCCTTCGTACGAAAGCGTCATCATCAGGCCGACCAGACCGAACACGAGGCGTTTGACCATGATGCGTGGAGATCCCGCTCCTAATGGGCTGATTACCGCACCGTCGTGCGCGTCGTCGTCCACTACGAGTGGTCGAAGTTCGGCGGACCCGGCGGGAACGGTAGCTTGGCCGCGAGCACGGCTGGGGATGATACCGTATGGCTGCTGGCCCGAGCGCTGGCGTTGGCAGTTATCGGCGGTCCCGCTGCGATGCGGTGTTTTTGAGGAGCACAGGGATCGATTCGTCGTCGGATGCGAGCGTAGCTCACCATTTCGTAGCCTCTCTCATTTGGGCATCCCACGCCTGCGAGCCACGCCCACAATACCCCATCAGCCGACGTGAGGCGAAGGCGCGGGCGTCTCGAACGATGCACGACAACCAGCTGGTGCCGGAGCGCGGCGATTTCCAGATGCAGCGAGGCGCGTGAGCGGACCATGAATGGAGCGAGTGGAGCAGGGAACGGAGTAGGACGCGGTGCCCAGGTTCTTGAGGGCACCTCGGATGCGCGTGTAGCCCCACCCTTGGATTCTCCTCTGCCATCCGCCGGACCAATGGGCGGATTTTACAGCGCGATGCGTCGTTCCGTGCTTGGCGCAGGTCCATTTGCGGGCGATGAGCTGCCTGTGCCAGCGGAGCAACGTGTCCGGCGTGACGATCGTCGTGATCTCGTGCAGCGCGTGACGGCCAAGCCCGTAGGCTCGCGCGGCAAGTTGCCGTCGGTCGTCAGACGCGATTCTCTTCCACGAGGTACCCGATCACGTCTTGCTGACGTCCACTGAGCCAGCCCGCGAGGGCCGCGAGTAGTATGTGAAGAGAGGCAACGGAAACAACCACGGCGGCGCCAGCCTACTCCACCGACGAAGCTCCCATGGCGGAGCGTCGGGCCGAGTTCTGGGACACTTTTATGAAGCGGCGTGTCAAGTAACCCCGTTGGTCGGGGCAGAGTCGATCTGTCGTGGACACACCTCCAGTGAGCGCGCAGCCCCTGCACCCAGCCTCAGGGTGCGCGCGCGAACGGGTCAGAAGCGAGACGCGCCGTCAAGTGCTCTGTCCTCGCCCACTCCGACAGCGAGGTGCTCACCCTTTTATTCGCGCTCTCTGTGACACATCAGTGTGCCGGCGCAGGATACGGTTCGACGGAGGAGTCGCGCAGTCTACGGGACGGCTCTCACCGGCGGCCAAGTGTCCCAGCGCGCTGACTCCTCCAGCTTGACGACGCTGGATCGTTACCTCAAGGCCGCGCTCGTCGCGCCGTCGACTCTGGGCGCGGCCACCTGGCGTGACAGGCGAATCCGTGCGTCGTCATACGCCGCCTGGTCTCGCCACATCGCGAACAGAATGCGCGCGATGCGGCGCGCCAACGCCACCATCGCGATCTTCTTCCCGCGACGCCGGGCAATGCCCTGCGCCCAGGCCCGGAGCGCGGCCGTCCGAGGGTCTGTCGATCGCGACATCCGCCACGCGGCTTGCACGAGCAAGGCTTGGACCGGTGGATGCGCACTGCGCACCACGCGCCCGCGCCGTTGCTGCTCGCCTGAGCTGTACTCGCCCGGCACCAGACCCAGATAGCTGGTCACCTGCCCGGCCCGAGCGAAGCGCGAAGCGTCATCCAGCGCCGCGACGTAGGCACTCGCGGTGATCGGTCCAATGCATGGCACCGTCGTGAGACGGGCGACGACAGGATCGTCCGCCACTAATGTCGCGAACGTGGCGTCAGCCTGCGTGAGTTCCTCGTTCAGCACCGTGATCAGATTGCGCAATGGTGACAGCGTGGCGGCGATCGAGGACGGCAGGTCGAGGGCGCTCAACCGCGTCAGAAAACTCTCGCTGCTGCCGCTGCGAATCCGCAGGCCCGCGCCACGAGTCATCGCGCGGGCCAGTGCGATCGCTCGAGTCCGACTGTCCGTCAGTTCCCGCCGGATGTTGAGCTGGCACTGCACGGTGCGCTGCGCCGCCGATCGTCGATGCGCGGCGCGATAGTACCCGCGTCGACACGCCTCCGCCAACGCGGCGACATCCCGCCGATCCGTCTTGATGCGCCGGCTGCGCTGACTGTACATCGGCGTAAAATTGGGATCCGCGACAATCACCTCGTGGCCGAAGCTCTCGAGGTGCTGCGCGACCCACTCACTCTCGGTTGACGCCTCCAACAGGATGCGCATCCGCGGCCGACCCCAGAACAGACCGGTGAAGCGCTCACGCGTCGTGGCGATTCGATAGTCGCCGATCTCGCCGTTTTCCTTCACCAGCCGAGTCTGACTTTCCTGCTTGTGGAGATCGATGGCACCATACTCCATGGCTGGTCTTCTCCTTGCGCCTCACGAGCGCGTTCAGCAAATGTGGAGCGAAACTACCACCTCGCTGAGGAGACCAGCCGCTTCATCTTATCTACGCGAGCGAGAACCACCGAAGCAGATCGGCGAGGAGGGCCAGAACGAAGCGAGGCCTCACCGGAGGGCCGATGATACTCGGCCTCTGTGCGCGACCCGCGGCCGATTCGGAACCCGCCGCAGCGCCCTCCCCTTCTGGCCAGATCGTGGACGCAAAGAATATTTTGCGGAGTACACCGATGCGCCGTGCCCAAATCTCCATGTAGCAACGCACTGGGACCGGCGGCAGCCGATAACAGTTTCGTAATTCGACCACCTAATTCGCCGCTCGCACGCTCGAATTCAGCAGCCACTTCCTCCCGCCAGTAACCTGCACTCTGCAACAAAGCCTGCATTCGCTGCAATTGCCAGCCAGCGCCCGGTCAAGGCTTCCAAGACACGTCGATTGACGACTTTGAACGCCTTCGGCACCGCTGTTGCTCATTAGGTGTCCGGCATTCGAAAGAGTTTGTGGAAGAGATCCCAGGTCGTGAGCCGGGACACTGCGCCCGTTGGTGGTGCCGAATCTGGCGATCGGCGGATGCTGCAGCCGGAGGACCTGCTGGCTCGCTTCGCGGCGGCGAGTTACCAGGACCTAATCAAGGTGGTCATGCCCGCGTTCCCCTACCGCCGGTAACCGCCTCTGACCGCTTCGTTCAACGAGGATCTCGACAAACGATACTGTTCACGCAAGGCTTCAACGAGGTCTCGGATGACGGCTGCAAATTCAGGGAGTGCGTTTTGGTGACGGCACGGAGTTTAGAACGGATGTTCCGACCAGCGGCGGTTGAATGAGCGAGGAGGCTCCCCTTGACTGAATCAAAAACACACACGCACAACCAATCTGTACATGTCCGGCTTTTCGTCGTATTGGCCGGGGCAGTGATCCTTACAGGATTGCTCTGGCCTTCAGTCGCCGTCGGAGAAGTTCGCCGGATTTGCAAGGTGTCGTACCAGACACGATTTGGTTGGTCAGAGGAAGTAACTGCCGAGATCACTTTCGTGACCGGGCAGGAGCTGAACAAGTCGACCCGGACGTTTGACTACAATCCCTACAGCAACTACGCCTTAATCTGGTTCGAGCCTGGCAGAGTGGCGATTTTGCAGCATGATGGCACCGTCTTCGGAGTCGGACCCGAGTTCGACAACGAAGACTTCGTGAAAATGTTTCAGTTCGTGTCGACAAGCGATTTTTCGCAACTCAACGACGATCCTAGCGCCTCCCGGAAGTGGCGAGTGAAAGCGAAGGATTTCATCAAGTTTATCGATCCGAGAGTCGAGCGCTAGGACGAGGCCAAAACCCTTCATCGCTGTCGCTGACGGATTTCGAAAACAAACTGCAATTCGGTCGATGGTGAAGGAGACCTTGCGATCTCGCGCAGCACCTGCCGCCCACCCGGTGCCCGCGCGGCAAGTTTCCGCCGGTCGTCATCGGTGAGCCGGAGGCGCCGCCCACCCAGCTGTCGCCGCAACACCCGATTCTCCTCCATCAGGTACGCCAGCAAGTCGGCTCCCGCTGGTCCAGCCAGCTGGTCACCGTGAGCAGCAACATCTGGAAGGCCGAGACGTCGATCACGTCTGGGAGCTTACATCACCCCCGATTTCGCATGCCCCACAACGGAGGCCGAGGCGTGGGACACTACGCGCTACACGGACGCGAAGAGGAGGAGCCCCTATATGACACTGACGAAGGCGTTCGCGCAGTTTGGCGCGAGACTCGGGAATGTGCGGTGGCAATGCTCCGCACTGGCCGAAGATGGCGCATTGGTATTTAGTTGCTGGAGCAGCCATCTGACCTCCGAACGGGGTGGCCGGACTTATCAGTACACGTGGGCCGAGTGGGGCACAGGCAATCCGCAGGGCCGCAAGTTGCTGCAGTCGCACTTGCAACTGGCGTTGGAGGAGCACCGCCCTGTGCGTCTTGTCATTGCGACCCTGCACCGACCGGAGGATCGGACACGCATTACGACGGATGCGAGCCCGTTTCCAAAAACGTTCTCCGTGGACCCGACGGTGGTTGGCAGAGTGCAACAGGTCGATAACCATGGCTTCGTCATCGTGTTCCGGCCTATCGAGGGTGCGGCCAAATGACAACGATTGCAGCGCATACCTGATTGAGGCGCGCTGTCCCGCGCTCCCCCGCTCTCGCCACCTCCCCGTCGCGGTCACCGACGGCAGCCGGATCGAAAACATCAATAAAACTGGGGGGCGGTTCTGGACCGATTGCTCCTCACACAAGGCGAGCGGAATCCGTCCGAGTCCTGAGCGACGTCCTCGGTGCCCCGCGGCCATCGCGCAACTGAGCGGCAATAAGTGTGCTGCGGAGCCACCATTCGTCGAAGTTCAAGGTTCAGCCAACCTCGTAGACTCGGTAACCGACCCACCCTTTCGACAAATCAACCTGACCGACTCCCACGGCCACGATCTTGTTCAACCAGGCATACTTGTCCGAGCCGGTCTCGAAATATGGCGTGGTGCGGAAATAGTAGTCGGCCGGGGGCACTGCTTCGCCCGCCAGGACCCGAGGCAGGGCGGCGCCAGCGGCGATGCCTTCGTAGCGCATGTAGATCAGCGCTTCGTCGTCCGTCTTGATCGTGATGCGGACGTCGAGTTGCCCTGCCCCATCGGGACGCACAAGCAGCCAGTCGCCTCCGCTTCCGTGGAGTATCTGGCCGCGCACTCGATCTCCGCTGATGGTCCCGCTGCCTTGGCCGACCACGGCCAGCATTCTGTGACCCTGAGGTGTGTCTCCGAGATCATCGAATCGCTCGAGGGTGGCGCTGAGGTCGAACAGGGGCTTGAGCTGTGGGGACGGGTACGGATGCGGCATCGATATTTCCTTCTGAAGGAGGCAGACAACTACCCGCTCATCGGGCCGAGGCGGGAGCCACACGTTTGCAGGTCGTGGTGATCATAGGGGAATCGAATCACTAAAGTAACGGCGGAGTCGCAACGAACGGAAGCATTGGGCCGCCCTACCGGCGGGGCCGCCGGATGCAGCGTCCGAAGGTCTCAGGCGGAGGGTTCCCTGCCCCCGCGGGGGGCTGCAGCGAGCCAGTTGTCAGCGCGGCCAGGGATCACAACCGCCCCTCACGATTGAGGCAGTCGGCCCATCCTCCCCCGCTCCCGCCACCTCCCTGTGGCGGTGACCGACGGGAGAATCGTCAGTTTTGCAGTAAGCGCCGTACAGGCAAGACGAAGTGGACCTGATTCGCAAATTGACGGGCGAACGGGTTCCGGCCCCGGTTGGTATGCGGCGTTGAGGCGGCGGCCTCTGGTCAGGCCCTTCCCCTTCGACAGAGATGCGGGGTGCCACGGGTGATGCGAGCAAAGGCGGGGCCCGTGGTGAGGCCGGGGTCGCAGCGTCTTCCGCGGAACCCCGGCCCGTCTTCGACTAGGTGGATTTGCCCCTGGTGGACTTTCCTTCCTCGATCACTGTCATCGGCCCGCCGTCAAACGAAGCCTCCAGCTTGAAGGTGTAAGAGGTGGGCGTTTCTTCGGTGACCGTCGCGCGGATCTTCATGGCCTTGCCTTCGACGGTGGTTTCATCGAGCCACGTCCAGACCTTGCCGTCGACCTGGCCGCGGACGAAGATGTTGTCGCCGAGACTGGACAGCGCGTAGTAGGTATACGCCTTCCGCCCCGGGTCGTAGCTCATGATCGCCTGGCCGGTCACCGCGCCGCGCGGACCCGTCCCCTTCGAGCGGCAGACCAGCTGGAACCCGCCCGCGAACCACTCGCATGTCTCCGATCCCGACATCTTCCCCGCCGGCCCTATTGGCGAGGCTTTGGCTTCCCCCTGGTACGCCCACTGTCCGGCGAAATATCCGATCCGTTTGTGCTCGGCGCCGGGCTTCATTGGCGGGGGCTGGGTGAGGGCGGCCGACGAAATCAAGACCAGCGCGGCCGCGGTGCAGAGGATGACTTTCATGGCGCCTCCTTCGACGCGAAGCGGTTGTCCTTCCGCCGCCGCGGATGGTAGCAGAAACGAGGGCGGACCGGAGAGGCCTGCTCCTGCAGGCAGACGGAGGAAACGGGAGGGCTCAGGCTATCGCCGTGCCGGCTCGAAGAGCTCGATGGGATTGCCGTCGGAATCTTCGAGCTGAATCTGTCGACCACCTGGGCCGGGACGATAGGAAACATTAGGGGCGTCTCGCGGTCAGCATAACGCCGTTTCTCGGCTTCAGCCGTACAGATTCGCGCTCAGGAATTCGTTGCGAAACTTGCCGTGCGGGTCGCACTGAGCGACAAACCGCTTGAACTCGGCGCACTTTTCGTAACGTTGCTGGAGCTGTGCCGACGGGATAGTAAAGAGCTTGCCCCAGTGCGGCCTCACCTCGAATGGCGTCAGCTCCCGTTCGATCATCGGCAGCACCTTTCTCACCGATTCCCAATCCTGCTTCCAGGTGAAGTGAATCGCGAGGGTGGGGCGCTTGTAACAGGGGCTCATCCACAACTCGTCGGCGGCGATGGTGCGGAGCTCGGTGATCATCAGATGCGGGCTGACGTGATCGCGCAGCCGCTCGACGGCGATGATTGCGTCGACGGCATTCTTGCGCGGCACGAAATATTCCGACTGTAGTTCCTTCCCGCTGCTCGGAGTAAAGCCCATTCGGAAGTGTGGCAGCCGCTCGTACCACGGTCCCGGGACGCCCATCTGCTCGGTGCAGTTTTCAGCTGACAGCTCCATGATCGGATGGACGTTCGTCGTCGCGGGGCGTGCACCGTAGAAATCCTTCGAGGCGGTCAGCGTGGCATCTTTCTCGATGCGGCGCTTCACCCAGATCTCGTTGATCCGACCCTTCTGCCAATCGGTAAACAGGCTCACACTGTAGCCGACCGAGACGATCTCATCGAAATGCTCTCTGACCTGCGTCATTGGCAGGTCGAGGTAGACATCCTGCCGCATCGTGAACGCGGGCTGGAGATCCAGAGTGACCTTGGTGACGACGCCGATGGCACCGAGGTGGACGACAGCGCCCTGAAACACATCGAGATCTCTGTGGCGCGCGAACGTGAGGACATCGCCGTTGGCGCTCACAACCTCGAGTGCAGAAACCGCCGTCGAGAGGTTCCCGTTCTTCGGGCCGGAGCCGTGCGTCGCGGTGGCACACGCGCCGGCAACTGCGATATGCGGCAGCGAGGCGAGATTGTGGAGCGCGAATCCCTGCTGATCGAGATACGGACTCAACTGCCCGTAGCTCATTCCCGATTCAATCGTGACCTTCCGCGATGCGCGATCGAGCTCGACGACCTGTTTCAACTCGCGGATCGAGAGGAGATGGTCGGCGCTGTCAGCAATCCCGTTGAAGCAGTGGCGCGTGCCGAGCACCTTGAAGCGCTCGTGCTTTCTAACGAACTCCTGGAGCTGCGGCAGTGAGGTCGGAGAAGTGATGCGTTGTGTGCTGTACCGGTAATTGCCGGCCCAGTTGACCAGCGGCTGGTCCTGTGTGCCGGAGGGGGCCATTCGACCGATCATGCCCGACATCGCAGATGCGCCCACCATGGTGGCGCCCTGTCCGATGAACTGACGTCGGCTCTGATTCATAACGCTGGACCTCCGTCCGCCGCGCAGGCCCGACAGGGGCCGATCATACTCGCGGGTTCAAGCACCGCAGCTGAGCACCGTCGTTAGTCGCGAGAGCGCCGCGGTGTTGACGAATCGAGCCCCGCACTTCTAGCGTAGCGGTGCGGGTCGGGCGCCGGTCAGAACAGGCCAGGAAGAGCTTCGTGGCCGTGACTTCGGGGACTAGGTATAAGGCTAGAGCATTGAGCTCAATAACGACGGGGCGTGCGATCGACGTCCGTGGGATCGGTGCGCCATCGTCCCGAGCTCCCTGACACCTTCATTTTCCATTTTCCGGCTACCCAGGAACTGCTGAGCTTCCGGACGCAGCCCGCATCGCCCCCGTTAGCCTCGTTACCCGGCGACCGTCGCACCTCCGTCCAGCCGCCTCGTCCCGCCTTGGCTGTCAGGGCCTGAGAGGTCGCCGTCAGCCGGCCCTCGCGTTCGGTAGGGCTATGACTGACAGCGTTCCTCGGTCGCGCAGATGACATCCTCCCCGCTCTCTCCACCGCCCCCGAGCCTCCACCGACGGCAGCCTCACACGAAAACTCCAATAAAATTGGGGTGCGGTTCTGGACCGATTGCTCGCTGCCCTGGCGCCCAGAAGCAGCAACGGACTTAAGCGAGCAGTTCATCTTGCCAGATGGGCTGTCCAATTGACGACCAAGGTCAGCGGCGAGGACGTCTCTTCGACCCCGGTTACGAACAAAAATCGATTGCCGTCAGCTGAAACGTCATATGGATATCCCACTCCCGCCACCGCTTGCGTTGTGAACAGACTCTGGACCTTCGTCACTTCAAAATCCTCCCCGCTTGCAATCACTTCGGCTGCAAACAAGGTGTTGTGGTCAGGGCTCAGATAGAAGATTTCGCGCCCGTCTCGCCGCCACCTCGGCATGATGCCGCCTTGCCGGGAGACTTGCCACTTGCCTCGCCCCGAAGGAAATTGGGTTACGTAGACTTCGGGTGTGCCCGCCTCATGAGAATCGTACGCGAGCCAGCTGCCGTTCTGTGAGAACTGGGCAAACGTCTGGTTGCGCTCGGCCGCGATGAACGGGGTTGAACGCCGATTACTCAACAGCAAGAGCCAGAGATCATAGCCCTCCGCGTCGTTGGTATAGATGAGACTTTGTCCATCGGGTGCAACGTCCTGAGGATACTTATTTGTTCCAGACTCGAGGAGAACATCCGGTGTGCCTCTGCCAACTGATTTCCAGTGAATATCGCGTACTCCTTTTCCGTTCGAGTTGAACACGAGCCGTCGGCCATCGGGCATCCAAACTGGATTACCTTCACCGGCCGCGTCGAAGGTGAGCGCGTTTTCTGTTCAACGGCTGTTAGATATGTGTCAGTGTGTGTCGGTGCTTGAATTAACTTGGCAGAGTGCTCGGCCTTCCAGTTGGCAAGCGCCTGTAGCACGAGCGGCCTCACGGTCGAAGCGTCGGTAAAAGTGCCTCGAAGACACTTGCTTAACTCTTGTTTAAACTTGTTAAGGTTCTTTTCGTTGCGCTGAACCTCGCCCCTAATGCCGCGCTTATTCTTTTCCGTAACCAGCCGGTAGTTCTCTCGGAACTCGGCTGGCCACGCGTACTCAGGATCTACTAGAAATGCGATGACATGTTTGCCCGTCACTTTCCACGCATGCTCGCATTCGAGCCAAGTGATCCTCTTTCTCTCTGGGTTGTCGGGGCCGTCGGGAACCCAGCCGTAACGGTGCGCAACCAGGACCACAACTACCTCAGCCTCTGCGACCAACTTCCGGCACTCCGATAGTGTGATATGACCACTCGCTGGCAAATACTCCATCATGCGAGGGGAAAATCCACTCATAAGCGCAGCTTCTCTCGCCTGCTCGCGGTGCTGGCTCAGGTCGTCCGATGTGGACGAGATGAAGACAACGGGATCATGGCCCATCGTAGCGGCAATTTTATCCGAACAAGGCGAGGCACCTGCTGGTCCGTTATTCTGCCGGCTGGCATCGGCTTCCGGCAGGATGGTGACCATCTGCTCTTCGGTGATGGTCGCCGTCCCATGCATTGACGGTCATCGATCTGTTCACACTGGAATGCCTGCGATCGACGTCGGCCACGGGCTGGGGGGACACAACGTCGTTACCACCCTTGAGCGCTCCGTTTCGAGCGGCGACTGGCGAAGCGCACCGACGCGACAACGGCACCAAATTCGTGAGGGCCGCCATGGATCTGTGGGCGTACACCAACGCCGTGCTCCTGGGTTTCAGCCGGACGGTAGGCTCACGGACAACGCGCTGATCGAGCCGTTCAATGGACGTTTTCGGGAGGACTGCCTGAACGTCCACTGGTTCCCGTCGCTGGAGGACGCGCAGCAGAGATCGACGCCTTTCGGTGGGACTTCAGTGAGCATCACCCTCACTGAGGTCTGAAGGGCCTCAGCCCTGGGGAATGCGGTCGGCGAGGCGTGCAGACGGCCGCGGACTCACTTTCGTGGCGGTCCGAAAAGCCTGGACCCCTCGGTTTCTGAGTGGTCATAGCGACAACTCGTTATCCGACATCTCTAGGTTAGAGGGACTGTCCCTGAAATTGTCCCTGCGACGCGCCAGAAGTAGCCGATTTCGGCTAACGCTAGCCAACTCGCGGAATCGACGATGTCGAAAGAACGGAAGGATTTGCGAGGAAAAACAAGGATGGCCGAGAAGCCGATCGGCGTTTAGACACTATGTAGGTCGCGACCAGTGCGGGGCATGGTTGCTACGCTCCACGCAGATCTCACTCAACGAGGAGGCGTGATGATGCAGACCATGACCCGCGGCACCGAGTCTAGCGCAGCGACCGGCTATCTGTTGGTCGCGTTCGAGCTGAGCCAACGCTGGTGGAAGGTCGGCTTTACGACGGGGATGGGGCACCGGGGGCGCACGCGGCGGATCGCCGCGGGCGCGCTCGAGTCGCTGGCGCAGGCGATCGCCGACGCCAAGCAGATGTGTGGGGTGGCGGCGGACGCGCCGGTGATCAGTTGCTACGAAGCCGGTCGGGACGGATTCTGGCTGCACCGCTATCTGACGGGGCGCGGCGCCACTAATTACGTGGTGGATTCGGCGAGCATCGAAGTCGATCGGCGGCCCGCCGGACGAAGACGGATGCCGTGGATCTGCGCGGGTTGTTGGCGCTGCTCGCCCGCTATGTGGCCGGCGATCGGCACTGCTGGCGGGTGGTGCGGGTGCCGAGTGTGGCCGACGAAGACGCGCGGCAGCTCCATCGGACGTGGGAAACCCTGCAGGGCGATCGGACGCGCCTGATCAATCGGTTGAAAGCGGTGCTGGCCAGCCACGGCGTTCGGCTGGCCATCACGGCCGACTTTCTCGAGCAGGTGGCGGCGACGCGCGTCTGGGATGGGAGTGAAATTCCGCCGGGGGCCCGCGAGCGGCTGGCGCACGATTGGGCCCAGTTGCAGAGCATTGAGGAGCAGGTGGCGGCAGTGAAGGCCGCGCGCGCCCGGCTTCGGATCGATCCCGGGACGGCGACCGGCCGTGCGGTGCAAGCGCTCCACGGGGTGCGGGCGATCGGGGCGAGCGGCGCCTGGGTCTTGGCGACGGAGATTTTTGGGTGGCGCGAGATCCGGAACGGGCGGCAGCTCGGCGCACTGGTCGGGTTGGCGCCGACGCTGTATCAAAGCGGGGCGACGCAGCGCGATCGCGGGATTACGCGGGCGGGCAATGCGCATGTGCGGCGCATGATGGTGCAACTGGCGTGGGGCTGGCTGCGGTGGCAACCCGACAGTGCGTTGGCGCAGTGGTATCAGCGGCGCTTTGCCAGCGGGGGATCGCGGCAGCGGCGGATTGGGATCGTCGCACTGGCGCGGAAACTGCTGATCGCGCTATGGCGCTATGTGGATCACGGGATCGTGCCTGAGGGAGCGCGGCTCAAAGTGACGCTCGCGTAAGTCGACAGCGGTCGACCCCAGGCGCGCGAGCTGGGGCGAGCCCCCGTAGGTTTGCGGGTTCACGGACCACGTGGATCGACGTTTAGAAGGCGGGGCTCGCATCCAGGCTTCACGAACGAAGTCTCTGGTGACCGGTGCGACTCGCCCCGGCACGGATAGGAGCAGCGTGGGAGCCACGGCTTCCGCGCCCGGAAGCCACCAGCGAAACGGACGCGCGCTGAGCCCTCACGCAGGTGACACGCGGCAACCAGGTTCGGCCGTCTCCAGGGGCCTTGGCTTATGAAGGCCCCATTCCGACGGCCTCGGTGGACGTGTCTCTTTGATCGCACATAAATACCGGGGGCTTGACAACCGGCCGCCTCATAGGAGCAAACCGCCGCGTGTGAAAACTGGTCGGGGAGGCCGGATTCGAACCGGCGACCCTCGGTTCCCAAAACCGATGCGCTACCAGACTGCGCTACTCCCCGTTGTCACTGCGGATTGCCCGGCAACCGCCGCCGCGGTGATGCCGTGATTGTACCGCCTTGCTCAGCCTCTCCCAGATCCGTGCTCCGACCGGCAGTCGTAGGTCACATTTCTCAAGAATTTCATCGTGTGACCTATATGTGACCTATTAATCCGTGAGGCCACTAAATCCTCAGCATTTTGGCGCCGGACTCTCTGCGCCCAAGGCAGGTGCGCTACCAGGCTGCGCTACGCCCCGACATCTGAAGATCTCTG
>Ga0075421_100004565_pt1 | contig 16715 bp, 22 predicted proteins | sample SoiMetdeltSBSDD5_FD_75292 | JGI IMG/M metagenome (GOLD analysis project Ga0075421, IMG submission 75292) | Bulk soil microbial communities from a Populus tree surrounding site in Tennessee, USA - Soil MetaG P. deltoides SBSDD5 | ecosystem: Environmental > Terrestrial > Soil > Tree plantation...
AAAGGGCCATTCCATATGGAGGATGTCCCATGACCAAGCTTTTCCCCTTAGCCATCGTTAGCGCGGCGCTCGCGACCCTGGGTGCCTGCTCCACCTCTACCCCGCCCCAAACCGGCGGACCGGCAACGCAGCCCAATGTCGTGACCAACGTGCATCCCTACCAGGCCGGAACCGGAGTCATACAGACCGTGATGCCGACCCCCGTCCTGCAGAGCGCCGCCCCGTCGGGCGCGAAGGCCGAGCCGATGCAGCGCCTCGAGATCAAGATGGACAACGGCACCATCCAGTACGTCGACACAACGAGCCGCGAGTTCACCCGCGGCACGCGCGTCTCGCTGACGCAGGACCGGCTGATCCAGAAGCTGTAGCTACGGGCGGCACCAGTCCCGGATCAGGGACTCGTAGATAGCCACCGACTGGCGAATGCGCTCCTGGCTCACGTATTCGTCGGTCTGGTGCGCCATCGCCGCCTCGCCCGGCCCGAGCACCACTGTCGGCGCTCCCGCGTAGACCTTGAGCAGGTTGGCCGCGTCGGTCATGTACGGCGCGGTGCGCGCGGTCGCGGGCTCGCCGAGATAGGGCTTGCAGATCTCGAACACGCGCTGGATCCATTCCTGCTCCGGCGCGGTCCACACCGGCTTGAGATTCGAGAACACGTCGAGCTCGGCCTCGGGGAGCGAAGCGCGCAGCTTCTTCAGCAGCGCTTCGTGGTCCATGCCCGGAACCGTGCGGATGTCGACGCCGATGCTTGCCGCGTCGGGTACCGCATTCACCGTGTTGCCGCCCTCGATCGTGCCGACATTGAGCGTCGGCTTGCCCATCACCGGATGAGCCCCGGTCTCGAAGTCGAATGCCTCGAGCCGGGTGAGCGCCTTGCCCGCCTTGTAGATCGCGTTCACGCCGAGCTCGGGCATCGAGCCGTGCGCCGATACGCCGCGAAATCGCGCGTGGAACTTGAGCGAGCCCTTGTGGCCGACCAGCGGGTAGTTCGACGTCGGCTCGCCCACGATCATCGCGCCCGCCTTGCCGAGCAGCTGGGTCTTCGCGAGCTGCGCCGAGCCGACGCAGCCGCCCTCCTCCGCCGCCGTCAGCACCACGACCACGCCGGGCGTGCCCTCGAGCTTCTTGCCGTAAGCCCTCGCCGCGAGAAGGATCGCGGCGACGCCGGCCTTCATGTCGGAGGTGCCGCGGCCGTAGAGCTTGTCGCCATCGGTATCGCCGTTGAATGGATCCTTGGTCCACGCGCGCGCACCGAGCGGAACCACGTCGAGGTGCCCGGTCAGGCAGAGCGGCGCTTTCCGGTCGCTGCCGCCCGCGCGCGCGACGACACTCGTGCGGCTGTCCTGGTATTCGAAATACTCAACCGCGTAGCCCCACTCCTGCAGCATCGCGCCCGCGTAGCGCGCGCACTCGCGCTCGCGCCCGGGCGGATTGACGGTATCGAAGCGCAGCAACGACCTGGTAAGGGAGATTGCGTCTTGGCCGGCCATGGAACCAATGATAACGTTCCGTCACCGCAAACGAGGAGAGAACGATGGCCAAGGCCTATTGGGTAGTGACCTATCGCAATGTCAAGGATCCGGACAAGCTCGCGGCGTACGCCAAGCTCGCCGGCCCGTCGATCCAGTCGCAGGGCGGAAAGTTTCTGGTGCGCGGCACGCCGGCGAAGACGTTCGAGGCGGGGCTCAATCAGCGCACGGTGGTGAGCGAGTGGCCGAGCCTGGAGAAGGCGATCGCCGCTTACGAGAGTCCATCCTACAAGGAAGCGCTGCGCGCCCTTGGAAACGGCGCGGAACGGGATATTCGTATCGTTGAGGGTGCGTGATGGCCGAGCCTCGGCTGGTCGATCCGCATGAACCGGTGATGACCGGGGAGAACTCGTTCGTGCGTCTCTCGCACGACGGCGGCACCACGATCCCGGAGCGCGTGAGCCATTGGCGCGTGCTCTGGTCGCCGGCGGGACAAGGGCATGTGGCGTACGTGGAGAGCACCCTGCTCGGCTCGAAGCCGCGGGTGTACGCCGACAACGCCGGCGTGGCGCGCTTCATCCAGCGCACGATCGAAGCGCTGCTGCACAAGCCGTTCGCCGACGAATCGCTGCCGATCGTCGAGGCCAAATTCGAGCGCACCGGAAATTCGCTCAGCACCGTGGAAGAGCGCATCGTGTCGCGCAAGGACGAGATCGTGCTCGCGTGGTGGGACTTCATCGCGCCGTTCGTGCTCACCATGCCGCCGGGCGTGATGAACCGTCCGCTCGGGGTGTACAGCACGTTCATCCCGGCGCGCAGCGCCCAGCTCTCGGTGAACGGCCAGGCCGCGCCCGGCAAAGTGTTCCCGCAGGAGCGCGGCGGCAAGCAGTCGTCGAGCTGCGTGCTCGCGTGGTCCGAAACGTGGGTTACGCCCAAGGGCTAGCGGATGGCGGTCCTGCGCATCGCCAAGATGGGCAACCCGGTCCTGCTGCAGAAGGCGGCGCCGGTCGAGGACCCGAGCGCGCCCGAGATCCGGCGCCTCGCCGCCGACATGCAGGACACCATCGAGGACATCGGCGCGAGCGGCCTCGCCGCGCCGCAGGTGTTCGTCTCCAAGCGCGTGGTGGTCTATCGCATCATCGCGGCGCGCATTCCGCCGGGCTCCGGGCTCGTGCCGCGTCCGTGGACGGTAATGGTGAACCCGGTGATCACGCCGAAGGGCGAGGTAAAGACACCGGTGTGGGAGCGCTGCCTGTCGGTGCCGGGCCTGCACGGCAAGGTACCGCGCTTCATGCACGTCAGCATTTCCTACCAGGACCTGGAAGGAAAGAAGCACACGCACGAGGCCACCAGCTCGTGGGCGGCGCTGCTCCAGCACGAGTGCGACCACCTCGACGGCATCGTGTACCCGATGCGCATGACCGATCTCTCGCTCCTCGCCTACAACGAGGAGCCCGGGCCGCTGGCGCGCGAAGTCGCCGCCGATCCGAAAGGCATCGATCCGCTGTTCGTCGACCTGGTCGAGCGCTGGCCCGGCCGCGCGCGCTGGTTTGGCGGCGGATGAAGATTCCCCTGGCGATCGTCGTGCTCGTGGTGCTGGCCTGGCTCGTTCTGTGGGTCACGAACACCGGCATCCTGGTCTGGTCCGAGGACACCGGCATGCTGAAAACGCGCGACTGCCGCTACCTTGTCGGCGTGACCGTCGCGAAGCGGCTGCAGCCGATCGCCGATCGCTGCCCGCTCATCCGCACCGTGAGCTCCTGATGGACGAGATACGGCACGAGCCGGCAGGTCACAAGGGCGCATTCGTCTGGCGGCGCGATGGCGAGAAGCTCGCGGAGATGACCTACAGCGTCGCCGGCTCGCGAGTGATCATCGATCACACCGACGTGGACGACCGCCTGCGCGGCACCGGCGCCGGCAAGAAGCTGGTCGCGGCCGCAGTCGAGTGGGCGCGCAAGGAGAACGCGCGCCTGATGCCGCTCTGCCCGTTCGCGCGGTCGGTTTTCGACAAGACGCCCGACTACTCGGACGTGCTGGCTAAGTAGGATCCTTGAAGCCGGCTTCCCAGTGGGAGCCGTCGCAGAAGGGCTTGTTCTTCGACGCGCCGCAGCGGCACAGCGTGTAGTGCTCGGGCGATGCGCCCTCTCCGAACTTCACGCCCGCGAGCTCGATACCGCCGGTGACCGCATACGGACCGTTGTCGGTCACCGTCACCATCGGCGCACGCTTCGGCGGTTCGGCCTCCACGCCGTCGAGCGCGTAGCTCAGCGCGCCCGAGGGGCACTTCCCAATGGTTTCGACAATCTTGTCGACCGCTGCTGCGTCGGGCGCAATCCACGGGGTCTCGCGATGGCGAAATACCGAAGCGAGCTCGTCGGTGCAGAAGGCGGCGTGCGCGCAGATCGCGCGGTTGTCGTAGATCGTGACGCCTTTTCCCACATAGGTTCTTCGCTTGTCCTTGGCGGGATCGGCCCGGTTTTCGTCGCTGAAGCCGTTGGTCCGGTGCGTGCCATCGCAGAACGGCTTTTTCTTCGAGCCGCCGCAACGGCAGAGCGCGAAGCTTTGCGCCGCCGGCAAGACTTCGCCCGAAGCGCGCCGCAGCGCCGGTGCCTCGGCGACCAGATAGGGACCGTTCGGCGCGCAGGTGATCTTCGGTGCCGCCACTTCAATCCACCTTGATCTTCGCCTCCTGGACCACGCGGCGCCACTTCTCCAGGTCCTTGCGGATGACGTCGGAGAACTGCGCCGGCGTGTTCGAGACGGGCTCGTAGCCGAGGTTGCGGATCGCTTCCTGCACGCCCTTGTCCGCGAGCGCGGTGGTGAGCGCCCGGCTCACGCGCGCGATGATGTCCGGCGGGGTGTTCGCGGGCGCGACGAGGCCGAACCAGATCAGCGCCTCGAAGCCTGGAAAGCCGAGCTCAGCGACCGTGGGCACGTCGGGGATCGCCGGGACGCGGGCGGCGCTGGTCACGGCAAAAGCCTTGATCTTTCCGGACTTGACGTGCGGCACGGCAGTGCCCATCGATGCGAAGAGCACCGGGACGTGACCACCCAGGAGATCGGTCATCGCCGGCCCGCCGCCCTTGTAGGCGATATGCACCATCTGCACCTGGGTGGCGAGCTGCAGCAGCTCGGCCGCCATGTGCCCGGCGCCGGCAACGCCAGAAGTCCCGTAGGTGAGCTTTGCGGGCAGCGATTTCGCGAGCTTCAGCATCTCGTGCAGCGAGTTCGCCGGTACCGAGGGGTGCGCGACGATCGCGGTGCCGCCGGCGCAGATCAGCCCGATCGGCGTAAAGCTGGTGAGCGGATCGTATGGAAGCTTCTGCGTGTTGGGCACGATCGTCGCCGGCCCGGCGTCGATCAGGTGCAGGGTATAGCCATCGGGCGCCGCGTTCGCCACGGCGATGGCGCCGGCAGTGGCACCCGCGCCGGGACGGTATTCGATGATGATCGGCTGCTTGTTGAGCAGCGGCTCCATCTTCGGGATCAGGGGCCGCGCCATCGCGTCGGTGGCGCCGCCGGTCGGGTAGCCGAGGATCAGTTTGATCGGCTTGTTCGGCCAGTCTTGCGCGAATGCGGCGGCCGAGATCGCCATCCCACACGCAATGGCGGTCATGTGCTTGAGCATTTTCATTTTGTCTCCTCCTGAAACCAATCCAGTATCTGCTCTCCCGTCCAAAAAAGCACGTCCTTGTGTTCACGAATGTGCTCGAGCGCGAGCCTGTAGTACTTCGCACGGTGCGGCGCACCCATGATGTAGGGGTGCACCACCAGCGCCATGACGCGAGCCGAGTCGGCCGCGTCGGCGTAAATCTGGTCGAACTGGTCTTTGGCGCGCTGGTAGTACTGCCCGGCCTCGTGGTGCTGAATCAGCATCATTGCGACGTCGTTGCATTCCTGCGTGTACGGGATGTTGACGATCGGCTTGGTGCGCGTCTTGAGCACCACGGGCTGGTCGTCGAGCACCCAGTCGGCGACGTACTCGTACCCCGCTTCCACCAGGAGGTCGGGCGTCTCCCAGGTCTCGGTCAAGCCCGGCCCCAGCCAGCCGCGCGGCCGCTTGCCCGTGAAGGCGCGAATCGCTTCGCTGGTCTTCGCGATGTCCTCGCGCTCGTTCTCGACCTTCTGCATGTTGCGCTGCGTATAGCCGTGGCCCATGAACTCCCAGCCGCGCTCGAGCGCGGCGCGCGAAATCGGTTCGTAGGCGCGCACCGCCGTGCCGTTGATCGCCAGCGCCGCCTTGATTTCGAGCTCATCGAGGATCTTGATGAACCGCCAGAAGCCGACGCGGTTGCCGTATTCGTGCCAGGCCCAGTTCGGGATGTCCGGCATCGGCGCGCCGCCCGCCGGCGGCGTGAGCACCGTGCGCGGCATCGGCTGGTCGATGTCCCATTCCTCCACGTTGACGATAGTCCAGACCACCATGCGCGCGCCGCCGGGAAGGCGTAGCGGCTTGCGCTGAGTGATGGGGGAATAGCGGATCCGCTCCAGTGGTTTCATAGAAAAGAAATGCTACCCTGTCGGCCCCGAGGAGGAGGTCCTTGGACACGAACTTCTGGCTCATCCAGACGTTCAACGGCGTGTCCTATGGCGCGCTGCTGTTCCTGCTGGCGAGCGGCCTGACGCTGATCTTTGGCGTGATGCGCATCGTCAACCTCTCGCACGGCGCGTACTTCCTGCTCGGCGGCTACGTCGCGCTCACGGTGATCAAGGCGAGCGGCTCGTGGCTGCTCGCGCTTCCCGTTGCCGCACTCGTCATCGCTTTCCTGGGTCTCATCATTGAGAGGCTATTCCTGCGGCCGCTCGGCTTCGACCCGCTGCGCCAGGTGCTGCTCACCGTCGGCTTCGCCTTCCTCTTCCAGCAGGCGGCGCTCGACATCTGGGGCGGCGACAACCTGATCATCCAGCCGCCGGCGGCGTTGTCGCAGAGCGTGGTGGTCGGCAAACTGCACCTGCCGGTCTATCGCATCTTCATGATCGCCCTCGCCGTGGCGATCGGGCTCGTGCTCTGGTTCGCGATGGAGCGCACGCGCATCGGCGCGGTGGTGCGCGCCACGGTCGACGACGCGGAGATGGCGCGCGGCGTGGGCATCGATACCTCGCGCGTGTCGATGTTCATCTTCGCGCTCGGCGCGTTCCTCGCCGCGCTCGGCGGCGTGATCGGCGGCGCGTTCCTCGGCATCTATCCCGGCCTCGACTTCGAGGTGCTGCCGATCGCCTTCGCGGTGGTGATCATCGGCGGCATGGGCAGCCTGGCCGGCGCGGCGATCGGCAGCCTGCTCGTCGGCCTCGCCGACAACTTCGGCAAGGCGCTGTTCCCCGAAGTCGCTTACTTCAGCCTCTACGCGCCGATGGTGCTGATCCTGGCAATGAAACCCACCGGGCTGCTGGGCCGGGAATGAACCGGATCCTCGTTCTCCTGGGTATCCTGGGCGTCGTAGCCGTGCTCGCGCCGTTCACCGGCCCGTTCGTGATCCTGCTGCTCGCGCAGATCCTGGTGCTCGGCATCATGGCGATGAGCGTCGACCTGCTGCTCGGCTACACCGGCTTGCCGTCCCTCGGGCAAGCGGCCTATCTCGGCGTCGGCGCCTACCTCACCGCGATCCTCGCCACCAAGTTCGGCATCGGCCTGGGATGGGACTTCTGGCTGGTGGTCGTGCTCGGCATGCTGAGCGGCGCGGCGACCGCGGCGTTCTTCGGCCTGTTCGCGATCCGCGCGAGCGGCGTGTACTTCCTGATGATCACGCTCGCGCTCGGCATGTGCGTCTGGGGTCTTGCCTATCGCTGGAACTCGCTCACCGGCGGCGACAACGGCATCAACATGCGCGGGCGCCCTGTTTTTGGAATCCGGTTGGCGGACGATCTGACCTTTTTCTACGTAGTGCTCGGCTTCTTTCTCGCCAGCTTCTTCGCGCTCCACCTGCTCGTCAATTCGCCGTTCGGCAAGAGCCTGGTCGGCATCCGCGAACGCGAGCTGCGCATGCGCATCCTGGGCTACAACACCTGGTTGCACAAATACATCGCGTTCGTGGTCGCGGGCGCGTTCGGCGGCCTCGCCGGCGTGCTGTGGGCGCATCTCAACGGCATCGTGAGCCCGAGCGACGTGATCCTCACCACCTCGGTCGACGCGCTGCTGATGGTGGTGCTCGGCGGGCCCGGCACGCTGGTCGGCGGACTGATCGGCGCGACTGCCGTCGTGTTCCTGCGCGAGTACCTCGCCACCCTGGTGCAGTGGTGGCAGTACGTGCTCGGCGCGGTCTACGTACTGACGATTCTCTATCTCCCCGGCGGAATAATGTCTCTTTTCAAAGGAGGAAAGGCATGAAGCGGAAATTGTTGACCGTGCTGGTGGCGCTCGGCTTGTCGGCGAGCGTCAACGCCCAAGAGCTCAAGATCGGCTTCCTCGCGCCGATGACCGGCATCTTCGCGCAGATCGGCAAGGACATGGAGAACGGCTTCCAGATGTACCTCGACGAGCAGAAGGGCAACTTCGCCGGCGCGAAGGTCACCTTCATCGTCGAGGACGAGGAAGGCAAGCCGCCGGTCAGCGTGCGCAAGGCCGAGAAGCTCGCGCGCCAGGACAACGTGCACATGATGGTCGGCGGGCTGCTCGCCTCGACCGGCTACGCGATCGCGCCGGTCAGCACGCGCCTGAAGACCGTGTACATCCCCTCGGTGCCGGCGGCCGACGATCTCACGCAGCGCGACCTAAAGGACTATCCGTACATGGTGCGCACCGGCTGGACCAGCTCGCAGCCGCACCACCCGCTCGGAAGATGGGCCTGCGACAACAAGTACAAGCGCGTGGTGGCGATCGCCGCCGACTACGCCTTCGGCCACGAGGTGGTGGGCGGCTTCCAGAAGGTGTTCGAGGACTGCGGCGGGCAGATCGTGCAGAAGATCTGGCCGCCGCTCGGCACCAAGGACTTCGGCCCCTACATCCCGACCATAAAGCAGGACGCCGACGCGATCTTCTCGCTCATGGTCGGGCCGATGGCGCTGCAGTTTCCGAAGCAGCTGCAGGAGTCCGGGGTCAAGAAGCCGATCATCGGCGGCGGCACGAGCTACGACGAGTTCGTGCTGCCCTCGATGGGCGACGAAGTGCTGGGCCACGTCTCGGCGCTGCAGTACAGCGCGGCGATCGATACGCCGAAGAACCGCGAGTTCGTGCGCAAGTACCGCGAGAAGTACGGCAAGGTGCCGTCGTACTACTCGGAGTCGAACTACACCACCGCGCAGATGATCCACGAGGTGATGAAGCAGACCAACGGCAAGTGGCCCGGGCCGGAGAAATTCGTGGCGATGATGGCCGGCCTCAAGATCGACGCGGTGCGCGGCCCGGTGCGCTTCGACGAGATGCGCAACCCGATCCAGAACATTTACATCAAGAAGGTCGAGAAGAAGAAGATGCACGGCTACGACAAGGACGAGCTCTGGAACAGCGTGATCCAGACCTATCCGAACGTGAGCCAGTTCTGGACCTACGGCAAGGAGGCGTTTCTCAAGCAGCCGGTCTACAGCCGGGACTTCCCGCCTTGCAAGTTCTGCAAATAAAGGGGGTGTCGAAAAGCTTCGGCGGCCTGGCGGCCGTACGCGAAGTGACGTTGACGGTTTCTTCGGGAGAAAGAAAGGCGATCATCGGCCCGAACGGCGCGGGGAAGACGACGCTCTTCAACCTGATTACCGGGGTCTTTCCCTCGTCGTCCGGGCAGATCGTTCTATTCGGCAAAGACGTGACGCGCTGGCCGAGCCACCGCCGCACCACGCTCGGCATGGCGCGCACCTTCCAGGTCACGAGCCTCTTCCCCAAGCTCACGGTGCTCGACAACGTGCTGCTTGCGGCTGCGGGCGTGGGCTGGACCAAGCTCGTGATGTGGAAGCCGCTGTCCGCGTACAAGAAGCACCAGGAAAAGGCCCGGCGCCTGCTGGAAGACGCCGGTTACTGGGAAAGGCGCGACGTCCAGGTGCGCAATCTCTCGCACGGCGAGCAGCGCCAGATCGAGGTCGTGCTCGGGCTCGCGAGCGACCCGAAGCTCCTGCTGCTCGACGAGCCCGCCGCCGGCCTGTCCTCGGGCGAATCGCGCGAGATGGCGGAGTTCCTGAAGCGCCTCGATCCGTCGCTCGCAATCCTGCTCATCGAGCACGACATGGACGTGGTGTTCGACGTAGTGAACGAGATCTCGGTGCTGCACTTCGGCGCCGTGGTCGAAACCGGCTCCTGCCAGCAAATCCAGAAAAGCGCGCGCGTCCAGCAGATCTATCTGGGGACCGGTTGAAGCATGAGGCCGATCCTGCAGGTCGAAGACATCCACACGTACTACGGTGATGCGTACGTGCTGCAGGGGCTTTCGCTCGAGCTCGGCGAGGGGCAGATCCTCGGGCTCCTCGGCCGGAACGGCGTCGGCAAGACCACGCTCGTCAATTCCATCGTCGGCTTCAACCGCCCGCGCCGCGGCCGCATCGTGTTCAAGGGCACCGAGATCACCGGGTTTTCATCCTTCCAGACCATACGGAACGGGATGGGTCTCGTGCCGCAGGGACGGCGCGTGTTCGCGTCGCTGACCGTGGAGGAAAACCTGAAGGTGGCCCAGGCCGGAAACGGCGGCTGGAGCCTGCCGCGCGTCTACGAGCTTTTCCCGCGCCTCGAGGAGCGACGGCGGCAGCGCGCGAAGACGCTGTCCGGCGGCGAGCAGCAGATGCTCGCGATCGCGCGCGGGCTGATGACCAATCCCGACTGCCTGATCATGGACGAGCCCTCCGAGGGGCTCGCGCCGATCATCATCCAGGGGCTATGGCAGGCGATCGCGAAGCTCAAAGCGCAGGGCCTGTCGATCCTGCTCGTCGAGCAGAACGCCGCGCTTGCGCTCCAGCTCGTCGACCAGGTGCACGTGATCAGCAAGGGCCGCGTGGTGTATTCGGGCGCCCCGAAGACGCTCTGGGCCGACGACGCGGTGAAGTCGAAGTACCTCGGAATCTAGACTTCGCCCGGCTGCGGAGGAGGACTCCTGGCACCTTTTCCGAAAAAAGGGGGATATTAGATTTTCTGTACCACGGCTGTAATTGCTGGGAGTACTGGTTGTATCGGCTGATCACCGGCCAGCACTCCCCGCCACGGTTACGAGGAGAGGAAGTCACTATGGCAAAGAGCAAACTGAAGCCGTTGGTGAATTACGCTAAGTACGAGGCGCTCGGCGCGCAATTACTCGGGTACGAGATTGCGATCTCTTCGTTCTTCGAGGTTCTCGCCCGAACGGATCACGCCACCGCAAGAGCAGTAGCTCAAACGATAAGAGGACAGAGCGGGCGCATAGACCCCAAGAAGTTCCCCGGCTTACCGGAAAAGTGCGTAGCCTACGCTGAGCTTCTTGAATCAAATCTCCGGCCAGTAACGCACTAGACCGATTACTGGTCATTCACTTCCCCCAGCAACCCGTGGTACGGGAAGTTCGAATATCCCCGAAAAAAGGGTCCTGACCCCTTTTTAGACTTCTAGACCTCGATCCGTCCGTGCAGATAAGGGAGGCGCAGGAAGCTCTCGTAAGCGCGGATCTCGCGCACGAGGAAGTCGACGACGCGCTCAAACGGGTCGAAGCCGAACGCCTGCGCCACCGAGGGCCGCAGGTTCGAGTTGGCGTTGATGTCGTAGAACACCAGGCGTCCGTCGCGCGTCTCGAGGTACTCGATGCCGGCGACGTCGAGCTTGCCTGCGGCGACAATGCGCTTGCCCCACGCCACCGCCTGCCGCGGCACTTCCTTGTACGGGAAGAACTCCGCCGGCGGCGCCGAGCTCTGCGTCTCGCAGGCCGCGCCTTCGCTGTTGCACACCGGCGAGGGGCACAGGTTGAAGCGCCCGTTCGCGATCACGCGCATCGCGTAGAGCAGCTCGCCACCGAGAAACTCCATGCGCACGATGCCCTTGGCCGGGTCGCTGTCGAGGTATTCCTGGAGCAGGAGAAGGTTGTCGGGCAGCCAGTGCTCCGGTTTTTCCCTGAGGAGCGCTTCCAGGTGGTCGAAGCTCTCGACCAGCACGATGCGCGCGCCGCTGCCGCCCTGCTCGGGCTTGAGCAACACCGGGAACGCGATCTCGCGCACCCGCGTGCGGATCGCCTCGAGGTCGTTGAACGTCCATGTGCGAGGCGCGGGCACGCCGAGCTTGCGCAGCAGCGCTGCCTGCGCGGTCTTGCTGAGTTCGAGCGCGAACGCATCCGCGCCGTTTAGCACCCCCACGCCGCGGACCTGCAGCGCCCGCATGTACGCGAGCGCATAGGGCACGGCGCGCGTGTTGCCGCGCACGTAAGCCGACGGGCTCGCCTGGTTGAAGTAGAGCGGCGCGAGCGGCTCGTCGGCGTCGGAGAACGCGGCCTTCTTCAGGTCCACCGCGACGTAGTCGATGCCGCGGCGCTCGAGCGCCGCGAAGAGCGGCTTCTGCCACTCGGGATGCTCATAGAGGACTGCAAGATCTGCGCGATAGCTCATAGCGGCGATGTTGGGGCTAAAGTACGCCAACGCAAAAACCGAAAAGGAATGACCTTATGCTGACCGGCAGCTGCCTGTGCCGCGCCATTCGCTACGAAGTGAGCGTGCCGATCACCGAGCTTCGCGCCTGCCATTGCAAGGACTGCCAGAAAGCTTCCGGCACCGCCGGCAGCGTGAACGCGATGGTTCCGAGCTCCGCCTTTCGCATCACGCAGGGAACGTCCAGGCGCTTCTCGGTGACCGCAGACAGCGGGCGCACGCTGCACCGCTTCTTCTGCGGCGACTGTGGCTCGCCCCTCTTCAGCCCGCGCGAGCGTACGCCCGAGACCACGTCGGTGCGCATCGGCACGCTGGACGACGCGCCCGTGATGAAAGTCACGGCGAACATCTGGACCAAGAGCGCGCGGCCGTGGGCCCACATTGATCCGGCCAGCGCACAGTTCCCAGGCCAGCCGGATGCGCCCCCTATGGCAAGATAGCGGGCGTGAGAGCTGTCCTCGTCATCGTTGCCCTGGCGCTCGCCGGCTGTGCGAGCACGCCGAACCGCGCGCCGACCGCGTCCTCCGGGTCGACGAAGCCGTCGGCGGATCGCGCCGACCAGGCTGCCGGCTATGCGCTGACGATGGTGGGCAAGCCTTACCGCTACGGCGGCTCGAGTCCTTCAGGCTTCGACTGCAGCGGCCTCGTGCTCTACAGCTATAAGAACGCCGGAGTGGCGCTGCCGCACAGCACCGACAAGCAGCGCTCGGCGTCGCGCCCGGTCAAGGTCGCGGAACTCCGTCGCGGCGATCTCCTTTTCTTCAACCAGGAAGGCAAGAAGTTCGGCCACGTCGGCATCTACGTCGGCAACGGGAAGTTCGTCCATGCACCGTCTTCGGGCAGATCGGTGCGCAGCGACAGGCTCGACAGCCCGTACTGGAAGAAACACCTCTCGGAGGCGCGGCGGATCTGAATTAGAGGTTTTGCACGAGGGCGAGGATGTTGCCCTCGCTGTCCTTGAACCACGCCGCCTTGGCGCCGCCGCCGGTGAAGATGCCGTTGTCGGTGCGCATGTTCGGCTGGTTGTACTCCTCGAACTTGACGCCGCGCTTGCGCAGCTCCTCCACCTCGCGATGGATGTCGTCGACCTGCCAGAACGCCTGGCTCGCCTTCGAGGTGCCGGCGTTCGGCGTGGGATAGAGGAAGCACGCGGTCCCCTTGCCAAACTCGTAGACCACGCCGTCGGCGAGCTCGCGCGTAGGCTTGAGGCCGAGCTTGCCTTCGTAGAAGCGGCGGGCGCGCGCGACATCGCGCACGGGGATATAGGCGTACAGGGGCGAGTTCTGTAGCATGAGGGAAATTCCATGCAAGAAACGATCCCCGGGGAGGAGACCCATGAAGCGGATTTTCGCGGCGCTCGTCAGCGTCGCGCTTAGCGTGCCGGCGGCCGCGGCGACTTTCGTCTACGTTTCCAACGCCGAGGACGGCGACATCGGCCTGTACATGCTGCGCTCGGACGGCACGCTGCAGCCCGGCGCGCGCTTCAAGGCCGGGCCGAACCTGATGCCGATGAGCGTGAGCCCGGACAAGCGCTTCCTCGTGGCGGCGTCGCGCGCCAAGCCGTTCACCGCGTACACCTTCAGCATCGAAAGAGCGAGCGGATCGCTCAAGCCGGTCGGCAGCGGGCCGCTCGCGGAGAGCTTTCCCTACATCCTGCACGACCGCACCGGCCGCCATCTCCTGAGCGCGTCCTACGGGGGGCATCTCGTCAGCGTGAACCCGGTCAATGCCGACGGCACCGTGGGCGCGCCCTCGCAGGTGATCCCCACCGCGCGCAACGCGCACGCGATCATCACCGACAAGACCAACCGCTTCGCGTTCGTGCCGCACCTCGGCACCGACCAGATTTTCCAGTTCCAGTTCGACGAGAAGAGCGGGCGCCTCAGCGCGAACACGCCGCCGGTGCTGCAGCTCAAGGCCGGCACCGGCCCGCGCCACCTGATCACCTCGCCCGACAACCGCTTCGTGTACCTGCTGAACGAGCTTACGGCGACGATCACTACGCTTGCGAATGAGAACGGCCTCCTGAAGGAGGTGAGCTCCGTGTCCGCCCTCCCTCCCGAGAGCAAGCTCGGCCCGGGCATGCCGCGCCCGCAGCAGGGACGCGACGTAAGCAACGACATCTGGGCCTCCGACCTCCACGTCACGCCGAACGGCCGCTTCCTGTACGCGGCCGAGCGCACCAGCAGCACGCTCAACGGCTTCTCGGTGGACCCGGCGAGCGGCAAGCTCACCTACCTGGGCAGCACCCCGACCGAGAAGCAGCCGCGCGGCTTCCGCATCGACCCCGCCGGGCGCTTCATGGTGGTATCGGGCGAGAAGTCGGACACGATCTCGAGCTACGCGATCGATCCGAGCGGCTCGCTGCGCGCGGTGGGCAAGGTCCCCACCGGCAAGGGCTCTAACTGGGTTGAGATCGTCAGTTTCGACTGATAATTACGGCCTGACCGTAATCCCCCCGGAGACCTGAAATGCCCGCTTCGCGCTACATCCTCGCCATCCTGTTCGCGCTCTCGAGCGCGGCCGGCTGTGCCCAGACGCAAACCAAACCCGCGTCGTCCACCTACGAGCCCACCGTCGGCCAGGAAGGCAAGGACGTGGTGTGGGTGCCCACGCCTCAGGTGGTGGTCGACAAGATGCTCGACCTCGCCAAGGTCACGTCCAAGGACTTCGTCATGGACCTCGGCTCGGGCGACGGCCGCACCGTGATCACCGCCGCGAAGCGCGGCGCGCGCGCGCTCGGCATCGAGTACAACCCGGAGATGGTCGAGCTTTCCAAGCGCAACGCCGAGAAGGAAGGCGTCACCGCCCGCGCGAGCTTCATGAAGGCCGACCTGTTCGAGACCGACTTCTCGCAGGCCACGGTGATCACCATGTTCCTGCTGCCGGACATCAACCTGAAGCTGCGGCCGAAGATCCTGCAGCTCAAGCCCGGCACGCGCATCGTCTCGAACAGCTTCACCATGGGCGACTGGCAGGCCGACCAGACCGCCGAGCTCTCCTCGGCGCAGGGCTGCAACAACTCCTGGTGCACCGCCCTCCTCTGGATCGTGCCCGCGCGCGTCGCCGGCACGCACAAGCTCCCGCAGGGCGAGCTGGTGCTCAAGCAGGACTTCCAAATGATCTCCGGCACGCTGCGCACCGAAGGCAAGTCCTTCCCGGTGAAGGGCAAGGTGAACGGCGAGGACGTCACGTTCAGCGCGAACGGCAAGCAGTACCGCGCCAAGATGAACGGCAAGCAGCTTCAGCTGCAATCATGAAGTGGCTGGTGCTGGCGGTAGCGCTCGCGCTGCCGGGTGCCGCCAGCGCAGCGTATCCCGAGAAACCGATCACCCTGGTGGTCGCGTACTCGCCCGGCGGCGGCACCGACCTCATCGCGCGCGCGGTCCAGCCCTTCCTCGAGAAGTACCTCGGCGGCGGCGCGCGGATCGTGATCGTCCACCGCCCCGGCGCGGGCGGCGAGATCGGCTTCGCCGCGGTCGCCAACGCCGCGCCCGACGGCTACACCATCGGCTTCGTCAACACCCCGCCGCTCATCACCATCCCGATCGAGCGCACGGCGCAGTTCGGCGGCCCGCAGCGCTTCGAGCTGCTCGGCAATGTGATCGACGATCCTTGCAACTTCTCGGTGCACGCCGATTCCGAGATCCGCGATCTCAAGAGCCTGGCGGCCTACGCCAGGGCGAACCCGGGCAAGGTCACCGTCGGCTCGAGCGGCGTCGGCTCCGACGACCACCTGCTGATGCTGATGTTCGAGCGCGCCGCGGGCGTCAAGATGACCCATGTGCCATTCAAGGGCGCGGCCGACGTGCGCACCGCGCTCCTTTCCCGGCAGATCGTGGTCGGCGCGATCAACATCGGCGAGGCGCAGCAGTCGATCCGCGGCGGCGCGGCGATGCGCAACATTGGCCAGTTCAGCCCGTCGCGCACCACGGTCGCGCCCGACCTGCCGACCGCGCGCGAGCAGGGCTTCGACATCGAGCTCTCCTCGCTGCGCGGCCTGGCCGCGCCCAAGGGCATCCCGGCCGACATCCGCGACCGGCTGGTGAAAGCCGTGGCAAGCACCGCGAACGACCCGGAATTCAAGGAGAAGGCGACGAGCGTGTTCGCGCCGCTCCGCTACCTCAATCCCACGCAATTCGACCAGCACATCCGCGAGGCCGACGCCCAGTTCAAGCAGCTCTGGAAAGAGCTGCCCTGGGGCGACAAGTAATTAGCGCTTCAGCAAAGCCCGCACCACCGGGACGGCGATCGCGAGCAGCGCTAGCGTCATCAGCACGCCCGAGATCGGGCGGGTGAAGAAGATGAAGATCCCGGCATCCGAGATGATGAGCGACTGGCGCAGCGCGCGCTCGGCGAGCGGGCCGAGCACGAGCGCGAGCACCAGCGCGGCGGGCGAGTAGCCGAGCTTCTTCATGAGGTAGCCGATCACGCCGAAAATCAGCATCTGGCCGACGTCCCAGAGGTTGTTCTTGAGCGAGTAGGCGCCGGTGACGCAGAACACCACGATCAGCGGCATCAGGATGCTGTAAGGGATGCGCAGCGCGCGCACGAACAGCGGGATGAACAGCGTGCTGAGGATCAGGAGCAGGACATTGGCGATGTACTGCGAAGCGATCAGCCCCCAGACGAACTGCGGGTTCTTCTCGAACAGCATCGGCCCGGGGCGCAGGCCCCACATCATCAGGCCGCCGAGCATGATCGCGGTGGTGGCCGAGCCCGGGATGC
>Ga0075421_100004566_pt1 | contig 16712 bp, 18 predicted proteins | sample SoiMetdeltSBSDD5_FD_75292 | JGI IMG/M metagenome (GOLD analysis project Ga0075421, IMG submission 75292) | Bulk soil microbial communities from a Populus tree surrounding site in Tennessee, USA - Soil MetaG P. deltoides SBSDD5 | ecosystem: Environmental > Terrestrial > Soil > Tree plantation...
GGGCGCTGCGTCGCCGACAGTCCGATGCGCTGGAGAGGCTGCCGCACGAGGTGCTCGAGACGCTCCAGGCTCAGCATGAGGTGGGCGCCGCGCTTGGTGGGCACCAGGGCGTGAATCTCGTCCACGATCACGGTGTCGATCGCCCGCAGCGTGTCCCGGGCCGTGGACGTGAGGAGCAGGTACAGCGATTCCGGCGTGGTGATCAGGATATCGGCCGGCTCGCGCTTGAAGCGCGCGCGCTCGTTCGGGGGCGTGTCACCCGTCCGTATGGCCACGGCCGGGATGTGATACGGCTCGCTCCGAAACGCGGCCATGTTGGCGACGCCGACGATCGGCGCGCGCAGGTTGCGCTCGATATCGACCGCGAGCGCTTTGAGGGGCGAGACGTAGAGGACGCGACAGCGTTCGCGCGGGAGCGGCACCGCCTCGAACATCAGGCGGTTGATGCACCAGAGAAACGCGGCGAGCGTCTTGCCGCTCCCCGTGGGAGCCACGATGAGCGTCGATTCCTGCCGCACGATGGGCGGCCAGCCCTCGCGCTGGGGCGTCGTGGGCTCGGGAAACGAGGCACAGAACCAGTCACGGACGGCGGGATGGAACGGCTCCAGCGCCGCCAGGGCGCCTCGGGTCGGCATGGATCCATCTTACGTGGCGCCTCAAAACGACCGGGATCGCGCCTCAGCGGCGGATCGCGCGCCGCCATGGGATCGTGCACGGAGCGGTGACGGCCTGTCACGCCAGGCTCAAGGTGTCATGCGCCGGCGGCCCATATTGCGTTCCCCGTTCGCGCGCGACCTCTATATCTAGGGTTTCCGGCCGCTGGGCGAGCGCCGGCGGCGACTTCGAGTTCGGCACCGGATGTGCACCGCGTCCCCCTCGACCGTCAGGTCGACACTGAAGCGTCTGCGTCGGAAAGGAGAAGTCATGGCGGGACTTCGCTCACTGGTGCTGGTGGCCATGCTGCTGATCATGGTGGTGGTGCTTGCCGGCTGCGCGAGTTCTGCCGGCAAGGGAGAGGGATCGTCGTCGGACACGCTGGCGACCCCGGGATCCTCCGGGTCGAGCGCGTCGGTGGACGGTAGCGGCAGGATCGGAGCTCGCGGTCGGTCGTCGGGCGCCGTGAGCGGAGTGGTGGCACGGCCGGCGGTGAAAGACTTCGTGGAGACGGTCGCGCTCAAGGATATCCACTTCGACTTCGACCGCTACGACATCCGTCCCGATGACGCGCGTGTCCTGGACGCCAACGCGGAGTGGCTCAAGGCGCATCCGGAATACCTGGTGCTCGTGGAGGGGCACGCGGACGAGCGCGGCACCAGCGAGTACAACCTCGCCCTCGGCGACCGCCGCGCGCGCGCGTCGCTGAACTACCTCGTCGCCCAGGGCGTGAAGGCGAACCGCTTCACGACGATCAGCTACGGCGAGATGCGCCCGCTCTGCCGCGAATCGACGGACGATTGCTGGGCCGAGAATCGCCGCAGCCACTTCTCCGTCCAGCGCCAGCGCCAGTAACCGCAGCGTCGCCCCGCTGAAACTACGGGCCCGGGAGCACCCCGGGCCCGCTCGTGTTTTTACCGCGCTCGATCGCTCACGCGGCCGACAGGCCACCCCCCAGCACACGCGCGAGGTCGGCGGCATCGACCGGCTTCAGGAGATGAACGTCGAACCCGGCGTCGCGGGCGCGCCGGATGTCGTCCTGACGGCCGTGCCCGGTAATCGCGACGAGCCGTACGGCGGCGCCGAGGCCACCGCGGATGCGCCGCGCCACCTCGTAGCCGTCGATCCCCGGCAGCACGATGTTGACGAGCACGATCTGTGGCCGGCGGGCGAGGGCGAGCGCGACGCCCTCGCCGCCGTCGGCGGCGGTCTCCACGCGATGACCGTCGAGCTCGAGCGCCATGCGCAACGCTTCGCGCGTGTCGCCGTCGTCCTCCACGATCAGCACGTGACGGTGCGTGGCGGGGGGCCCGACGTCGGCGAGCCCGCGGGTGAGCTTGGCGTCGAGCGGAAGCGGCAGCGTCACCACGAACTCGGCACCGTGTCCGAGACCTTCGCTGTGAGCCTCCACCTGTCCACCGTGGAGCTCCACGAGGCGCCGCACCAGCGCGAGCCCGATGCCGAGACCCGAGCCGCGGCTTCCCCGCACGTCGGCCTGCACGAAGAGCTCGAAGACCTTGGGCAGCAGGTGAGGCGGAATCCCCACGCCGGTGTCGCGCACGCGGATGACCGCGCCCTCCGGCCCGCGGTTCACGCTCACGCTGATCTCACCGCCGCGCGGCGTGTATTTGACCGCGTTCACGAACAGGTTCACGAGGACCTGCTGCAAGCGCGTGGGGTCGGCCACGACCCGCACCGGCTCCGGCGGCATGGAGAGCGAGAGGTGGTGGTCGTGGTCCTCGATGAAGGGGCGGGTGATAACGAGCGCGTCGGCGAGCACGCCCGCAAGGTCGGTCTCGATCATGCGCAGCTCGACCTTGCCGGCGCCGATGCGCGCGAGGTCGAGCAGATCGTCGAGGAGCTGGGCCTGGTAGCGCACCTGGCGCTCCACGATGGTCCGCGCGCGATCCACGGCATCGTCGTCACGGCGGCGACCGAGGGCGCTGGTGGCGATCAGGATGGGCGCGAGCGGAGCGCGCAGCTCATGGGCGAGCGTGACCAGGAATTCGTCCTTCCGGCGATCGGCGTGCTGCGCCTCCTGGTAGAGTCGCGCGTTGTCCACCGCGAGAGACGCGCGGAAGAGGAGATCGTCCGCGCGCGCGACGTCGCTTGCGGTGTAGCCGGTGCGCGTGCGGACGAGCGTGACGAGCCCGAGCGTCCGTCCCCGCGCACGCAGCGGCAGCGCGATGGCGGAGCCGAGGGCGAGATCGCCGAGGAGGCGCGGCTCCACGTCGGCGGCGAGCGCCGCGAGCAGCGGTTCGGCGGCGGTGACGATGCTCGATTTCCCGGAGCGCAGCACGGTGACGATGGCTTCCGCGCCGGTGTGCGCGCGGGCCTGGCGCAAGACCGCGGCCGCGGCCTGGTGGCGCGGGTCGTGAGCGTTCACGGACACCCGGCGCAGCCGCCCGTCCTCTTCGACCACGTCCACCACCGAAAGGTCCGCCAGATCGGGAAGGGCGAGGCGGCCGAGCGTCTCGAAGACGGTGGCGGCGTCGAGCGAAGCTCCGAGCAGACCGGTGGCGTCGGCGAGGAACGCGGCGCGCTCACGCTGGGCTTCCGCCGCCGCCCGCGCGCTTTGCTCGGCCTCGTAGAGGCGCGCGTTCTCCACGGCGATCGCGACCTGATTCGCGACGAGCTTGAAGAGATGCTCGTCCTCGGGCGTTCCGCCCGCCACGATGTCGTAGCGCGCCATGATGAACCCGAGGGGACGGTCACGGACCACGAGCGGGACTTTCCATTCGATGTCGGTCGTCTCGTTTTCGCCGGCGACGGGGAGCCCGCGCGCGGACACCCGCGTGCCGGGTGGGTCGATGAGCTCCACGGTGAGCTCGGCGGCGCCGAGCGCGCGGGCGACGCCGGACAGCAAGCGCTCCAGGAGCGTGGCCGTGCCCAGCTCGGCGGTGAGGTCGTGCACCGCGCGATAGATGCTCTCCAGCTGCATGGCACGGCGGCCGACGAGCTGATGGAGGCGCTTGGCGTCCTCGAGCTGGCTGAGCAGACGGCAGACGAAGCGCTGGTTCAGCTCACGGAGGATCGCGCCTTCGCCGCCGCCGACCACGCGCTCGCGCTTGCCGCGCAGGAATTCCTCGACCTGCCCCGGAAAGCGATCGACGTCGAGCGGCTTTTCGAGATACCCGTCGCAGCCGGCGACGAGCGTGCGCTCGCGATCGCCTTCCTGGGTGGCGTAAGCGGTGAGCGCCACGATGGGTGTGGTGGCGAGCTTCGGGAACGTTCTGAGAATCGTCGCCACCGCGTAGCCATCGACATCGGGAAGGCCGATGTCGAGCAGGATGAGCGCCGGCTGGTCGCGCAGCGCGGCTTCGATGCCGGAGAGGCCGTCTGTCGCTTCGATGACCTCGAAGCCGGCCACGCGGAGCACGGCCTCGACGAGGAGACGGCTGGGGGCATCGTCTTCGATGTAGAGAATGCGTCCTCGGGATCGATCACGCGGTCCCGTCGTTGCCTGCATCGTGACCACCTCTCCGTCCCGGGGGGACGGTTCTTGTGTCAACTGCACGCAGTGCCCGACGTCTTGGGGGCCGAATCATACATCAGGAGCCCACTCATGAGATATCGCTCGATGGTCGTATGCCCGGACGCGGTGAGTGTCTCGACGCGCCGCGTGGCTCCGGACGGTTTGACTTCGCGCCCGCCGCCGTCTAGCGTTGACGGCCATGAACCCTCCGGCGTCGTCCTTTACCTCCGTCGTCACCCGCGAGGCCGATCTCCGCGAAGTGGTGGGCAAACCGAGCGAGCTGGCGTTGAAGAAACAACTCTCGGCGCTGGACGCGCACTGCCGTGCGTTCATCGCGCACTCTCCGTTCGTGCTGGTGGCCACCGCGAACGCGGCGGGGCAGTGCGACGTGTCACCCAAGGGTGATGCGCCCGGATTCGTCCGGGTTCTGGACGATCGGCATCTCGTCATTCCGGATCGCCCCGGCAATCGACGTCTCGACGGCATGCGCAACCTCCTCGAAAACCCGCACGTCGGCCTCATCTTCCTGATCCCGGGCAAGGAGGAGACGCTGCGCGTGAACGGCCGCGCGGACATCGTTCGCGACGAGGCGCTCCTGGACACGCTGCGCGCGATGGACAAGCGGCCGCTGCTCGCCATCGGCGTCGAAGTCGACGAATGCTTCCTCCACTGCGCAAAGGCCTTCAAGCGCTCCGGACTATGGGAGCCCGCGCGGTGGCCGGACACGAGCGGTCTGGCAGCGCCGGCGCGGATGTTCTTCGATCAGGCGAAGCCGGAGGGTACGACGGTGGAAGAGCTCGCGCGCCAACTGGAGGAAGGCTACGCCAAGCGGCTCTACTGATCCGCGCCCGCCGGCCGCCACGCGGAGCGCCTACGACGAGACGTACGCGCGTGCCGAGCGCGATCCGGAGAGTTTCTGGGCCGCGGCGGCCGACGACGTGTACTGGGAGCGTCGCTGGGACCGCGTCTTCGACGCGGCGCGGCCGCCGTTCTATCGGTGGTTCACGGGCGGGCGCCTGAACACCTGCTACAACGCGCTCGATCTCCACGTCGATCGGGGACGGGGCAAGCAGCTCGCGCTCGTCTACGACAGCCCCGTCACCGACAGCATCAAGACCTACACGTACGCCGAGCTCCGCGATCTGGTCGCGCGCTTCGCGGGCGCACTCGAGCGCGAGGGCATCCGCGCCGGCGACCGCGTGCTCATCTACATGCCGATGGTGCCGGAGGCCGTGATCGCGATGCTCGCGTGCGCGCGCATCGGCGCCGTGCACTCGGTGGTCTTCGGTGGCTTCGCGCCCCGCGAGCTGGCCACGCGCATCGACGACGCCCGGCCGGAGGTCATCATCTCCGCCTCGTGCGGGATCGAAGTCACGCGCGTGATCGCGTACAAGCCGCTGCTCGACCAGGCCATCGACATCGCCGCCCACAAGCCGCGCCGATGCATCATCGTACAGCGCTCACACGAGAAGGCGGCGCTCCGGCCCGGACGCGACGTGGACTGGCAGGAGGCGATGGCGGCGGCCGCCCCCGTGGCGTGCGTGCCGGTCGCCGCCACCGATCCGCTCTACATCCTGTACACGTCGGGGACGACGGGAAAGCCGAAAGGCGTCGTCCGCGACAACGGTGGCCACGCGGTGTCTCTGAAGTGGAGCTTGAAGAACATCTACACGGTGGCGCCGGGCGACGTCATGTTCACCGCGTCCGACATCGGCTGGGTCGTCGGCCACTCGTACATCGTCTACGCGCCGCTCCTGACGGGAGCGACGACCATTCTCTACGAAGGCAAACCGGTGGGGACGCCCGATCCCGGCGCGTTCTGGCGCGTCACCGCCCAGCATGGCGTGGGCGTGATCTTCACCGCGCCCACGGCGTTCCGCGCCATCAAGAAAGAGGACCCGCAGGGGACCCACATCGCCAAGCACGACCTGTCGCGCTTCCGACTCCTCTTCCTCGCCGGAGAGCGCTGCGATCCCGACACCCTGCACTGGGCGGAGGACCACCTCCGCGTCCCCGTCATCGATCACTGGTGGCAGACGGAAACCGGCTGGCCCATTGCCGCCAACTGCGTCGGTCTCGGCATGCTGCGCGTGAAGCCGGGCTCGCCCACGAAGCCCGTCCCCGGCTACGACGTGCGTGTGCTCGGAGAGAACGGCCAGGAAGTCCGGCCCGGACAGATCGGCTCCATCGTCATCAAGCTGCCCATGCCGCCCGGCTGCTTGCCCACGCTGTGGCAGAACGACGACGGCTTCGAGAAGTCGTATCTCACGGCGTACCCGGGCTACTATCTCAGCGGCGACGCCGGCTTCAAGGACGACGACGGGTACGTCTACATCATGAGTCGCGTGGACGACATCATCAACGTGGCCGGCCACCGCTTGTCCACGGGCGGGATGGAGGAAGTGCTCGCCGCCCATCCGGACGTCGCGGAGTGCGCGGTGGTGGGGGTCGCCGACGAGATCAAGGGTGAAGTTCCGGTGGGGCTCGTGGTGACCAAGGCGGGAGTGACGCGCAGCGACGCCGACATCGTGCGGGAGCTCGTGGAGAAAGTGCGCGAGGCCATCGGTCCCGTGGCCGCGTTCAAGACGGCGGCGGTCGTGAAGCGGCTTCCGAAGACGCGCTCGGGGAAGATCCTGCGCGGGACCGTCAAGCGCATGGCGGACGGCGCGGAGTACACGGTGCCCCCCACCATCGATGATCCCGCCATCCTGGACGAGATCGCGGAGGCCCTCAAGGACCTCGGCTACCCGCGGATACGCTGATGGCGCGCGTGCCGCTGATCGAGCGCAAGGCCGACGTCGCGCCCACGCATCATGACGTCTTCGATGCGATCACGCGGAGTCGCGGGCGTGTCGCCGGTCCCTTCGCGGTGCTCCTCCACAGTCCGGAGCTGGCCGGCCGCGCCGCCCATCTCGGCGCCTACGTCCGGTTCGAGTCCGCCCTCACCCCCGTGCAGCGCGAGCTCGCGGTCCTCGCCACCGCGCGCGCCATGGACTGTGCCTTCGAGTGGGCGTCTCACGCGCCCGAAGCGCGGAAGGCCGGCGTGACCGCGGACACGATCGCCGCGATCGGGGAGAAACGCGGCCCGTCCGCGTTCGACACGGAGGCGGCCGAGATCGTGGAGTACGCGCGCCAGCTCCTCACCGCGCACCGCGCGGACGATGCCACGTTCGCCGCCCTCCGGGCGCGGCTCGGCGTGGCGGGCATCGTCGAGCTCACGGCGACGATCGGGTATTACGCGATGCTCGCGTGCACGCTGAACGCTTTCGAGGTCACGCCGGAGCCCGGCACGGAGTCGCTGTGGAATTCGTGAGCCGAATCCTCGATGGCTCGATCGCCTACGATCTCAAGGACCTCCTCCGTCGGGGCGAAACGGGGCGAGCGTCGCTCGGCCAGGACGAGAAAGCGCGCCATCTCCAGAAAGTGCCCATGCTCGCCGAGCTGTCGCAGCGTCAGCTCCGTCGCATCGCGAGCATCACCCGCGTCGTGGAAGCGCCCGCGGGCACCGTGCTCACGCGCGTGGGAAAACCGGGCGACGAGTTCTTCCTGATCGTGGACGGCGCCGCCACCGTGGAGGTGCCGGGCCGCCGCCGCTCCCGGCTTGGCCCCACCGATTTCTTCGGCGAGATGAGTCTCCTCGACGGCGAGCCACGCTCGGCCACGGTGACCGCAGACACGGACATGCGTCTGCTCGTGATCGTCCGCCGCAACTTCCAGGCGCTGCTCCGCGAGGTTCCCGAGCTGACGCAAAGCATCCTGGCCGTGCTCTCGCGGCGCCTCCGACGCGCGGAGCAAACGCGCCGGGTCTGACATCGCCGGCCGCCGGCGACGAGGTGAACGCCATGCCCAACATCACGATCCAGTGGTACGCGGGACGGACCCCGCAGCAGAAGCGCGACATCGTCGCCGCCATCACGGAGGCGATGGTGAAGATCGGCAAGACGACCTCCGATCAGGTCCACATCGTCTTCCAGGACATCGAGAAATCCGACTGGGGGGTGAACGGCCGCCTCGCGAGCGACTGAACGGTCGCGACGCCCCGCCTTTCCCGACGGGCGTGCTCTCCAGCGTCGTCGACCTCTCGTTCCCGACTGCGCGTTCGCTGGTACACCGGTTGCAGTAACGACATCAGCGGAGGTGTGCCGATGAACACGCGACTTATGGCACCGGTCGTAGCGCTGACCATGCTGACGATAACGACAACCGCGTGCGGGACCCTGACCGGAGCGGCCGTCGGAGGAGCAGGCGGCGCCGCCGTGGCGGCGGGAACCCACAACGACGTGGGCAAAGGCGCGTTGATCGGCGCCGGCATTGGTGCCGCGGCGGGCGCGGTCTACGACATCACGAAGAAGAAGTAAGCGCCCGTGGGCCAAGGAGACTGTTCCATGAACAATGCGTCGCTCGTCACGTTCGTCGCGACATCCGCCCTGTTGATCTCGCTCGGCGCGGCCGTCGCGCAGGCCCCGAAGCCGGCGGATTGCCAGCCGTCCGCGTCGCCGTCCGGTCAGCCGAGCACCAAAGCCCCGCAACAGCTCGATGGCGAAGTCGTGAAGATCGACAAGAAGGCGGGCATGGTCACCCTGAAGACCGCGGACGGCGTCCATGAGTTCCGCGCCTCGCCGGAGACGCTCAACGATCTGAAGGTCGGCGACAAGCTCGAGGCGAAGCTCCGCACGCCGAACTGCTGAGCGGGCGATCGCCGGTACGGCGGATCGTGTGCTCGAAGATCAGGCTGAGGCGCTGGCGCTTGCCGCCCAGTCAGCTGTACCGTGTTACCTTCGGCAGTCCGGCGCGGGTAGCGCGGTAGGGCGGGGGTGCCTTGACACCCCCGATGGGAACTCCTACGATACATCGGCCAGTTCAGACTCTGCACTCGAAGGGAAGGGCCATGCATACCGTTCCCACCCACTTCGACACCGTCTTCGAGCATGCCTATCCCGTCGAGCATCCCGAGCTTCGCCGGCTGTACGAGAACGCCAAGCGGGACCAGTGGAACGTCTCCCGTGACATCCCGTGGGACAAGCCCGTCGATCTGGACCGCGGCGTCCTCGCGGACGAGCTCATCGACATCTACGGCACGCCCCACTGGAAGCGGATGTCCACGGCGGAGCGGGCGGAGCTGAATCGCCGGTACACGGCGTGGCGACTGAGCGTGCTGCTCTATGGCGAGCACGGCGCCATGCTCGTCTGCAGCCAGCTCGTGGAGACGGTGTCGGGCCCGGACGCGAAGTACTTCCAGGCCACGCAGGTGGTGGACGAGGCGCGCCATACCGAAGTCCTCGAGCGGTACATGCGGGAGAAACTCGGCGGGCTGTCGTATCCCATGCCGGCCAACGAGCGCGAGCTCTTCGACGTCCTCCTCAGCGAGTCGCGGTGGACCGTGAAGACCGTCGGCCTCCAGCTGGTGGCGGAGACGTTCGCGGTGGCGCTCTTCCGCATGCTCGCGGAAACCTCGAAGGATCCCCTCCTGTGCGAGATCTGCCGCTTCATTCTCCAGGACGAGTCGCGCCACATGGGCTTCGGGATGCTGAGCTTGCCGGCGGTGGTGCGCGAGCTGAGCGATGCCGAGCGCCGCGAGCTGGAGGAGTTCACGCACTGGGCGCTGGTACGGGTGCTCACCGGGCTCTTCGCGCTCGAGGTGTACCAGGACATGGGGTTCTCGGCGGCGGAGATCAACGACATCCAGCAGCTACGCAAGGAGCGCGCGGCGGGCGTGGAGACGTCGCTGTTCCGGCGCACCTTCAAGAAGGACCTCCACGGCACGCTCCTCTCGAATCTCGCGCGCATCGGTCTCCTCACGGGCCGCATGCGGCCGAGTCTCGAGTCGCTCGGCATCCGCGTCCCCGCGAACGTCGCCTGACGGCGCCGGCGGCGCCCCGCGCGCGGCCACGGGGGCCCGCACTGAGGAGGCCGTGGGCTGCGCTCGTCGTCCTAACCCTGGCCCACGGTTCCGGCGCCTTTGCCGCGCTCGCCGTGGCGCCGCTCGCCCCGTTCCTCGTCGAAGCCCTCCGACTCTCCCGTGTGGAGGCCGGCTTCTTCCTGCCCGCGGCATACCTCGGCGGTGTGCTCATGTCGCTGCCCGCAGGGTGGCTTACCGACCGTCTGGGCGTTCGGCTGACGCTCAGTGCCGGTCTGGGCGTCATTGCCGTGATGATCGCGCTCGCCGGCTTCGCCCCCAGGCTGGACGCTTTTCTCGTCTGTCTGGTGCTCGCCGGCTTCGGCTTCAGCGTGCTGAACCCGGCCACCGGCCGCGCGATCATCGAGTGGTTTCCGCCACGGCGGCGCGGGGCTGCGATGGGCATCAAGCAGACCGGGCTCACGCTCGGCGGCGTCGCCGCCGCCCTCGTGCTTCCGGCCGTCGCGCACGCCGCCGGTCTGCGCCGGGCCTTCCTCGTCGCCGCCGCGACGTCGCTGCTCTCCGCACTCCTGGTTGGCTTCGCCTATCGCGACCCGGCGACGGCGGCGGTGGCGGTCGTGCCGGCGGCATCGCCGCCACGTCTTCGCGACGCCGGCGCCTTCCTGCGCCGTCCGGGACTGCTCGTGGTGTTCGGGTCCGGGCTCGCGCTCTCGATGGCGCAGTCGTCGCTGCTCGGGTATCTCGCGCTCTACGCGAAAGAGACGTTCAGCGTGTCGGCGGTGGCCGCCGCGCACCTGCTGGCGTTTGCCCAGCTCGGCGGCACGGCAAGCCGGCTCGCCGGCGGCGTGGTCAGTGACCGGTACTTCGCGGGTCGGCGCCGTCCCGGCGTCGTGCTGACAACGGTGCTCGGCGCCGCCTGTTACGTCGTGTTCGCCTTCGGCGACGCGCTGCCATTCGCGTTCGTGCGCGCGCTCGCCTTCGTGGCCGGGGTGGGCGCGTTCGGGTGGGTGGGCCTCTACTTCGCACTGGTCGCCGAGGTGGGCGGCGCGCGCTATGCGGGCGTCCTCACCGGCGTGGCCACGATGTTCGCGTGGAGCGGCGTGCTCGTGGGTCCACCGCTCTTCGGTGTCCTGCTCGAGCTGACGCAGTCGTACCGCGCGCCGTGGCTCGCCCTCGCGGTCATCGCGTTCGTGGTGGCGCTCACGCTGCCGCGTCCACGCCCGCTCGTGGAGCGCACCGTGTCCGCCGCCGCCTGACCGCGCGGTTGACATCGCGTGATCGCCCCGGAACAATAGCTCTGCTAGAGGGCCCATGATCGCTGGGCTTGCTCGCCGCGTGCAGTCGGGTCGCGCCGCCGCCGTCCTCGTGTCGGTGTTCGGCGGCGTCGTGGCGCCCTTCGCTTTCCGCCTGTGGGACGGCCGTGAGGTGGCCGTCGGCCGGGGCCAGCCGCCGTTCACGGTCGTGATCAAGGCCCCGGAGACGTTCCTGCGCTTGCTCCGGTCGCCGACGCCGCTCACGTTCGCGGAGGCGTACGTGGAATCCGCCATCGACATCGAGGGTGACCTCTTCGCGGCCATGCGCGTGGCCGATGTCATCGAGAGTCTCCACTTGCCGCTTCCGCGCCGGCTCGCCCTGCTGGCGTCACTGCTGAGGCCATGAGCCACGACGTGATCGTCGTCGGCGGCGGCCCCGGCGGGAGTACCGCCGCGTGGCGCCTCGCAGTGGCCGGTCTCCGGCCCCTCGTCCTCGATGCGGCCGTGTTCCCGCGCGTGAAGGTGTGCGCGGGCTGGGTCACGCCGGCCGCGCTCGCGGATCTCGAGCTCGATCCCGCGAAGTATCCGCTCACGATCCAGGGCTTCGAGGCATGCGCGGTCGCCTTCGGCGGCGCCCGACACGAGACGCGCTGGCGGCGGCCGGCCAGCTACGGCATCATCCGACGCGAGTTCGACAACTTCCTGCTCGAGCGCGCCGCCGCCGCCGGCGCCGACGTGAGGACGGATGTGCGCGTCCAGAACGTCGCTGCCCGCGCGGATTCGGTGCGCGTGGCCACGAGTGCGGGCGATTTCGAAGCCGCCATCGTGATCGGCGCCGGCGGCCACCGCTGTCCGGTCGCGAAAGCGCTCGGCCAGGTTTCCGAGCGCGAGGAGGTCGTGGTCGCTCAGGAGAGTGAAACGCGCTTACCCGCGTCGCGCGTCGCCGCGCTGGGGGCGTTCATGCACGCGCCCGAGCTCTACGTGGAGCCGGATCTCCGCGGCTACGGCTGGTACTTTCCGAAGGGCGACTTCCTCAACGTCGGCGTCGGCTGCACCGGCGCCACCGATGGGAGTCTCCCGCGCCGCCGCGACGCCCTGCTCGCGGCGCTGCGCGCGTCCGGCCGGCTGCCCGCCGATCTCATCCTCGATCCGTTCCGTGGTCACTCCTACGTCGTTCGCCGCCAGGCTCCGCGCCGTCTCGCGGGGGAACGGTTTCTGCTCGTGGGCGACGCCGCCGGTCTCGCGCGCGATCTGAGCGGAGAGGGCATCGGCCCCGCGATCCGCAGCGCCCGGCTCGCCGTCGAGGCGGTGCTCGCCTGGCGCCGCGGGGCGGTCGCGCTCGACGCGTACGCCGCGCGGGTCGTCGCGCTCTACGGACGGGGAGAGCCAGGCTGGCTCGGCGGACAGGTGGCGCGACTGCCCGAGGCGATCGCCCGCCACGCGGTGCGGCTCGTGCTCGGGTCGGCGAGGTTGCGGCGCCGGATCGTCTTCGATGCGATCTTCGGCATGGCGGAGAAGCCGGCATGAGCCCGCGGCGGAACCGGCGCGATGCGGCGGCCATCGCGCATCACTACGACGTGTCGAACGACTTCTACGCGCTCTTCCTCGATCCACTCATGGTCTACACGTGCGCGTACTACCGCGAGCCGGACGGCAAGCTCGAGCAAGCGCAGGCGGACAAGCTCGACCTCGTCTGTCGCAAGCTCCGTCTCCGCCCCGGCGAGACGATGCTCGACATCGGCTGCGGATGGGGAAGCCTGGCCATCTGGGCGGCGCAACACTACGGCGTCCGCGCCCACGGCGTGACGCTGTCCCGCGCGCAGGCGGAGCACGCGGCGGCGCGGATCGCGCGCGAGGGACTGACCGACCGCTGTCTCGTCGAGTATCGGGACGTGCGGGATCTCGACCCCGGCGCCCGTTACGACAAGATCGCCGCCGTCGGCGTCATCGAGCACATCGGCATCCCGAACTACCACGCGTTCTTCGGGCGCGTGCGGGAGATGCTCGGGGACGGCGGTCTCTACCTGAACCACGGCATCACGCACTCGTTCCACTGGAAGGCGAGCAGTCAGACGGAGTTCCTGTATCGCCACGTCTTTCCCAACGGCGATCTCGCCGGCCTCACGGAGACGCTGGTCGCGATGGAACGTGCGCGCTGGGAGATCCTCGACGTCGAAAGTCTCCGCCTGCACTACGCGCGCACGTGCCGGCAGTGGGTGGAGCGCCTCGAGGCCCGCGCCGACGATGCGCGTGCCCTCGTGGGGGAGCGCGTGTACCGCACGTGGCGCCTCTATCTGACGTGCTCGGCGGTCGCGTTCGAGAACGCCTCCATCGGGCTCTATCAGGTCCTGCTCCGCAAGCACGGCGACGGCAGCGGCGGCACCGCGCCCCGCACGCGCGAGGATCTCTACCAGTCATGATCCACTGGCATCGCGGTTGCTCCCTCCCCGCGCGCAAGGAGGGGCATGCAAATGAAGATTGCGAGTGCGCTGGCGTTCGCGGCTCTGCTGGCGAGCGGCTGTGCGAGCCGCAGTTCGACGCCGACCGCCAGCACGGCGACGGTGGTGCCGACCGCGGACGGCCAGAAAATCGTGACGGTGGAACAACCGGGGAAATCGCCGCGCGGCGAAGTGCGTCACACGGTGACCGGAAAAGTCTCGGACGTCGAGCGCAATCACGGCGAGGTGACGGTCCGCGCCACGGACGGTTCGAAGCTGAAGCTGCAGCTTCCGCCGGTGGCGGCGGCGAACGTCCGCGAGGGCGACGCCGTGTCCGTCGACGTCACGATCGTTCCGAAATAAGCGTCGCACCGCGGGCGGCGCCGGCGGCGCCTTAGGCGCGCGCGATGGCGGGGGATCGCGATCGCGCCATCGAGCTCTGGCAGGAGGCGCACGCCCATCAGATGCGCGGTGACCTCGACCGTGCGGTCGAGGTCTATCGTCTCTCCCTCGCCGAGCACCCGACGGCGGAGGCGCACACGTTCCTCGGCTGGGCGCTGAGCTTCCAGGGCCACCTGGAGGAGGCGATCACCGAGTGCGAGCGCGCCATCGACCTCGATCCGGACTTCGGTAATCCGTACAACGACATCGGGGTCTACCTGATGCAGCAGGGGCGGCTCGAAGACGCCATCTCGTGGCTCGAGAAGGCGAAGGTCGCGCCGCGCTACGAGCCGCGCCAGTTCCCGTACATGAACCTCGGTCGGATCTACCTGAAGCAGGAACGCTGGTGGGACGCGCTCCGCGAGTTCGAGGCGGCCGCCCGCGTCGCCCCGCGCGATCGCGCCGCCCGTCGCGCACTTCATGAGGTCCGCGCCCGCTTCAACTGAAGCCGGTCTCACTGTCCGCGCCGTCAACACGCTGACTCTCCTGTCGTACGCGTAACGGTCCGCCGACGCCGGCGATTGCCGAAAACCGCGCGACTACGCGCAATCCGCCTCGCTTCACGGCTGGCCGGACAGTTGCAGGCGCGCTTTCGCTGTCCGGCAGGTGTCGCTGCTGTGAAAGAGGAGGAGGCATGGGACAGCGTGCGTTCTTAGGAATTCTTTTTCCCACCATCGTCGTGCTCGCCGCGGGGTGCGCGACGAAGGGGTGGGTTCGCGACCTCGTGGGGACTCGCACCAACGAGGTGAATGAGCGGGTGAGCACGGTTGATACCCGGGTCAACACCGTCGAGGGCCGCGTGGTCTCCGTCGAGGGTCGGGTGGGCGAGGAGACTCAGCGCGTCGACTCCCGCTTCAAGAGCACGGAAGCGGCCCTGGGCGAGGTGAACAACACCGCGATCGGGGCTCGGCAGCGCGCCGACGAGGTGGACAATCGGGTCACCCGTCTGTGGTCCAATCGCCACTCCCGCCGCGTGGTGGAGACTGCGAACCTGCACTTCGGGTTTGATCGCGCCGATCTGAGTGACCAGGCGCAAACCGTGCTATCCGGTCTCGTCAAGGAGCTGCGCGAGAACGCCGCCCTGACCGTCGATCTCGAGGGGTACACCGACCCCAAGGGCGCGCCCGATTACAACGTCCGCCTCAGTCAGCGTCGCGTGGAGGCCGTCCGCCGTTATCTCGTCGCCAACGGGGTCGAGCTTCCACGAATCTTGTCGATCGGCCTCGGTCCGCTCGCGGAGCGGGGGTTGCCCGATGCCCAAAAGCGCCGCGTCACCGTGCGGTTGATGGTGTACGCGGAATAGTGGACAGCCGGGTGTGGCGGCTGGCGTCACGCCCGCGGCGTCCGACGTCAGCGCCGACGGAAAGGCGACAGAAGTAGGAACGTCCAAGCTTCTGTTTCCGGAGGGTTGCCCGGAGCAGGAGCTTGGCGTGCGTCTTGCCGCCGACGCGGGAGGCTCTACAGCACCGACCTCACATTGACGCCCGGGCGCGAGCTCGGGCGAAGGCAAAGGAAGGGGCGATGCTCGGAAGAATGCTGGGTGGGATGTTTTCGTATGACCTGGCGGTGGACCTCGGGACCGCCAACACGCTCGTCTTCGTCCGCGGCGAAGGAATCGTCCTCAACGAACCCTCCATCGTGACTCTCCGTCAGAGTGATGGATCCGTCCTCGCAGTCGGGAAGGAAGCCAAGGCGATGCTCGGTCGCACACCGGGCAACCTGATCGCCATCCGCCCGCTCAAGGACGGCGTCATCGCGGACTTCGACACGGCCGAGAAGATGCTCCAGTACTTCATCTCGAAGGTGCGCAAGGGTCGCACGCTCGTCCGTCCGCGTATCGTCATCGGTGTCCCCTCCGGCATCACCCAGGTCGAGAAGCGCGCCGTGCGCGACTCCGCCATGCAAGCAGGCGCGCGCGAGGTGTATCTGATCGAAGAGCCGACGGCGGCCGCCATCGGGGCGGGGCTGCCCATCCAGGACCCGGGCGGGAATCTGATCGTGGACATCGGGGGCGGCACCACCGAGGTCGCGGTGATCTCGCTCGCGGGCACGGTGTACAGCAAGTCCGTCCGCATCGCGGGCGACGAGATGAACGAGTCGATCATCCAGTACATCAAGAAGCACTACAACCTCCTCGTGGGCGAGCGCCACGCCGAGGACATCAAGATCAAGCTCGGGTCGGCGTTTCCGCTCGGCGAGCGGCTCTCCATGGAGGTGAAGGGCCGCGACCTCATCGACGGCATTCCGAAGACGATCACCGTCAACGATGAGGAGGTCCGCGAGGCCCTCCGGGAATCGGTCATGACGATCGTCGAGGTGGTGCGCGCCTGTCTCGAGCGCACGCCGCCCGAGCTCGCCGCCGACATGGTCGACAAGGGCATCGTCGTCACCGGCGGCGGTGCGCTGCTGCGCGGGATCGACGTGCTCCTCCGGCACGAGACGAACTTGCCTGTCACGATCGCCGACGATCCCCTGTCCTGCGTCGCGCTCGGGACGGGCAAGGCGCTGGACGACGTCAACTTCCTGAAGAAGGTGGCGATCCCAGCGTAGACCGCGGAGGGCTCGGCGGACGCGCGACCCGAGCGGCCGCCGAG
>Ga0075421_100004568_pt1 | contig 16709 bp, 10 predicted proteins | sample SoiMetdeltSBSDD5_FD_75292 | JGI IMG/M metagenome (GOLD analysis project Ga0075421, IMG submission 75292) | Bulk soil microbial communities from a Populus tree surrounding site in Tennessee, USA - Soil MetaG P. deltoides SBSDD5 | ecosystem: Environmental > Terrestrial > Soil > Tree plantation...
TCCAAGTGGAGCATGCCGGCATCGTCCACCCAGGCCGTAAAGTAAAGGATATGCACCGGCACCTGCTCCTTGAGCGCGACATGTTTTTCCTGTCCTGCGTGCATGGCGTCACGAATTCGCTCGGTGGTCCAATCGGGCTGGTCGCGCAGCAGGTACTCCGCCAGTTCCTGCGGTTTTTCAACGCGAATGCAGCCATGGCTGAAGTTCCGTGTGAGCCGGTCGAACAGGTTATCGGCAGGGGTATCGTGCAGATAGACGTTGTACTTATTCGGAAAGATGAACTTGACCAGGCCCAGTGAATTCCCGCTGCCCGGCTTTTGACGGAGCTGGATGTCCGACTCTCCGACACTGTCCCAATCGACATTTCTCGGATCCACCACCGTCACTTCATTGCCGTAGACTCTCACGACTTCAAGATTCTGCTTAAACAGATAACTCGGATCGGCCTGGATCTTTGGCAACGTCTCCTTTACCAGAATGCTTTCGGGAATGTTCCAGTAGGGACTGAAGACGAGATACTTCATTGGACTGCTGAACAGCGGCGTCTTGGTATCGTTGTCGCCCACAACCACTTTCATCTTTAGCGGAATCGTGCTGCCTTCATGAACCTCCAGCTCAAACGCGGGAACATTGATGCGTATGTGCCGCTCGCCGAGGTCGTCATGTAGTTTGCGCCAGCGATCCATGTTCAATGCGATCTTCGCGCGATCCTCCGCGGATGCATTCTGCAACGCTGTTCTCAGCCTGGCGTATTCCACATGCAGGGGCGCGAGCTGATCGGCCAGACGCGCAATCGAGTCCGATTGAATGGCATCGTTGAGCGCTTTCTTCACATCGACGTCTTGCCGCGCAAGTGCGGATGCGTAACGCGCGAGGGCGGACGTGACCTTGATATCGAACTGAATCGGGTCAGATGGATCCTTCTCGCGTAACGCATCCACGCCGAAGTCTTCCGGATGCAGTCCGTGACTGCGATCATCAACAAGCTGAAAAAATTGCTGAAGTTTCGGCAATATCCGCCCTCTGGCGATCCAGACGGGACGAAATCCTCTGTCCGTGTAGATGTCCTGGACAATTTGCCCGACGTCCTGCGCTTCCAGCTTTGCCTGAAGTTCGGCGATTTCCGCCGAAGTCGGCTGATTCCAGAAGGAGCAAGCGGCCAGGCTCATCGATAAACTCAAATATAATAAAAATCTTTTCATCATCACGTTGGTTGCTTGCACACTGCGTTCCCAACGTGTTTACGGAACACTTGAAGCGTTGGATGGGACGCGCCTGCATGGCTGGTGGTTTCCGAAGAACGCGCCGCCAGGGCGCTTATTGTCAGTCACGGAAACGCCGCAAACATCAGTCATTCCGGGGCTGAATTCCTGCGCAGAGAACTGGGCGTTAACGTTTTTGTTTATGACTATCGGGGATACGGCCGGAGCGAAGGGGCGATCTGCACGAGGGCGCTATTATGGGCCTCGGTCACGACGCCCTGCTTCAACTGAAGACCTTCCTGGGGATCACTCCCGGTTAGGGACGCTTATTTCCGGCAATAACCAGGACCACCCCGGCAATCAGCGCAGCCCCGCCGGCAATAGGTGAAATGGGAATGGTTTCCTGCGTTTTTTTGGTTGCTTCAATGGGCCCGAGATCGAGAACTTTCTCTTCTTTCGTGTAGCTAATGCCTTCAGCGGCCAACACAAAAACGCCGAAAACAATCAGGATGATCCCAAGAATCATAAAAGGTTTCATGCGGATCTGGGCTGCATGTCCTATTCCAAACAGGATGGGAGGTTCTACGGATGCTTGGAAATACCCAGGGCCTGAGTTCTGCTTCGAAACGGCGGTGCTGGCGCGAGATCGAGATTTTTTGGTTCAGTTCCCACCCCATCTGACGTTAGCTTGAAGTAGAATTTGCATCCCAATGTTTATAAACGCCGGAACGCGACTCGGGTTTTATGAAATTCTCTCACGCGTCGGTGAGGGCGGCATGGGCGAGGTGTGGAAGGCGCGCGATACGCGTCTCGGAAGGATCGTCGCGATAAAGGTTCTGCTGCCGGAAAAATTGAAAGATCCGGAGCGGAACCGGCGATTCGTCCAGGAAGCCAAGGCAGCATCCGCACTGAGCCATCCCAACATCGTCATGGTTCACGATATTGGAACCGAGGGCGATGTTACATACCTCGTGATGGAATACATCGACGGATCTCCGCTCGATGCTCTGATTCCGCGGGGCGGGTGTTCGCTTAAAGAGATCCTCAATATCGCTACACAAATGGCCGGCGCCATCGCGAATGCGCATGCCGCCGGCACAATCCATCGCGACTTGAAGCCTGCGAATGTGATGGTCACGCCCGACCGCCTCGTCAAGGTACTCGACTTCGGCCTGGCAAAACTCGTCGAACCTCCGCCCGTTTCCGGCGACGACAAGACCATGCCGCAAACCATCGAGGGAACGGTGATGGGGACCGTCGCGTACATGTCGCCGGAACAAGCGGAAGGAAAACCCCTGGACGCGCGCTCCGATGTTTTCTCGTTCGGAAGTCTGCTTTATGAAATGTGCACTGGACTGCGGGCGTTTCGAGGCGATTCGCAGGCCGGAGTTATGGCGGCTGTGCTTAGGGAGGATCCGATTCCCGTTAGAGCTCTTCGGCCCGACCTGCCGGACGAACTGGGCCGAATCGTCATGCGTTGCCTGCGGAAGGATCCCTCACGACGCGTACAGTCCATCATCGACCTCAAGCTGGCTCTGGATGAATTGAAAGACGAAACCGCCGCGACCGCAGGAGTCACGGCAAGTTCGATGACGCCCGCCAGGGCCAACACGCACAGTGCGCGGCGTCTGGTTGCAGTCGCGCTGCTGATCGCCGTTGTGGCCGCTGCCGGGCTGCTGTTGTTGTGGCGCGGGCCGTTCGGACCTGACTCTGTACCTCAGGCGCTGCAGCCTGTCCCGCTGACAAGTTATCCGGGAGATGAGCGATGGGCCAGTTTTTCGCCGGATGCGAGTCAGGTTGCGTTCGGTTGGACCGGCGAAAAAGACGACAACATGGACATCTACGTCAAAGTGGTCGGCCAGGGAACGCCGCTACGTCTGACGACAAATCCTGGAAACGACTTCCGGCCGCAGTGGGCGCCGGACGGACTGCACATCGCGTACATGCGGTATGTGGGCCGTGGTGAATTCGGCGTTTTCCTGGTATCCCCGCTGGGCGGGCCGGAACGAAAGGTCGCTCAGTTTTACACGATGTTTGATTTGGGCGGCCCACTCGCAGGGTCCTGCTGGACTCCGGATGGGAAGTATCTGTTGGTAACCGGGAGCCAGACGTCCAATCAACCCAACCAACTGCTGCGTCTGGCGATCAGCACCGGAGAAGTCAAGGCTCTCGCATCCGCCCACGGTGGGCTGCAGGAGGGATATTCCCTTCCGGCGATCTCGCCAGACGGCCGGACCGTAGCGGTCCTGCGGCGGCGTGGATCCAGCTCCAGTTCGGTCGAGCTTGTTTCCTTGTCTGCCTCCTACGAGTTCGAGAGCTCGCGCATGTTGGAAGCAGCCGGCAACAACGTCGGGGCCATCGATTGGTCTGCGGACGGCCGCGATCTCATCTTTTCCCTCATCTCAAACAATCCACTTCCGTTGTTTCGAATCTCCATCGCCAGAGGCGAACCTCAACCTCTGTCCTGGAGCGGCGCCAACGCAAGTGGCCCCGAACTGGCAGCGGCGGGAGGGCGGTTGGCGTTCGTGCGGACTATTCGCGATGCGAACATCTGGGAAGTATCGCTGGACAAGCTGGCGCACAGCGAGCCCGCGCACCGCCAGCTGGCGTCATCCTCGTTCAGGGACGTCTTTCCGCAGTATTCTCCAGACGGCAAGCGCCTTGTGTTCCATTCCAACCGGGAAGGAAGCGGCCAGATCTGGACGTCCGACCTGGACGGTTCGCGCGCCGCGCCGGTAACCTCGATGAACAGGGATGCGGTGACGGGAACGCCGCGCTGGTCACCCGATGGACGATGGATATCATTCGACTCCAGCGCCACGGGCCGCTACCACGTTTACGTGATCAGCGCCGACGGCGGTCCGCCGCGCGCGCTCACCACCGGCGACTCCGACAATTTCACCGCAGCGTGGTCCCTGGACGGAAACTGGATTTACTTTGCTTCAGGCCGGTCCGGAACCCAGCAGGTGTGGAAGGTCCCCTCGAAGGGCGGAACTCCGCAACAAATGACGCAGAATGGCGGCCAGGCTCCTACAGTCTCACCGGACGGAAACTGGCTCTACTACACAAAAAACGACGGCGCGGGCGGAATCTGGAGAATGCCGATCGAGGGCGGCGAGGAGACGAGAGTCGTGGACGTCGCCTATCGGTACAACTACGCTGCCACCTCGCAAGGCATTTACTTCGTCCCTCGCGTCGCGTCGGACGGAACCTCATCCATTCGCTTTCGTAATTTCGAAACGGGCCAGGAGACGGAAATCATCAAGATCGAAAAACCGGTCGATCTTGGGCTTGCCGTTTCACCGAGCGGACGCGAACTGCTGTTCTCGCAGGTCGATTATTCGGGACAGGATCTGATGCTCGTCGAACATTTCAAATAGTCGTAGTTAGACCGTTCTGAGTTTTGAGTGAGCAGTTTTGAGTGAAAACGGGAACCCGCTTTACTCAAACTCAGAACTCGACACTCAAAACGCCTGAAGCGGGTACAATGTAGGGTCACTATAACTGCACTTTGAGCTATCATGCCCCCGTAACACCAGCATTTCCAAAGGGACTCCAAAGCTCAGCAGCAGGTGGAAAACGCATGAAGCACTTGTTACTCATCGTATCGTTCACATTTTTTTCCGCGGTCACAGCGGCCAGCTACTTCGCTCAGGAACCACCAGCACCGGCTCCACAGGAACCACCAGCACCGGCTCCACAGGAACAACCTGCTGCCGCTCCACAGGGTGGCGGAGGCGCTCGTGGCGGCCGTGGGCAAGCAGCGGGCGAGCCGCGTCCTTATGATCAGGTAATCACGAAAGAAGCCAAAACCGACGAGGGTGTGTTTGCCGTTCATCGCATCCGGGAACGGCTTTTCTACGAGATTCCGCAAAAGGAACTGGAGAAGGAGTTTCTTTGGGTTACTCAGATCGCGAAGACGACATTGGGCGCCGGCTACGGTGGAGAGGCTTTGGGAAATCGGGTCATCCGATGGAGCCGCGTCAACAATCGGGTGTTCTTACGGGCCATCTCTTATGACGTTGTCGCCAACGCGAGCGATCCGATCGCTACCGCCGTGGATGCCTCCAACACCGACGTCATCATTATGGCGTTCGATGTCGAGGCGATTGCCCCGAATGGTTCCGTTGTCATCGATGTAACGAGACTCTTTACGACAGACGTTCCCGAGTTCAGTGCGCGGACCCGGCTCGGCGCGCGCGGTATGGACGGGCAAAGGTCGTTCCTTGAAAAGGCCCTCTCATTCCCGGAAAACATCGAAGTCGAAGCCACGCACACTTACACCGCGCCGGCAGACGGCGGAGGTGGACGCGGTGAGGGCCAGCGCGGCATGCGCGGCAGCACGGCAACCGTAGTGGTTCACTTCAGCATGGTGAAGCTTCCTGAAAAACCGATGACTCCTCGTCTGTTCGACGATCGCGTCGGCTACTTCAGCGTCCGCATGCTGGACTATAGCCAGGACGAGCACCGCTCTCCCGAACGCCGATACATTGTCCGGTACCGCCTGGAGAAAAAGGATCCCGATGCTGCGATGTCCGAACCTGTCAAACCGATCATTTATTGGATCGATTCGGCCACACCCTTGAAGTGGCGTCCTTTCATCCAGAAAGGAATCGAAGCCTGGAAGCCGGCATTTGAAGAAGCGGGCTTTAGAAATGCCATCATTGCCAGGCAGGCGCCGAGCGCGGAAGAAGACCCGGAATGGAGTCCCGAAGATGCTCGTCATTCGGTCATTCGATGGCTGCCGTCTACAACGGAGAACGCGTCTGGACCGAACATTCACGATCCACGGACCGGTGAAATCCTTGATGCCGATATTCAGATGCATCACAACGTCATGAACCTGGTTCGCGACTGGTACTTTGTCCAGGTTGGCCCCCTCGACCCCCGCGCGAAGGTGCTGCCTCTGCCGGACGACCTCATGGGTGAGTTGTTGACGTACGTGACCGCGCATGAAGTGGGCCACACGCTGGGGTTCCAGCACAATATGAAAGCGAGTTCGACGTATCCGGCTGAAAAGATGCGTGACAAAGAATGGATCAAGAAGATGGGCCATACGCCCACGCTGATGGACTATTCGAGATTCAATTACGTGGCGCAGCCGGAAGACGGAATCGACGTGAAGGACCTCATTCCCGGTATTGGCCCATACGACAAGTGGGCCACAATGTGGGGATACAAACCGATTCCAAACGCTAAAACAGCGGACCAGGAAAAACCGGTTCTGAATTCCTGGATCCGCGCGCAAGACACGTCGCCGTGGCTGCGCTTCTCGACGGAAGGCGCGGCCGGCGCCGACCCCGGAGAGCAGACCGAAGCCGTTGGCGATGCCAATGCGGTCTGGTCCACAGGCTTTGCGATGAAGAACCTCAATCGCGTTGGAGACATGCTTCTTCCTGCGACGTCCACGAAAGAAGGTGAAGCATACCGGGATCTTGAAGAGCTTCACGGACGTCTGATGCAGCAATGGACACGCGAGATGAATCACGTCGCGAACGTTGTCGGCGGGTTCAATTCCCAGACCAAACACATCGGGCAGGAGGGTGTGCTTTTCACTGTGATCCCGAAAGAGCGTCAAGCCGAAGCGGTGAAGTTCCTCAACGACAACGCGTTCAAAGCACCTAAATTTGCGATCGATACCCAGGTGCTGCGGCGCATCGAGCCCGTCGGCGCGTTGAATCGGATCCGCAATAGTCAGCAGAGCGTCTTGAATACGTTGCTGCAGCCGGTACGTCTGCAGCGAATGATCGAGCAGGAAGCGCTGGATGGACCGGTCGCATATCGTCCAGTGGATTTCCTGGCGGATCTGCGGCGGGGAGTGTGGGTCGAACTCGATGCTGTCCAGGTCAACATCGACCCATATCGGCGCAATCTGCAGAGAACACATCTCGACATCATTTCCGACAGACTCAACGGCCGGACCCCGGTGACCGACGATCAGCGCGCGTACTATCGTGGTGAGCTGCGCGCTTTGAATGCGAGTATCGGGGCCGCAATTCCAAAGGCGTCGAATCGGCAAACACGCCTTCATCTGGAAGACTCGAGGGACCTGATCGCGAAGATACTGGATCCGAAGTTCGCCACTCCGGCTCCGGCGCCTCAAGCCGGCCGCGGAGCCGCACCGCTGCAGTAGGGGAAACTGTAAGCGACGGTCTATCAAAGTGTGAATGAATTGGATGAACGTGAAAAGGCTCTTGTTAATTCCCCTCCTTCGAGGAGGGGCGGCAGCGCCGATCAAGCAAATGTAACGTTACCTTAGATTCGGCGCTGACGGGGAGGTCAAACGCCTGTTGCCACAAGAGTCTGACCTCCCCCGCTGCGCCCTATTTAAGGTAACGAGGCCTTTTGTTTAAAGGGCGCAGCGCCCCCTCCTCGAAGGAGGGGATAGGCCGACCCTTTTTCGGGCATTCTTCAATTCATGGGCTTCATAGACCACTACAAAGACTCTCTTCTGAAGAGATTCTGAATTGTCTGTCATAGATACTTTTAGCCGTGGATGCATGTGTTAGTCTCTTCCTCCTCGGCCGCTTCGCCGTTTGTTTAAGGTCGGACAGGCCTATTCCACGCGTTTTCACGGCATCGGGAGATATGAACAGACAATGAACAAACACACAGTGCGAATACATCGTTTCCCTCGATTTCTGATCTGTGCAACAGTCAGTGCGCTTACTCTTAGCTGCACAAGCGCTCAACCACCAGCTGGAAATAATGCTTCGACATCGAGCGGACCGGCGCTGGCTCCTCAGGTATCCGGCGACCTTGCTCAAGTGATGCAAGGAGTCCTGTTCCCAGCTTCCAATGTTGTTTTTGCAGCCCAGGGAACCAACCCGGCCGAGGTGAAACCCGCCGCGGATCCAGCCACTTCGACGGATCCCTTAGCCAGTTCTTACGGCGGATGGAAAGCCGTAGAAAACGCCGGCATTACTCTGGCGGAGTCCGCGAACCTCCTTATTATTCCTGGACGAAAGTGTGCAAACGGCCGGGACGTTCCAATTCAGAATCCCGATTGGGCACAGTTCGTTCAAGGCCTTCGAGACGCGGGAATGGCGGCCTACAAAGCCGGGCAGTCGAAGAATCAGGACAATATCCTGCAGGCCGCGGATACCATGACCACGGCTTGCGCGAACTGTCACGATAAATATCGTGAGAAGGCGGATCTGAAGGACCGCTGCATGTGAACTCCTAATGAGCCGAGGTGTCGTCAGAAAGTTTGAGCGCCGGCCGAGTTCTTCTACGGTCGTTGACACCCGGATCCTCGCCCGGCACCGATATCGTGAAATCACTGTGATCGCAGCACTGGCAGCAGCGCTGGCGTTGGTGTTCCTGCTGTCGCTGGTGCTGGGCTCCGTATGGATCCCGATCGGACAGATTGCGGACATCCTCACAGGAAACGAACCCGCCGGCCGCCCGGCGTATGCTGTCATTCATGAGGTACGGCTGCCTCGGTCCTTGACCGCCCTCCTCGCTGGAGCGGCGCTCGGCATCGCGGGATTACAGATGCAGACGATCTTTCGTAATCCTTTGGCCGATCCCTTCGCGCTGGGAATCTCTTCCAGTGCCAGCCTTGGTGTAGCGCTGGTGGTGCTGGGCAGCGGCGTCGGGTCCGCCTCGATATTCGGGGCCGGACTGGGCTTGCGGGGTGAAGCCTTGATCATCGTGGCCGCCATCGCTGGATCCGGTCTGATGCTTGCTGTGGTCTTAGCCGTCTCCGCACGTATTTCAAACCCTGCAACGATACTGATTCTGGGTTTGATGTCCGGTTACGCGACTTCCGCATTCGTCACTATCCTGGTGGCCGGGACCGATTCGGAACAGCTTCAGCAATGGGTAATGTGGGGATTCGGCACCTTCTCCGGTGTCACATGGAGACGGTTGAACATGTTCACGCCGCTGATCGCCATCGGGTTGTCGGTAGCGGCTTTGATGACGAAACAACTGAACGCCATGTTGCTCGGAGAGAACTACGCTCGCTCGATGGGATTGTCGGTCCGACGTACACGAATCCTGACCATGGCCGCCGCATCGCTGCTGGGCGGTGTGGTGACCGCGTTTTGTGGGCCGATATCCTTTCTCGGCATCGCCGTCCCGCATATCTGCCGCGCGCTGCTGGGAACGTCCGATCATCGCGCCCTTGTGCCGGCTTCAATCCTGATGGGTGGGATTGTGGCGTTGATCGCCCAGATTGGAGCGCTTCTTCCCGGCGACGCGGGGGTCCTGCCGCTCAACGCTGTCACTGCGCTGATCGGCGCCCCGGTCGTGGTTGCCGTTCTATTGCGCAGCCGCCGCGGAGTGTTCACGGCATGATTGTGGAAACGATCAACGAACGAGAGCAGGCCACGGGCACGACCACTCTGCGCACCTTTAGTCTCCGCATTGGATATCGGTCGCGCAAGTCACTGCACATCGTTCTGGATGATCTCAACGTATCGGTACGTTCCGGCGAACTGGTGTGTCTGCTGGGACCGAATGGTATCGGCAAATCCACTCTGTTGCGCACCCTTGCAAAAATTCAGGCGCCACTCGGCGGCAAGGTGGAACTCGGCGGCACCGATCTTCAGAGCCTCAACCAGATGGATCTGGCACGGCGGCTGGGAGTCGTGCTGACCGAACGAGCCGCGGTTGGAGCGCTGCCTGCGTATCGTCTGGTGGAACTCGGCCGGTACCCGCATTTGGGCTGGTTCGGAACACTGAGCGCGCGCGATCACGAAGTGGTTCAATGGGCCATCGAATCTGTCCGAGTGCAACACCTCGCCATGCGGGACAGCACGACGCTGTCGGACGGAGAACGTCAGCGATTCATGATCGCCCGCGCCTTGGCACAGGAACCATTGATGCTTCTGCTCGATGAGCCGACGGCATTTCTCGATGTCCCTTCACGTGTTGAGTTGATGGGATTGCTCCGCTATCTTGCCCGCGAAGAAAACATCGCAATCGTCCTGTCCACGCACGACCTGGAACTGGCTCTTCGGATGGCGGACACGATCTGGCTTGTCATGCCGGGAGGCACGCTGCGCGCCGGCGCTCCGGAAGACGTCGTTCTGACAGGACACGTTGCGGAGGCTTTCCAGTCGGAGAATATCTGCTTTCATTCCGGAGAGCGTACTTTCCGGCTTGTGACTGGAAGCCGCGGCCGCGCCGTCGTTCGCGGGAATGGACTGCACGCAAGCCTGGCCGCTGCCGTTCTGGAGCGCGAGGGGTTCGAGGTTTGTGTGAACGGTCCGACACAGGATGCCGCAATCACAGTGACGTTAGCCGCTGATGGAAGCGCCTGGGAAGCAGTCGCAGGCACGCGCGGTAATCGCGGAAAAACATTTAGCGCGTTGGCAGAGTTTGTGCGCCGTTAGGCCAAATGTTTAGATGCAAGCGTTCGTACTCCCCGCCTTGGCCAAGGCGGGGAATTACTCCTCCTGAGACTGGACGGCGCAATAAAGGCGTGAGGACGCGTCAAGAATATATATGCCCACATCTAGCACCCTGTCCTTGCTTCCGCCGCTCTAACCCACATCGCCACTGCCCAGCGCGCTTTGCCGTGCTCCACCGGTAAAGTCCGGTGTGGAATGTAGCGATCCAGAACTAAAACATCTCCCGGTTGCAAAGGGACGCTGCAGCGTTCGGCTCGGGGGAGGTATTCTTCGCTAATACCGAACACACCGTCGCCCCGAACTTCATGCGGAAGAGGCTCTCGCCACACACCCGGAATCACTTCGAGGGAGCCGGATCGTTCGTCCACGTCACTAAGCGGGATCCAGCACGCGATGCGCACACTGCCACAACCCGTATTGCTCGGTCGAACAACATCCTGGTGCCAGGGATGGCTGGCTGTGGAAAAAGCCGGAACGGCGGCGCGTGGCCGAATGACCTGGCCGGTCCGCGTCAAAGGCGCCAGAAGTTCTCTCAGGTTTGCCGTAAGCCTCGGATGATCGATGATCACTTCAATTCTCGGGTCACGCTGCGCGTCCGCCATGACAGCTCGAAACAAGGCAAGGCCATATCCGCGATCTCGAGTGGCAATACGTTCGATTCGATCCTCAAACGAGGCCTCCGGACAACTCATGGAGAACGGCGCCCGCAGAACTGAGGCGACGCGATCGACGGTCTCGGTGATGGCTGCGCGCATACCCGAAATCTCGTCCGTTGAGAGTACGTTCGAAAGAACCTGATACCCCTGAGATGCCAGCCGGCTCATATGTCCTTAGTATCGGATGCGAAATCCGCCGATAGCCCAGGCTTGCGGCCCGACAAACCCATCCTCATACGGTTTTTGATTGAACACGTTCTCGACTTTGCCGTAGAGCTGAATGCTTCTACGATCAGTCCAAGGGATGTCATAACCAAACACGGCGTTCGCCTTGGTCGCACCATTGAAGACGAACAAACGCCCGCCGCCTCCGGATATCGTGTTCACATAATCGCTGCGGCCAAAAAGTTCGAACACACCATGAAATCGACCAATCCACTGCGTGATGCTCATGGTGTAGGTGTGATCCGCAAGAGCGAGAGCCTTGTAGTAGTTTGGTGCCAGCGGCGAATTGGAATCGGAGTTGGTAAAGGTATAGGTGGCGCGGATGTTGGTTGTCCTGCGTGGCGAAATTTGCGTACTGAGTTCGATACCGCGCGCAATACCACCGCCACCGTTCGCGTAGCCAAAAAAGCGGCCAAATGGATCTCCCGCGGGAATCGTATTCGCAAAAAGGATGGATTCACGGAGCCTGGTGTAGAAATAGGTGGCGCCGATCTGAAGCTTCGAGTCCAGCAGCCACTGATCGATCCCGCCATCCAACGCGATCGCCCGTTCGGGCTTCAACCTTGGATCGCCGTAGAGCGTTGTCCCGGTCGATGAACCGCCAAGCCGTTCGTACGAACTTGGAGATCGGAAGTTGTTTCCGAAATGCGCCCGTAATTTTGTTTGGCTTCCTCTGAAAAAGTAGGCAACGGCGCTGTCGCCTGTATACGAGCTGGGTGTTTCCACCGTGTCGATTTGACCTTGGTAAGCATTCGTCCCACTTCCGGAAAACTCAGGTTGTCTGAGGCGGAAGATTTGGGCTCGGCCGGAGAAGGTCAGATGAAGTCGTTCCCCGGCCAGCCGAATCTGATCCTGAGCATAGATGGCGTGGCTGTGCTGCTGCAGTGATAGCCGGCTCGTACGGGTGCTGTCGGACGGTGTGTCATTGAAGCTCAGGTACTTCTCACGCTCGAATTCATACCCGGCGCTGACGAAGTTATTCAAACCTGCGCGCTGATCAAACCGTGCCTGGATCATATCGGTGCGGCCGTTGAAATGGTTCGTCCGCACACCGAGCGGTTCAAAGGAACCTGGACCGCCGGGTCCGTCGAGGTATCCGCGACGGGTGTCGACGCCCTGATATCCAATGCGGTATGTCGTATTCGTAGAGATCGCGTGTTGTAGCGAAACACTCTCATTCACAAACGACGAAATGCGCCGCCCATCGGGATCGATCTGATTTGGAATGTATGTGGCATTGCCTGCGGTGAAGGGCAGTTTTTGCTCGAACAATTCGAGTTGATCCGTCGGAAGCGGAATCGCTTTCACGAAACCGGTTGATGGAGAGTTGGCGAGAATGGCCGGTGTAAACGTGGGGGTTTCCGTCGAGGCGAGGTAGGAAGTATTTCCCCATACCCTACCGGTCAGAGTGACCTTGGGCGTGAAACTGAACGTGGCGGCGCCCTGGGGACTGGTGTTGCGATACGGGCTGCGATCGCGCACTCCTTGTGTCACGTTCAGGTGAGACAGGCCGACGGTGTAGGCAAATCGGTCTGCACCTATCCCACCGCCGATACCGACAACGCTGCGAATCAAACCCAGGCCCCCTCCCTCCAAACGGAACTCGCCATGTGTGGGTTTGCCGCCTGGACGAGACGCGATGTTAATGACTCCCGCCATAGAGTTCGTGCCATAGAGTGAAGAACTCGAGCCGCGCATAAACTCGATGCGTTCCGTGTCTACGGTGACAAGGTCTCCCAGGAATCCCCCGGCGTCGTTTTGGGGAGCGCCGGCATCGCGGAATCGCATTCCATCGATCAGCACTGCCGTATCGGCGGATCTCAGGCCACGGGTTCTGATTCTTGTCGAGCTTCCCGGGCCCTCCAGCGTCTGGACCTGTACGCCCGGAAGCGCGCGAATTGCCTCGGTGATCTGGAACACCTTGCGCAGATCCAGCGCCTCGGCATCAACGATATCTACTGCTTTCGCAAGCTCCGTCATGACCAGCGGAGTTGTCGATGCTGTAACGACCACATCTGTTTGAACGCCGGCAACCATAAGCGTCACGTCGACCTTCTGCTCGCCTTGGACGGAAAGGACCTGCGAGGAAATAAGCGCGGTATCGGCCGCGCGCGCCTCGAGCAGATAGTTTCCCGCAGGTATTCCATCGAAAGTGTAGATGCCATCGCTATTGCTTGCGGTGTTCCTCTGCTGGCCATTGTTCCGGTCGAACAATTTGATCCTCGCATCCGGAACCGCCTTGCCTTGAGGATCAAGGATCCGGCCGGTCAAGGTATCGGCGTGTACCCAACCCTGTGACATCAGAAGAACCGCAAGGAACGTTAAGACAAATCTCGGGGCCCAAATCTTGAACATCTAGATGATTCCTTTCCCGCAGCGGCCTAAGAGGGCGCAATTACGGTGACATGTACAAGGCGTGCACCCTCTCCTTCTGGGAGAGGGTGGCCGAAGGCCGGGTGAGGGTAATACCGAACATTTCGGTCCGACCACCCTCACCCGCGCTTCGCGCACCCTCTCCCGGAGCGAGAGGGCGCCTGCCCCTTCACACGTCATCATTACAAATACACATTCTTCATCTATTCACACGTTGTATGAACGCGGTCATAGACCGCAGCTACAGTTACGAACTGACTTGGTATCGCTTCTCCGTGGAGATGTACTCGGTGAACAAAACATCCTGATTGACATGTTGGGAAAACCAATCGGCCAGGCGGTCGTACTCACCATCCTTGGACGAAGCCGTTTCAAACGGCAGTGGATGGCCCAGAAGTTCCTCCAGTACACGCTTGTTCTCCAGCGCCCCGTGCAGGTAAGTGCCGATCGTTTGTCCCGCACGAACGCCGTCCGGGACTCCCTCGTCAAGATCGGCAAAAGGAGGATAGTTTCCGTCAACGATCGTCAGTCCCATGTGAATCTCATAGGCTTCAAATCGCGTTCCGGAAGGAGTCGTTGCACTAACCGGACGCGTTATCTTTGTCTGCGATAAATGTGTCCTGGCACGGAGCAATCCCAGACCGCGCACAGCGCGTACCGGCGACTCCACGCCGTACGGATCGACAATTTCCTCACCCAGCATCTGATAGCCGCCGCATATACCGATCACCCTTGCCCCGTGGCGAATCTGGTCAAAGAGCCATGTCTCCAGACCGGTAGCGCGCAGCCACAGTAGATCTTCGATTGTCGACTTCGTTCCCGGCAGAATGACGACATCGAACTTCTTCTCTGCCGGACTCGAAACATAGATGGCGTCGCGAAGGAGCCGGAAATCGGTAAAGTTGGAGATGTGCGGAAATCTGACGATAGCCACGCTGCTGCTCGCCATAAATTGCTGCGAAGCCGCGGCTGAACGAACCGTCCCGTCTTCCAGGCTGAGACTATCCTCCGGATCAAGACTGATCTCTTCGGAAAACGGAAACACACCAAGACAAGGCCGGCCCGTTTTTTCTTCAAGAATGCGAACGCCATCCTGAAACAACGCAGGATCGCCTCGAAATTTGTTAACCAGAAACGATCGTACAAGCAGGGATTCGGTTTCATCGAGCAACTGGAATGTACCGACTACGGATGCAAACACGCCACCGCGGTCAATGTCGGCGACAAGAATGCACGGTGCTGCCAAACGTGCCGCCAGGCCCAGATTGACAAGATCCCGCTGTTTGAGATTCAGCTCCGTGATACTGCCCGCCCCTTCCACGATGACGAATTCGTATTGCCTGGCCAGCCGTGCGTAACTGGCCCACACTTGCTCAAGCAGGAAATCGAAGTGTTCGTAGTATTCGACAGGCTTCAAGGTCTTCCACGGCTGGCCCTTAAGAACGACCTGGCTGCCGAGCGTTCCAGTGGGTTTGAGAAGAATCGGATTCATATCCGTCTGCGGCACAATTCCGCACGCCTCGGCCTGAGCCGCCTGCGCCCTGCCGATCTCACCGCCGGCACAAGCCATCGAATTGTTCGACATGTTTTGCGCTTTGAACGGCGCGACGCGATATCCCATTCGATAGAGATAACGACAGAGTGCCGTCGCTACCCAACTCTTGCCGACATGCGATGCAGTGCCTCCTATAAATATCGGTCGTGCAAGCATCCGAGGTTTCCTCCTCTATCTCTAGGCGCGGTGTTGCTTACCAGGCGCGCGACCATCGCGGTCCCTGATTTGCGCTATCCCGTAGTTTTGAATCCACCTTCAGTTCGACTTCGACCAGGCGGCCAAACAACCACAACAGGTCGGAAAGTCTGTTGAGGTAACGAAGGACATTCGCCTGGACGGTGACGCCGCTCTCGGTAAGCCGCACCACAAGCCGCTCCGTCCTGCGGCACACGGTACGTGCAACATCGAAGGCAGCAGAGGCTGCGTCTTCGCCGGGCAGAGCCCAGTCGGCTAAGAGACCTTCGGTGGCTTCGATCCGATGAACTTCGTCGGTCAACCGTGAAACCATTTCGTCGCCGATTTCCGGTACCGGCTTGCGGCTTTCAGGCGGCGTCGCAACCGCCGATCCGACTTTGAACAATTCCCGCTGTATCGATTTCGACAGCTCGCGAATCTCGGAATTGGGACATAACGCCCGGGCCAGTCCGATCGATGAAATCAGCTCATCAAAGGTTCCATAAACCTCGACGCGGAGATCCGCTTTCGAGATGCGCGCTCCTCCAGGCAAGCTGGTCTCGCCGCTATCTCCTCGTTCCGTTGAAATAGACATGGTTACAACTCCTCGCAGTAGCCTGCGACAACGGCCCGCAGCCTTAATACACGTTCAGTTATGGGGAAAAGAATCCGAAGTGAGTGATTGGCCATCCTGCCTCTCCTCTCGAAGGCTCGAATGAAAAATCGGCGATTGAACGCCGGTCATCGACAGGTCTTCGGACTTGCAGGCACTCGAACGTTCCTACTGGCCGTAGCTTCCCAGTTCACTCATCGTGAACCAGTGCTTGAGGACGGCGGTCGTTCCTGCTCACCGCTGCGGGACAGTTCCGGATTTACACCGGATTCCCTCATCGATAACGTTGGGGAGACTAACACAGGCATTCGAGGCAAAGCAAATCGGGGGAGCGGCATAGAGTGTTCTTACACTGCCACGCTTAAGCGATTTTGCGTTGCGTCACCGGAAGATCCTTCGCGGCAGGACCATTCAGAACTTTCCCAGACTTATCGAAGCGCGAACCGTGGCAAGCGCAATCCCAGGTTTTTTCGGCGGAGTTCCAGCCTACGATGCAACCGAGGTGCGTACACACGGCCGACATCTGATGGATGTTTCCTGCGTCATCAC
>Ga0075421_100004569_pt1 | contig 16709 bp, 16 predicted proteins | sample SoiMetdeltSBSDD5_FD_75292 | JGI IMG/M metagenome (GOLD analysis project Ga0075421, IMG submission 75292) | Bulk soil microbial communities from a Populus tree surrounding site in Tennessee, USA - Soil MetaG P. deltoides SBSDD5 | ecosystem: Environmental > Terrestrial > Soil > Tree plantation...
GGCTGCGGGGACATCGCTCCAGCTGGATGCACTGGCGATCGTGGGATTGACCGCCGCGGCGGTGTCAGCGGTGCGGCTGATCGCCATACGGGGCGCCGTCGCCGTAGGTACGCGTGTGTCGGGAGTACCTCGCGAGATCGGAGATCCGGTCTGGATGGGCCTCGTATCCCAGGCGGGCGTCACGCTCGGCTTGACGATCCTGGTCGCATCAGAGTTCCCCACCTGGGGTGCAAATGTGCAGTCGCTGATGGTCGCTCTGATCGCGTTACACGAGCTCGTGGGACCTGTGCTCTTCCGCGCGGCGCTCGCCCGTGCCGGCGAGATTGGAAAAATGGATGAGGGCGCTCCGGTCAGCGAGCAAGGCGAACTCGATGCGGAGCCGCTTCATGCTGATTGATGCGGGCGACGGAGATTACGGAGGGAACGGAACGAGCTTCAACTCAGAGAAACGGAGAAACGGAGGTTCTTTTTTGTTTTAGAGATTTCCGAATCTCCGTTTCTCTGAGTCTCCGAGTTGAAGCTCGTTCCGTTTCCTCCGTAGCCTCCGTAAAGGTTCAGCGTCTCAGACTCCGGACAACCGTGCCGACGCGCTCGATAGCGAAATCGATGTCGCTCTCGGTCGTCGTTCTGCCCAGCCCGAACCGAATCGAGGCACCAGCCTGATCGCCAACGGCGCCGATCGCTTCGAGAACGTGCGATGGCGCCTGGCTGCCGGAGCTGCACGCAGATCCCGTGGAGACGGCAAGGTCACCCAACGCCATCAGCAGCTGCTCGCCTTCGACACGATCGAAGCTGACGTGCAGGTTGTGCGGCAGCCGATGCGTCATGGAGCCGTTCACGCGGACACCATCGAGAGCCTGTTGCAGTCCGTCTAGCAGCCGGCCGCGCAACTGGCTCAGCCGGCTCGACTCCCGGTCCATCTCGGTTCTGCAGATCTCTGCGGCCTGCCCGAGGCCGACGATTCCAGGCACGTTGAGGGTGCCCGACCTCAAGCCGTTCTCGTGGCCGCCGCCGTCAATCTGGCACTCCAGCTTCAACCGTGGCTTTCGGCGGCGTACGAACAGGGCGCCCGCACCCTTCGGCCCGTAGTACTTGTGCCCGGTGAGCGACAGCAGATCGATTCCCATGCGCTCGACGTCGAGCGGAACCTTCCCCGCCGCCTGCGCCGCGTCGGTATGCAGCAACACGCCGCGCTCGTGGGCGATCCGGCTGACCTCGGCAAGCGGCTGCAGCACACCGATCTCGTTGTTTGCGGCCATCACGGACACCAGCACCGTGCTATCGGTGACCGCGGACGACAGCGTGTCCAGGTCAATCAGCCCGTCCGGCTTCACGCCGAGCCGCGTGACCTTCCAGCCTTCGCCCTCGAGCCGCTTCACCGAATCGAGTACCGACTTGTGCTCGGTGGCAACCGTGACGATGTGGTTGCCTTGATCGCGCAGGGCACACGCCGCACCTTTGATGGCCAGGTTGTTCGACTCGGTCGCACCGCTCGTGAACACGATCTCGGCGGCCGACGCGCCAACCAACGCCGCGACCTGCCCGCGCGCACGGTCGATGGCTTCCTGCGCCTTCCATCCCCACGCGTGCTGGCGGCTCGCCGGGTTACCGAAGTGATTCGTGAAGTACGGCAGCATCGCCTCGAGGACCCTCGAGTCGACGGGCGTGGTGGCGTGGTAGTCGAGGTAAACAGGAGGCATGCGATCCGTCGTCCGTAGTTCGTGGCTCGTCGCTCGTCGCTCGAAAGGCCGACCGCCGCTATGGGTTCTTCGACCAACGAGCGACGAGCGACGACCCACGATTCTGAAGCTAAGAGGGCCTGGCTCGGGTGAAGGCGACGGGAGTGACCGGAACCTCCGCCATCGCTTCAGTAGCGTCAGTGGATATTTCCTGAAGCGAACAGGTCGACAGCGCGATAAGGATTCTGTCCTTGATCCGCCAGAGCGGATCGCGAACGCTGCACTTCGCGTACTGACCGCAATTCTCGTCCTCGGTCGAGCAGGCCGTGACCGTCAGTGGCCCGTCGATCGCCTGGATGATGTCGGCAACGGAGATCAAGGTGGTCGGGCGGCCGAGACGATAGCCGCCGCGCGTGCCCTGGTGAGACGTCAGGAGTCCGCGTCGGGCCAGCCGCTGCAGCACCTTCGCCATCAGCTCGATGGGAATGTCGTACTGCTCCGCGATCTCGCGGGCGCTGGCAGACGCGGAATCCGGCCGCATCGCGAGATGTTTCATCGCGATCAGTGCGTAGTCAGCTTTTTTCGATAGTCGCAGCATGGCGTCACCATAGTCCCAATTGCAGCTTGGCGGCGTCCGACATCCGATCCTTGTCCCACGGTGGTTCCCAGACGACGTCGACGCGGGCGTCGGTAACGCCTGGCACATCCTTCGTCTTGGCGGCCACTTCGACCGGCAGCGATTGCGCAGCCGGGCAACCCGGCGCCGTCAACGTCATTCTGATTCCGGCCACGCCGGCCGCGTCCACGAAGACGTCGTAGATGAGGCCGAGCTCCCAGATGTTCACAGGGATCTCGGGATCAAAGACCGTGCGAATCGCCTCGACGATGAGCGGTTTCAATTCCTCGGTCTTCGCCGGATCCGGCACGAGCCCAGACGTGTCGTTCGTGGAAGCGGGTGTCCCGGGAACCTCTGGAATCATTTGCAACGGCTTCATGTCATTCGGTCGAGGCCGCCGCGTCGCGATCGAGGGCGGCCTTCAAAGTGTGCCACGCCAGGCTGGCGCATTTCACGCGCACGGGGAACTGCCGCACGCCCGCCAGCACCGACAGCTTGCCTAGACTCTCGACCGCGCCGTCCGGCGCGGACGTCACCATCCGGTGAAAGCGCTCGAAAAGGGCGCGGACCTCGCCGACTGGCTTGCCTTTGACCTCGTCGGTCATCAGGGAAGCCGAGGCGCGCGAAATGGCGCATCCGCTTCCCTGGAATCCGACTTCGGTCACGACGCCGCCATCGACCTTGAGATACAGGTTCAGTCGATCGCCACAGAGCGGATTGTAGCCTTCTGCGTGATGGCTTGGCTGATCAAGCACGCGAAAATTTCTCGGCCGCCTGTTGTGGTCGAGAATGACCTCCTGGTAAAGATCGCTCAGGTCACCCATGGCTCATCCAAAAAGCTGACGAACGCGAACGAGCGCGCCTGCCAAAGTGTCGATCTCGATTCGCGTGTTGTACATCGCCACCGAGGCCCGCGCTGTTGCCGGCACGCCAAAACGCTCCATGACCGGTTGCGCACAGTGGTGACCCGTACGAATCGCGACGCCTTCGCGATCGACGATCGTTCCGATGTCGTGAGGGTGAATGCCCTCCATGACGAACGAGAGCACGCTGGCCTTTCGCCTGGCCGTCCCGATCAGCCGCACGCCGTCGATGGCGGTCAAGGCCTGGGTGCCGTACTCGAGCAGATCCGCTTCGTGCCGCCCGATCTGGTCGAACCCGATGCCGGTCAGGTAGTCGAGTGCAACGCCCAACCCAATGGCGCCTGAGATGTCAGGTGTTCCAGCCTCGAACTTGTTCGGCAAATCGTTCCAGGTGGAGCGCTCGAACGTGACCGACCGGATCATGTCGCCGCCGCCGAGAAATGGCGGCATGGCTTCGAGACGCCGTTCCTTGCCGTACAGCACGCCTATTCCCGTCGGACCGTAAAGCTTGTGGCCGGTCGCCGCATAGAAGTCGCAGTCGAGAGCCTGGACGTCCACCGGCATGTGGTACGCGGCCTGCGATCCATCGATCAGGACGGCCGCGCCTTTCGCGTGCGCGAGCCGCACAATTTCGTCAACGGGATTCACCGTTCCGAGGGCGTTCGACATGTGCGCGACCGCGACGAGACGCGTGCGCTCGGTGATCGCCTTGTCGAGCTCTTCCATGATGAGCTCGCCTCGATCGTCGATCGGCGCAACCCGCAGGCGCCCCCCAGTGGCCTCGCAGAGCAGCTGCCACGGAACGATGTTCGAGTGATGCTCCATCTCGGAGATCAGCACTTCATCGTCGGGGCCGACGTTCGCTCGCCCGAACGACTGCGCGACCAGGTTGATGCTCTCGGTCGCGTTTCGCGTAAACACGATCTCGCGAACGCTTCGTGCGTTGAAGAACGCGCGCACCTTTTCGCGGGCACCCTCGTAAGCTTCCGTCGCCACCTCGCTCAGCTCGTGAACGCCGCGATGGACGTTGGCGTTCATGTCCGTGTAGTACGCGGACAGGGCGTCGAGGACGGCCTGGGGCTTCTGCGTGGTTGCGGCGTTGTCCAGGTAGACGAGCGGGCACCCGCGCACCTTGCGCCGCAGAATCGGAAAGTCGGCGCGGATCTGGCTGACGTCGAACTCACGGCGAGCGCCGGCAGCCACACTTGTCATGCCGCGTCCAGTTCCGCCAGGTCGCGAGCGAGCTGAGCGTAGAGCTCGGACTCGAGCGCCTGCTTCAGCGGCTCGACCTGCACGCGGTCGAGAATCTCGCCAGCAAACGCATGGATCAGGAGGTCTCGAGCCTCGAAGAACGTGAGGCCTCTGGCTTGCAGATAGAAGAGCGCATCATCGTCGAGCTGCCCGATCGCCGCACCATGCGTACACTTCACGTCGTCCGCAAAGATCTCGAGCTGCGGCTTCGTGTTGATGACGGCGTCGTCGGTCAGCAGCAGCGCGCGGTTCGTCTGCTTGGCGTCGGTCTTCTGCGCATCCTGGCGAACGATGATCTTCCCGTTGAACACGGCGCGGGCCTTCCCGCCAAGGATGCCCTTATAGATTTCGTGACTCGGGCAGTGCGCCTTGGCGTGATCGATCGTGGTGTGATTGTCCACTAGGCGATCGCCGTCCGCCAGATACAAGCCATTCAAGGTGCACTCCGCGCCCTCGCCGTCGAGAACCGCGAACACGTCGTTCCGCGTCAGCTTTGCGCCAAGCGTGAACGAGTGCGATGAAAAGGTCGCGCTCCGGGCAGCGTGCACGTGCATGCTGGCAACGTGGAATGCCTGCGAACCATCTTCCTGAACCTTGTAGTGATCGACGACGGCGTTTTCGCCGACCACGACTTCAGTGACGGCATTCGTGAAATACGCGTTGTCGCCAACGCCGACGTACGTCTCGATCACCCGTGACTGGCTGCGCTCGCCGGCAATCAGGAGCAGCCGCGGATGCGACATGCGCGGAGCCGACATAGATGACGAGTTGCCGGTGGAGACGAACACGACCTGAAGCGGGACGTCCAGCACCACGCCATCCGGAATTTTCACGAACGCGCCGTCGTTCAAGAACGCCGTGTTCAGCGCGGAAAACCCTCTCGATCCGAACTCGGCGAGCTGACCCAGGAATCGTGCGACAGCGTCCCCTTCCTCGACGACTGCCGATGCCAGCGACCCGAAACGCGTGCCTGCCGGCAAACCGCTGGTTCGCGACAGCTCAGGAGAAAAGTGACCATCGACGATCACCAGCCGGGTAGCGGCGTCCGTATAGACGAATCCCTCCAACTCCGCGGATGTAAACCGTCCTTGCGCTGCGAGCCGGAACTCGGTCGACGCGATCGCGGACACGCTCGTGTAGCGCCACTCCTCGTCGCGCGTCGTCGGGAAGCCGAGCGCCGAAAAACGCGCGGCGCCGCGATCCCTGAGCTCCTGGAGCCACCGCGGCCCACCCTGCGGGCGTTCCTCGACTGCTGCAATCCACGGCTGAAGCTTGTCAGCTAGCTGCGTCATGATTCAAATCGTTCCGTTCGATCTACCCGTTGCCCGTTTGCCGATTGACCCGTGCCCCAATCGCCCATTGCCCATCGCCCATACCCAAAGGCCTAGGCCTTGACCGGCTCCGCGGCGGCTTCGAGCCATCCGTAACCCTTGCGCTCGAGCTCGAGCGCCAGCTCCTTGCCGCCGGACTTGACGATCCGGCCCTGGCTGAGCACGTGCACGAAGTCGGGAATGATGTAGTCGAGGAGCCGCTGGTAGTGCGTGACGACGATGAAGGCGCGCTCGGGCGTGCGCATCGCGTTGACGCCCGTGGCCACCGTCTTCAGCGCGTCGATGTCGAGGCCGGAGTCGGTCTCGTCGAGAATCGCCAGCTTTGGTTCGAGCAGCGTCATCTGGAAGATCTCGTTCCGCTTCTTCTCGCCGCCCGAGAAGCCCTCGTTGACGGCGCGGCTCAGCATGTTCTGGTCGATGTCGAGCAGCTTTGCCTTCTCCTTGATCAGCTGCATGAATTCCATCGCGTCCAGCTCTTCGAGCCCCAGATGCTTGCGCTTGGCGTTCAGCGCTGCCTTCAGAAAGTACGCGTTGTTCACGCCGGCGATCTCGACTGGATACTGAAACGCCATGAACACGCCGTCGCGGGCGCGCTCGTCGGGATCCATGTCCAGGAGATCGCGTCCCTCGTAGAGCACCTCGCCGGTAGTCGCCTCGTACTCGGGATGTCCCGAGAGGACGCGCGCGAGCGTGCTCTTGCCGGAGCCGTTCGGCCCCATGATCGCGTGCACTTCACCGGCGTTGACCTTCAGGTCGATCCCCTTGAGGATCAGCTGATCGTCGACACGCACTTGCAGATTCTTGATTTCAAGCATTTCTGTTAGCTTTTTTGATATCTCGTAGGGCCCCACCCCCACGAGCTGCCAGGCCTCGCGTTTTTCTCTTAATGCCGCTCGCGCCTTCGCGCTCGCGGCGGCTCAAGGCTGTCGGCCCGGTGATACATACAGCCCCGGTAAAACTTGCCGTCTATCCGACCGATCCCTCCAGCGAAACACTCAAGAGCTTCTGCGCTTCGACGGCAAACTCCATCGGCAGCTCGCGGAACACTTCCTTGCAGAAACCGCTGACGATCATGTTGACGGCGTCCTCGGTCGCCAGACCGCGCTGCCGGCAGTAGAAGATCTGGTCCTCGCCGATCTTCGACGTCGAGGCTTCGTGCTCCACGCGAGCGGAGGTGTTCTTGATCTCCAGATACGGGAACGTGTGCGCGCCGCACTTGTCGCCGATGAGCAGCGAGTCGCACTGCGAGTAGTTGCGCGCGTGCTTGGCGTTCTTTCCGATCTTGACCAGGCCCCGGTACGTGTTCTGACCGTGGCCCGCAGAAATTCCCTTCGAGACGATCGTGCTGCGGGTGTTCTTCCCGAGGTGGATCATCTTCGTCCCGGTGTCCGCCTGCTGCCAGTTGTTCGTCGTGGCAACCGAGTAGAACTCGCCGATCGAGTTGTCTCCCTGGAGGATGCAGCCGGGGTACTTCCAGGTGATCGCCGAGCCGGTCTCGACCTGGGTCCATGTGATCTTCGAGCCGCGGCCGGCGCACAGGCCGCGCTTGGTCACGAAGTTGTAGATCCCGCCCTTGCCGTCCTTGTCGCCGGGGTACCAGTTCTGAATCGTCGAGTATTTGATCGTCGCGTTGTCGAGCGCGACGAGCTCGACGACGGCAGCGTGGAGCTGGTTTTCGTCGCGCATCGGCGCCGTGCAGCCTTCGAGGTAGCTGACGTAGGCGCCTTCTTCAGCGATGATCAGCGTGCGCTCGAACTGCCCGGTGTCCTTGGCGTTGATCCGGAAATACGTCGATAGCTCCATGGGGCAACGGACGCCCTTGGGAACGTAGACGAACGAGCCGTCGCTGAACACCGCCGAGTTCAAGGTCGCGAAAAAGTTGTCGGTGTAGGGGACGACTGAGCCGAGATACTTCTTCACGAGCTCGGGATGCTCACGCACGGCCTCGGAGAACGACATGAAGATCACGCCGTACGACTTGAGCTTCTCGCGGAAGGTCGTCGCTACAGAAACGCTGTCGAATACGGCGTCGACCGCGACGCCGCTGAGCATCTTCTGTTCTTCGATCGGGATACCGAGCTTGTCGAACGTCTTGCGGACCTCAGGATCGATTTCGTCCAGGCTGTTCAGCACCGGCTTTTTCTTCGGCGCGGAGTAATAGACGATGTCCTGATAGTTGATCGGGTCGTACTTGACGTTCTGCCAGGTCGGCTCCTTCATCGTCAACCAGAGCCGATAGGCCTTCAGGCGCCATTCGAGCAGCCACTCGGGCTCCTGCTTCTTCTCGGAAATCATCCGGACCACGTCTTCGTTGAGACCCTTCGGGATCGTGTCGGTCTCGACGTCGGTGTAGAAGCCGTATTTGTACTCGCGCGTGGCGAGCTGTTCGATGGTCTCAGTTGATGTCGACATGGTGTTACGTTCTGACTAATGCCGTGCTCAGACGATTGGCGCGCTGACAAGTGACGAATCGGCAAGCCTCAAGCCATCCCAACGCTCCGATTCGCGCGCCGCAAGATGTACCCAGGCGCCGCTAACCAGCGGCGGCCAAGGGCCGCCGCTGGTTAAACAGAGAATGACGTCCCGCAGCCGCACGTGCTCTTCGCATGCGGATTGCTGAACACAAAGCCCTTGCTGACCAGGCTGGTGTCGTAGTCGAGCGTGGTGCCGTCCAGGAAGCGATGACTCTTCGGATCGATGAACACTTTGGAATCTTCGGGGCCGCTGAACACCAGGTCGCCTTCGCGCGGCGTGGCTTCCCAGCCGAACGTATAGCTCAACCCGGAACAGCCGCCGGCCTTGATGCCGATGCGCAGACCCCCCTCAGGAAAGCCGTTTTTCACGGTCATTTTCCTGATCAGCTTTGCGGCGTTTTCGGTGATTTCCAGCATTTTTGAGCCCGAACTCGAAGGTCGTTGCTCTGTCACAGGCAAAACTACGACCAGAACAGTCCTATTTTAATCTTTACGGTGGGTGGGATCAACTAATCGCAACCGGTGACCTCCCCTGACAAACCTTTCGTTTAAACTTCGTCTAGCGTGGACTTGACCCTGGTATTCGTGTGCCTCCTTGCCCTGATTGCCGGGGTGGCCCTCTGGCTCATCCTGCGCGCCCGGGAGGATCGGGCAGTGGCCATGCTTCGAGTTCAACTCGGGCAGGACGCCGCCTCAGGGGCGGCGCGGGCTGACGAGGCATCACGGCGGGCGGCGGAACTGCACACGCAGCTCGCCAGCCGCGAACTGGCGCTAGCCCGGCTGCAGGGCGAACTTGCGGTGGCCCGGGAAGAGGGAGTTCGGATCCAGGCGGAGCTGGATGCCGAACGCAAGGCGAGCGAGTCCAAGCTCGAGCTCCTCCGTGACGCCGAAGCCAAGCTTCGCGACACATTCACCGCCCTCTCGTCCGAGGCGCTTCGCCACAACAACCAGTCGTTCATCGAGCTCGCGCGGGCATCGCTGGCGGAGTTTCAGCAGTCGGCGCGGACGGATCTCGATGTCCGTCAGAAATCGATCGAGGAGCTCGTTCAGCCGATCAAGGAGTCGCTCTCCAAGGTTGACGGGACGCTCCAACTCGTCGAGCAGAACCGCGTCGGCACTCAATCCGCTGTAACTGAGCAGTTGCGCTCCCTGCTTCAGGCCCAGCAATCGCTTCAGATGGAAACGGGGCGGCTCGTGCAAGCCTTGCGCTCGCCAAACGTCCGCGGGCAGTGGGGCGAACTGCAGCTGCGCCGGGTCGTCGAAGCCGCCGGCATGGTCGAGTACTGCGATTTCGACCTGAAGGAATTCGCCACGGTTGACGGCGTCCGGCTGACCCCGGACATGATCGTCCGGCTTCCCGGCGGCAAGAACGTGGTCGTGGACGCGAAGGTCCCGTCGTCGGCCTATCTCGACGCGATGGAAACCGAGGACGAGGTCCAGCGTGACGCGCGGCTGAAGGACCACGCTCGTCAGGTCCGCGATCACATCGTCCGGCTCGGAAACAAGACCTACTGGCAACACTTTCAGCCGGCGCCAGACCTCGTGATCATGTTCGTCCCGGGAGAGACGCTGCTCAGCGTCGCCATGCAGCGCGACCCCGCGCTGCTCGAGTTCAGCCTGGCGCGCGGCGTCATGCTCGCGAGCCCATTGACGCTCATGGCGCTGCTACGCGCAGTGGCGTACGGCTGGCAGCAGGAGAACGTCGCGAAGAACGCGCAGGAAATCAGCGACCTGGGCCGGCAACTCTACGATCGCATCCGCGTGATGGCGATGCACTTCGAAGAGGTCGCACGCGGTCTGATGCGCTCGGTCGACGCCTACAACCGTGCCGTCGGCTCGCTCGAGAGCCGCGTGCTCGTCACCGCGCGGCGGCTCAAGGACAAGGGTATTACAGCGCCGGAGGAGCTACCCGAGCTCGACACGATCGATCACACCGCCCGGTCGATCGGATCGCCCGAGATCATCGGCCTCTTCGACGATGAGCCAGTCGATGGGGTGATTGTGAAAGAGTAAATACGTGCGACGGGCGACGTGCCACGTGCGACGTGCCAACGTGCCACGTGCGACTTTAACGGACAGCGGTCGTCAGCGTCACGATCGAACGAATCTCAATCTCGCCTGGCGATACCGGTGTGGTGCGCGCTTCCTGGGCGGCGGCCATCGTCATCATCATGGGTCGCGGCCCGCCGCCGATGCTTCGCTGTTCCTCGATCTTCAGCACGCGCTCGACTTTCATGCCGGCTCCCGCTGCTGCGGCGTCAGCGCGCTCACGGGCGTCGGCAACCGCCATTTTCAGCGCCTCGCGCTCCGCGGCCGCACGGTCCTTGAGGTCGAACCGCACGCCGCTGACATTCGTGACGCCGGCGCCAATCGTGATGTCGATCACGTCGCCCAGCTTCGGCAGGTCGTCGACCCTGACCTCCAACGTGTTTCGCGCGACGTAGCCACGGAGCGTCTGTTTATTGTTCGTATAGTCGAACTCCGGCTGCAGGTCGAACGACGCCGTCTGGACGGCATCCGGCGGAATACCCGCCCCCTTGATCTTCTGCATGACCGCGCTCATGACCGTGGCGTTGGCGCGCTGAGCTTCCTGAGGCGTTTTTGCCCGAGATTCAGCGGCCACCGTAACCCAGGCGCGATCGGGCGCGCGCTTGATGAGGCCTTCGCCTGTCGTCACGACGGAGGGCGGCGGCGGCCCCGGTGGCTGCTGTGCCAGCACGGTCGTCGTCAACATCAGAAATGCGGTCAAACCGGCGAATGCGTTCTTCACGAACCCCTCCGTTCTTGATCACCTGATCATAGTTCCTGATCCTCACAAAAGGACGGGATCGTCGTTCGTGGTTCGTAGCTCGTCGCTCGAAGGGCAACGAGGGACGATAGAGCAATTCGAGCGACGAGCTACGGTCCACGAACGACGGACAGAATTTCTATTACACTCGCCAGTATGAAGTTCGACGCTTTTACGCTCGAGCGGTTTCAGTCTATCTGGGAGAACCGGGTTGCCTGGAACGTCGCCGAAAGTGGTGTGCACCCGCTCCGTGTCGAAGAGATTGCCGAATCGGCTGAAGACCGTGCGTCGGTGCTCGGTCTTCACATGCTCTATCCACAAACGAACGGGACGGCGGAACTGCGAAGCCACATCGCCGCGATGTATCCAGGCGCGACTCCGGATCACATTCAGGTGACGAATGGCGGATCGGAAGCCAACTGCATCTCGCTGATGCACCTCGTCGAGCCGGGCGACGAGGCGGTCATGATGGTGCCGAACTACATGCAGGTCCACGGACTGGCTCGGGCCTTCGGCGCGACGGTCAAGCCGTGGGCGCTGGTGCCCCACAGTGGATCCAACCCACGCTGGAAGCCGGACCTTGCGGCGCTCGAGTCGCTCGTCACCACAAAGACACGCGTCATCCTGATTTGCAATCCCAACAACCCGACCGGCGCGACGATGACGGTGGAGGAGCTCGACGCGATCGCGCGCATCGCGTCGCGAACGGGCGCGTGGATTCTGTCGGACGAGATCTACCGCGGCGCAGAGCTCGAAGGCGATGAAACGCCAACCATGTGGGGCCGCGCCGAGCGTGTAATCGTGACGAGCGGGCTGTCGAAGGCCTACGCGCTGCCGGGCCTGCGAATCGGCTGGGTCGCAGGGCCAGCATCCACCGTCGACACGCTGTGGGGTATTCACGACTACACGTCGATCGCGCCGGGCGCCGTCAACGATCGCCTCGCAGCAATCGCGTTGCGCCCCGCACGCCGGCAGCTGCTGCTCGCCCGCACGCGAGGGATCATCCGCACCAACTATCCCATCGTGAAGCGCTGGATCGAACGGCGCGCGCCGTCGCTGAGCCACATCGCGCCGCAGGCCGGAGCGATCGTGTTCGTCCGTTATCAATATCCGATCCGGTCGGCGGAGCTCGTCACGCGTCTGCGCGACGAAAAGGGCGTGCTGGTCGTCGCCGGCGAACACTTCGACATGGACGGATATCTGAGGATTGGATTCGGGTCCGATCCGAAACATCTCGAGTCCAGCCTCGCGCTCGTCGGCGAATTGCTCGACACGCTCGTGCCAGCGGCGGTCTCCGAGCGTCATTGATGCGCGCTGATCTGGCGCTGGTCGGTTTCGGGAACGTCGGCCGCCGATTTGCTCACCTGCTCGAAGAACGGCGCGGTCAGCTTGCCGACGACTGCGATCTCGACTGCCGCGTCGTGGGCATCGCGACGGGCCGCCATGGCGCCGTGTTCAATCCTTCGGGTCTCGACGCGATCTCCGCAGCGGCAACGGTTGCCTCGAACGGGGCGTTATCCGGCGGGCCATCTGAAGACGGAAGTGAAGCGGTCGACGGTTCAACGGCCCTCATTGAACGACTTCAACATTCGCCTGCTCCGCTCCGCGTCGTCGTGGAAACGACGACACTCAACATCAAGGACGGCCGGCCGGCGCTGGATCACGTCGAGACGGCGCTCCGCGCGGGGCTCCATGTCGTCACGGCGAACAAAGGTCCGGCAGCATTCGCCTATGAGCGGCTGCGCGACATGGCGGCGACAGCCGGAGTGTCGTTCCTGTTCGAAGGCGCCGTCATGGACGGTGTGCCGATTTTCAATCTCGTGCGCGAGGCGATGCCCGGGGTGCGCGTGACAGGCTTTCGCGGCGTCATCAACACGACGACCAATCACATCCTGACCGCGGTCGAGAATGGCGAGGCGTTCGCCGCAGCGCTGGCGCGGATGCAGGCTGAAGGGATCGCTGAAGCGGATCCGTCGCTCGATCTGGACGGTTGGGATGCGGCCGCCAAGGCTGCCGCACTTGCGAACGTGCTGCTTGGGGCGCGTATCACCCCGCACGACGTCGCGCGCACGGGCATCGATGCGTCAACAGCAGATGCCGCGCGCACGGCGAAGGACCGTGGCCGCCGGCTGAAGCTTGTCGTGTCCGCACGGTCGGGGCAGCGTCCCAGTGTCAGGCCGCAAGAGCTGCCCGCAGACGATCTCCTGGCGAGGCTCGGCGCCATGGAGAACGCACTCATTCTCGAGACAGATTTGCTCGGCGATGTCGCCGTCGGTCAACTGACGGGAAACCTGACGGTGACCGCGTACGCGCTGCTCTCGGACCTGATCACGATCCGCCGGCGGTGCGCAGCGCGTTACGAAGCGCCGCTTCGTCGAAGCCTTTGACCGTCGTGCCGTTGATCACGGTCAGGGGAATCGTACGGAAGCCCAGCGCCAGCAGATCGGCATACGCCGCATCGTCTTCCTCGACATTGCGTACCGTGAAGACATGGCCTGCGCGTGAAAGAAACTCCTTCACCTGATCGCAGGCGCGTCAATGCGAGCCGGAATAGACAATGATGTCGAGGTCCATAAGTTGATTGTATGCCGTTGAACAATGCCGGCTCGAGTCCAGGCCCTCTCGATGGGCTGATCGTCGTCGATCTGACACGCGTCCTTTCCGGCCCGTACTGCACGATGCAGCTCGCGGACATGGGAGCACGCGTCATCAAAGTCGAGCAACCGGGCCGCGGTGACGATACGCGCGCGTGGGGACCGCCGTTCATCGGCGCCGAGAGCGCGTACTTCCTCAGCATCAATCGCAACAAGCAGAGCCTGACGCTCGACCTCAAGTCCGGCCGAGCCGTGCTCGAACGCCTGCTCGACCGTGCCGACGTCCTGGTCGAGAACTTCCGGCCCGGAACCATGGAGCGACTGGGGCTGGGATATGCGGCCGTCAGCGCGAGATGGCCGCGGCTGGTCTACTGCTCGATCTCGGGCTTTGGACAGACGGGGCCGCGGCGCGATCAACCGGGCTACGACGCCGTAGTACAGGCGGAGGGCGGCCTCATGAGCATCACCGGGGAGGCAGACGGCCCTGCGTTCAGGCTCGGCGTGGCGATCGCGGACATCGTCAGCGGCATGTTCGCGGCGCAGGGAATCGCGCTCGCGCTGCTGGCGCGCGCACGAACCGGCCGCGGTCAGCACGTGGACATCGGCATGCTCGACTCGACGGCGGCGCTCCTCACGTATCAGGCCGCGATCTACTTCGCGACCGGCCAGCCGCCGACGCGCATGGGGAATCGTCATCCGACCATCGTCCCCTACGAAACGTTCGAAGCGTCCGACGGCGAGTTCGTGCTGGCCGTCGGCAGCGAGGGTCTCTGGCGACGGTTCTGCGAGCTGCTCGATGCGCCGGGGGTTGCGGAAGACCCGCGGTTTGCGACGAACCGCGACCGGGTCAGCCACTACGAGATTCTGCGGCCGCTGCTTGCCGAGCGAATCCGTCAGCGCTCGCGCGCGGAGTGGATCGAGCGATTGATGGCGGCCGGGGTGCCGTGCGGATCGGTCCGCGATGTGAGCGAGGTGCTGCGCGATCCGCAGATGACGGCGCGCGAGATGATCGCCGCGGTCGAGCACGCCGCAATCGGGCGCGTCCAAGTGTTGGGTGTGCCGATCAAGTTGTCAGAGACGCCGGGAACCGTGCGCACTGCCCCGCCGACCCTCGGTCAACATACCGATCAGATCCTGCGTACGGACCTCGGGTTCAGCGATGCAGATATCACGCGCCTGCGCCAGAATGGCACAGTCTAAAAAAGGTGGCTGGCACCTGGCCCGGGAAGGTGCCAGCCACCTATTGCGGGGATTGCGCGGTCGGGGCCGGCTGGAGCCGGACTCTACGACACGATTAGCGCTCGACTAATTTTGGGATCTCGTCGACCACCATCTGCACGACATCTGAGTCGGTCAGTGACGAAATCGCCGTCGTGACCGATCGCTCCGACGTCAGCTGACGGCGGCCGCGGCCGCGGCTCATACGCACCACCACGACGGGCGGATCCTGTGAGGGGTCGAGCGCCAGCTCTATGAAGTCTTCGCCCGATCGCTCGGACGCCAGGCGCACCGATCCCGCCGGAGTGAACACCGCAAAGCGATGGCCCTCCGCGACCAGGACGTTGGCGATGGTCTGGAACGTGGGGACCGCAACCTGCTCGAGGAACTGATCGTAGGCGCGGCTGGCGGCGTCGGCGCGCTCGCGCCGCAGCGATGAGTCGCGGCGGGCCTGGTCGATCGCGGTGCGCAGGCGCCGCCGGACTTCCGAAACTTCCATCAGCTCACGCTAGCCTCTCCGCGAACGACGTGTCAACGCCTTCCCGCGTGAGGGCGGCAATCAGGGCCGCGCGGTCGGGGGCTTTGCGATACGCCTCGGCTGCGTGCACGGTGCCTTCGCGCACGAGCGTCGCGAGCGAATCGGTCAGCGGCATCATCCCGTGACGGCGCCCGCCGTCGAGCGCCGAGGGAATCTCCACGTTCTTGCCTTCGAGAATCAACGTCGCGACCGCCGGCGTATTGACGAGCAGCTCGCGTGCCGCGGTGCGCCCGCCTGCCAGCTTCCGCAGCAGCATCTGCGAAACGACGGCGCGCAGTGACGCTGCCAGCGACGCTCGTGCCTGCAGCCGCTGGGTCTCGGGGAACAGGTCGAGCAGGGCCTTGATCGCATCTGCCGCCGACGATCCGGTCACCGACGCGAACACGAGCCGGCCTGACTCGGCTGCATCCAGCAGCGTCGACGCCACTTCCGCCGAGCGTACGTCTTCGACGATCAGCACGTCCGGATCTTCTTTCAAGGCTCCGGCAACGGCCGCCGCTGCTGATTGCTCGTCGCGCACTTCACGCTGGCTGATGAACGACCGGCGGCTTTCATGCGTGAAGCCAATCTGCGACTCGATGCTGATGATGTGATCGCTGCGCGTCCGGTTGATCAGGTCCACGAACGCCGCGAGGAGCGTCGACCGTCCGCTCCCGCGTGGCCCGGTGATCAGCACGAGCCCCTCGGTCTGGGCGCAGAGCTCGCGAACTTCCGGGGACAACGCAAGGTGGTCAGCGGAAATCGAACGGGAGGAAACCATCCGGAAGATCAGGCCCGGCCCGCGATGATCCTTGAACGTCACGCATCGGACGCGGCCCACGTCAGCCACGTCGGAGGTCCATTCGACGGGGCCTGTCTTGGCGCTTTCCGCCAGTTGCGCGGGCACCATTCCGGCGACGAGTCGCTCGACGTCTGGCGCCGACAACAGCTGACCGTGATCGAGCGCGCTGATTTCGCCGTCTACGCGAATCATAGGCTTGGATTGCGCGACGACATACAAGATCGATGCGCCGCGCTCGGATGCCGCCTTCAGCACCTCGAGCAGACCCGCGTCGGTGACCGGCGCACCTGTGGGTGGCGTTTCGGGTTTGGATGCCGTCCGCGGCATCGCGGCGGCGGCGGGCCTCCGCCTATCCGCTTCAGCATGACTGGACTGCATTTCCACTGTGACTTCTCCCTCGGTCGCACCTGCAGCGGCTGTCACGGCAGCGGCGACGCTGGCTATCTGCTCAAGTGATTGTTGTTGCGTTGGAATCTGAAGACTGCCAGAGACCTCCGCGTCCTGCTGGGTGCTGGCCGCGACGAGCGGTGCAGGTGGCTTTGCGAATTCAGGGACGACGAGCGGTTCTACTGAAGA
>Ga0075421_100004572_pt1 | contig 16705 bp, 16 predicted proteins | sample SoiMetdeltSBSDD5_FD_75292 | JGI IMG/M metagenome (GOLD analysis project Ga0075421, IMG submission 75292) | Bulk soil microbial communities from a Populus tree surrounding site in Tennessee, USA - Soil MetaG P. deltoides SBSDD5 | ecosystem: Environmental > Terrestrial > Soil > Tree plantation...
GGACTGGATGGCGCGCTGAGAGCCATCTTCGAAGATCTGGGAAGCTCGGATGGCAGGTCGGCCGGGGCGCTCCGGCCGGCTGCCGACCTGATCCGGCGGCTGGAGCCGGAGCTGATGGCCAACATCTTTCGCTGGACCGGTCACTTCCCCGAGCGTACCCGTGCGCTGCTCCGCTACCTTGCCGAGCGCGCCGCTCAGTTGGAGCAGGGATACCCCGCGGAACGTGAGGATTCGGCCATCATGGCGCTGACGACGCTGGTGACTGGGCTCGCCATGAACCACGTTCAGCGAGGCAGCTACTTACCGTGAGAGGTCGGAAAGTCGAAAGTCGGAGGGTCGGAGCGAGAGCAGTTACGTCATCCTGAGCGAAGCAAAGGATCTTATTTCTTATACCGCTCCAGTGCCAGTTCCACGATGCGCTCGATCAGCTTCGGATATTCGATGCCCCCCGCCGCCGCCGACATGGCGAACTCGCTGTTGCGCTCGAGATAACAGCTGGCGTTGACCTCCAGTACATAGATGTCGCCCGTATCGGTGAGCCGGAGATCCACCCGGCCATAGTCCCGCACCCGGAGCGCGCGGTAGGCGTCTACCGCCACCTTCTGTAGCCGGGCGCGAAGCTCGTCCGGCAGGTTGGCGAGCACCGACTTGGTGCCCTTGAACTCCTTGCTGCGCTCATCCCATTTCGCCTTGCTGTCCAGCACTTTCGGCACCCCCTCGGGGAACCCGGTGAAGTCCACCTCCACTGGCGGGAGCGCTTTGGGCTGCCCGTTGCCCAACACGCCAACGTAAAACTCCCGGCCGTCGATGAACTCCTCCGCCAGGGCTGAGTCATTGAGCTCCTTCCGGATCGCCGCTACCCGCTCCATCAGCGCCCCCGCGTCGTGCACCAGCGACTTGCCTCCGATGCCGAGCGATGAATCGGAGCGGAGCGGCTTGACGAAGAGCGGCATCCGCAGATTGCCGCCGGTCTCGAACGCCTGCTGCCGGGAGAACACCGCAAAGCGGGGATAGAGGATGTCCTCGAAGGCCAGCAGCTTCTTGGTGAGGCCCTTGTCCTGGCTGAGGTAGAGCTCACCCGGTCCGCTTCCGGTGTACTTCAGGGCCAGCAGATCGAGCAGTCCGGTCACGGGAATGTCGCCGAACACGTTCTCGGCGAACATCTCCATCAGATTGAACACCAGATCGGGCTTCCTGCGGGAGAGGCCCGTGATCAGCCGCTTGACGTCCCCATGCACCCCCAGGATGGACACGCGATGACCCAGGGTTCGCAGCGCTCGCGCCACCTGGGGCACCACGGCCTCGTAATCCTTCGAGTTTTCGTCATCGCTGTCGAGGTAGGTCAGGACGGTAATCTTCATGCTCACTCCGCCAGGTCCATGCCCCAGCGCGCCAGTGATACCGGGAGCCCGCCGTATCGCATTACCTCGTCGTGGAACTGCCGCAGCGCCACATCGGCTCCGTAGCGGAGCCGGTATGCGTCCCGGAGCAGGAGCAGCTCGCGGCGGCCCGCGGCATACGAAAGCTGGTAGGTCGGCCAGGCGCAGTAGCGCCGGACCTCGGCCTCCGCGTTGCTCCGCTCGATGGGGAGGTGCTCGACCATATAGTCAGCGGCCTCCTTTGGCGTCATGCCCCGGGTGTGAAGACCCACATCCAGCACGATCCGGATCGCCCGCCACAGAAGATTCACCAACTGGAATAATCGCACCTGATCGCCGGGATAAAAGCCCGTCTCACCCATGAGCTGCTCGCAGTACAGGGCCCAGCCTTCGATCATGATCGGGGCCCAGATATGCCGCCGGACTTCCGATCCGAGACCCTGCATGGTGAGGAGGTGTAGATGATGCCCGGGATACACCTCATGAGCCACCATCACCGGCATGCTGTGGCGGCTGTGGCCCCGTGCCCGTGATGAGCCGCTGGACGCCGGCGTTTCGGGGCGGGTCACGTAGAACCGCCCGGTGCGTTGCTTCAGGTAAATCGGAGGCGGCTCATAGGCGGCGAAGGGAACCAACGGTGCCAGGTAGGAGGGCGTGGGCACGACGTCAACGCTGCCCGTTGGAATGCTGACCAGCTGGTTCCCTTCGACGAAGCTGCCGGCGCGCTCGACCTCGGTGCGATACGTTTCCAGCAACTGCTCCGCCTCGGGAGCGTCCTCCCGAAGCTCCTCCACCAGGACCCGCCAGGGGCGTGAGTCCAGTCTCGCGGCCAGGGCCTCGAGCTCGCCGGTGACTTCCTCCTGCAACTGGCGGCCGTAGCGCCACAGCTCACCGGGGCCGGCCATCAGGGCGTGCTCATGCTGGAGCCGGCGACTGAACTGGACTTCTCCGATGGCGAACGCGTGGATATCGGGATTGGGCTCGATCTCATCCCGCAAGGCCGATCCGAAGGCGAGCAGAGCCTTGAGCGCGGACTCGCCGGCACGCCTCAGCTCGTCCGCCACATCGGGAGCCACGCCGCTGAATAGCGCAACCACCCGGGTGACCAGCTCGCCACCGCCGCCCAGCATCGCCAGGGCGGTATCCACGAATACCGATGGAGGCAGAGCGATCGTGGCCCGAGCCGCACCGAGGAAATCGGGGGTCGCCTGGAGCCGGGAGAGCACCGGCGACACCCGCGCGGCGGGATCGGAGTCGCGAGTCAGCAGCGCATAGAGCGACTGGAACAGGTGGGACAGCCAGAACGCCGGATTCCGTACCTGCGGTTGCTCGTGCTCCAGGCGAAAGATCGTGCTCCGGATTTCACCCAGCAGCCCGGTGCGATCGATCTCGGAGTCCAGGTCGTCGGTGTCGAGCTCCTCGATAGCGCCGGAGATCGACCGCAGAGCGGAGAGATGCTCGCGAATGCTCTCCGCGTCGAAGCGGCCCAACCGCCCGTCCTCCGAGACCAGTCCGGCCGAGCTGGCCGCTGACGGATCGAAGTGGTACTTGAGGTCCAGGTACGACCGGCAGAGGTCGTCGACAGCGGAGTGTGCCGTCACGGACCCGCTCAGGATGACCGCGCCGCGGTCACTTCAGAGTGGTCTCCAATGCTTCCGCTTCCCTTGTAGCCTTCGAGCAGGACGGCGTTGCCGAGCAGGGACCCGTCGAGATCGACATGATTGAGCTTGGCATCCTGGCCGATGATCGAGTTGCGAATCCGGCTGTCCCGAATGGCGGTCCCCTTCTCCACCGAGACGTTGGGACCGATCTCGCTCCGCTCGATGGTGACCCCGTCCTCGATATACACCGGATCGCGGATGGTCACCCCCGGAAAGTTGACCCGGCGGGCCGCGCCCTTCCGGAGCAGGATCTCATTGGTCTCCAGCAAGGTGTCCAGCTTGCCGCAGTCGTACCAGCCACCCACCTCGGCGGTCAGAATCCGCTTGCCGTGCTCGATCATCCACTGGAATGCGTCGGTCAGGTACCACTCGCCCTTGTTGGCCGGACTGGCGAGCACGTGGTCGATGCCTTGCCAGAGACTATCCACCGCCCGGATGTAGTAGAGCCCAATGTTGGCGAGCTTCGAGATCGGAGTGGACGGCTTCTCCACGATTCGGGTCATGTAGCCCTTCGCATCGGTGACCACCACGCCGAACCGCTGATAGTCTTCCACCTCCTTAGCCCAGATGATCCCGTCGGCGTCGGTTCGATTGATCAGGGTAAGGTCGGCTTCGAACACGGTATCGACGAAGATGATCAGCACCGGTCCCTTCACATGGGGACGGGCCAGGTTGATGGCTCCGGCGGTGCCGTCCTGCACCTTCTGCTCGATGAAGCGGGACGGGATCTTGTAGCGCGACCGGGCGAAGGCCTCCACCTGCGCCTTCAAATGCCCGGTGATGAAGATCAGCTCGGTCACGTCGAGACCGGCCAGCCGGTCCATTACCCAGTCCATCACCGGACGTCCCGCCACCTTGAGCAGCGGCTTGGGCACGAGATGGGTATGCGGCCTGAGTCGGGTTCCCTTCCCGGCCAGCGGAATGATCACTTGCATCTCAGCCTCTACCATAGCGGTCCTGGAGCCGCACGAGATCGTCGAGCTCGGGCGTGGATGCCTCGAGCACGTCGCTGTCCACCACCGCCTCGATCTGGTGAATCAGCTTGGCCGGGATGTGCACCGACTCTCCGGCCCGGAGTGCTCGCGCGATCAAGGCGTCAACCGGCTGGGTCCTCAGGATGAGCTCACCCCGGAGCACGTGCATGGTCTCGTCCTTGAAGTTGTGGTACTGCAGGCTGAGCACGTGGCCGGCCTTCACGTGCAGGATCTTGCCGACATAGCGTTCGGTGCGGGCCCAGATCAACTCGTACCCCCAAGGCTTCTCCACCCGATAGGGAACGGCCGGCACTCAGCTTTCCGGGGACGAGGTCATCATGGGCGGGAAATATGGCGGGTAACCGGGTAAGCGGGTAAGCGGGTAAGCGCGGAAGAAGTCATCCTGAGTGTAGCGAGGAGCCTGCCCTGAGCAGGCGAAGGATCTCTCGATGGAAGCTAGAACGCTTCGTCAAAGCTGAAGGTCCAGCGAAACTCTATTTCGCTGTCGCCCTGGTCTCGGTCCTGCGCGAGGTCGGGCCGGCTCACATATAGCGGGAAGTCGAAGCGGGTGCTGAACTCGGTGTCGCCGATGCGATGCCCGGCCCGGATGCCCAGGCCCGCGTCGCCCAGAAAACGAAGCCGGCCTCCGCTGAAATCCCGGGAGCTGCCGCCGATGCCGTGCGAGAGATCGGTGAACGCTGCGAGCGCCATTCGGTGAAACAGTCCCGAGGGCCGCGTCATCACGGTGCGTTCCAGCTCCAGGTTGAAGGCGACGATGGCAGCGGTCGAGAGATGCGGGTCGGCGCCCCGCACGCCGGCGCCGCCGGGCGAGTGGTAATGAAAATCGTCTCGTACCAGCAGCGCGCCGCGGGACCGGAGAAATGGATTGGTGAGCTGCCGCAGAGGATCGGCGCCCTGAAAGTAGATCTGGCGTTGCTTGGCTGCTTCCTGGTCGCCACTCGCCACCCCGGCATACAGCCGAACGCCGAAGTCGAAGCTGCCCAGCGGGCGGCGGGCACTGCCCTCGACCGAGCCGCGGAAATAAAAGGGATCGAGATCGGGCCGGCCGCTGGCCGCAAGGCCATCTTTATTGTAGGCCAGCCCGCCGCCCAGCGAGCTCCGCAGCGCGAGCTGCCAGTCCCCACTCTCGGTGGAGACTCCGCTGCCGAGCTGAAGCTCCACCGTGCCGACGTCATCGTAGAGTCCGGTATCCAGGTAGCGTACGTCGTCCACCGCAACCCACTGAAGGGTGGCCGACCGGCTCCAGGTAGGACCGAAGGACAGATGCGCGCGGCGGGTCCACTCTGCCTCTGCGGTGATGCCGAAGCGACCCTCCACCTTGAACCCATCCAGCGTCTGCGAAGCGTTGGGCGCCCGCAGAGCCAGAGGATTGCGGCGCCGGATGAAGAAATCGATGTCCTTGACGTCCTCATCCGAGCCCCAGCCCTGGGCCACACTTATCAGTGCTTGGTTCTGCTCGAAGCGGCCCAGATAATCAGTCAGGCTCCGAAGGCCGACGGTCACTCCGCCGGCGTCGTTGTACCACACAGTGGGGTGCCACCCGGCGGTGAGCTTGTCGCGGCGCGATCGGGTGGAGAAGTAGGGATGGAAGTAACGCTCGACGTGCCCCCTCCCGCCAAAGATCCAGGGAAAACTCCGGTCGACTCGTTTCGTGTTGTTGAGCATGTTCCAGTCGTGAGTCAGCACCCCGGGATCCAGCAACACCTCCTTCGGCTTGCTGCGGGTCGGCACCTCGACCCATTCGCGCTCCGCCAATCCCTCGGCCCGTACAACCCCGGTATCCCGCTCGGCGACCACTGCCACCTCCACCGGAATCCGACCCTTCTCTTTTCCGACTACCTCGATGCGGGTGACCCAGCCGACGGTTTGCCGGTTAACCCGCCCCAAACTATCGACGCGAGATATGGTCCGGCGGACCGTCTTCACCTTACCGACAGAATAGTCGTACAGCGTTGTCGAATGCAGCCACTGGGCAAAGAAGGTCGAGAGGTCTCGATGGGACACCTCCTCGGCCACGGCGCGGAACGCCGCCTCATCCACGTGCTTGAGCTTCCAGCGCTCATAATAGGTCTGGAGAATGCGGTGCATAGTGTCGTGGCCCACGATGTAGCGCAGTTGCTGGAAGAAGAGCTTGCCCCTGCTGTAGATCGCCGTGTTGTAGGAGCTGAAATCCCGATAGGCCTCGGCCACCAGGCTCGGCGGCTCGGAGTAATCGTCGATATCCAGGAGCAGGATGCCGGCCTCGGTGTCCTCGTAGCCCCCAGGCCTTCCTATCGTCTCCCAGAACCAGTCGGTCTGGAAGCTGGTGAACCCTTCGTCCAGCCAGCCTTCCCGCCACTCATTGTTGGCCAGAATTCCCATGGTGTAGTTGTGCCCCAGCTCGTGCACGATCAGTCCCTGCTCGGCGGAGCCGTCCATGATCATCATGGGGAACTCGGTACCGCCGCCCTCGATCCGGTGCAGGTTGGTGATCTGGGGCCAGGCAAATTTCCCGAACAGCCGGTCGAGCCAGGTCAGCGCCGCGATGGTGCGCTCCACCGCCACCCCATTTCCCCAGATGTTTTCGTCGCCCGGCTGATAGAGTACGTGCACCGCCACATCGCCGAAGCCGCCGCCCTCGTAGCGATACCGAGGATTCAGGGAGAGGGCGAAGTGGTGCACGTCTTCCGCGTACCAGCGGATCCGCTTGCGTCCCGGCGCCGCGGCGGCGCAGTCAGCCGGTGGGGTGCGGCTTCCGTAATAGCCGCGCTGATACTCCACCGGCCGGGCCCGGTTCTGGTTGGCGCGCTCCCACCCGGGATCTCCGCACACCGGCACCCCGGTCGCACCCATCACCTGGTCCGCGGGAACGTCGAGGTCCACCAGGAAGGACGCGAACTCGCCATAGAACTCGCCGGCGGGATAGAGCGGGTGCTCCTGCCAGCCATAGCGGTCGTACACCACCACCTTCGGGTACCACTGGGCGAAGTCGAAACGGCGGCCCTCCCGCCCCTGGCGCCGAGGCACGGTCGAGGGTCGCGCATCCCATTCCATCTCGCCCGTCATCGAATCCTGAGGGAGGAGGGGACGAGGCAGCACGAAACGCACGATCGTGCTGTCCGGCGCAAAGGGATAGATCGGCTTGACCGGGGTGCCCATGATCCGGACGTTGCGCACGTGATTGAAGGCGAAGTCTGGATCCCGGAGGTCGTTGAACCGGCGTCGCCCTTCGGCCGAATCCGCGGCTGACCAGCGCGATCCCGGCCGGAAGGCATTGAGGTACAAGTGGAGCGAGAAGGTCCTGAGCGTGTCAGGAGATCGATTCTGGTAGCGGATCCGTTGGGTGCCGCTTAGAACCCCAGTCGGCTCATCCAGCCGGGCATCGATCTCGTAGGCAACCTGCTGCTGCCAGTAGGGCTGCGGATCGGAAGCGGCGGTTGCCTGCTGAAGCAGCAAGAGGGCTGCAATGATCACATTGCACTCAAGTCAGGGGTCGAGCACCGGGCGAGCGTCGGCCAAAAAATACGGAGGCACCGGAGAATTTGGCACCACGCAGCGGTACCCGGGTTCAGGTGGGACCGGCGAATCCGTTAGCATGATGGTCAAGGATGGCGGATACCTATCTCTCACTCCGAGTGCATCTCGTCTGGGCCACGAGGAACCGGCGGCCGTGGCTGGATCCCGAGTGGCGGCCCAGGCTCTACGCCTGCGCCTCAGCGGTCATCGCGCGGCGCAGTGGTGAGCTGCTGTGTGCTGGAGGCACGCGAGACCACATCCACCTCTACCTCGAGCCTCCCAGCACCCTGGCACTGGCCGAGCTGGTCAACAGCATCAAGTCCACCACCTCACGCTGGATCCACGACACCTTTCCCCACCGGCGAGATTTTCGGTGGCAGCAGGGCTACGGAGCATTCAGCGTCACACCATACGCCGACGAGCAAATCCGCGATTACATCCGAAACCAGGAACATCACCATCGGCAACATCGCTTCGGTGGCGAATACCGGGACATCCTCGAACGACATGGAGTCACTTATGATCCGGCGCAGGTTCCGGATTGATGTCATATCCGCCGGATACGACGAGGGCCACCCGCTTGGGTGGCCCGGGGCAGTCATGTGTCGCGCGGAGCTTAAGGGGTCAACAATTGCCGGCGGAGTCGGGTCATCCGACGCCGCAGCGAGCCGTCCAGCACCCGGTCGCCCACCCGGACGATCGCTCCGCCCAGAATCTCAGGATCCTCACTGAATGAGGGAAGCACCTGCTTGCCCAGCTGCCGGGTCAAGAGATCCTGAATGGTACGCTTCAGCTTCTCGTCCGGTTGCCGGGCCAGGGTCACCCCAGCTCGAACCCGGTCGAGCTTCTGGTCCAGCAGGGCAAGGTACTGGGTCGCAATCTCCCGCAGGATCTGCTGCCGCCCGCGTTTCACCAGAGCCTGGAGGAACAAGACGAACTCCCGCGGTGTGCTCCGCAGCGCCTGTCCCAGCATCCGGCTCTTCTCGGATTTGGGCACCTTGGGCGACATCAGGATCGCCTCGATCTGGGGCGACTGCTCGATGGCAGCCGCAACGGCGTCGATCAGGTCCACGAAGCGTTCCGTGTTCCCGCTCTGCTCCCCCAGCTCGAAGAGGGTCTCGGCGTAGTTCCGGGCAATCGTCTCGGTTCTCAATGCCGCGATCCCAGGCTGGCCAGATACTCCTGCACGATGCGGCGGTCGCGCTCCGAGTTGAGCTCCTCACCGATCAGCTTGCTCGCCGCCGCCAGCGAGAGATCCACCGCCTCCCGGCGAAGCTCCTGCACCGCGCGCTCCCGCTCGGCGCCGATGTCGCGGCGCGCCCGATCCAGCAGCTCCTCCTGCTCCTGCCGGGTCTTCTCCATCGCCAGCGCCCGCTCCTTCTCGGCGGCGGTGCGGGCCTCCGCCAGAAGGGCATGGGCCGATGCCCTGCCTTCGGCGAGGAGCTTCTCGTGCTGCGCCAGCAGCCGAGCCGCCTCCTCCCGATTCCGCTCGGCTTCGGCAATCATCTCTTCGAGCGCCTTCTCCCGGGCTTCCACCGCGCTGAGCAGTGCGGGCCAGGCAAACCTCCGAAGCACCAGAAGCAAGGCCACAAAGACCAGCACGGTCCAGATCATCAGGCCGGGCTCGACCGAAAGCGGCCCGCGGGCGGCGTGTTCCTGCTGGGCGAGTACGAACGTGAGTGACAGCATGCTGGCCTCGTGTTTAGCGCTAGCGTCTACTAAAACGTGATCTTCGACTGAATCAGGAATCCGATGACTGCCACGAATAGCGCAACACCTTCGATCAGCGCCGCAGCGATGATCATGGCGGTCTGAATCCGCGCGGTAGCATCCGGCTGCCGGGCAATGCCCTCGGTCGCCGAGCCACCGATCCGGCCGATGCCGACACCGGCGCCCAGCACCGCAAGACCGGCGGCCAGTCCGGCACCGATCAGACCGAGACCGCGTCCCGTGGCCCCGGTGGCAGCGGCCGCTTCCTGAATGAGTGCAAGCATGTACAGCATTGTCTGCTCCATTAGCAACGGGAGACCTGGATCGCCGTTGCGCTCGCCCTGGCAACCACCGCCTCTCCCGGAACGGCCTTGCCCTGGCTCCCCACCAACGTTCCGAATCATCGGAACAGTGGGCTTCGTCCGCCATCCGGCGGAGTACCTCTCGACCGGTTAGAGCGCCTCCCCGGCCGAGCTTCTTCGAGTGCAACCCTACCCGCTTACCATCTTACCCGCTGACCCTCTGACCCGGCCCAAGAGGGCCGGGCTCATTAATGCTCCGCCCGCATCAGCCCGATGAACACCGCCGTGAGCAGGGTGAACACGAAGGCCTGCAGAAACGCCACGAACACTTCCAGCAGCATCACGCCGGTGGCGAGCAGCGAGGCCCCGATTCCGACCAGATAGCTCTGGAACAGGAAGGTGAGTCCCAGCAGCGCGAGCACCAGTACGTGACCTGAGGTCATGTTGGCAAAGAGTCGCACCGCGAGGGCGAACGGCTTGGCCAGCTTGCCGATGATCTCGATCGGCGTCATCACCACCAGCAACAGGACTTTGAGCAGCGCGCCGCCCACTCCGCCGGGCAGTCCGGGCGGGAGGTAGAAAATCGTCTTCATGTAGCCCTTGAACCCGAGCGACCGCATCCCGCTGATCTCGATGACCAGAAATGAGATCACCGCGAGCGCTCCGGTCACCGCAATGTTGCTCGTCGCGGTGGCGCCCCAGGGTAGCAGGCCCAGGAGGTTCATCGCCAGAATGAAGAAGAAGACGGTCAGCAGAAAGGGGGCGTAGCCTTCCCCGTGGGCTCCCACATTGGGCAGGACCACTTCCTGGCGCACCCAGAGCGCCATCGCCTCCATCGCTCCGGAGAAGCCCTTGGGCGGGCGGCCGCGCGACTGGGCCCCGGCAACCGCTCGGGCGCTGGGGATGAAGACCAGGGCGACGAGCACTGCGGCGAGGATCATGTAGACCAGGTGCCGGGTGGGCGAGAGGTCTAGGTAGCGGGGCTGGCCGTGCGCGTCGGTGCCGAGCGGGATCTTCCAGTTGTCGGGAAGCTGGATGATCCCGAAAGGGGTCTCCAGCTCGTGGGCGTTGCCGATATGATGGGTGATATCGATCTGATTGCCGCTGGCCTGATGCTGGCTCTCCGGCGCCACCGCCTCTCGGCCGACCTCGTGGGCCGGTTCCTGGGCCCAGACGCGAGCGGACGCGCCGCCGGCCGCAGCGAGAGCCCAACCCCACACTAACAATCTGCCGAATCGAGCCATCGTACCGAGTCTAGGAATGTTCTCGCACCGCCGTAACTGCTTCGACCAGGACCAACGCCATCATCGCTGCGACCAGCGTGCCCAGCGTCGGGCCCAGGTCCCATCCCAACGCCGGCACCAGCACCAGCCCAGTGAGTCCGACGGCAGCGAACCGCACCAGCATGCCGAGCGACCAGACCAGCTGAAAGCCGGGGCGGCCGATGCTGCGAAGCGTCCACCAGCCGAGTGGCGCCTGGACTGCCAGCGCGATCACCACTGCCCATCCGACCTCGTCCCGCAGATCGGAGGGAACGGCGCGGGCCAGCGTCGCGAAGCCGAGACCGACCAGCGCCATACCGGCCAGATACCGGAAGCCGGCCGTCACTCGGGAGGATCCTTGCGGGTGAGCGATCGGATCAGCCAGTACATCGTGCCCCCGAACCCTAGGAAGGCAGCGATCACCGTGGCGAGGCCCCCGGTCCCGAGCTTGCGGTCGAGCCACTGGCCAATCCAGACAAAGACCAGAACGCTCACCGCCAGCTGTACCCCGAGGCCGGCGTACTTCATGCCGCCTGGCCCTCGACTCCCGGGCCGATCAGGGGTTTTCACGGGGGAGAACCTATGCGCTTGTGAAATTTTTCGCAAGGAATCGGAGAGGCGATGCGCCGGTCTTTTGCCCCCGGACCGGCGCACCGTTGTGAGGGCTATCTCCGCTTACACGGCGCCGTCACGTGGCTCGTGGCCTTGTTGGCCAGCGTACTGAAGACCGCATTGCCCAGCCCTTGGTATGCCACGTCCCACATGAGGAACCCGCAGACGTAGTCCGACTTGGTGCTGCCCGGCTCCAGAAAGATGTTGCCCCACTTGAGAATCGAGTCGGGCGGGACCGGCGAATCGTCAGGTGGAAGTCCCTTGCGGATGTTGATGCCGATGAGCATCCCCAGTTGCATGTCTTTGGCCGCCGCGATTTCGGCGTCGCGGTAGACGGTAGGGTCGCCGACGCGGCCATGGTACTGAGCCCATCCCATATCCAGCACACCATAAGGCTTTCGCCCCCCAGGGCAGGTACTGCAGACCGGGGCCCATGACTTGAGTTGCGTGGGGCGGGCTCGAACCGCAGTGGGCAGCAGCGGGAATCGTTTCTTGCTATAGGCCGCCATCGAGTCGATCTGGGCCTGCGTAGGATCGGGAGTAAAGGCGGCGAGATCGTCCAGCATCTGATGGCCCTGGAAGGTTCCGTCCTGGATATAGGGAAGGAAATTGTCGTAGAAGCTGGAGGTGCCGTCGGCGTTGAACGGCTTGGCGTGATTGTCCAGGGTGTCCTTCCAGGCCTGGAGCATGAACGCGCCGGTCGTCGGATTCATGAACACCTGTTCGTCTCCCGCCGTCATGTTGAACCACATCCTGATTCGGGGATTCTTGGCCTTAGCGGCGGCGAGCTGGGTTACGATGGCATTGAAGTTCTTACTGGTAAGCGAGGCTCCGGTCCATATGGTCCCGTTGGGAATGCTGTCGGGCTTGATCCCGAAGAGCCCAAAGGGAATCCCGGCTGCGACCGGCGCGGTGACGCTCACCGCTTGGGCACCGGTGGACACCGCACCCGGGTCGGTCGTGCTGGTCAACACCACCGTTCCAGTCCCCGGAGCGCCCGTGGTGTAACTGACGAACACGGCTACGGACGCTCCCGGCGCGATGCTGTTTACCAACGCTGGACTGGGAGCCCCTACGGTTGCCACCGCGCCGGTACGGGAGCTTTGGAACGTCAGTCCGTTCACGTTTACCGTGCAGTTGTTCTTTACGATGAACTTGGCGGAGCCGGTGCTGCTGGCCGGCTTGCTCACGGACGTGGGACTCGCAGTAACTGTCGGTTTCGGTGGGGTGCAGGCGGGGACGAACTCGGGCTTGATCTCGGTCGGGCTGGGCTCGCCTCCGCTACACGAGAGCGCGACGGGCAGGAGCAGTGGGAGCAAGAGACGCGGTCGCATCGTGACCTCCCTAGGTTCATAACCTGCGGGTCTGGGAAGGGCGGCGCTTCGTCTCCGAGGGGGATTTCGGGAACGTACCGTCACCTTCCTGCCGCGATAGAGGAAAAACGAGCCCAGTTGCGTCAACAGTGCGACAAAAAAGCGACAAATTTGTCGCGTTCGCGTCTGCAACAACCGTCTTTCGAAAAAACCGCGACAAGTGGTTTACGCCCGGCCTCCGCTGGCATCCTTCTCAGGACCCGGGTAATCTCAAGAACATGACCGTGACCCAGTCACCGCCTCACGATGACGTCCAGCAACTCCAGCGTCTGGTCGGCGCCGTCGCCGGGCTCAAGAGCCAGGTGGCCCAGCGCATCGTTGGCCAGGAAGACGTGGTGGACGGGATCCTCACCGCGATCCTGGCCGGCGGGCACGCGCTGCTCATCGGCGTCCCCGGGCTGGCCAAGACCTTGATGGTACAGACCGTCTCCGAGGCGCTGGACCTGAGCTTCAATCGGGTGCAGTTCACCCCCGACCTCATGCCCAGCGACATCACCGGCACCGAGATCATCGAGGAAGACCTCACCACCGGCCGGCGGGCCTTCCGCTTCGTGCAGGGACCGATCTTCGCCAACGTCGTGCTGGCCGACGAGATCAACCGCACGCCGCCCAAGACCCAGGCCGCCCTGCTCCAGGCCATGCAGGAGCACCAGGTCACCGCGGCGGGCACGACCTATCGGCTGCCCGATCCCTTCTTCGTGCTGGCTACCCAGAATCCGATCGAGCAGGAGGGCACCTATCCCCTGCCCGAGGCGCAGCTCGACCGCTTCATGCTGGAGCTCCGGGTGAGCTACCCCAGTCGGGCGGAGGAGGAGGCGATCGTAGAGCAGACCACGGGCACCGCCCGAGTGGGACTGCAGCCGGTCCTCGACGCCCAATCGGTGCTGGCGATGCAGGCCCTGGTGCGGCGGATCCCGGTGTCGCGGGGACTGATCCGGGCTGCGGTGAGCCTCGCCCGGATGACTCGTCCGGGCGATGCCGAGGCGCCTCCCTTTATTAAGGAATACGTCGAGTGGGGGGCCGGCCCCCGCGCCTCGCAGTACCTCGTCCTGGGCGCCAAGGCCCGCGCGGCCATCGCCGGCCGGCCGATGGCGGATCTGGAAGATGTCCGCTCCGTCGCTGCCTCGGTCCTGCGCCACCGCCTCGTCACCAACTTCGCCGCGGAAGCCGCCGACCGCACCAGCGAGGACATCGTCAGGGAGCTGATCGGAGGAAAGGGGTGGCTAGGCGGGTGAGCGGTGAGCGGTGAGCGGTGAGCCGTAAGGGGGACGGAGAGGTACAACGAGCGCGCGAACGACAAAAAGCCCGGCCATCATTTGACCGGGCTCTTTTTTATCTCCCGCTCCTGCTCACTGCTTACCGCTCACGGCTCACTGAACAACCCCCCCACCGGCGCCATCATCTGACTGAAGGCCAGGTTCGCGCTGACTTGGATCTCGAAAACACCATTGAGTGCCTCGTACTCGTCGTCAGCAAGCGGAGTGCCGTCCCCCCGGGTAATGGTGACACTCGTCTCAGTGGTGGTGATGGTAGCGAAGGCATCGCCATTGATCCTGATATTGAGCGTTCCGTCGGCGCCGATGAACTGGCCGCTCATTGTGACCGTTCCGTTCGGACCGCGCACGATGAGCGAGATGTTAACCGGGCTGGTCGGGGTGTCCTGCTGGTGGGTCAGATCGACCGAGACGCCGCGCTGGGGCACGTCCAGTGAGTAAATCAGGCTCAGTCCGCTGGTAAAGCTGAACACCGAGCGGAGGGTCATGTTCGCCTGAACGTAGCCATCGGTGACGTAGCCACTGACCGTGATCCGGGCACTGGACGCGCTGCTGGTGCCGGTGACGGTGTAGTCGACGTAGGTGGTGGTGCCCGACACCACCTGGATCCGCGCAGCCTGGGTGCTGCCTTCGCTCAGGTCGGTAAGCTCGACGTAGCCGGTCTCTACCAGCGGAATCACCGGGCCAAAGGTCACTGGATCCACCGCGTACAGAATGAAGCGCACCTTATTGGTCGCGAGCAGCGCCCGGTCCGAAAGAACGTAGGCATCAGTTCCCGGATCATAGATGAAGGTCCGGCCCGCCACCCCGGCAGGGATCGCCATGGCGGCTTCGGAGGTGCTGAGTCCGTCGGCCTGGCGCGCGGTCGCGGCAAACCGCTGGGCCACTCGCGCCGCCGCGGCCCGAATTTCGGCCGGGCTCTTCCCCCGGGCGTTGATCGCCGCCACCGCGTTCGAGATGATGGGCGAGCCGCCCAGCGCGGGAGCGAACATCCAGCTGAAGGTCGAGAAGCTGTTGAACGTAGGCGAGGCGAAGGTCGAGTTCATTGCCTCGATGTCCGCCGAGGTGCCGCCGGGATTGAACGGCGCATCGGACGTGGGATCGCCGCCGCAAGCGGTCAGGGCGACCGAGACAAGCGCCACCGTCACGACAGATCGCTTGGCGAATTGCAGCACACGCATGAGTTCCGCCTCCGTATACAGGAGCAGTTGAGGTAGCCCGGTGGGTCGGACTGCCAGTCGAAAGCCGTCAAACAGGGGATTTGAGCGCTTTTCGGGGGTTGCCGCGGGCTATCAGCACTGCAATGGCCCGGGACTGAGGCGGGGATCAGGCAACGGGTGTGCCAAAGGAGCGGTAGGGAGGCTTCGCCTGCTTCGGCTAGTGAGATGAGAGGAGGCGCATCATCATGGAAAGCAGCGCGATCACCCACAAGACCGCTGTCGCCTTCCAAGCTCCGCGCGGTACTGCCGGGAGTAGGAGCGCTTCAGCCCACCGGGTCGAGGCTGTTGGTGGGGCGGCAACCGGCCCCGATCTTCGATCCGGTCCCCGGCGGACCAGAGGATGCGGAGGTTGATCCGATCGAGGCTGCGGCCGGGTAGACTTGGGCGGAGCTGGATTGCTTCGGAGCTGGTTGGCAAACGCAACGACGGCCTCGGCCACGGGACCACCCAGCTCTGCCCGCACGTAGGCCGCATGTTCCCGGGCATGCTCCCGGGCAGCAGTGGGATCTCCTGACGCCGCCAAGGCACGCATGAGCCCGAGGGCCGCAGTCGAGCAGAGTGGATCCGCGGCAGTGAGACGACGCCACCAAACCACAGCGCCGGCTGAGTTCCCCTTCGCTTCCGCGCGCTGGGCCAAGATCCGAACCGCATCGGCATACTGCTGCGCGAGTCGGTCCCGCTCCGCATCAATCCACCGCTCGAGCTCATCCCGCCCCGACAGGTAGCATCCATCGAGGTAGGGACCCCGGTAAAGACCTACCGCTCCGACTTCATCCCCTCGGTCGAGGGCGGCCTGGAACTGCCAAACATCCACCTCGATGAACGTGGGATCGAGCCGGACTACTCCTCCCTCACAAGCAACCAGCGGCATCTCGAGCGACTGTCGCACCGAGTACAGCGCCTGCTTCAGACTATTCCGGGCATGCTGGGTATCGCTCTCCGGCCAGAAATATCCCAAGAGCTTGTCTCTGGTAATCCCCCGGAGATGATAACCCGCGACCAAGGCGAGCAAAACGAGGTGGCGTCGGCGTGGGGTACCTGGGGGGAGCCCACGTCCATTGGATTCGATGCCAAGACCGCCGAGGGTCTTGAGGGAGAGCATGACCGCAGCCCACCACCAGGAATTTTGACCACTACTTAACCGAATGTTGACGGACTACGGCTATCCTACCGTGCGATGAATTAGCACGCAAGAACGCTAAATCGCCTCGATTGGCACCAATTCACGAAGATTTCACGGACGATCTGCGGATCATCGGTCATGGGTCCCGCTTGTCGCCGTGCCACTCCCTTTGTGAACTGCCGGTGACTGGATTTGGCTGCCGCGGCGACCCGGAGCGCAGCGTTTCAAGTGAGTCGAAGGCTGACTTTTAACGCTGCAACGAGCAGGAATTCACTGGCGTTTCACGGTCAGACTGAAGG